>Ga0105050_10002813_pt1 | contig 24579 bp, 23 predicted proteins | sample FRY01_FD_78088 | JGI IMG/M metagenome (GOLD analysis project Ga0105050, IMG submission 78088) | Freshwater microbial communities from Lake Fryxell liftoff mats and glacier meltwater in Antarctica - FRY-01 | ecosystem: Environmental > Aquatic > Freshwater > Ice > Glacier meltwater ...
AGTCGCTTACATCCAACACTGAAGGAAGCCAAAATACAGCTTTAGGTTATGGTGCAGATGTGAGTGTGAGTAATCTAGCCAATACTACTGCTATTGGTAATGGAGCAACCGTTAATTCAAGTAATACTGTGCAATTGGGCAATAGCAGCATAGTGGCAGTCTATAGTTCAGGTAATAACATTATCCGAAACCCAACTTTATCTGCTATTAATGAGACGGCTACTGCAACAGCTGCACAAATCATTTCGGGTTATATTACATCAACAAGTGCAGCAGCAACTACTATTACTCTTCCAAAAGCAGCAGATATTTTGACTGCAATTGGAGGTTCAGCAGCAAGAGGGACGTCTTTATGCTTTACCGTAGATAATGAAGGAGGAGCGAATACTGTTACAATTGCCGTAACTGCAATAAGTGGTATTACGTCTCACCCATATAGCGCTCTTACAACCAGCACAGATGAAATCACTTCTTTATTTAGATTAGTATTCACTACTGATACGACCGCAATACTGATTAGAGTGTATTAAAGGTAATTATGATACTCCTAAAGCAACTAATACCAGTCACACGTTCCCGTGAAAAAGTAAACGAAGGGGATTACTCGGAGGACAATATACTCAAGCCATTTAAAGGTCCATATGTAAATATAGGTGGTGTCGAAGTAGGACTAAGTGCTAAAAATCTATCAAAGGATAAAGCTCTGATAAATAAGGCGGAACATAGTTTATACATTAATGGATATAGAGATTTTAGCAACATTGTTGCTGTTGAAATTTTTAGCATTGATACATTCAAAAGTCAGCAGCGACAAGGGTTAGGAACTGCTGCAATGACAAAGATAATTAATATAGCAGAAGAAGAGGGTATTGTACTCTACTTAGAGGCCCTGCCTATAGGTGATAAACGAATGTCAACACGTGAATTGGTAAATTGGTATACGAAGCTGGGGTTTGAACTATTAACTTATGGCCAATATCCACAAATGATAAAAATACCCAAAAGGAGAATATAACACTCTATCTCATAAAACAATTGCTAATACCATTTATTTTTTGTATATTATATGAATAACCGGTTATAGATGAGCACACAGAACACAAAGGTATTATTTGATCCAATCCAAATTGAAGATTGTGTATGGGGAATTGGAAACGCATTTAATAAACTCTACGAGGATCCTAGCATAGAAACAAACGTGGTATTTTGTCCTATACTAACTGGAGTAGTTCCCTTCTTCGCTGATCTCATTAAGTATATAGAGATGGAACCATATGTCGAGTACATTGGAGCTTCGTCTTACGACGGCACCCAACAACAACCGATCAAAACTTATAAAATGCCAGATCCCAAACTTATAGAAGGTAGGATTATTTGGCTATTTGACGATATTGCTGATAGTGGTAAAACCCTTCAACATCTAAAAGATACACTACTTTCTGATGCTTATAAAGCAGCAGAAGTGAAAACTTGTGTGTTGTTGAAAAAGAGTACCTGCACCTTTCTAGTTGATATCTTTGGATTTTTGTTAGAGAACGATGATTGGATTCATGGATATGGATTAGATGCTCCGAACGGTCGTGGTAGAACTTCACCAGCATTATATGCTACAACATTTTAACTATGAAAATTTCTTTTTACGTAGAGATTGAGGATGTTTATATCCTAAAGCAGTTTCTAGAAGATTACGAGGAGGATGATGCTACTCCAATTTATTACACAAACAAGCCAGCAAGTCCAACTCAAGTTATGATTAGCTTGGACTTTCGTTCTTTTAACGAACTAATTGATATGGAGCTACTCCGTGCACTTTGATGTTTGGATAATTTTTCGTATATTTATATCAAAGGGGCTGCTTTGGTTTTGACAGGCAGACGTGTTCTTTGAGATGATGCAAGCAGGGTTAAATGGAAATCCTTAAACACCTATTAAACAATAATTGCAAACGTAGAACTATCTACATGGACCTTCGAAGATGCTATGGCATTCGTAGGTGGTGATTTGGCACTAGCTGCTTAATCTCTTCCGTATCACTCATAGAACATTGAATAGAAGTGAAAGCCAGGTGAGATGTGACTGAACCTAAAATCGAGTCGTACATTGGTCCAATTGACGATGTTGAAGAACTGATTGGTATTTTGTCTAGTTAGAAAACGAGACTACGCTTGTGAATGAGTCTGTTTGAATATCTGTTTGGACGAGGATTCGAATTCCTCCAGCTCCACTGGTTTATCATAGTCATGCTGAGAAGCACAGCTAAAGAGTGGTCAAGGAAGCTTGATCATTTCTTTTTTGCTGAGATATTTATATATAGTTTATTTTAAATTATTATCAGTTAACTGTTGTCTTTCTGGTTTATTTTCGTGATATTATTAAAATAATAACTTAATTTAAAATTATGATTTACTTAATTACAATTACAATTGCTAGTTTATTAGCAAACGCTACATTATTAGTCTATTACCATAAAGGATTAAAAATAAAAGAAGAATTACTGGTAAAAGTAAAAGTACTAACCGATTACGCTGAAGACCTAAGTATAAAATTAGTGCAGGAAATAGATCTTGGTATAGATTTACTGCATGAAGTTGCTGAAAAACAAGAAGTTAAACCAGCAAAAAGAAGAGGTCGCCGCAAAAAGCCAAACACTAACAAAGCAGTTTAATGGGCTGCTTTAGTCAACTAACACAATCCAACTTCCTCTCAGAATCTAAAGAGGAGCTGTTATCCGCGCAAAGGAAACTTGTAACGGGAGCTGCTCCACTATTTGATGCTACACTAATCTTCAATAAGAAGGACAGAAAGTATGTGTATGATAACTACATCCGGGAATATGAGCTATTAACAGAACTACTAGAGCTGGAGGTAGATGTCTCTAAGAGGTTGATATTCTATATACAAGACGATCACCTATTATTTATATACAGTAAAACAAGAAAACTTGTTGATGAAGCTGTAATCTATAACTATAACGTATGTGGGGATATTCCCTTCTGCAGATCTAAACATATAATAAAGGGTCAAACATACTTTACAGCATTAATTGATCGTAGAATTGAGTTTACTCCTATATCTCCCAACTAGCTTGCTAGTTTAGTTTTTTTTACCTATATTTAGGTAATATGATAGTAAAGGCAAAGACACTTGAATGTAAGGTTTGTGGTGCGGAAGTTCCAAATTGTGGAGCACATGCTGACGCAATCACATGCAGCATATGTGTCACAGAGCTATACTGGTATCCAGAAGATGCTCCTAAAAAGAAAACTGTAGGTTATCCAAAGGGTTGGAGATTTATGAAGGAGTTTGTGCATGAGAGTGGTACAGTATATCGTAGAGGTGAAGAGCAACCAGACCTAAAAGGAACCTTGCCAGCTACACCAATCGCACCAAAGGAACCTAAAATCAAAAAGAGTAAAACGCAAAAGGCTCAAGAAAAGCAAGAAGCTTTAGCTAAATTCAGCAAACTAAAAAAGGAATTAGCAAAAGAAACCAGAAAGACCTTTCGCAAAAAGATAGAGTTAGAAATAAAAAAGTTACAAAAATTAATTTAAAGTTATGGATTTTACAGCAGAACGATTACAAGAAAACTTTGATGAACTTATACAGCTTATTCAACTGCATATTAGTAGTCCGAGAAAGGAAAAGTTGATCGAGTTTTATCAAGATCACCAAGAACGCTTAATGCTTATGCCAGCTAGCGGAAATATCAACTACCACAACTGCTTCCCAGGTGGTTATGTAGACCACGTTATCCGTGTAGTGGATTGTGCTCTTAAACTAAAAGAGGTGTGGGTAGCCACTGGCGCTGAGATAGACTTTTCAAATGAGGAGTTAGTATTTGCTGCAATCAATCACGACCTAGGTAAAATAGGAACAGAGCAAGCTGAGCAGTACATTCCAAACCCATCGGAATGGCACAGAAAGAATCAAGGCAAGCTATATACAAATAATCCAGCTAATGCATTTATGCTAGTACCAGATAGAAGTTTAAAGCTCCTAGCCGATAGAGATATTGCTGTAACGGATGCTGAGTGGTTTGGTATTAAGTTGCATGATGGTATGTATGAGGAGTCAAATAAGGCTTATTACATGAGCTACAACCCCGAAAGTGCACTCAGAAGCAATTTACCATACTTGCTGCATCACGCAGATATGTTAGCCTCTCGCATTGAGAAAACTAACACAACACCTACTGCAGATCTTATTCATTTAAAAACTAAACAAACGAAGCGAGCAGCCAGTCTCCCTCAGGATACTACTACTGAACAGAAGGAAGATTTGATAAAAGCGTTTGGTAATCTTTTTGGATAATGATAATAGCCACCTTAATTACCCTAGCAACCTTAGTAATACTACTCTGCTATCTAGTTTATATAAACTACAAAAAGGCAGAAAGAGCCGCAGACTACTGTGAAGCATACGTTCGATTTATCTCAACACTTTTCTTTCAATTCACAGAGACTAGAGATAAAATAAAAGAAGTAGATCGTTTAGGAGCTTTCCAAGCAGACGATGAAACCGGTTTTATATTTAAAGAATTAGACCACTCAATAGATGATTTATATGAATTTATTACAAAGTATGTCAACACAACAACTGAAAATAAAGAAAACAAGAAAGCCGAAGACTAAGAGAATGTACTTCGGTCCAGAAGTGGATCTTGAGATTGTAAAGTATAACCAGAGTGTAGATGATTTTGAAAGAAGTAGCATATACCGATTAGGCATCAGAGCACCCTTTGAGAAGTTGGTCGAGAATGTGATCCACACATTCAAGTTTTATTACACTGGTGACCAAACCTTAAATCAAGTACAGCACGAAGTAGTGAGTTTCTTAGTCGAGAAGTTACCCAAATTCAAAAAGGACAATGGAAAGGCGTTTAGTTATTTCAGTATAGTAGCAAAAAACTACTGTATATTAAAAAATAGAAGCAACTATAAAAAGCTAACAAGCCATAATAGAATAGACTCGTCGTCAGAGTTACCTGATATTATAGAGGATACTGAGAGAGCAGAGCAACTAAGCTCGTTTGTTAATATGTTCGTAGACTATTGGGACGATAATATGGAGGTTACTTTTTCAAAAAAGAACGATCAAAAAATAGCGTATGGTGTAGTTGAGTTATTTAGAAAGAGAGATACAATCGAGTTGTTTAATAAAAAAGCCTTATACATATATATTCGTGAAATGTCAGATGCCAACACCCAGCAGATTACTAAGATGGTTAAGCTGATGAAGGATAAGTACAAAGTAATGTATAATGACTTTTTAGTATATGGTTATCTGCCAAAACGCAAAATCTACTAATGTTAATTATTATTAATAAAGAGGATATTGTGAGCATATTACAAGAGCAAATAAGCTCCTGGGAGGATATTGGTGGAGGTCCTATATACGATGCGTTCGAGTTTGACCCAAGAAAGATATCACCCCAAGAATTAAAAGCGCTTGGCTACTACGAAAACCGAGACGCTTGGATTGCAGGAGTGCAGATCAAAAAACTTAAACAATACCTAGAAGAGGTACAAGCAGCAAATCAATTTTGCATATCCTAAATAAACTACTACTTGCTGCTATTTATATAAAAGGAATTTATGGATAAAGATAGTTTATTATTTGATGATAAGAGCTTTGCTGACTTACTCAAAGACGTTTATACAAATACAAAGAAAAAGGAAGTTCAGATCAATGGATTAATTGATCAACTAAAACCTATGATTAAGAACATGACTGATGCGTCGGTCATGGTTCCTCTTGTCAAAGAGTACTTGGAGATATCGGTAAAGAATGATGACAACCTAGTAAAGCTGACATCCATTATCCAACGGCTATTGGTAAGCGGAGCGAAGATAGCTGATGCAGATGGGATGGGACTTACAGAGGCAGAGAGAGCTCAGCTGATGTCAGAAGCACAAGAGCTAATAGATATAACAAAATAATGGGACTATTTGATTTTTTTCAAGATCCAAATGCCTCTGGACCAGCAGGTCCAGGCAATAATCACAAACAAAGGATATATCCAGCGCATGTGATAGAAGTGTGTATGGATGAAGATTCACCGTTATATGAAAACCCCGAAGATATCGGGAAGATAAGATTTCGTGATGTGGGTAATACATATCTATTTGCTTCAAAAAAGGAAAATGCACTAGTAACTGTTGCCTGGCCTTTAGACAGAAGTGTATCTAGGTATCCACTTCCAGGAGAGCAAGTAGTAGTATTTTCTGCCTTTGGTGATGTAAGATTGCCATTTACAACAGCATTACAGAGAATTAGCTTTTATGCACTTAATATATCAACTTCCCACAACATAACCTCCAACGTGCAACCCTTCATTATGTCAAATGAGAGTTTGATTGAGGAGCTTAGGGTACCAAGAGCGACTGCAGAAAAGAGGTTTGAAAAGAAGTTAATCGATAGAGATAAGTTTAAAGAGGGTAGTAGTGAGAAGATTTATAAACAACTAAAGCCCTTCGAAGGTGACTTCATATTACAAGGACGGTTTGGTAATTCCATTCGTTTGAGCTCAACCACTGCAAAAGAAAAGGTAGGACAAACACCGTGGAAGAGTTATGGCCCTTCAGGAGATCCTATCATGGTTTTGCGAGTAAATGATGGTAGTACTACTAAGATGGATGATATGTGGGTCTACGAGGATATATCAAAAGATCAAAGCTCGATGTATCTTACTACAAATCAAAACGTAGAGCTGAGTCTACAGTGTACTGCGAAAATGAAATCATGGCTTGCAGTATATGAGCTTGCTAATAATGGGGCTTTGGATAAGATCCCAAGTGATAGTAAGTTGTATGAGCAGGACTCAAACTATCCTAAAATAGTAGATCTAACTAAGCCAATAGTAGATGAGTTTAAGCCAGCTGATACACCTCCTACAATTCCAACGCCACCACTGCAACCCTAAACTATAGAAAAATGTCATATATTCCATCATCAATCTTACCCGAATTTCAAAAAGCATGTATTGAAATCAGAGATGAATTGCATAAGAATTACGGAATAATTATCGAAGCCGTAGCTGCAAAGGCAGTGAAACAATCCGGAGTAACTCCAAAGATTAAAGTAGAAACCTTAGTTAAGTTTTGTGAGGGATTCGTTATTCCTCAAATACAACGACTGGATGGAGGATGGGTGGATCATCCAAAAGACGAAGGAGGTCCAACAATGCGCGGTATAATATCCGTCACATTTCAAGCAGAGTACAATAAGATATTTATAGAATGGCCTAGATTAGCTGGCCTTAATTCGTTAGCCGATAAAGCGGAAGCCCTTGCTCTTAAATATGAAGGAGTAAGAGGTGGTAATAGCAATAATTCAGAGGTTAAGGCAGCATTGTTTGCTTTTAACTCAAGCAACAGAGTATCAGCTATGTTTATATGGAGCATACTATGCAGCCCAGGTGCTGGATTTCCAATAGCAGTAATGTCTGCCGATGCATGGTTGGGGTTTATACAATTTGATATGTGTTGGGCTGGGGGCATTACAGCAGTATTCTCTACTGCCTCAACCAAAGACAGAAAAGCCGAGTTTGATGTCGTAGCTCAGAAGTTTGGATACACCGGAACACCTGGTCAACAATGGGCTTGGGCCAAGTGGATTAATGACACATTACCTCCACCCAACCTTCCAAAGTTTGCTGTAGCTTGCTTTGCTAGTCAGGTTAGCTACTACGATAGAGCATTGCCGGTTAGTGGAGTCGAAGTCGAAAATCTGGTATTTAGAGGATACCACTTCGATCGACTTATTAATAACAAAGTATCAACACTTAAAATGTGTATTATCATAAATGAGATATTCAATAAAAATACAAAAACACTATTTACTTTTGATGAAAAGGAAAAGGAATATCTTTCAGTAAAAGCAGCAACATATGAGACATTGAGTATAAATTACCCGACAGGAGGATAAATCATGGCAACACTAACGTACGCAGAGATACTTGAAAAGGTAAAGAGTGAAGGAGGAATAGACGCCACCCTTAAAGATATTGGAACAGCAACCGCAACAGCAGCAGCAATCGACGCAGGAGTTGCAGTAGAGGCAGAGGGGAGTGAATTTAGTGCACAAGACCTTGTTGGCAGGTCAATTGAAATAGAGGTGGAACAACTACCCGTTATTGATTTTCCAATGGAAGATCAGCAATTTTCATCTAAAGTTAGTAAGAACAGTAAACCAGATCTAAACACACTTTTGTCGTTGAAGAATGGAATGGGTGGTAAAGTCAACAACTATCAAAAAGGTTATGGTCAGGTTATAATAAACAGTAGTCGATTGGTATTTAATGCATCGAGAGACTTTTTGATGATGTTTGGTAAGGAGGGGGTAGCGATAGCATCACCAGGTCCAGTAAACCTGGACTCAGAAAAAGCGATTACTCTATTCGGTGAAAATGGTTTATTTCTTGGAGTTCCAAACAAAGGAGAAGAAATAAAAGACAACATTCCAAAACCAAGATCGAAAGGTGATGCAACACCAAATCAAGAATATGAACCACTAGTGTTGGGTATTAAGTTAGCTAATATACTAGAGGATTTAATTTATATATTAAAAAATGCAAATATAATTGTACCAGTTGGAAAGGGTTATTTTCTCGAGGACACACAATGGGAATTGGCTAGTTTAGCAGCAAGAATTCCAGAAATGCTAAGTACATATGCCTATGTGGATGGAATTAGTCACAATAAGCCAGACCCACCACCACCAGCTCCAGATAAGATAACACCATATCCTACTAGATTAGTAGGAGTAATTACGGCTTTAGGAGATTCACAACTGAGCAACACGACAAGTAATAGCATTAGTGCAACACAACCAATCACATCACCACTAGAATCCCTTCCAGGATTCTATGAAGGTGTAGATTTGTACACATTCTAATTGTATGGTAGAGTTAAAAGGAAAAATAGGACAAATAGCAACTGGTGCAGTTGTTTTAAACGAAGCATACCCACTCTGGCAAAGAATGGTAGATGACTTGAAGAGGGATAAGGCTTTAGAGCTCAAAGCAAAACAAGGGTATGTATCAAAATATGATATAGTAGACGAGTTACGCAAACGAGCCAAAGACAAGGCTCCAGCAACAGATCTTACACTAGCTAGTATGTTAGATCCAAAGGTATTAATAGTAGATATTATAGGCATTAAGCCATCTGGATCAGCTGATCCAGATGCATCTGGATCAGTAGCAACTGGAAGTGGCTTCCCCTCCGGATCTTATGAAAAACTAGAAACATATATTACAACACTAGGAGCAGATAAATTCGAACCACCACTATCACTTAAACAAAAGAGTCCATCTCAGGAGTTTTATGTTCACCCAATACCAAATAATCTTAAAGAAGATCCAAGAAGGACTGGTAGATTGTTTGTAGTAGATGCTGAGACTGTAAAGAACAAAGACCTATTGTCATGGATCTATAATAATAGCTTGTTATATGGATTTTTACCTTACGGGAGCCCAGAACCAAATGCATTTTATTTTGTAGGGAAGGAGAAGGTTAAAGATCTGGTGAGGACTGCAGGCGATGTAGCAAAGGTTGTGTCCACATTTCTAGGTTCAATTTTACCAAAGGATATCATAACGATTAGCACTGACAAAGTATTAACACACAGCTTAACGCCAGGAACAGAATTCGCAGATCCAGGTAACGCAGAGGAAGTAGTGGCAGTTATTGTAGCGGGTGTTACCACCCCCGCTGCAGGTTTGATAGTAACTAATAACAAAATTGACCTATTACTTTATAAACCAGCTGGAGAAATGCTCGCTCTCCGAGCAGACGCAGCGTTTGCTTACGCAGCAATGAAAGCAGCAGCAGCTAACGAAAGTCCAAAAATCGGTCTGAGGTTGACTTCCGCGTACCGTCCACCACTTGGTTCCTATACAAAAATGGTTACTAGTAAAGGCACGGAATTATCAGTCACAACGCAGTACTCTTTGAGAGTGAGTAATCTTAAAGAGGGCATCGTAGATAAATCTGACAACCAATATATGAGAGGACCAATGGAAAATTTCCATCCTGCAACCGCTCCCCCAGGGAGTTCCTTTCATGGGGATGGACTAGCGCTTGACCTTAACACCGGAGGATTTCCAGAACTAAGCGCGAAGACTCCATTTAGTCAAGGTGGAAGGATAATGGAATGGTTAACCCGCAACGCTCATCGATATGGATTTATTAGATCAGTCCCAAGCGAAGCGTGGCACTTTGAGTACCTTCCACCCGGAAAACCAAACAAGTACAATCAAAGTTCAGCAACTGGTCCATATACAATAATTAAAAGCAACAATTCACAATGGGGCCCTTATGGTAATGAAGATTGGAACTCGAGAGGTGGTTTTCTAGGCTCAGGGGCACCTTGATAAACTACTGGAAATCTAGGATATAGTTAAATTCAGAAATAGCACTACTAAAAACGCAAAATCGATGCCATATAATTTTAAGACAACCTTTACGGAACCTCTAATTGCACAGCTTGATGCCGGAACAATAACAGGAGCAGAGGATTGGGCAACAGCTATTACAAGCCTTTACGCAAAGACGGTGGCTATGGGTTTACCTCAAGGAGTTCCACCGACACTTCCAGCACCAGGTCTAAACCCTACAACACCACCACCATATCCAATCGGACCAGTAGGAATTACAAACAATCCAAAAGAGAAGGCCTTTAAGCAGACAATTAAAGCATACTTTCTCGCAAAGGAGATAGGAAACGATAAAGCAGCTTTGAAAGGCCTAGTACAAACCTCGAACCAGCTTATTGCAAAAATAAAAGTAAGACGAAAAGAGGTTTTGGATTTGGTTGAGAACATAAAAGCATTATCAAAGGAGGTCGCCAACATCCCAAAGTATATCGAAGAAATGATTGCAGCAGTGAAGGAAATTATTACTGAGGATATTAAAAGGGTAAAGGATTTGCATGATCTATTTGCTAATCTAGAGCAGGAACTCAAACGACAAATGTCAGCAGAAGATATACGACGAGTTTTCAGCAAGGAGTTGCAGCTTTTAAATATACTCAAAAATATAAAGATTGATAGCTTTGAAGACCTACAAGAGTTGTCAGAGTTTTCAAAAAAAATAAAGGAGCGTGTTGATTCTATTAAAAGAGAGGCTGGAGTATCAGTTGTCGGGAAATCAGGTGAGGGAGAACGAATGGCTCATGTGAAAGATTATATGGGTGGTAAGATTGTTGAAATCGTATTGTCTATAGATCAATTATCCGCAATCGCAGTTAACCCACCAAACTTACTAAATTATTTAGATAGGTTGCAGCGCAAGTCACCTAAGTTTAGAAGAATATATCAGGTTGTGTCTAAGCTAGATTCAATTGAGAGATATGTTAAGCCTCAGATAGTAAAGTTAAATAAAAACAAAGACCAAAAGATCAAACAAATTAAAGACTATATTCAACCAAAGATAGACGAAATTAGAAAGAAGGTTGACGAAAAGACTCAAGAAATCTTATCAAAAAAGAGAGAAGGCGTAAATGAAAATTTATATGTAAAAACAAAAAAGCGCGTTGATGGGTTTAGAAAAACACATGGTGAAAAAATTAAGACAGCTAAAAAGAAAATAACACTGCTACAAGAGGTGCTTTCAAAGTCCTCTAAACTTATACGAAAGGTAGATTCGCTTGTAGTATCTTTGGAGCAGGAGTTTGAAGGCGCTAAGTCCGAGTTAATAGTACTCAAGCAGGGCATAAAGGATGGCTCTGCATACGAGAACTTCACTGAACTATCAAAGGATTTTAAAAAACAACTAGCAGATAGAATACAACAACCATTGATTCCAACCTCACAAAATCAATTATCAACGGACCCAACGCAACCGCCATCACTAAGCCAAATTAGAGAGAATGCAAGACCTGGAGAGTTTGTACAAGGGTATGAGAGAAGGATTGATAGCCCAAATGATTTGGAAAGATCACGAGAATTACGTAAGCAATCTAACAAAGATGCAGAGGGAATTATAGCAACAGAGGAGGAGGTGTACACTTATATGTCTAGTGTGGGCTTAGGAGAGCTGTCTACCACAGCCTTCAGAGCTATTTCCGAATCCAAAACCAACTTGGATATGTTTAAAAAAGTCTTTCGAAAGAAGAAGAGCTCATATAATAGCTATGTTGAAGAAATAGAATCACTCAAAGTTGATAGTAATGATTTACTGGACACCATCTCAGCAATTATAGGGAATAGTGAAGTAAGGCAAGCCCGAAGAGATCAGCGAAGAGATCAAAGAAAGCAGAGGAGAGATCAAAGAGACGCTGATGAACAGCAAGGGACGTCATTAAAGCAGCTATTCCAGGACATTATGACGAAAATAAAACCATGGATTGCAAAAGCAAAAGCGTGGGCTGAAAGAATCTTAAAGCAGGTTAAAGATTACATCAAAGAAAAAGCTGAAAAATTTGAAGAGGATATTGAGCGGTTTTTGTTGAACCTAGTACCACTTGGTAGTGATAAAAAAGACTATGAAACTAAGCAGCTCGAAGCGCAAGCCAAAAAGCTGAAAATTCAACACTACAAAAAGCAGATAAGATATTATCAAAAGCTAGGAACAGCTATTGGTAAAGTTGCAGAAGGCTCACTGATTTTATCAAAAAACCTGTTCACAGACGGTAGGTATCTGCTATCTGCTAATGAGAAGGCTCTAACAGATGTGGTGAATGGTATATATGACTTCAAAGCCACAAGAGCTAATAATGATGCCTCAGTAATATCAGGGCTTCAGGCTGATAGAGTATCTTTCATTGCAAGGATGGATGATCTAATTATAATAGAGATGCTAATACTTGGTTTGATAGAGTTTTTCAAAGCGGTGACAGACTCAAAGAGCTATGTTGCTGATTGGAATAGTTTTATTGAGTCACTGAAGGACAGTCCAGCTTATGTGACAGATGCACTCAAAGCGTTGGGTGAGGTTTACAAAAACCCACCAAAAAATCCACTAACAATAAAGACTCTGGTAGAGGATACTCTGGACGCATCAAACGTAATGAGAGCATTTGAGGAAGTCCCAGTGATAAATGGATTGTTGGTGCTTGAAGAAAAGCACCTTGGGGGAGTAAGGGAGTTGCTCAAAACTATAACAGATAGCAAACTCAAAGACGCAGTCAACAGATTAGCTAGTGGTCGAACAAAGTCTAAGGCACTTTATGAATCAATAAGAGAATTGAGTGCTGTGCTAAATAGTAAAAGCTCATTTATAAGATACTTGTTGGAAAAGCTGAAAGAATTACTTGAAAAGCTTGCAATCTTTATTCGCAAAGAAGTGGATAAGTTTGTCACTGAAGCAAAGATATGGATAGCTAAGAAGTTAGAAAAAATCAAAGAGCAATACGATGAGCAACTGGATAAAATAAAGGAGAGAGCTGTAAATGCAGACGCAATAGTAATGTCTACTGTCTTTGGATTAGCAGCGCAATTATATTGGGCCGGAGCAGTTTGGACGGGACCCACAGCATCCACACACACTACGTTCACAGTAGGATTATTCGCTCCAAAAATGAAGGCGTTATCAAAAGATGGAGCAACCGGATTTGTAACGGAGATGGCAAAGGGGTTCGAAAAGCAATTACAAACAATGTCGGGAATGGTGACTCCACCACCAAACACAGGAATACCACCTATCCTATTTACTGGCTACAAATAAAATTACTAACTATTTATATTAAAACAACATGAAAGCATCCGAATTTATAAATCTAATGCGCAAGGTTATACGCGAAGAGGTACGTACTGTGATTAGAGAAGAGCTTAAAAGCTTAAAACCACTATTAATGGAAAAGTCTAGTCCGAAAAGAGTAGGTATTGCAGACCATATATCACAACCAGCTCGAATACCTCAAGTAAAAATAAAACAAGCAGAAAGAACTATCCAAGAACCAAGATTTACTGGACCTTTGGCTGACTTACTAAACGAAACATACGAATCAATGATAGCACGACCACAAGAGGAGGATGAATGGCCAGATATGAATAACGGTCCAATGGACTCGCAAATGTTCGCAGGGATGGAGGGAAGTACTATGGGCTTAAACTCAATGCTTGCAGATGAGTCCTCACTGCCAGCTAGCAGAGGATATAGTGATCCAACCAATGCGTTCGTGAAAGACTACTCAGCTATAATGAAATCAGCCGACGCAATCCAAGGAAAATTATAATGGCAATTCCAATAAAAATATATCCGCTAGACTTTGAGTCCAACGTAGCAATTGGAATTGATCTTCCAATGATTACAGAGGCTGGAGGTGTGTTTAGTTTAAACTATCTGACCATGGATCAGGCAGTAGCCAATGCAAAGAACTTATTACTAACAAACGAAGGAGAGAGAGTGATGCAACCTGAGTTTGGATGCAACTTACGTAAAACGTTATTTGAGAATATGACGGACGAGACTCTTGAAGTTTTGGAGGACCGTATAAGAAATACTTTTGGGTATTGGCTACCTTACATATTTATTAAAGAGCTGCAACTTACACCAGATGATGATTATAATAAGCTATTTATAAAACTGACAATAGGTTTGGAGGGTAATAAATTTGACACTAGGTCAATAGAAGTAGAAATAAACACATAATAAAGATGGCTAACATTTCAAGAAAACCATCAAAGGATATAAAATACTTTGGACGCGACTTTGATTCTTTGAAGAAGGGGTTGATTGAGTTTGCTAGAGTTTACTATCCAAACACATATAATGACTTTAATGAGGCATCACCAGGAATGATGTTTGTTGAAATGGCTGCTTACGTCGGGGATGTGTTAAACTATTATGTTGATTCTCAATTTAAAGAATCACTACTATTACACGCTACCGAAAAACGAAGCGTTATGTCAATAGCCTCAGCAATGGGATATAAACCAAAGATTAGTGTACCATCTCAAGTTGAATTGGATATATTCCAGCTGCTTCCAGCCTCAGGGAGTGGTGTAGACGTTGCTCCAGATATAAGATACGCACTGCGCATTGGGTCAGGAATGAGAGGACGCAGCACAGCAAATCAAACGGAGTTCCTAATTCAAGACGCCATTGACTTTTCAGTAGATAATATATATTCCCCAACGGAGTTTTCTGTGTATACTATAGATAATAATGGTGCACCGAATTACTTTCTAGCAAAAAAGACAGTTAAGGCAATCTCAGCAGAACCGAGAGTAATGGATGTTGTGGTTGATGGAACTAGTAAGTTTTTTAAATTTCAATTGCTCGGAGCAGATCTAATCGGAATTGATAGTATAATTGATAGTGACGGTCATCTATGGTACGAGGTTCCTTATTTAGCTCAAGATACTATTTTTGAAAAAGTAGCGAATACATCGTTCAACGATCCAGACGCTGCTGTTTATAGTGAAGATACTCCGTATCTAATGAAGCTGAAAAAAGTACCACGCCGATATATAGTAAGAACAACAGACAAGGGATTTGAAGTACAATTCGGATCTGGTATCAGCTCATCACCTGATGAAGAGTTGCTAGCAACACCTGAGAACATTGGACTTAGGTTGCCGACCGGAAAAGATGACTTGGATGCATCTATAGATCCACAAGCCCCAATTTTTACGGGGGCTTATGGTGTAGCACCATCCAACACAACACTAACTGTTGTTTATTTAGCGGGTGGCGGTGTGAAATCAAACGTACCTAGCAACACCATTACTGATGTAGTAGCAATAACACCACACACAGGAAGCTTTCCTTTAAGTACCGGAGCCCTGAACGCTAACATAATTAACTCAGTCGCTATCAATAATCCAATAGCAGCTGTAGGTGGTAGAAATGAGGAAACATTAGATGAAGTGAAACAAAACACACTAGCATCTTTCACATCTCAAAATAGAGCAGTGACTAAGGAAGATTATATAATTAGAGCGTACGCAATGCCTAATGTGTATGGTAGTGTTGCAAAAGTATTCATCACACCTGACGAACAAAGCAACATTGGAACTTCAAAGGCCCACGACGCCGTAGCGAATCCATTAGCATTGAATATGTACGTGCTAGGGTATAATGTTGATAAGCAGTGCACTGTATTGAACAGAGCAGTTAAGGAGAACCTAAAAACGTATATCTCCCAGTACAAAATGCTAACTGATAGTATTAATATAAGAAACGCATATATTATTAATATAGGAGTGGATTTTGATATAATTCCAATACCCAGCTTTAATGCAAACGAAGTCATACTAAGTAGTATTTCAAAATTAAAAGAGTTTTTTGCTATTGATAAATGGCAAGTAAACCAGCCAATTATATATGGAGACATATACAATATATTACTATCCGTTACCGGTGTTCAAACAGTAACCGCTGTTCGTATCAAAAACCTCAACGATGAGTTAGCGGGGTATAGTGATGTGTACTACTACATAGAATCATCAACCAAAAGTGGAATTATTTACCCAAGTCTCGATCCGGCAATCTTCGAAGTAAAATTTCCAGACAATGATATTAAAGGACGCATAGCAACATACTAAGATGATACTAAGATTTTATCCAACCAAAGATGCGACAATATATGAGCGCTCTCCAAACAAGAATGCTGGTTTAGATGCCGTGTTAGATATATCCAAGGTTCTAGACGGATCTACTGCATATAATTCACGAGCTCTTTTGGATTTTGATTTTGAAGCAATAGCACAGACTCTCTTAGATCGGGGACTTGAAGGTGACAGTTACAGTGCTAGTTGGAAACTCAAAATGTATATCGCAGAGGAGCATGAAGTTCCATTAGATTATCAGATAAACTGTTATATGGTATCAGGTCCATGGTCAATGGGGATTGGTAGACATGGAAATATACCAGAGACTACAGTGGGAGTGAGCTGGAATCACAGAGTAAGCCCATTAGATCCAACCACAGCGTGGGGAGCTGGCTCTTCCCCCGCTGGAACAACGTGGAACTATGCAACCAATCCAGGAGGAGGAGAGTGGTATGCATTACCAGAAGTAACCCAAAGCTTTAATTACAAATCTGGTGATCTCGACTTAGACGTCTCTGAGATGGTACCACTATTACTAGCATCCATTGACCCGGCCACAATCCCTCCAACTTATGGCGGATTTTTGATTAAAAAACAAGACTCAGACGAAAGCTCTAATTTACCGTTTAGAAGCTTGAAGTACTTTAGTAGAGACACACACACAATATACTCACCAATACTAGAATATGGATATGATGATAGTGAGCAAGACTCGTCATTACCAAGCATAAACACAAGCGGTAGTTTTAATGTGGTCGCCGTTAATATGAGGCAAGAGTACAAAGAGACTTCAGTCCATAAAATCCGATTTGCAGCAAGACCAACTTACCCAGTAGCCACATTTGTAACAGAAGCAAGTCAACTACAGAGATATATATTACCAGCAGGTTCTCAGTATGCTATATATAGTGCACATACAGATGATGTGATTATTGATTTTAGTAATAACACAACACTGAGTAGTGATGAGGAAGGAAACTACTTCCAACTATCATTTGAGAACTTTCAACCGGAAAGGTACTATCGATTTGTACTTAAAATAAAGAACAGCGCTACTGAAAGTGGCTTATTTGACTATCAAATATACGATAATAATTGGGTATTCAGAGTTTCAAGAAAATAATGAGAAATGCAGATGGAACATTAAATGGTAACTCTAACGATAACGTCTCTGCAACAACTTCAGGGAAGATTGTATTTTTACCAACTAGTAGCGTAGACGAAAATCTTACTACGTACGATTTAATGCCTATTATCTTAAACCGTCCACCAATCATTACAATCAACATTTCAGAAAGATCAGCACCTCAAATTAAATCATCAGCAACGGCAAACGCAAGCGGCGAACATTTATATAGGTTTCCAGATGGAACTGTTAAAGTATACATCGGATCAACTTTCACCTTAAATATAGGAGCGGTACAACCTGACATATATAACGTTGAAAACGGAATACCAACTATTAAAGCACCCGATCAGGAGTTATTTTTTGTGTGGAGGCAGGATAGCGCTATTATAAGAACTAGAGAGAGACCATCATTACAAAGCCGAACAATAGTGAGTGGCAGCAGCATTAGATTTGAGCGAATTCAGCCAAATTCAGCTGGAACGTATACTTGTGAAATATCAAATGATATAGGAGCAGTTCAGTCAGAAGCTATAACGATAGAGGTGCTTAATCCAGATTTAGATGCTTATTTCTATAGAAACTTAGTGATCAACGGAAATGCAACAACAGGCGTTGAAGGTTGGACTGCAAATAATGGTGATTTTGTACAAAAGGAGCTGTACCGAAAGGATGGTGTTGAGTTAAAGACACCAAATCGCGTAGATTTATTTGGATATAATATCGATACAATGCACCCCCGACCATATCAAATTGAAACCGGACTAATTAAAAACGTAAAGTATAACGAAGATTTTTTAAAAAAAGGAGGTGGAGGTTATTTTACTCGAGATGTTTATAAGTTTGAACGAGCAGGAGGGAACTACTATGTACAAGCCTACCAAGAAATTGATGTAACAGAAATACAAGACATAATAAGAGGTAGTATTTATGGTATTGATGGTGTGAGAGTTGTCTTTGGCTGCTATATAGGTAATGCAGTGTCTCAGTGGACTCCAACAATACCAGTAGTAGGTGTAGATCAAAAAACAAATCCAGAAAATTACTACTTGGGAGCTCCACGAATTAGTGTTCAGAATTTCTTAATGGCAGGACCAGGACAAACAACAGATCAAGTATATGTCACACTGGAGGAATATGATAATGAATCACGACTAGCCAGTACTGTCGTTAATCCAGATGGAGTTACTACAACAACACTACCAACGTCAGTGATTCTTCGAGACCCATGGGACAAAAGAAAAACAAAGTATCAAGGGGAAAAGTACTACACAAAAGATGTTTACGGTTTGGGTATTACTTCTAAAGGTGATTGGATAGATAATACTTTATTTGTGGCAGATGAGCTATATCCAAATCTAAACAACAGACCAACACACGGTCAGTACTTAGAATTCAACCGAGTAGTGCTAGAGAGGTTAAACCCAAAAACTACTAAAATCCGCATTGCTATAAACTTTATAACTACGGATTGGAGAATGTATGAGCACTGGGATTATGAGTTATTAGGGAGTGATAGAATCTTTGAGCATGTAGGTTGGGAAGCACCACACAAGAAAAATACATTTATTAAAGAGGCGGATGGGTGGATTCGATCAATACTAGACGTGAGTAGCAAGTATAAGGATAGACCACCGATTGAGAAGTACACGCTAGCACCATCACCTCGTCTAGCAGTTACAGGATTGAGTTTGGCATTAATACCAATAGAGAGATTAAACAAAAAAGCCACAGACTACTATACAACAACTGCGCTATCATTAAATAACAAACCAGTCACTCAGACTCCGTCAGCGCTATCAACAGATTTTATATTTGACCCAGAAGGTAAATTGAATCAAGAGTTGTTCGTAACCTTTAAACACAACTCACCTGCAAGCTACTCTTTGTCCAATGGTTTAATAGAAAAATCACATAGAACAAGTGTATCACTTACTAGTAGACGAAAAGGAGATACGAGTAGCCCTAAGAGGATAAGTAATGCAACTAGTTCACTATTCCCATTCGCTAAAGGAAAGCTTACCTACGTTTATGCTGAAAATTCGCTGGAATTTAACAAAAATGTGAGTGAAACTGAAAATACTTTGCGCATCTCCAATATAAGAAAAAACTTTGTAAGAGAGGATCCTTTTCCAATAGCTGATCCTCTAGGTTACAAGCATATACTAAACACTGCACCAGCTTGGACTGCATTTGGGTCATTTAGTCCCACAAAGGATGTGGGAAGAAAGGTTGAGTGGAAGAATGTCGCGAAGTACATGCTCTATTATATAGCAACATCCGATGGGAGTACTAAATTTAATAGTTATTTACTAGTAATAGAAGAGACCGCAGTAACAATATATAGAGATGCATCACTTGCAAGCGGAACAGGGGAAGCTGAATTCAAAGTTACTGATTATACAATAGACACTAATGGTACACTAGACTTCAGCTTACCCATAGAGTTATTGACTGCAAGCATAGAAGATGGAGGACTAGGTATACCAGCAAAGCAAGATCATATGCTGAACTTGAACTCACTAGAAGCGCTGCAGGCAATGAAGCAATCTGAAGGCGAAGCATTGGCAATAGGAGCTGGAGGTGTAGCAACTGATCCTATGGTATTTAGTAGCAATAGACAGTATAACATAGATGAGTTATGGAAGAGCTACTTTCAGTTGACAACTGACAGAGAGTGGATGGGTATAAATTATACACAATATGAGGGTCGGGATAGTCTAATCGCTCAGCAATATGTACCATTTGAAAGAGATGTTAGGGATTATCTACGTGGTGAGAGCGGAGGTGTAGTTCCAACACTAGCTACCCTAGTGAAGGATTGGAAGGTGGACAACTTAGGTATGGTGCAAATCAAGATAAGAAAAATAATGCCAAACCCTGGGTATAGCACGATATTATACGCAGTTCGTACAGCACCACAATTAGGAACTAACTCGAATGGAACTCCGGTCTACGGTACTGGACCTATGGGTGAAATGTATACTGTGCACTATCCAAAACTTATTGACTCAGCTACTAAGATATGAAAAAGCTAACAACAAGACTAACATCAGCATCACAAGACACAGCACTGAGGTCTGGTGACTTTTTTCTAATGCCAGAGTCACCCTTCCCACCAGCAATAACATCCGATCTGCCAAACAACATAAGACAGAAGAGCTATATAAAAGAGTATGTCGATGGCGTTCCAGATTATGAGGATTTAAAACCGATATTTGGTGTATACTACGTAAAGGCTAATACGGAGTTGGAAATGATTATTGTTGCTCAAGATCCATCTCAAGTAGATATGGATAAGATAGGAGATGACAGCAATCTAAGCTACGCTTGGTATAAAAATGGAGCACCACTTGTAGGACCTAACTCACTATTCAATGGAAAGGGAGCTCGAGGACTTCGACTACCACCAGAGGAGGTAACAGAGGAAACTTCTGGAATATACGTATGCGAGGTATCAAATGCTTACGGAGTTACCCCTACAACATCAGTGGAGATACAGATAACAGATCCAAAAAACCATCCACTATTATATAAGAACTTAATTCAAAATGGTTCTGGAGCTGGTGGAGTAGACAAGTGGACAGTTGATCGTGGAATTATATCAAGAACTTTTCAAAATAGTGCATGGATGTCTTACTTTTTTGGCAGTCTTCCACCATTTACCTATTACGATTTCACCGCTGAAAAAGCCACTCAAAAAGAACACGATTTCAGGTTTGATCAAGGAGGACATGGTGGATTATTTTATCATGTATTCAATACGTGGTTGAAAGAAGAAAAAGATTTATTCAAAAAAGACAATAAGGCTAGTTCAAATGATATTAGTGTAGAGTGGCTGCAGTGGTATGTTAGAACCTTCCCACCACAGATAGTAGCTAATGAGGATGCGGGTACGCATAAGCGAGCAGCATTCTTTCCAGGCATAGACTGGATAGATAGATATAATAAAAATCAAAATCCAAAACATATAGGTCTTATAGGAGAGGTAGAAGATAGAGCTATGACCTATCTAACAAGAGATAAGATAAAATTTCAAAAGGATGGAGGAACTGCAACAACGACACTAACTCAAACTATCAACATAGAAAAGGCAGCCAGCTTTACTGACAATATAGTACTGGGTGTGAGACCTTTGATTGGCCAATTCTTTTCTTACGTTGGAGCTGGCATCACCGGATATTTAATAAAAGTAAAGGTGTTAGGTGTAGGTGAGCGCACTTTTAATTGGTTTGTTCGAGACTCTGAGGACTTTTTTGCAAAACTACAAGGAGCTGCTGTATCGGAAGCACTCTATATTGCTATCGAAGAGGGCTCAGATATCGAAATAATACCCTTGGTTCAAGATCAAACGACAATCACACTAACACTTAGAGACTCATCACAAAGGGAGCTATCACAAGTGACCTTTGATGGCCCTAATGCAGTGGATGTTTTTGCTATTAAAGAGAAGTCTCAATTCCCACTAACGTGGTATCCTATCTTCGATTTATTACTAACCAACAACAACACAATAAAGATTTTTGGTCAAAAGTACTCGTCCACAAAGGCATTGCAACCACTAATGGCACCCAACCCTGCTGTAGTAACGGAAAGGGTATTTGGTGTTGATTTTACATTAAAACTAGACAGTGAAGTTGAAGTCGCTGATATGAAGAGGTTTATGGATTTGGTTATGAAATACTCACCAGCACAACAGACATCAATGGGTTTGATACCAGTAAAAAAGTCGGACCTCAAGAAACTTATAGGTCACCGCGGTCATTGGAGTCTTGAATTAATAGTGGCAGATATGAAGCGGACTGGTGAATGGTGGGATGATGTCAACTCAGCAGTAGATGAGAATAATCCACAATTTGACATTGCTAGAAAACGAGAATTATACCGCTCCATTGCCAAATTATTTAAATCCGTCGCAAAAGTTATCGTGCTAGAAACCCCAATTGTGCTAGAAACCCCAATTGGACAGAGTAGTGGGGCATCCGAGCTTGATGGGGCATACACAGTCCACATGGACCGCAATGCTGCGTTTTATATAAACAATGTAGAGTACAGAGAAGGAGGTCAGCTTTTCCCAAAACAACCAAACAACAACCCACCATTTAGCTACAATCCCATCCACGCTTCACGAGACAATAAAGCACTACAAGATTACGGAGCAGCAGCGATGTTTGCTATAGGAGGAGAGTTTCAGATTCCAGAATCTACTAGAGTTATCGATATAAAGGTGTCTTTCACACACGACTCGAACGCGTTTAGAGATGATTCACCTGAAACTAAGGGGTGGAAAAAAGGTACAATCTATAGGGATGATTTTGGTAATAAAGCAGCGGATAGCAGAAGGGTGTTGGAGTATGGTTACCCTCGATGCGGAATCACGATGATGAAGTTGATGTTACTACCACAAACAGAACAACCAGATACAGATTTTATTAGTTATTTTATACCACCAATTAGCGAAACTGTTTGGGGAAGAAATAAACGACAACTTTTTGAAAACGTACATGACACTTCCCAACCAGGAGATTTTTCTTATGATTTTTATATGCCAACAACTGTTCCAAGCTTTAGAGGCATGGATGTGTATGAATTAGGAAAACACACTCTTGCAGTTGAAAAGATCATAGTTCAGCAGAGAAAGGAACTCAGCCCTCAGATGTCTGATGAGGAGTCAGAGAAGCTTGCAAAGGATATTCAGCAATTTGAAGGATCCACACCAGCACGAGATGAGACTTACGGAGATGAGTCTGTATAATTAATTACGTAATTTTAACACTAGCATATTTATTAATAAAAATACGTGGCAAAGATAGCAAAATCTATAGTAACATTACAATCTAGGAACAATGCCACATTGCCAATAGCAGCTGGAAAGTCTATTAGGGGTGCAGGCATTAGTAAAGATATCGCACCACAAGCAGTAGAACCTAGACCAGCAGCTAAACCACTACAACCATCGATGGTAAGTCCTTTTGGAATTAAACCCAATAACGTTACAATATATCCAAACGATGCAGTAGTAGTTGATGTGTTCAATGCTCTTAATCTATATTTAGAGACGAACTTCCGGGTAAATAGCTATACTAAAGATGATTTGGATATCACTTTAGATGTAGAGGCTGATCTAAAGCAGTTTAATTATATCACAGGAAAGTATAACGTACAGTATAAGTTTCATCGAAACTACCTAGGATCTGGAGATGGACATAGGATAGGGATTCAGGAGATAAGCTCTGACGGATTAGAGGTACGTGTAGTTCCAACACTCAGTAGCACCATCAGTAATGCCGATTTCTTAGACTTCTTTGCGAAGGGGTTTTTTGAGATTACAAAAGCACAAGTACTACCTAGTCTATTCTTACATAGACAAACCGAAAACGGAATAGAATCTTACCGTATTTTTGATTATGTTCAAGATAAATTTACGGTTAGTCAAAACCCATTCTCGATCATATTAAAATTAGCAGCACCCATTCCAAGTTCAGTTACGCTAGGTGAGCGTGTGTAGGTAGCACAACAAGTAAGTGATTCAATTGCTGATTCGATCACACTTATTCCACCCAAACCCAAAAGAAACCAAACCTTCATTGCAGGACCAAATTGGGATGTATTAAGTAAAACTCAAACAGCAATCACAACTCCATACAAGGATTGGGACGACATACTTTCAACAAACCAAGAAACCACGGAAGGGATAATTAATAAGTTATTGAGTGGATCTCTTGTTGAAGGAATTAAATTAAACACTGACTACAGAGATTTTGAAAATCACATTACCTTCGGCTCTGCAGTAGAGCGAATACAAAACTACAGATACAAGCTAGCACTAATAGAAAGCTATGATGCAAGAATAGCGGAATTGACAACCAATCTCGACTCACTGCCAAGTAGTAGTGTATCTAGTAGTTTAGCTTTCCAAACCAATGTAATTAATGCAAAAAACAAAAGAGCTGTG
>Ga0105050_10002816_pt1 | contig 24563 bp, 21 predicted proteins | sample FRY01_FD_78088 | JGI IMG/M metagenome (GOLD analysis project Ga0105050, IMG submission 78088) | Freshwater microbial communities from Lake Fryxell liftoff mats and glacier meltwater in Antarctica - FRY-01 | ecosystem: Environmental > Aquatic > Freshwater > Ice > Glacier meltwater ...
TGTCCGAGGAGTAACTTATCTACAGTAAATTTAATCGCTGCAGTAGCGGCCTGAGAGCGTAAATAATACATGCCTGTTTTCAAACCTTTTTTCCAAGCATAGAAATGCATCGACGTTAATTTACCAAAGTTTGGATCCTGCATGAACACATTCATACTTTGACTTTGACAAATGTACGCTCCCCGGTCAGCGGACATATCTATGATTATCTTTTGAGAAATTTCCCAGACGGTCTTATAGAGCTCTTTTATATGTTTAGGGATTTCTGGGACTGACTGAATTGATCCATTTGTAGATATCAGCCTATTCCTCATATTGTCATTCCAAAGTCCGATCTGAATCAAATCTTTCATCAAATGTTTGTTGACAATAATGAATTCACCAGATAGCGTTCTTCTTGTGTAAATATTAGAAGTATAAGGTTCAAAGCATTCATTATTTCCTAGAATTTGAGAAGTTGATGCAGTTGGCATAGGAGCAACTAGAAGGGAGTTTCTCATTCCATATTTATTGACTTTTTCTTTCAGATCAGCCCAATTCCAGCGTTTAGATTTTGGTGTTACTCCCCACATGTCAAACTGTAAAATACCTTTAGAAGCAGGAGAGCCTTGATAGGTCTCATAGGTTCCCTGGACCTTAGCTAGTTCCATTGAGGTCTCTACAGCTGCATAATAGATGGTTTCAAAAATATCTTCGTTTAGACCTCTTGCCTCTGGTGATTCAAATGGCATTCGAAGCAGTATGAAAGCATCAGCTAATCCTTGAATTCCAAGTCCAATAGGCCGATGACGGAAATTTGATCTTTTAGCTTCTTCAACTGGGTAATAGTTTACATCTATTACTTTATTCAGATTTCGGGTTGCTACTTTGGTGATCTCATACAGCTTGTTATGGTCAAAGAATAGTTTACCATCTTCTCCCATTGTCACAAACTTTGGCAATGCAAGCGAAGCTAGATTACATACTGCGACTTCATCAGGTGCTGTGTACTCAATAATTTCTGTACATAAGTTAGAAGACTTGATCGTCCCTAAATTTTTTTGGTTTGATTTACCATTTGCAGCATCTTTATAAAGCATATAAGGAGTACCTGTTTCAATCTGAGATTCTAATACCTCAAACCAGAGCTCTTGCGCTTTAATTGTCTCACGAGCTTTTCCTTCTCGTTCGTATTTTTCATAAAGCCTTTCGAATTCTTCTCCGTGGCAATCAGATAAACCGGGAGCTTCATTTGGACAGAATAATGACCATTCTAAATTTTGCTCAACACGTTTCATAAATAGATCAGGAATCCATAGTGCATAGAATAAATCACGCGCACGCATCTCTTCTTTTCCATGATTTCTCTTCAATTCTAAGAAATCTTTGATATCAGCATGCCAGGGTTCCAAGTAAATTGCAAAACTTCCTTTTCGCTTACCTCCGCCTTGATCCACGTATCTTGCGGTCATATCAAAATTTCTCAACATTGGTACAATCCCGTTAGATATGCCATTGGTACCTTTGATATAAGAACCCTTAGCTCTCACATGATGGATTGATAATCCAATTCCCCCTGCTGATTGAGAAATTTTAGCGCATTGCTTCAGCGTATCATAAATACCATCAATACTGTCATCCTTCATTGTCAATAAGAAGCAGGAAGAAAGTTGGGCTTTTGGAGTACCTGCATTGAAAAGAGTAGGAGTAGCATGTATGAACCATTTCTCCGAAAGTAAATTATACGTTTCTAGAACAGCATTGATATCTTCTTTATGAATTCCTACCGCTACCCTCATTAGCATGTGTTGAGGTCGCTCAACTACCTTTCCGTTTAGTCGAATAAGGTAACTTCTTTCAAGTGTCTTGAACCCAAAATAGTCATAATCAAAATCTCTTTTGTAATCAATTGCATCGTCGAGCCTAGCTGCGTTGTTTTTAATGATTCCGTAAACTTCAGGATCGATCAGTGTTGCATTGGCTCCAGTAGCTGGGTTGACAAAAGTGTACAACCGCTTCATTGTATTGGAGAATGATTGACTTGTTATTTTATGTAAGTTAGAAATAGCTATTCTAGCCGCCAAAATTGCGTAATCTGGATGTTTTACAGTTAAGGAAGCACATACCTCTGCCGCTAGATTGTCAAGCTCGGTGGTGTTTACACCATCAAATAGCCCGTCAATTACCTTTTTTGCAACCTCGATGGGTTGGATGAATTTCGGATCCAGCTCATAACATAGATTCTCAATTCTTGCCGTGATTTTATCGAATCGTACTGATTCTCTCCTTCCGTCTCTTTTAATTACTAGCATAAATATATAATATTAGTTGATGGGAAAAGTTCATTTAGAAATCTTCTTCTATAGTAAATCCTCTTGAGCTTTCATTACTCTCTATTGAACCCATTACTCCAGCTTTCTGATAATCACCTACTCGCTTCTCAAAAAAGTTGGTTTTTCCTTGGAGTGAAATCATATCCATGAAATCAAAAGGATTAGTACTGTTCCAAATTTTTGGACATCCTAGTTCAACTAATAATCTATCAGCTACAAACTCTATATACTGACACATCAATACTGAATTCATTCCTATCAGCCTTACTGGCAAAGCATCAGTTACAAACTCTTTTTCGATTTCTACAGCGTCTCTTATTATTCCCATTACAGTATCTGTTGGCAGTTGGTTTTCGACATGTTGCATATACAAATGACATGCAAAATCACAATGAAGTCCTTCATCACGGGATATTAGTTCATTGGAGAAGGTCAATCCGGGCATTAAACCTCTCTTCTTCAGCCAAAAGATTGAACAAAAAGAGCCAGAGAAAAAGATACCTTCTACTGCTGCGAATGCGATTAATCGCTCCTGAAAACTTCCGTTGTCAATCCAACGAAGAGCCCACTCAGCCTTCTTTTTCACACAAGGTATGTGTTCGATTGCATTTAAGAGCTTATCTCGTTCTACTGCATCTTTTATGTAGGTGTCGATCAATAAGCTATAAGTCTCAGAGTGAATATTTTCCATAGCAATTTGGAATCCATAGAAAAATTTGGCCTCAGTGTATTGTACTTCTGCGACAAAATGTTCAGCTAGGTTTTCATTTACTATACCATCACTTGCAGCAAAAAATGCCAAAATATGAGATATGAAGTGACGCTCGCCATCATTCAGCGCTTTCCAGTCTATAAGATCTTGTCCTAGATCGATTTCTTCGGCAGTCCAAAAACTAGCCTCTGCCTTTTTGTAAAATTGCCAAATGTCATTGTGTTCAATAGGGAATAAAACAAATCGCTTTTTATTCTCTTCTAAAATTGGTTCATACTTCTGCATCATTCTTCGTTTTTTATTTTAGTGAGTTTGGAGGCTGTTCAGCATTTTAACTCGGCTGGGAAAAGAAAAAGTTGCCTTTTTGAGACAACTCATGTACAAAGATGTGAACCAAAAAGCACAAAAAAAACCGCTAAAGTTGAAGTTTAAGTAAAAAAATGAACACCAGTCAATTATTCATAAAACATACAAAATCAATTTATTAACATACATAACATTAACTGATAGATTAATTTTTTTTAACTGTATGAGCGGATTAATTTTTTTTAAAAAATTTATAAATTATTTTAATTCAAAATTCTGAGGCGTTTTTTGAATTATAGTCAAAATAAATCAATTTATGTGAATCAAGTATAATCAGTTTATCATCAATATATTACCTTAAAATAGTAATGAAATATTTAAAATTAAATGTAATGTTTAACTTAATTATTATGGTATTTTTTTCTAAGGTTTTGAGAAATATTTGAGTTCGTAATATTCTTAAGAAATGTTTGTAATAAAATAAGTTGTCCCCATTTTTTTTGTTCTACACATCTTCTTTATCTTTGTAAACTGAATTCTATAATCAGAATCAAAGAAATATGTACGCAATCGTAAACATCGCAGGTAAGCAATTTAAAGTAATAAAAGATCAGTTTGTATTCGCTCCAAAATTGGATGCAGAAACTGGCGCTACCGTGGAATTCGACCAGGTCTTGTTAGCTGAAGCTGATGGCACTGTGTCTGTAGGAGCTCCCCTATTAACTGGAGCAAAGGTATCCGGGAAAGTCCTGGACCATGTAAAAGGTGATAAAGTGATTGTCTTCAAAAAGAAGCGAAGAAAAGGCTACAAAAAGAAGAATGGTCACAGACAAGATTTCACCAAAATAATGATCGAAAGTATTTCACTCTAGTTTTTCCCAACGAAAAACTATAAACGCATATAATCATGGCTCACAAAAAAGGTGTCGGTAGTTCCAGAAACGGTAGAGATTCACAATCCAAAAGATTGGGCGTGAAAAAATTTGGTAGCGAGCAAGTAATTGCTGGAAATATCATAGTAAGACAAAGAGGTACGAAACATCACCCTGGTCTTAACGTAGGACTTGGTAAAGACCACACATTATTCGCGCTTACCAACGGTGTTGTTTCTTTCAGAAAAAAGTTTGACGGTAGATCATACGTAAGTGTGTTGCCAGTCGAGGCTTAATCAATCAAAAAAACTATTCGAAGCTCCTTCATTAACTTGAAGGAGCTTTTTTTTTGGATACTATCTAAGAAAACTACCGCTGATCATTTTTTCAATAATAAATCAGTATACTGTTGTTAATTTATAGTTCAGTAAATCATTAAACCAGTCTCATGAAAAATAATTTTGTACTATGGACTTTAAGCCTTGTGTTAGTCTTTTATTCCAGCAAGTTTTCGGTTAACGCCCAAAATGTTGCAACACCTGAAATTTATGATGCTCTTCAGTGGAGACAAATCGGCCCATTCAGAGGTGGCCGTTCAGATGGAGTGTCTGGAGTAAAAGGAAGTGATAAAAACTACTACTTTGCCTCAGCTGGTGGTGGAGTCTGGAAGACCTACGATGCAGGTCAAAGTTGGAAACCAGTGTCAGATGGTTTTTTTGGAGGCTCAATAGGGGCAGTTGTAGTGTCAGAAAGTGATACAAGCGTTGTATATGCTGGAGGTGGTGAGAAGACTGTCAGAGGAAATGTCTCTTTCGGTTACGGCGTATGGAAAAGTGCAGATGCTGGCAAAACCTGGGAAACGGCAGGTCTAGAGAAAAGTCGATTTATCTCCAGAATGCGAGTTCATCCCAGTGATCCAAATGTAGTATATGCGGCAGTTTTGGGAGATATTTTCAAAGAAGACGAAACTAGAGGGGTCTACAAAACTACAGATGGAGGAAAGAACTGGACAAATGTTCTTTATGCGAGTAAGGTAGCAGGAGCAGTAGATCTGATCATGGATCCTACTAATCCTGACATTCTATATGCAACGACTTGGGATATCAAGCGCACCCCTTACAGTCTCGAAAGCGGTGGGCCAGATTCCAAAATGTATAAAACAACAGATGGAGGTAAAACCTGGGAGGATTTAACCAAAAATGAAGGTTTTCCTGAAGGATTATTGGGGATTATGGGAATTACAATTTCCCCAAAAAATTCTAATCGACTTTACTCGATTATAGAAAATGAAAATGGTGGGGTATTTACCTCGAAAGATGCTGGTAAGACTTGGGAAAAAGTAAATGAGGATCGAAGTCTCAGACAGCGTGCTTGGTATTATACTCGAATTTTTGCCGATTCTCAGGATGAGGAAACAGTCTATGTTTTAAACGTCAGTTATCAGAAATCCACAGATGGAGGAAAGACTTTCAAAGGAGCAAATGCTCCCCATGGAGATCATCATGACTTATGGATTGATCCTCAAAACAACCAACGAATGATTATTGCGGATGATGGGGGAGCACAGGTTTCCGAAGATGGAGGAACAAATTGGTCTACTTATATGAATCAACCCACAGCTCAATTTTATAGAGTTACCACCGACAATAGTTTTCCTTATCGGATTTATGGCGCCCAACAAGACAATTCAACCGTAAGGATCAGGCATAGAAATAGTGGCGGATCAATCTCTGAAAGTGATTGGGAGTCTACCGCAGGGGGAGAAAGTGGCTGGATTGCACCAGATCCTAACGATAATGATATTGTATATGGGGGTTCATATGGAGGATATTTGACTCGGGAAAATCACAGCACAGGAACTTCTCGATCGGTTAATGTCTATCCAAATAATCCCATGGGACATGGGGCAGAGGATATGAAATACCGCTTTCAGTGGAATTTCCCTATTTTCTTCTCTCCGCATAACACCAATATGCTGTATACGACCAGTAACCAGTTTCACAGATCTACGAATGAAGGACAAAGTTGGGAGACTTTCTCCCCTGACTTGACGCGAAACGATCAAAGTAAACTAGGCTCGAGCGGTGGACCAATTACCAAGGATAATACTTCGGTAGAATACTATGCAACGATCTTTACAGCCGCAGAATCTCCTATTAAACAAGGTATAATCTGGGCAGGATCAGATGATGGATTAGTGCACGTCACACAAGATAATGGAGTAAGCTGGCAAAATGTAACTCCAGCTACACTGCCTGAATGGTTGCAAATCAACAGTATAGAGGCAAGCCCCTTTGATCCAGCTGAGGCTTATTTCGCAGCTACTGGATATAAAACTGGCGACTATGAGCCTTATTTGTTTAAGACAAAGGACTATGGAAAAACTTGGACTAAAATAGTATCTGGAATAGCCGAAGAGCATTTTACTCGAGTAGTTCGTGCTGATCCTGAGAAGCGAGGCATGTTGTATGCAGGTACCGAGACTGCAATGTACTATTCTAAAGATGATGGTAGCAGCTGGCATTCGCTTCAGCTTAACTTACCAATCGTTTCGATCACGGATCTTGCCATTAAAGACAATAACTTAATCGCCGCTACCCAAGGTCGTGCGTTTTGGATCATTGATGATTTGACGGTTATTCATCAAGTAGAGCCTGAGATGAATGCGAAACCTTTACACTTATTCAAGCCTCAGGATTCGTATAATATGGATGGAGTAAAAAGCTCAAGCCTGACGGAAGGTGTTAATCGTCCGGGTGGAGTTTTGGTTTATTCCTATTTGAAAGAGCTTCCAAAGGAGGAATTGAAAATTGAGTTTTTCGATTCTAAAAATCAAAAATTACGTGAGTTTTCTACTAAAGGTATCAATGGAGATACCTTAAAAGTAAAAGCTGGAAGCAATGAATTCAACTGGAATCTTCGTGTAGAGGATGCGGAGGGATTTGATGGGCTGATCATGTGGGCGGGAAACCTTCGTGGACCAAAGGTCACACCTGGAACCTACACGGTCCGAATGACTTTGGATGGAAAAGCGCAAACCCAAAACTTCAAAGTTCTGGCTGACCCGCGCTATGAATCAACCCAAACTGATCTAGAGTCGCAGTACAAGTACTTGCTTGCAGTGAGAGATAAATTGACTGAGACTCACCAATCGATCAAACTCATTCGAACCTATCGGGCTGAGATGGATAGCTTGGGGACTAAACCTTCTAATCTAAAGCAGGTAATGACTGAGATGGATGAAATAGAAAAGACGCTCTATCAGACTCAAAATAAGAGTGGACAAGATCCCCTAAACTTTCCAATTCGCCTTAATAATAAATTGGCTCATCTGAGTAGCGTGGTAGGAAATGGAGATTATCGACCTACTGATCAGTCTATAGAAGTCAAAACCGAGCTAGTGACAAAAATCGATGCAGAGCTCACTCGATTCCGAAAGCTGGAGCAAGAGCAGATTTCAAAGATTCTCAATATCGAGGAGATGAAGACCAACTTGGATAAGAAGAGATAAGAAATGTGATTATTCGCAATTATGCAAGTAACCTAATTTCTCAACTGCCCGTAATACCCATCAAAGCGGGGCAGGTCGATGACGTTCCGATAGCCACCGGAAGAAGTACCGATAATGTCAGTGTTTAACGTGTACTAAGTTACTTTTGCCTTTTATTGGTATAGTTTAAGGTATATAGAATAAAAAAACCTCTCATTTATTTGAGAGGTTTTTTTTTAAAAGGGTTGATAAGATTTTATCTGTTCGATAAAAGTAGTCGCACTACTTGGGGCAATCAGAAGTATAAAAAGTATTCCAAAAATAGCGCCATATAAATGAGCATCGTGATTGATTGCATCGTCCTGATTCTTTCCTTTGAAATAGGAATAGATTAGAAATAGGCCTCCAAGAATGAAACCTGGAAGACATAAAATCCCGAACAAACAGATATCGGATAGCGGAAGGACAATGATACTGGCAAAGACAGTCGCTGAGGTTCCCCCTGATGCACCAAGTGCTCGATAATAACTGTTGTCTTGGTTTTTGAGGTAGGTAGGAATGTCTGAAATCACAATTCCTAAAATATAGAAGAGCACGAATATCACCCCACCAATTACTACTCCAAACTTGTAGCTCAACACTTGCTCCACCACTCCGCCAAAGAAGTAAAAGGTAAACATATTGAACAGCAAGTGGATGTAATCTTTATGGATAAAGCCTGAAGCAACAAACCTATCCCATTGGCCTTTATGCTTGATTTGAAAGGGAATGAACATCCATCGATTTAGAAACTCTGGCTTGTTGAAACCATAGAAACTTATCCCCACCGTGATGAGAATTATCGCAATTGTTATAGTGATTGGCATAGCTTATTTTTCTCTGTGGATGAGATCCTCGGTGATTTGCTTGAGTTCTAGGAAATAAGATTCGTCTCGGTAATTAATTTGATCAAATTGCTGAAATCCTGCTGCAAAGCATGCCTGCATTTTTATTTCTGTTAGTTCTTTGATATTCAAGGTATTGTAAATACGTTTTACTGCATTGACCTTTTCCCCCTTATCAAAGTCCTTTTGATTCAGCCAAAAATCCAATTCTTCCGCCTCTTTGCCTTTCGCAAGTTCTAAGGCTTTGATTAAAAGAAACGTTTTCTTATTTGCGATGATATCTCCGCCTACTTGTTTCCCAAATTTTGCTTGATCTGCAAAGACATCCAAGAGGTCGTCTTTCAATTGAAATCCAACTCCAATATTTACTCCGAAGTCATAAAGTTTCTGCCCATCTTCCTTTCCAACTCCAGCCAATACTGCACCCATTTTCAGGGCAAGACCGAGTAATACTGCAGTTTTCAAGCGGATCATTTCCAAATAATCTTCTTCTGAGACGGTCTGCAAACTTTCGAAATTCATGTCGAATTGCTGGCCCTCGCAAACTTCGGATGCTGTCTGGTTGAAGAGTTCTAAAACTTCCCGTAATAACTTAGGATCAGTATCGAGTAGTAAGTCGTAAGCCTTCACCAACATCACATCACCTGACAGGATTGCAATGTTTGGGTTCCATTTCTCATGTACCGTTGCTTCTCCTCGTCTAAGGGGTGCATCATCCATAATGTCGTCATGCATAAGGGTGAAGTTATGAAACACTTCGATCGCCAGTGCCTGCTTGAGGATAGCTTCAGGATTGCTCTGATAAAGTCCATACGCCAATAAACTCAACAAAGGACGGATTCGCTTTCCGCCCAAGTTGAGAATGTAGGTAATGGGTTCGTAGAGTTCTTTGGGTGATCTCCCAATCTCAATGTGAGTGGGAAGCTCTTGGATTAATTGCTCTAATTTATCTAATAGCGCGTCTGCGTGTTTTTTTTTCGTCATTATCAGCAAATTCCAAATCTATTGTTCTTCGGTCGATGTCGGTATTAACTACCCGCACCACTACTTTATCTCCTAAAGTGATCATTTTTTTATTTTTTGACCCTACCAGTCGCATATTTTTCTGGTCAAATTCGTAGAAATCGTCATCCATATCCTGCACTCGGATCATTCCTTCGCATTTGGTCTCAGTGATTTCTACAAAGACTCCCCATTCAGTGATACCACTTACGATTCCATCGTAATCTTTGACCTCAGCAAGGGACATGAATTCCACTTGCTTATATTTGATAGAAGCACGCTCCGCATTTGCTGCGCGTTTTTCCCGCTCGGATGAATGGACGCATTTTTGTTCCCAGCTTTCTGCACCAGGTGATTTAACATTATCCAAATAAAGCTCAAGTAAACGATGAACCATCATATCAGGATACCTTCTGATAGGTGAGGTGAAATGCGAGTAATGCGCGAAGGCAAGTCCAAAGTGTCCTTTTGGCTCGGTAGTATACTTCGCTTTCGCCATACTTCGGATTGCCAATTGCTCCAAGACGTTTTGCTCAGGTTTTCCTTGAATTTCTCCCATTAGCTTATTCAGGGCTACGGAAATTTTTTGCTCATTATCTATGTCCATTTTATGACCAAATCGCTTGGCAAAACCAGAAAAAGTTTCTAAGCGCTCCATGTCTGGAGAATCATGTGTTCGGTATATGAAGGTGTCGTTGCCTTTATTTTTATTGAAAATAAACTCAGCGACATATTTATTGGCTAACAGCATAAACTCTTCAATCAACTTGTGAATGTCTCTTCGCTCTTTCACAAATAACCCAAGTGGCGTACCTGTTTCATCAAGTTTGAATTTCACTTCTACTGTTTCAAAATTCACTGCGCCGTGGTTAAATCTCTCCTGCCTTATTTTTATAGCAAGGGTATTGAGTAGGGTCAACTCCTGAAAGAAATCTCCTGATTGATTGTCAATATTTTCTTGAGCACCTTCATAGGAGAATCGACGATCGGAGTGAATAATCGTTCGGCCAATCCAGTGGTTTTTCACGTTTCCCTGAAGATCAACTTCGAATACACATGCAAAAGTCAGTTTATCTTCATTTGGTCTGAGCGAACAAAGGCCATTGCTCAATCGCTCTGGAAGCATCGGAATAGTCCGGTCTACCAAATACACGGAGGTTGCTCTATTATAAGCTTCCTTCTCTAATGCCGTATTAGGCTTGACGTAATGAGTCACATCAGCAATGTGAACTCCTACCTCAAGATTTCCATTTTCTAATTCCCGATAGGAGATGGCATCATCAAAGTCCTTGGCATCTGCCGGATCAATGGTAAAAGTGATCACATCTCTGAAATCTTTTCTTGTCTTGATTTCTTTGGAAGTGATTTTATCCGAGATATCATTCGCTTCTTGATTGGGTGCATCAGGATATTCAAAAGGCAGTCCAAATTCTGCCATAATGGAGTGAATTTCCACTTCGTGAAGCCCCGCTTTTCCTAGCACTCGGGTGACTTCACCAGATGGGTTTTTATCTCCATCGCGCCATTCAGTAAGCTTGACGATTACTTTTTCGTTGTGTTCAGCGCCCATGAGATCTCCTCGATGCACAAAGATATCTTTATGCATTTTTTTGAAATCAGGTACGATGAAAGCAAATCGTGGAGAGATCTCCACTCGACCTACAAATTCATCACGATTTCGATCCAGCACCTCAAGAATCTTACCTTCTGTACGGCCTGTTTTTCCCTTAACAGGATATACCATCACTCGGACACGGTCACCATCAAGTGCCTGCTTCATGTCCGCTTCTTTCACCATGATATCTCCCAATGAGTTCGGATCTTCTTCTCTGATGATAAAGGCAAATCTTGCATTGACATAGTCCACTTGACCTATGATGTAGTCAGGGTCTTGAGTGGAAGAGTAATAATTACGGGAATTTCTTGAAACAGAGCCATCAGCGACTAATTTGCTTAGTATAGGCTCAACTCCATCTTTGGAGATAGCATCTCTGATTTCGAGCTTTTTAGTGATTTGTTTTGCATTGAATTCCAAACCGTAGTTAGAATCTAAAAATTGAATGATTTTTCTGGCTAGACTACTAGCATCAGGCTTATCTGGCCTAGATTTTTTAGTTGTTTTTTTCTTATCTGAATTTCTTCCCATGTTTTGGGTTGTTGTGTTTAGTTAAGTTAAAAAGATTCTTACTGGGACCGTTTACCCTTGTATGATCTTTTGATTAATCTTTTAAATGAATCACCTCAATGTTCAGCTCTACATCCTGAGGATTCATCGCTAAATATATTCTGGCCGTTACCTCCACATCTTTTAGACAATAAATTTTGATTTTTTCTATATCTTTTTCTAGATAAAAAGTGGCATTCACTTGGCTTCCGTCTAAGTTATCTTTAGAAGACTCTATACCAAAAACAGCTGCTAAAAGTTCGAGTCGGGTGTAATACTTATAATCTCCAAACTTCCAAAGCTCCATGGTATCCAAATGTCGAACTTCCCAAGGCTTCTTCCCAGCTATTTGCAAGGGTTCGGGAAGTCCTATCACATGAATTAACATTCTTCGGCATAAATAGGGAAAATCAAATTCTTTTCCATTGTGCGCACACAGAATCCACTGCTTTTTATCAAGTAAAGCTTTGAATTCCAAAAGAAGTTCCCGCTCCTGTGGATGCGAAATACATTTGGATCGAAGGACAAGCTTTTTTTCTTTCTTATTCTTCTGAAAATACCCAAGTCCAATACAGACAACCTTACCAAACTCCGCATGAATTCCCGCCCGATCAAAGTACAAATCTCCCGGTGCCAAATCTGTTCGATCGGTTTTGATGAGTTTCTCCTTCTTTAACCATTCATCTTTCAGCCGATCTGGGAGCTCCTCATAGCTCTCAGTAACTGAGGCAGTCTCAATGTCCAAAAAAAGAATTTCGCTGAGTTGATCTAAAAAAGTATTCATAGAGAAAGGTTTAAGCGTGAAGGATTCCTTCTAGCCCGATCTCGGGGATAAAGCTGATAAATCCCGGATCAAAACTGCCTGAAGTAAAGATAAACTTTTTGTCAAATATTTGATCCATAATATAGTAGCTTACCCAAAATTCATTAGTCAAGGAGAATACAGCGGGGTCAATCGATTCTATTTTAGCAATTGACTGTGGGCCAAGCTCTTCAATCAGATGCCTAAGGGTAGATGTCTTTTTTAACTCACCATTCAATTCACCATAGCCTTTCGATGTGATCATGACTGTTTTTAGCTCGATGAGATTCAAATTAATAATATAGACAGCCCATTCTGTCACTGTTGCGTTATTTTTTCTTGCAATAGCAAGTTTTACCCCTGTGACTGGTTGGAAATCAATATCTTTTTTCATGAAGATTATAATAGATCCATCTCAAATAGGTTCAAGAGATGGTGTTTTACTTTTGCTTTAACTTCATCTAATGAGATTTCTCTTTTGAGTTCAGCTTGTAGCGAAGTGACCGCTTTGTCATCTATTCCACAAGGAATGATATGTGAAAAATAGCTTAGGTCGGAGTTGACATTAAATGCAAAACCATGCATCGTCACCCATCTACTTGATTTGACACCCATTGCGCAGATTTTTCTTGGTTTCTTTTGTTCCAAATGATCAAGCCAAACCCCTGTAAGCCCGTTGATTCTCCCTGCAAGGATATTGTAATCTGCTAAAGTCAGGATAATGGCTTCTTCCAAAAGCCTCAAATATTTATGGATATCGGTAAAGAAATTCTCCAAGTCTAAGATTGGATAGCCCACAAGCTGCCCCGGTCCATGGTAGGTGATATCACCGCCTCGATTTATTCTGTAGAACTGTGCTTCGTATTCCATAAGACCAGTGTCATCGAGCAAAAGGTTTTCTGCCTTTCCACTTTTACCCAGTGTGTAGACGTGGGGATGCTCTACGAAAAGCAAATAGTTTGAAGTCAATTTCTGAGGCGAATCGGAATTTTTGCGATTATCAATTTTCAAAGCTACAGTTTCTGCAAAAAGTGCCTCTTGATAATCCCAAGCTTCTTGGTAATCGAGTAAACCCAAGTCTCGGAAATGTACTGATTTATTAATAATTTGGTTCATCTTCTGAAAAGGAATGCTTTTAAACCGTGTAAGGGGATACATCGTTCCGCTTATTTTTCAAAATTAAATAATTATTAAAGATGGCAGAACATAACGAAAGTGGTAAAATAGCTGAAGGGCAAGCGGCAGAGTGGCTCAAAAGTAAGGGCTTCGAGCATTTGGAGTCGAATTACCGCCATGGTCATGCTGAAATTGATTTAATAATGAAGCATAATGGCTTATTGATTTTTATAGAAGTTAAGTATCGCTCAGGAACAGGTTTCGGCTATGCGGAGGAATTTGTGGATTCCACTAAACGTAAATTACTTATCAAAGCTGCTGACTTTTACATACACCAAATTGATTGGCATAAAGATATCCGTTTCGATATCGTAGGCGTTTACAAAGACAGATATGGTAAGCTAAACTTCAAGTCCTTTGAAGATGCTTTTTATTAATTTCACGTCAAACCTAAATTTTAAATTATGAAAAAAGTAATTCTCACAACCGTTTTTCTTTTCACTTCTTTAGTCATTTCCGCTCAAAGTCCTCAAAAAGATGACAAAATAATAGTGGACTCAAAAGAGGCTAAGTTGGAATTTCTAGAAGATGATCCTGACATGCAAGAGTTGTTCATAGCATCCCATGCATATATCATTCTCCCAAATGTCGGAAAAGGTGGGTTTGGAATAGGAGGAGCCTCTGGCAACGGAGTTGCTTATGAAGGAGGTGAAATGATTGGTTTTGCACGAATGACCCAACTTACTATTGGATTCCAAGCAGGAGGCCAAGTGTATAGCGAAGTTGTTTTCTTTGAAGACAAAAAAGCATTTGATCGATTTAGAGAAAATAGGATAGAGATGTCAGCTCAGGTATCTGCTGTCGCTGCTGCTTCTGGAGCTTCCTTAAATGCGAAATACGTGGATGGGGTGGCTGTGTTTACTCGGACAAAGGGTGGATTGATGTACGAGGCTTCTGTAGGAGGGCAACAATTCAAATTTCGAGAGAAATAGCTAGTCACCTTTTCTGTAGATCAAATTTCCGTCCTTATCCCATTCCGCACGAATATAAGGGCGGAAATTTTTGGTATAAGCAGCTTCCTGATATTGGATTTCTCGTTTTCGAATAGTCTTAGTGCTGTTTAGATCCCAATACTCAGTCCAGAGGCCTACTTTTTCTCCGTACCCATATTCGCCGGTCACAGCGATTTGCTTGTCCTCATAGAAGTAAAAATAATTCCCTTCTTCGAGTCCATATTGTACCGGAATTATTTCTTCGATCACATTGGTTTTACGCTTGTGATAGGTAATCCGTGATTCACGGGGCCAACCTTCAAAATAGTGATTCTTATCCTGAAGGATATTCTTGGAGTCATACAGCATCCAGGTCTTATGCTTGGTGCCATAATAATACATGCCACTTTCCACTACGACCTCATTGATGATCCGTTCGTATGGACCGTGAAGTAAATATCCTTTACCTGGTTCATAACCAGATTTTTTGATTTCTCGCTTAGATTGATCAAACCAAAAAACATCTCTGATGTAGGGGTCTGACTTTCTACTGGCATCTGTGTAATTGAAAAACTCGATGATTTCCTGATCACGAAGTTCTCGTCTGGTATAGGACTTTTTGGTTTTGATCCCAAACCAGATATTCTTTTTAGCCTTTTTCTTCTTTTGCTTTTTTTCCTCCTTCAAGTTTGAGTCATTAAACAAAAGCAAAGGCATGAAAGAGGGCAGAATCGTGGAGTTGACTACTCCCGAGGAATCTGGGTCAACTCTAAGTTCCTCACCACCTTTTTGTGCGTTTACCAAGCCGGTAACCGAAGTAAATAAAATAAAAAAAGCAGAAAACTTATTCATCCAACAAAAACGAAACTTACTTTAAAGTATTTGATCCAAAAATAACATTTCTTGATCAAACGGCACAGATTGTTTATATTTTATAATCTTCTGTCTATTTTTGAGGAGTTTATAACAAATTCTATCAAAAATGAATTCTATTTTATCAGATCGGATAATCAATATGGAAGAGTCAGCGACTCTTGCAATGGCAAAGAAAGCCAGAGAATTGAAATCCCAAGGAATTGACATTATTAGTTTAAGCCTAGGTGAGCCAGACTTTAAAACTCCCAGACATATTCAGGAGGCGGCAAAAGTTGCAATTGATGAGGGAAAATACTTTTCTTACCCTCCGGTAGCTGGATATCAGGATTTTCGAGAAGCGATTGCAAAGAAACTCCGCGATGAGAATCAAATCGTAGATGCCAAAGCAGAAAACATTGTAGTCTCAACAGGTGCTAAGCACTCGATTGCAAATATTTTCATGTGCATGATCAATGAAGGCGATGAAGTGGTGATTTTTTCTCCATATTGGGTTAGCTATGCTGAGATTATCAAATTGGCTGGTGGAGTTCCGGTATTGATTGATGGAAAGCTAGAAAATAACTTCAAAGCTTCTGCTGCCCAGCTTGAAGATGCAATCACGCCTCGTACCAAAGCGGTTATTTACTCTTCCCCTTGTAATCCTACCGGCTCTGTTTTTAGCAAAGTGGAGCTTGAGGCAATTGCTGCCGTAATTAAAAAGCATAAAAACGTGATGGTGATTGCGGACGAGATCTATGAGCTGATCAATTTTGCAGGGAAAAATTATAGCATCGCTTCATTCCCAGGTATGTTTGACCAGACTATTACTGTCAATGGGTTCTCCAAAGGCTATGCTATGACAGGCTGGAGAGTTGGATACTTATGTGCCCCTTTATTCATTGCCAAAGCAGTTGAAAAAATGCAAGGTCAGTTTACCTCAGGAGGCACCGGTATCGCACAGCGTGCAGCTTTGGCAGGTATTGAAGGCGATCAGACCCCTTCCAAAGAAATGGCTGATGCTTATTTGAGAAGGAGAACGCTAGTTTTGGATTTATTACAGGATATTCCGGGAATCAAAACCCATGTTCCGGAAGGAGCATTTTATTTCTTCCCAGATGTGTCGTCATTTTTTGGTAAGTCGACAACTGGATATCCTATCAAAGATGCGGACGACCTTTGTTTGTATTTATTGGACGTGGCTAATGTGTCATTGGTTACAGGTGGCGCTTTTGGAGCTCCCGATTGTGTGAGACTTTCTTACGCAGCCTCTGACGAAGATCTGACAGAAGCCATGAAGCGAATCAAAAAAGCCCTTGGCGAACTAAACTAAATAAATCAACCCCGACTGGATCGGGGTTATTTTTTGCCTTGAATGGAAACCCTTATTTTTGACAAAAATTTTCAAATGGCCGAAGTACTTATAATCACCCCGGTAAAAAATTCGATTGAAACCACCTTGGACACCGCCCGGGCCATTGCTGCTTCCTCGATTTCTCATCGTCATATTATTTTTAATGATTTCAGCAATGAGGAGACCAAAATTCAACTGGAATCGAATCAAAAGCAAATTGGATATGAACTGATTCACTTGGAGGATCTGACGGATCATCCTTCGCCCAATTACAAATTGGTTTTGCAACATGCACAGAAAATTGCACTGGAATCAGAAATGCCACTTTTGGTCATTGAATCTGATGTGGTGATTCAAGTGGAAACTATAAATGAGCTTTTAAATTTTACTCAAACCAACTCAAAGGTCGGATTGGTAGGTTCTGTTACAGTCGATGAGGCAGGAATAGTGAATTTCCCTTATCTGAAATTCAAAGGAGTAAAGGACAACATCATTAAGACAAATCGAAGTCTGAGCTTTTGCTGCACGCTTTTTTCTTCTCAGTTTTTGGAGAAATTTGATTTTGTCCAGTTGGATGAAGCAAAAGACTGGTATGATACTTTTATTTCCAAGAAATCAATTGAGCTCGATTTCGATAATTATGTATTGATGAATTCCCCTGTCTGGCACCGGCCACATGCGAGCAGACCCTGGAAGCAACTGAAATATTCCAATCCTCTGAAATATTACTTTTTGAAGTTTTGGAAGCGGATGGATAAGATCTGATTTATAATAGAAATCCCATTATATATCCCCTGATTTAAGGATCAGGATTAGAGAAATCCAATTATCGTACTTGATTTGAACCCTATGACGCTCGCCATCCTAGTACATTTTTCTAATCAAAGAGAAATTCCTTACTCTGTAAGAATGCTGATAGAAGAGCTGTCAGCTCATTGTGGGGAGTTGATATTGGTAACCAATGAGCGGGAACTAACCCCAGACTCCTTTCAAATCAAAGGAATGGCGCAATTGATTCAGGTTGAAAATGAAGGCTACGACTTCGGGAAGTTTTATAAAGGCCTGAGTAATGTCAATCTCAAATTGTATTCTCGCTTGCTATTGGTCAACGATTCCAATCTTCTATTGGGTACGTTGGATGATTTCTTTCAATGGTCAGATGGTAGTGACCTGGATATGAAGGGACTGATTGATTCCTTCGAAAAACCTTGGTTTTCCACTCATTCTGATGCCTATCACTTGCAGAGTTTCTTTCTGCTTTTGGAGCAACGGGCGATAGATAAACTCCAAGAGTATCTTCTGGGTATAGATGTAGAGGAGATTTTCGCTGAAAAAGACCTTAAAGAGCTACGTAGAAAAGTGATTAATATGTGGGAAATTGGCCTTTCACAATTTTTTCTATCCCAAGAGTTGAAGCTCGGGGCTCGATTTTCCACAGCAGAACTTTCAGTCGATATAGGGCTTTCCAAAAAGATCAATCTGACCATTAAAGCAGATCAATTCCTTCTGAAACAGGGTTATCCTTTTCTCAAGAAGCGCTTAATAGCCAAGCCTAAGTTTTTTAAGAAATTGTTTCAGGGTAAGAGCTATTGGAAAAAAAGAATTAGTGCTAACCTTCATCCCAAATGGGATCAGAAACAGCTTTTGCAGGAAATCGAATCCATTCGATCGTAATTGATAACTAAATGAAAGATCACAAATCACAGGAATCCAAACTGTACATTTTTTATTATAAGCCCGGGAAGATACTCCGGTCGGATGGCTTCTATCGTCCAGTGTACTGTGGAAGTGATAATTTGGTGATAGGATCGGAGTTTATTTCAGATCATACCGGAGATTCAATCGCGGGCAAAAATGCATTCTTCAGTGAACTCACCGGTACCTATTGGGTATGGAAAAATACTTCGCAACATATTACTGGAACCTGTCATTATCGAAGATACTTCACACTGGCTCCTGAGCCGCTTTGGAATAAAGTCTATTGCTTTATCAAAGCTCCACTATCTCCAATACGGGTTCAGAATCCGTTGATCTATACCAAGAATCTGGAAAAAGGCCTCAAATCGATCGTCAGTCAAACCCAGATTGAAACCATCTTGGAGGAGTATGAGGCGGTTTTGCCAGTTGCACGAAAATTTAAATATTCCGTTCGCCGACACTATGAGAAGTATCATAACCTTCGGGATTTGGAGACACTTCGCGAAATAATGGAAGAAAAATGCCCTGAATATTTGGATGCTTTTGAGCAAGTGATGGAAGGCAATTCTCTTTATGCTAACAATATGTTCGTCATGAAAAGCCCGCTGTATGGGGAATTTATGACGTGGTGGTTTGGTCTCTTATTTGAATTTGAGAAAAGAGTGGATTTGGCTTCCTACGGAGGCTATCAACAGCGGATTCTGGGGTTTATGGCAGAGCGATGCTTGACTATTTGGTTTGCGAAGCATCAGCCAAAAGTGAAAGAGCTACAGGTGCTCTATTTCAAGGGGTTGAAGTTTGAGTTGAGTTAATCGATTTTGAGTTTTTTAAAAAAAAGTAGGGGAAACTCCTTGATTCTAATTTGGTTATTCTTCTTGAACCAAACTGTCAACAATCTTTCGGATAGATAGCCTAAAATTCTTTTTTGGTAGCCGGTAAACTGCGCAAGGTCTATCCTGTTTTCGAAGTCGCCCAGTACTCCAAACCACCACGGCATAAACTGATCAAAAACTTCCCGATTCAACACAAACATGTTGTAAGGATATAGCTCATGGCTATCCATGATCTCGGAAAAGGCATCGCTATATTCCGCATATTTTTCCTGGATAATCTTCTCTAAAAGGTCTAGATCAGCTATCTGATGATGTTGACGATAATGCTCCCGTACGGTGACTTTGAGTATAAGTGGCGCTGGTAATATTGCATCATGGTTTTTGAAAGTTTCCAAGATTGTTTGCTCATTAAGTAGATAGGGCAGGAATTTTCCGATCTTCTTAGATGGAATATTTCTTCTTGGCGCCAGATTTAATTTGACATTCAGTCGGCTGTTTAAAAACCTCTTAAGTCTATAAATCAGAGAAAAAGGATACGTCGTGAATACCCTGCGGTAATGGCAGGAGCCTAAGATGTTTGATTTACTGTTTTTCCAAGCCCAGTAGATTCCTGAGAGTTCGGAATAGTAGTCCGCTTTTGTACTCAAAAACTCCCCATCAGTACGGTCAGTCAGATATGGATAGTCATTCAGATCTCCCATATAACCACAGTGTATAGGCGAATAAATTGCCGGTACGGGAAAAGCGGGAGGATCAAGATGAAATAAAACAAATAAGTCAATGGATTTGGCTAGGGATTCCAAATGGTCTGTCAGAATGGAGGGTGAAAACATTCAAAACTAGTCAAGAAATAATTATCTTTTTCTTTAAACGCAAGCTGAAGTCTGATTTATTTTTACAGGTGCATACCGAATTATAGAAACTCGTCAAAATGAGATTTTGAATTAATCTATAATCATTCAATATGGATATTCGCAATGATGCCAGTAACCTTATTTTCTTCGCTTATTGGGCAAAAGGCAGAAGACGCCTGCGTGCAGCTAGGCAGCGAAGACCCTCCACAGTGAGGCAAACAGAAATGGCCAATTGTCGAGTATGTGTCAATTATATTCTAACTCCTCTGCCTGCCAGAATAAGCAGGAAGTCGAGAAGCAAGAATTTTTTTTGGCTACTGCTGCAATTGCGGATATACATATTATTGAATATAAATTTTCTGCAGTAGCCTCGATGGAATTATAATGCGCTCAAAGGATGGAAAGACTGACATGGTGGAGGGAAAATGAAATGTCTTTATCACGTTTGAAAATAAAACTCTCAAATTTTTGAGAGCTAAAAACTTAACTGGCGCTATTGTGAGACAAAAACATATTGTTTTGAGGATTGGCACAAAGATGAGACTCTGATTCTGTTACTATTGACGTACTAATCTATAAAAGGGAAGAATGAAGCCACCTTGTATAGTTTTATTTTATGTCAGTGGAATTGTTCCTAAAATAGGAAAGGTAGGAAGATCCGTATGATTTGGATTGCATCTTGCGGTTCGATGGATGATAAAATAACTACTGCCATCATAATGAAAAATATGTACGGGCCAATTTTATTATTTATGAATTTGTTTTCGTTTATACTTTTTGTACATTGAAATCGGTGATTAAACAACTTTTCAAAATCAATGCATTTTTCAAGCTGACAAAAAAAATCACTTTTCGAACTCTATTTCTTTCAAAAAATCCGGACTACGATCCGGATTTTTTTTGTATCTACCAGCAGATTCTGCGCTAAAAAATTGCAGAGCTAAAGTTATGATTCGAACTGTACTTGCATTTTTTCTTTTTTGCTGTTCCATTATCCCACCAAGCCTAGCTCAAGATTCGAAGTCAGATCTAAATAAACTCTATGATTCAGCTTACGTCACTGAGCAGGCTGATGGGATGGGATTGAGACTTTACTTTTCGAAAAAATTTACTGATTTGACTGTCAATGTTCCCGGACAGGATCGGAAATTTTCATTTCAACCTAATTCAGGCAGAAATATAGGAGTAGGCTTTACCTATCAGAAATTCACATTGAATTTAGCATTTCCAGTAGGTTTCTTGAATAAGGATCGATACCAAGATTGGCCATTGTTTTTGGATTTACAAGCCCACCTTTATCCCAAAAAAATGATTTTGGATTTTTTTGGACAGTTCTACAATGGCTATTCGATGGATCGTAAATTTTTGAAGGAACCTGCTGAAGACTATGCTCGTGAGGACGTGAGATTATTTACAATGGGTTTGAATTATAATTACCTATTCAATGGAGAGAAAATTTCTCTTGCAGCGGCATTCAACCAGTCTGCTATACAAAAGCGATCAGCTTTTTCGCCTTTTGTGGGCTTCGAAATTTATGGTGGTAGGATAAAAAGTGATTCGCTGCTACTTCCAATCACTGAAGCCGTGGATTATCTCAATTTTGATCAAACTACCTTTTTCCAATTTGGGCCTAATGCGGGGTTTGCTGGAACGTTAGTCTTCTGGAAAAATTTCTTTTTTACTGCTGTTGTATCAGGTAATCTAAGTCTTGGATATGCTTCTTGGGAAAATCAACATAAAACAGACACTTTCGGAGTCATTCCGACATATTTTTTGAGAGGCTTCTTAGGATATAGTGGCAAACGCTATTCCTTAAATGTAAATTACGTATACAAAAACCTCAATCTCGTACAGAGAGGGCCTTATGATCAGGCTGTCAATACTGGAAATTACAGACTCAATTTTATCTACAAGATCCACCCGGGGGATAAATTCAAGGCAAAATTCCAGAAAATCAATCCTACTCGCCTGCTCTCAAAGGATTAATTGAAGGTTTGATTGGCTTAAGGAATTCAAAAATTTTAAATTTGAAGATAAAAAAATACTTATTCTATGAACAATCACCATTCTGCAATTCAGGACTCCCTTGATAGACTTGGAGTAAAGTCAGATAATCTAGGAGCTTCTACAGGGAAGAATTGGCTTGACTCAAAAGTGTCATATTTTTCTTCTTTCTCGCCTGCTGATGGAAAATTGATCGGCAAAGTACAGGAGGTAAATGAAGAAACTTACGAATCAGTGATCACTCAGGCTCAAACTGCATTTGCTACGTGGCGTCATGTGCCGGCACCGCAGCGAGGAGAGATTGTCCGCGAAATAGGAAATGCACTTCGAGAAAAAAAGGCTGACTTAGGAAAGCTCGTCTCGTATGAAATGGGCAAATCGTACCAGGAAGGTTTAGGCGAGGTTCAGGAAATGATCGATATCTGTGATTTTGCTGTGGGTCTTTCACGACAATTATACGGTTTGACAATGCACTCTGAGCGCCCCGGTCACCGGATGTATGAGCAGTGGCATGCGTTGGGGATTGTAGGGATTATTTCTGCATTTAATTTTCCAGTAGCAGTTTGGGCTTGGAACTCTGCACTAGCATGGGTTTGCGGGGATGTCTGTGTATGGAAGCCTTCAGAGAAAGCACCGCTGTCAGGAGTTGCTTGTCAGTTGATTGCAGCGGAAGTTTTTGCAAAGCACAAGATGCCAGAAGGAATCTCTTGCCTGATCAATGGAGATTATAAAGTAGGTGAACTGCTTTCGAATGACAAAAGAGTTCCTCTGGTATCAGCCACGGGCTCTACCAGAATGGGAAAATTAGTTGGAAAAGCTGTAGGCGAACGACTTGGCAGATCGTTGTTGGAGTTAGGCGGAAACAATGCTATAATAATCACCGAAAATGCAGATATGGAAATTGCAATCCGAGGAGCACTTTTCGGAGCAGTGGGGACTGCCGGACAACGCTGCACAAGCACACGGAGACTGATCATCCAATCTTCGGTTTACGATACGCTGAAATCAAGATTGGCAGCTGCTTATGCTAAATTAGTGATTGGAAATCCATTGGATGAGAAAAACCATGTGGGACCTGTGATTGACAAAGGTGCAGTTGATATGTATCTCGCAGCAATCGAAAAAGCCAAAGCAGAAGGCGGTAAAGCCGTGGTCGACGGAGGCGTTTTGACCGGTGAAGGTTATGAATCAGGTTGCTACGTAAAGCCCGCCATCTTTGAAGCCGAAAATCACTACGAGATCGTGCAGCATGAGACATTTGCTCCGATTCTATATTTGATTAAATATGAGACGCTCGAGGAGGCAATTACGATTCAGAATGGTGTTCCACAGGGACTATCTTCTGCAATCATGACACTAAATATGCGTGAGGCCGAGGCCTTCCTAGCCGTATCAGGTTCAGATTGTGGTATTGCAAACGTGAATATTGGAACGTCCGGAGCAGAGATCGGAGGCGCTTTTGGAGGAGAAAAGGAAACCGGTGGAGGAAGAGAGTCAGGTTCTGATGCTTGGAAAGCTTATATGAGACGACAAACGAATACAATTAACTATTCGACATCACTGCCATTGGCCCAAGGAATTAAGTTTGATATTTAATTAAGCGAATTTGAATATAAAAAGGCCGAAGAAGCTGTTTCTTCGGCCTTATTTTTTGACAGGAAATTTACTCTAATGATTTCTTACCTTTCTTTATCGACTTTGGTATAATAGGTCTTGAATCGGCCAAGTGTCCGACCTCCATTTAAATAAATGAAAATCAGCTCTTGATCGGTAATTTTAATAACTTTTGCCTGAAGTACTTTAGGCGCAAATCTGATATTCCATGTAATTACTGAGTCAGCCTCTCGAATGTTCCAAACTGATTTCTCTTGGATTATTTCTGTTCGATCGATGATGGTTGAAGTCATTGAATCTTTACGATAGAAATTTTTAGACGATTGATCCTGATGTTTTTTCATTAAATCGTAAAATTTGTCAAGCTCTTCCTTTAGTCCGCTTTGGGCTTCAGGAGAATTAATAAAGAAATCATAACCTTCATCTTGGGTTTGTTTCCATTTACCCAGAAGTTGTTCTTGTAAGCTCTGGGAATTGAGGGTAAAAACTATTCCAGTAAAAAAAAAGCATAGTAGCAATAGATTTGTTTTCATGCCAAAGAGAAATGATTGTAAAACTAGTTGCGAAAATCGAGATTTATAGGACAAGCAGGTACTGATAAAATTAATCTTTCAGATTAAGAAATCATTTTGAGATGATATGTCCCTTATAATACATCTCCAAATGGGGGTGTGCAATAAGTAAAAGTGACAGCCCGTATAA
>Ga0105050_10002820_pt1 | contig 24546 bp, 21 predicted proteins | sample FRY01_FD_78088 | JGI IMG/M metagenome (GOLD analysis project Ga0105050, IMG submission 78088) | Freshwater microbial communities from Lake Fryxell liftoff mats and glacier meltwater in Antarctica - FRY-01 | ecosystem: Environmental > Aquatic > Freshwater > Ice > Glacier meltwater ...
CGCACCCTCTGGGTGATCCATAAAACACGTCCCTCGCAGCCATCAACACTATGATTTATATAGGAAATAATGAGTTCAGGACAGCGAAATCATAGATTTACTTGGGGAATGCGGGTTACGGATCAACAGAAAAAGATGCTGCCGCCACAACCAAGGATGCCGTATCCGACGTGACGCAGTCCTTGAAATCGGGCGCAAAGGAGATGGTCGATTCTGTTTCGGCAGAGGCGGCGCGCGTTGCGCATCAGGCCCAGGGTAGTGCGGCCGAGGAGGTTCGCAACGTTGCCTCTGCCCTGCGCACGGCGGCAGACGAAATGCGCAGCGGGTCGCCGCAGGAACGCACCTTCAGTCAACTGGCTGATGGACTGGCGGACGCAGCAGATGCCATGCGAGACAAGGATCTTGGCGAGATGATGGGATCCCTGAACGGTTTTGCGCGGGAACAGCCGCTGACCTTTCTGGGCGGCGCCGCGCTACTTGGGTTTGCAGCCACACGATTTGCAAAGGCCAGTGCCAAATCAAAATCCGGTACATCGCAAGACAACTCGCAGGACGATGGGTCCTTTAAATCGGGCCAGCGTCGCCACGAAGGCATGTCCGGCACAAGCGCGTCCGCGCAAGAAAACACGGCTAGTCCTGCTGTGGGTGCATTCGGTGAAGCCGGGATGAAATCCGCCGGAACCCCGACCACGCCCGGGGCGCAAACCCGCAGTGATACGGGGGCATGACCATGAACAGCGAAAAATCCACCGGCACTCTGCTGAGTGATGCCATGACTCAAGTCAGCAGCCTTGTGCGCAGCGAAGTCGATCTGGCGCGGGCGGAGATCAACGAGAATCTGAACAGCGCTATCGTGGCGCTCGGCCTGATTGTGGGTGCTGTCGTTATCTTTCTGACGGCGCTCAATGTTCTTTCGGCTGCTTTGGTCGCGGGCCTGACCGAAGCTGGCATTCCCGGAGGCTGGTCTGCCCTCATCGTCGGCGTAGTTTATGCCATCGTCGGCTATTTGCTGCTCCAAAAAGGCACGAATGACCTCAAACTCATCTCTCTGGCACCGACCCGCACCGCGAAAAACGTGAAGCGTGACGCCGCTGCCGTAAAGGAGGCTTATAATGACTGACCACCGTTCCCCGGAAGAAATCGAACGCGAAATCGAGCGCGAGCGCGCCGGTTTGACCAACACAATAGAAGATCTGCAGGACCGATTTTCGATTGAAGGCGTGGTGCGCCAGATCAGTGATCAGTTGCGCGAACATGGCGGCGATATCGGCTCGGCTGTGTCCCGGTCAGTCAAGGACAATCCCATGGCTCTGGCACTGACGGGGATCGGGCTTGCCTGGATGATCTTTGGCAGTGGCGACAAAAACGAGAGTGCCCGTGGCTATCGCGGTGATCGGCGCACATCGCGTGATGATGACCGGACTTGGGATGCAGCAAGCAGAGATGGGCGGCAGCACGACAGTCGGCCCGGCCGTGGGCGTGGTATGTCAGAGAGTGAGACACCGAACTGGGTACGCAGTTATGACAGTTCCCATGGTAGGCAGGATGGTCAGACCTTCGGCAGCAAGGCATCCGGTGCCGGACAGGCCGTCTCGGAAGCCACAGGGCGCGCAGGCGAAAGTCTGCACGATGCCGGTGCCTCAGTGGCAGAAGGGATGCGTGGCGCGCGGGACAAGGTATCCGATATGGCAGGACAGGCCGCGGATCGTGCGACCGACTTGCGCGAGCGGCTTTCCGAGGGTGTAGAGTCACTGAGTGATGAGGCGCGCGAGCGTGTGATTGCCGCCCGCGAACGTGCCATGGAGGCGCGGGATGCGGCGGTGGATTACGCGCGTCAAGGGCGCGACAAGGTTGTTGACCTGTTCGAGGAACAGCCGCTGATCGCTGGCGCATTGGCTGTGGCAGTCGGGGCTGCAATCGGGGCTGCGTTGCCTCGCACCCGCACCGAGGACCGCTATTTTGGCGAACAGCGCGACGATCTGATCGCCGAGGCGGAACGCATCTTTGCCGAAGAGCGCGCCAAGGTGGAAAAAGTCGGGCGGGCCGTGATGGACGAAGCAAAAGATGCGATAGGCGAAGTCAAGCACACCGGTCAGCGGATTGCGGATGCTGCCAAAGAAGAGGCCGAAAGGCAGGCGCTCGGCAAACCAAGCCTCTAGCAAGGCGCATCCCGGAGATGCGGCCCGCCCGGAAACAGGCGGGCCGCTCTTAACGGGTCAAATGGAAATAATTCAATATGTCACGTGGCCGTCACGCCGAGTCCCCGACCGAAATCCCGCCAGCTGGATGGAAAGACATTCTGCTGCGGGTGAAGGAGCAGATTGGCAATGATCACGTTGGCTTGATCGCGGCGGGGGTCGCATTTTACGGTCTGTTGGCGCTTTTTCCCGCCATTACGGCCATGATGGCCTTTGCTGGCATGGTCATTGATCCCGCAGAAATCACCCAGCAACTCGAATCCCTTGGCTCGGTCATACCTGAACAGGCGATTGGCATCATTCGGGATCAGGCAGTCGCGGTGGCGGGCACACAGACCAGCGGACTGGGTCTGGCGTTTATCCTCGGTTTTGGGCTGGCACTTTACGCAGCCTCCAGGGGGATGGGCAGCCTGATGGAAGGGCTGAACGTTGCCTATAACGAAGACGAGTCGCGCGGGTTTGTCAAATTTACGCTGATTAAGCTCGGGTTGACCTTGCTTCTCATCATAGGACTGGTCGTCGGGCTTGGCGGCACCTTGGCGGTGCCCGCCGCTCTGGCTATTTTCGATCTGCCCATGTGGCTGGAACGGCTGCTCGGCCTCGCGCGATGGTTGATCTTGGGGGCATTGACCCTCGCTGGACTGGCGGCTCTCTACCGCTGGGGCCCCTCGCGCCAGCAAGCGGACTGGGCTTGGCTGGCCCCTGGAAGCCTGGCTGCTTGCGCGCTCTGGCTGTTCGGATCGCTGGCGTTCTCGTTCTATGTCGAGAATTTCGGCAGCTACAATGAAACCTTCGGGAGCATGGCCGGCGTCATCGTGCTGCTGATGTGGCTTTGGCTCTCCGCGTATATCGTGCTGATGGGAGCAGAGTTGAACGCCGAGATCGAAGCACAGACCGCGCGCGATACGACCGCCGGGCCCGATACGACCGCCGGGCAGCGCGGTGCCGAGAAGGCCGATCACCTTGGCAAAAGTCGCGGGTGAGAAATACCCGCGCGGCCCGCGGGCCTGTTCTGGTTATTGCCGAACTTTTAGCGACCAGATGGCCCCCAAGTCGGTCTAGGTTCGGCGAGGTTCAGCCCGATGTACAATCGCTCAGTTGCCGCAAGAAGCTGACGGCTAACCAATCGCCAGCGCTTTTGAGGTGCTAATTGTAGACCAAGATGACGTGTTTGCGCTGCCTTTTGTCCGGCTGCTGCGAGCATGCAAGGCCATAATTCGAAGAAATGCTCGGACTCGCTGTGAACTTTTTCGCAAGCTCGTTGAAATTTTGAAAAGAGGAGATTTGCCAGTGAAGTAAACTGTGTTCCGGCCGGTCTCGGCACGTTTCTTCTGTGCTCGTTTTTTCTGCGCTCGTCAGAAAACGGCTGCGCAAAGCGCAGAATCCAAGTTGACCTTCAACGACTTGCGATAACTTTGGGAGATTGATTTGTGAGTGGTGCCCAGGAGAGGACTCGAACCTCCACGTCCTTTCGGACACTGGCACCTGAAGCCAGCGCGTCTACCAATTCCACCACCTGGGCAGGCCGTGTGGAGCGGCGTTTAAGCCCGGTTGTGCGGAGTGTCAACGCGATTCCGCTCGGATTTCGGTGCAGATCGCTGGCGAGATGAGGTGCGGCGTCGGAGGCGGCCAAGCCGGAGATTGCTTTGCGCCGAACCGTGCGGATTTGCGCCTTGTCTGGCAGGGGAGGCGGCAGTAAAACGAAGCCTGTCGTTAGAAAGGATGTCACCTATGTCCCAGCTTGTCACGATTTTCGGCGGATCCGGTTTTCTCGGACGCTATATCGCGCGTCGCATGGCCAAGCAGGGGTGGCGTGTCCGCGTTGCTACGCGACGTCCGAATGAGGCAATGTTTGTGCGCACCTACGGCGCGGTTGGTCAGGTCGAGCCGGTATTTTGCAATATCCGCGACGATGCCTCGGTGCGCGCGGCGCTGCACGGCGCGCAAGCGGTGGTGAATTGTGTCGGTGTGCTGGCCGAGTCGGGCCAGAATACATTCAAGGCAGTGCAGGACGAAGGTGCCGGCCGGATTGCGCGGCTCGCGGAAGAGCAGGGTGTCGCGCGCATGGTGCATGTGTCGGCCATCGGTGCGTCTGCGCAGTCAGAAAGCGCCTATGCCCGCACCAAGGCGGCGGGCGAGGCGGCTGTGCTGGATGCCATGCCACAGGCTATCATACTGCGGCCGTCCATTATCTTTGGCAGTGAGGACGGCTTTTTCAATCGGTTCGCGGGTATGGCCAGACTTGCGCCGGTCCTGCCGGTCGTGGGCGCGGATACGCTGTTTCAGCCGGTCTGGGTTGATGATGTCGCGCAGGCGGCTGTGATAGGTGTGACGGGTCAGGCAGCATCCGGCGTCTATGAATTGGGTGGTCCGGATGTCAAGGATTTCAGGGGCTTGATGGGCCTGATGCTGGATGTGATCCGGCGTCGGCGTCTGGTTGTCAATCTGCCGTTCGGGCTTGCCGGCTTCATGGCGAAACTCTTTGGTATGGGTCAGGCGCTAAGCTTGGGCATGGTTCGTGCGCCGATTACCACGGATCAGGTGGCCAATCTGCGTGTCAACAATGTCGTAGCGGACGGCGCGCAGGGCTTTGCCGCGCTGGGGATCGAACCGGTCGCGATGGAGGCTGTGCTGCCTGATTATCTGTGGCGGTTCCGCCCCTCTGGTCAGTATAGCGCGATCAAGGAATCGGCCAGGAACCTGAGGGTCTGATGTTTCGTCTCTTGGCGGCTCTGGCCCTGTGCGCAGCCCCGGTTGCGGCGCAGGAGGCACCCGATTGGGCGGCGGTCAGCGCGATTTTCTCGGACCGTTGTGTTGTTTGTCATGCGGGTGAATACGCGCCGCTTGGTCTGAAACTGGATACCTACGCGGCGGCGGTCATAGGGTCCGAGAATGGTCCTGTTCTGATTGCGGGATCGGCGGAGAGTACCCTGCTTGGCCGTATCAAGGGCGCGAATGAACCGCAGATGCCGATGGATGGCCCACCGTTCCTTGAGGCGGCGCAGATCGCACTGATCGAGGCATGGGTTTTGGCGGGGATGCCGGAAGGAGTGGGAGCTGCAACCGTTACCGAGGAAGCCGTTCTGCGCCCGGAGGGTGAAATCTGGTTTGACGATGTTGCGCCGATCATTCTGCAACGCTGTGTCAAATGCCATTCCGAAGGGTCAATTCTGGGTGCTCCGCCTGAGGGGCTACGCCTGTCGGACCTGTCCATGATCCTCGCTGGTGGCGAGAATGTGGTTGTGGTGCCCGGAAAAGCGCCGCTGTCCTTGTTGTGGCGGCATGTTGCCGGGCTCGAAGAACCGCGTATGCCGTTTGATGGCCCGCCATTTCTGAGCGAGGCCGAAGTGGCGCTGATTGCCGCTTGGATCGATGGCGGTGCGCGTGATGCCGGGGGTGTCGTCGGAGCCGTGTCGCAGGGAGAGCTTCGTGTTGAAGGTATTCTGACGGCCCGCGATGCGATTGACGGTGGCGCATTTGTGGTGACCTCCGGCACGCGGGTCGAGGACGGCTATGCCGTTGGTGAGGTTTACGAATTGCGCGCGGAGATTGCTGCTGACGGTAGCGTCGTGGCGACCCGCCTGCGGGCAAGATAAGGAGCGATCATGACTGAATCGACAACGCTGGTCGCCATGTTTTTGGGCGTGCTTGAAGGTTTGACCGAGTTTATCCCGGTGTCTTCGACCGGGCATCTTTTGTTGGCGGGGCACTTTCTAAGCTTTGAAAGTTCGGGAAAGACCTTTGAAGTTGTGATTCAGCTCGGGGCCGTGCTCGCACTGCTCACGATCTATTTTGCCCGGTTGTGGCAGGTGTTTCGGGATGCGCCGCGCGATCCGCTGGCGCGCCGGTTCATCTTTGCCGTGCTGCTGGCGTTTTTGCCGGCCGCTGTCATTGGTGTGTTTGCGCATGATCTGATCAAGACGGTCCTGTTTGAAACACCTATCCTGATTGCCTCCATGCTGATCCTTGGCGGGGTGGTTCTGATCATGGTGGACCGGATGCCGCTGAAGCCGGTGCATGAAGATGCGATGCGCCTGCCGCTGGGTCTCGCGTTCAAGATCGGGCTGATTCAATGTCTTGCCATGGTGCCGGGGGTGTCCCGCTCTGGTGCGACGATTGTCGGTGCCTTGCTGATGGGAACGGGCAAGCGGGCGGCGGCGGAATTTTCGTTCTTTCTGTCGATGCCGACCATGGCGGGGGCTGTGGCTTATGACCTCTTTCAGAACCGTGACGTGCTGGACTGGACTGCGCTGACCGAGATTGGAATCGGCTTTGCAACTGCCTTTGTAAGTGCCGTACTCGTGGTGCGCTGGTTGCTGGGTTACGTCAGTCGGAATGGCTTTGCTCTGTTCGGTTGGTGGCGAATCATCGTGGGGAGCGTGGCTTTGGTGGCCTTGGTCGCCGGATACTGACTTTATAGGTCAGTACAGGTTCCCTAAATATCAAACAATTGGTCAGCAATTCTGTCTTAACCTGCAATTTTCCGCAATATAGGTCAGTAGTGCTGACTTTTATTCCTGAATCGGTCAAAGTAAAAGGGCGCGACCTACTGGATGAGAGGGTTTGATCGTGGCCACGGAAAAGATGCTCAAATTTGTCAACGTGGGCCGCGACATGCCGGAGAAGCGTGCGCCTATTCTGCGCCGGCAGGATTTCGACGAGATTTATGCCGAGTACGCTGCGACCAAAGCGGCAGAGCAGGCGGGGCGCTGTAGCCAGTGTGGCGTGCCCTATTGTCAGACGCATTGCCCGCTGCATAACAACATTCCCGACTGGCTGCGCCTGACTGCTGAGGGGCGGTTGCAGGAAGCCTATGAGATGTCACAGGCGACCAATACATTCCCCGAGATTTGTGGCCGGATTTGCCCGCAGGACCGCCTTTGCGAGGGTAACTGCGTTATCGAGAAGTCCGGGCATGGCACTGTTACCATCGGGTCGATCGAGAAATATCTGACCGATACCGCGTTCGAGATGGGCTGGGTCAAGCCGATCCGCCCGCAGCAGGAACGCAACGAGAGTGTGGGCATCATCGGCGCCGGGCCGGGCGGACTGGCTGCGGCAGACATGCTGCGCCGCGCGGGCGTGCAGGTTACGGTCTATGACCGCTATGACCGGGGCGGCGGGTTGATGACGTATGGCATTCCGGGATTCAAACTAGAAAAAGACGTTGTAATGCAACGTATTGCGCAGCTGGAGGATGGCGGGGTCATCTTTGTGCTGAACTGCAATGTAGGTGAGGACCTGTCGTTTGACGCGATCAGGGGCAGTCATGATGCGGTGCTGATTGCGACGGGCGTTTATAAATCGCGCGATCTGGATGCGCCGGGAGCGGCGGCCAGAGGCATTGTGCGCGCGATTGATTATCTGACGGCGAGCAACCGCAAAAGCTTTGGTGATGATGTGCCGGAGTTTGACTCGGGCGAGTTGAATGCGCAGGGCAAGCGCGTGGTTGTCATCGGAGGCGGTGACACGGCGATGGATTGTGTCCGCACGGCGGTGCGACAGGGGGCGACATCGGTCAAATGCCTCTATCGTCGTGACCGTGCCAATATGCCCGGATCGCAGCGCGAAGTGAACAATGCCGAGGAGGAAGGCATTGAATTTGTGTGGCTTTCTGGACCGGGCGGATTTAGCGGCGATGCGGTTTCGACGGTCACGATCCAGAAAATGCGTCTAGGTGTGCCGGATTCGACGGGTCGGCGGATGCCGGAACTGATCCTCGGTGCGGATTATGACGAACCTGCCGATCTGGTGGTCAAGGCGCTGGGATTCGAGCCGGAGGATCTGCCAAAGCTATGGGGCGTGACCGGGCTGGACGTGACGCGCTGGGGCACGATCCGCGCGGATTATGGCAGCGGGCAGACCAGCCTCGACGGGGTTTTTGCGGCAGGCGACATCGTGCGCGGGGCGTCACTGGTGGTCTGGGCGATCCGCGACGGGCGCGACTCGGCGACGGCGATCCTGAATTACCTGAACCAGAGCGAGCGTGTTGCTGCCGAGTGAACGGGCCGCACGTGCCAAGGTTAACCGAAATCGCACCTTCGGTATTGCGTCGGTATTTTAACGGTATTGCAACGGTGCGAAACTGCGGCAGGATGGCTAAAAATCGAGACGAAATTAGTTTAGGTCAGGTAAGCTGACCCAAAGTGCTGCCGTTGATTTTGGGAGTGATGTGATGAAGTCCATGGTGATCCTGTCGGCGCTTCTGGTCCTTTCCGGCCCTGCGATGGCGCAATCGTCGTTTGCCCCGCCGCAGGGCTGCACCGGGACGCTGACGGTGCAGTTGCGATCCTGCCTTGTCACCCACCTGTGGACTTGCGAGGCTGATGCACCGGGCGAGCAGTGGATCGCGCTTTTTGGTCAGAATGGACCGTTTCAGGTGCGCAAGATCGATGCCGAGTTTCAGTGGCTGACCACCTATTATGCCGACCCGCCGCGCACAGAGACGATGGTGCAGCCTGCGCCGGATCCCGAGAGCCTGACCGAGCTTTTTGCCGATGCTTACGACACCTACGACTTTACTGTCTCAACGGATGACGGGGCGCCGCCGGAGCGGATTCTGGGCTTTGACAAGCTGACCGGAGAGACGGTGGTAATCGATGGCGAGCCGCTGCTGCGCACCGAGTTTGCCTATGACACGCTGGCGCCGGATGGCACTGTGCTGTCGTCGCGCGCGGGCCAGCAGTATGTGAGCGAGCGGCACCGGATATTCCTGTTTGGCACCGACTGGAATGCAGAGACGCCGGGCGAGGTGTTTGACGCGAGTCCGGTGCAGTTCATCTATCCCGGTGAGGCCGGATTCTTTGCGGCCAGTCCGCGCTATGACTGCGGTGTGACGATGTCGTCATTCGTGGTGCAGCCGTGACATTGCGGCTGGTCCTATGCCTGCCGGTGCTACTGGCTGGATTGCCGGCCATTCCTGCCGTGGCGCAGGGTGCGTTCGGTCTGCCTGCTGGTTGCACTGCCTATGTCACGGTGCAAAAGCGCGGCTGTGTCGTGAGCCATCAATTTACCTGCGAAGGTGATCCTGAGGGGCATCAGCGCCGCGTCGATCTGACCGAGGCAGGGCTGGCTTTTGCTGGGGTGATCGATGCCGAGACCCAGTGGATCGAAAGTTATTATGCCGGGTCGGGCCAGACAGATACACTGGGACCCGATCCGATTAACGCCGCCTCGCTGAGTGAACTTCTGGAGACCGGGATTGATACCTGGGACTTCATAACACTGACCGATGGATCGCTGGTTACCCGCCATCAGGGCAGTGATCGCTTGACCGGCCGGGTGGTAACGATTGACGGCGTCGATTTGCAGGAAACGGCGTTCGAGGCGACGGTGCTGGATGCGGCGGGGATCCAGTTGTGGCGGCTGGAGGGCACGGAATATATCCATCCCGAATGGCGCACCTTTGTTTCTGGCGTTCGCACGGTGACGATGCCTGATGATGTCTATGACACGGATTATTCGCCGGTCGAGTTCATCTTTCCGGGTGAGTCCGGATTTCTGGGCAGCGAGCCGCGCTTTGATTGTAGTGTGGTGATGTCGCGTCTGGAACCGGCGCTGATCCCTGTGATGTGGAGTGAGGCGGAATGATGCGCAAGCTTTTGATTGTCGTGCCTTTTGTCATGCTGGCTTTGCCGGCCGTCGCCCAGCAGACCTTTGCGCTGCCTGCCGGTTGTACCGCCTATCTGACGGTTCAGGCGGCGGCCTGCACCTTGTCGCATCATTTTGCCTGCGCGGGTGACCCTGAGGGCCATCAGCGCCGCGTGGATATGGATCAGGGTGGCATGACCTATATCGGCAGCATAGATGCCGAGACACAGTGGATTGCCTCGTTTCACACGATCACCGGCCATTCGGAGGAGCTGGAACCGGCACCTGCCGACCGCGCCTCGTTGACCGAGTTGATCGAAACGGGGGTGAATACCTATGATTTCATGACCCTGTCGGATCAGATTGGCCCGATGCGTTACGTCGGTGAGGACCGTCTGACCGGCGAGACGATTCAGATTGACGGAGTAACGCTGGAGCAGACCAGTTACGAGATCCGCGCTATTGCGGCGGATGGGTCCGAGCTTTGGCGCGCGTCGGGCAATGAATATATCAGCCGTGAGTGGCGGATGTTTCTGGCGGGGGCGGGGTCGATCACCACACCGGATGGCAGTTTTGAGTCCGATGACAGCCCGGTCGAGTTCATCTTTCCTGGCGAGCCGGGGTTTTTGTCGGCCAGTCCGAAGCATGGCTGCGGTGTGGTCATGTCATCCTATGCGGCGGGCGGCTGAGATGACCCGCGCCGACCTGCCAAAGCCACAGCTGGAACTGACCGAGATCGTGAACGAGAACGGGATCGTGATCCTGCGCGGCCGTCCCGATCCTGCGACGGTGACGCCGGTGGCGGGGCCGCTGGTGGTGGTGTTTTGCAGTTTGGCGTCCATGGTCGAATTTGCCGGGTCGACTGCGCGGAGCGGGCGCAGTGCGATATTTGTGAGTGATCGCAAGCGTCTGTGGTTTGCCATGCCCGCTGATGTGAATACCATTGTCAGGGCGGTGCGGGCCGAGATGGCGGAACTGGGGCAGGAGCAGATCGACACCATCGGGTTTTCGATGGGCGGTTTTGCGGCGCTGGCCTATGGAAACCTGCTGCCAGTGCGCAACGCGCTGGCATTTTCGCCGCGGTTTTCGCCGGATCAGGAGATTGTCCGTGACCGGCGCACTTATCCGAACCTGACCCGGAATGTGCAACTTCTGGCCCTGCGTTCGGTGACGCCGGGGCTGCGCCGGATCGGATGGGCCAGCATCGTGCATGGCACCATCGGGCCGGACCGGCCGCATCTGCGGCATTTTCCTCGCGACAAGAATTTCGACCATCACATGATTACCCGCTGCGGCCATTTTGTCGCGCAATGGCTGCGAGCTCGCGAAGCGTTGGAGCCGCTGATTCAGGCTGTTCTTACCGATGATCGCCACGCGGCGCAGCGCCATATGCGGGCGGCGGGCACGATCCCGCGCCATTTGCTGAATAACCGCATGGCCCGTGCGGAGGCGCGGTTGCGCCGTGCATTTCGGGCTGTTCGCCGCCGATTTCGGGCGGTTTCCACGACATTTATCGCACCCATTAAAGGAACAATATCATGAAGAAATTGTCTTTTGCCCTGATTTTGCTGGCCGCACCTGCCACGGCGCAGACCGTATCCTTGCCCGGTAATTGTACCGCCTATCTGACGGTTCAATCGCAAGGCTGCATCGTGGAGCATTACATGACATGCACCGGCGACCCGGAAGGCTTCCGCCACTGGCTCGAAATCTTTGCCGATGGGTATGACGGTATCAACACCATCGACAATGATGCACAGTGGATCCTTGGCAACGACACTTTTGCCGGCGGCTATGAAGTGCTGGGTGCTGTTTTTGCCGATCCGCTGAGCATCTCGAACATGATCGAGACCGGTCAGGATGCGTTGGATTTTACCCTAGAGCACAGCAATGGCGCCGTGACCCGATTTGTCGGGTTGGACCGCATGACGGGTGCGACGACGATCATTGACGGGATTACCCTGCTCAATGCGGAATATACCCTTGAAGCCTTTGATTCTGCTGGCACTCTGCTGTGGCGCGGCGAGGGCTTTGAATATGTCAGCCCCGGCTGGCGGCTTTACTTTGGCAGCGCCACCACATGGCATGTGCCGGGTGAAGAAAGCTATGACGTGACGAGTGCGCCTGTCGAATTCATCATGCCCGGCGAGCCCGGATTTCTGAGCACGACTGCGCTTTACGATTGCGATACCGCCGAGTGAACCATTCTTCCCCGCTGCACGCCTCTGAAGGAGCCCGCACATGACCATCTATGACGAGAACTGGGCTGCCGCCGAGGCGGCAAAGCGGCAGTGGATGACCGAGAACAGCCTTTACCGGGACGAGGATGAACATTCGTCCTGCGGGGTGGGTCTGGTGGTATCGATCAACGGCTCGCCCTCGCGCGGGGTGGTGGAAAAGGGGATCGCGGCACTCAAGGCGATCTGGCATCGCGGTGCTGTCGATGCCGATGGCAAGACGGGCGACGGGGCCGGGATTCATGTGCAGATTCCGGTGCCGTTCTTTTACGATCAGGTCCGGCGCACCGGCCATGAGCCTGACATGTCCAAGCTGATTGCGGTCGGTCAGGTATTCCTGCCGCGCACCGATTTTGGCGCGCAGGAACGCTGCCGGACCATCGTGGAAACCGAAGTGCTGCGCATGGGCCATTATATCTATGGCTGGCGGCATGTGCCGGTGAATGTCTCGGTTCTGGGCGAAAAGGCCAACGCGACGCGGCCCGAGATCGAGCAGATCCTGATCCGCAACGAGAAGGATATTGATCAGGAGGCGTTTGAGCGCGAGCTGTATATCATCCGTCGCCGAATCGAAAAGGCGGCGCTGGCGGCGCAGATTCAGGGCCTCTATCTGGCGAGCCTGTCCTGCCGGTCGATCATCTACAAGGGCATGATGCTGGCCGAGCAGGTGGCGGTGTTTTACCCGGACCTGATGGATGAGCGGTTTGAGAGCGCCTTTGCGATCTATCACCAACGCTATTCCACCAACACGTTCCCGCAATGGTCACTGGCGCAGCCGTTCCGCATGCTGGCGCATAACGGCGAGATCAACACGCTGAAGGGCAACATCAACTGGATGAAGAGCCATGAAATCCGCATGGCATCGAGCACGTTTGGCGATGCTGCCGAGGATATAAAGCCGATCATTCCGGCGGGCACGTCCGATAGCGGTGCGCTCGATTCCGTGTTCGAGGTGCTGGTGCGTGCGGGCCGCAACGCCCCGATGGCAAAGACGATGATGGTGCCGGAAGCCTGGAGCAAATCGGCAGTGGAGATGCCTGCGGCATGGCAGGATATGTATGGCTATTGCAACGCGGTGATGGAGCCGTGGGATGGCCCGGCAGCACTGGCAATGACCGATGGCCGCTGGGTCTGTGGCGGGCTGGACCGCAACGGCCTGCGCCCGATGCGTTATGTCGTGACCGGTGACGGGCTGCTGATTGCCGGGTCAGAGGCCGGGATGGTGCCGATTGATGAACGCACCGTACGCGAAAAGGGCGCGCTGGGGCCGGGCCAGATGATTGCCGTCGATATGAAGGAGGGCAAGCTTTATCACGATGCTGATCTGAAGGACAAACTGGCCGCTGCCCAGCCCTTTGGCGAGTGGATCGAGAAGGTTGTCGATCTGAATGCCATTTTGCGCGACGTGCCGGAAACAGCGCTGTTTTCCGGTGCTGATTTGCGCCGCCGGCAGATTGCGGCGGGTTACACCGTCGAGGAACTGGAGCAGGTTCTGGCGCCGATGGCCGAGGATGGCAAAGAGATGATCGCCAGCATGGGCGATGATACGCCCGCGGCGGTGCTGTCATCGATCTATCGTCCGCTGTCACATTTCTTTCGGCAAAACTTCAGTCAGGTGACCAACCCGCCCATCGATAGCTTGCGTGAAACGCGGGTGATGAGCCTCAAGACCCGGTTCGGCAATCTCAAGAACGTGCTGGACGAAAACTCCAGCCAGACCGAGATACTGATGCTGGAGAGCCCGTTCATCGCCAATGCCGAGTTTGATGTGATGGTGCAGCAGTTCGGGCAGGGCGTGGCCTTTGTCGATTGCAGCTTTGCGCCGGGGCATGATGCGCTGCGCCTTGGGTTGGAGCGCATCCGCGCCGAGGCGGAGGATGCCGTGCGTTCGGGTGCCGGGCATATCGTGCTGAGCGATCAGCATCAGTCGGAGGCGCGCATCGCGATGCCGATGATATTGGCGACGAGTGCGGTGCATAGCTGGCTGACCCGCAAGGGCCTGCGTACCTTCACCTCGATCAATGTCCGTTCTGCCGAATGTATTGATCCGCATTACTTTGCCGTGCTGATTTCGAGCGGGGCCACGACGGTCAACGCCTATCTGGCGCAGGATTCCATTGCTGACCGGGTGAGCCGGGGGTTGATCGAAGGGAGCCTGACCGATGCGATGCGCCGGTATCGCGCGGCCATCGACGCGGGCCTGCTCAAGATCATGTCGAAGATGGGGATTTCGGTGATTTCGTCCTATCGCGGCGGGTTGAACTTTGAAGCGGTGGGCCTGAGCCGCGCGATGTGTGCCGAGTATTTCCCCGGTATGCATAGCCGGATTTCGGGCATTGGCGTGGCCGGTATCCAGCACAAGCTGGAAGAGGTGCATGCGCGTGGCTGGAAGGGTGGCAGCGATGTGTTGCCCATCGGCGGGTTCTACAAGGCCCGTCGCACCGGCGAGAAGCATGCATGGGAAGCGACCACGATGCATATGCTGCAAAGTGCCTGCGACCGCGCGTCTTATGAACTCTGGATGCAATACAGCCGCACGATGCAGGCCAATCCGCCGATCCATCTGCGCGACCTGCTGGCGATCAAGCCGCTGGGCGAGGCGGTGCCGATTCAGGAGGTGGAGAGCATCACCTCGATCCGCAAACGATTTGTCACGCCGGGGATGAGCCTTGGCGCGCTGTCGCCTGAGGCGCACAAGACGCTCAATGTGGCGATGAACCGGATTGGCGCGAAGTCGGATAGTGGCGAGGGCGGTGAGGATCCGGCGCATTTCCTGCCCGAGGCGAATGGCGACAATCCGAGTGCCAAGATCAAGCAGGTGGCGTCGGGACGCTTTGGCGTGACGGCCGAGTACCTCAATGCCTGTGAGGAGTTGGAGATCAAGGTGGCGCAGGGGGCCAAGCCCGGTGAGGGTGGGCAACTGCCGGGGATGAAGGTGACGGCGCTGATCGCGCGCCTGCGCCATTCGACGCCGGGGGTGACGCTGATCAGCCCGCCGCCGCATCACGATATCTATTCCATCGAGGATCTGGCGCAGCTGATCTATGACCTCAAGCAGATCAACCCGCGTGCCAAGGTGACGGTGAAGCTGGTGGCCTCATCCGGTGTCGGCACGATTGCGGCTGGTGTGGCCAAGGCCAAGGCGGATGTGATCCTGATTTCGGGCCACAACGGTGGCACCGGGGCGTCGCCCGGCACATCGATCAAATATGCCGGGCTTCCGTGGGAGATGGGTCTGACCGAGGCGCATCAGGTGCTGAGCATGAACAACCTGCGTGAGCGGGTGACTTTGCGCACCGATGGCGGTCTGCGCACCGGGCGCGATATTGTGATGGCGGCGATGCTGGGGGCCGAAGAATACGGCATCGGCACCGCAGCGCTGATCGCGATGGGCTGTATCATGGTGCGCCAGTGCCAGAGCAACACCTGCCCGGTGGGCGTCTGCACCCAGAACGAGGCGCTGCGCGCCAAGTTCACCGGATCGGCGGAGAAGGTGGTCAACCTGATCACCTTCTATGCGACGGAAGTGCGCGAGATTCTGGCCTCGATTGGCGCGAGGTCGATGGATGATATCATCGGCCGTGCGGACCTGCTGGCACAGGTATCGCGTGGGTCGGCGCATCTGGATGATCTGGACCTCAATCCGCTGCTGATCACGGTCGATGGGTCGCAAAAGATCCGCTATGATCGCAACAAGCCGCGCAATCCGGTGCTCGATACGCTGGACAAGGAGATTGTCACCGATGCAGCGCGGTTCCTGAACGACGGCGAAAAGATGCAGTTGCAATATGCGGTGCAGAATACGCATCGCACCATCGGCACCCGGACCAGCAGCCATATCGTGCAGAAGTTCGGGATGCGCAACAATCTGCAGCCCGATCATCTGACGGTCAAGCTGACCGGGTCAGCGGGGCAATCGCTGGGTGCGTTTCTGGCGCCGGGGCTGAAGCTCGACGTGTCGGGCGATGCCAATGACTATGTCGGCAAAGGTCTGTCAGGGGGGATCATCGTGGTGAGCCCGCCGATGTCATCGCCGCTGGTCGCGTCGGAGAATACGATCATCGGCAATACCGTGCTTTATGGTGCGACGGACGGTTTCCTCTTTGCCGCTGGCCGCGCCGGAGAACGGTTTGCCGTGCGCAACTCTGGTGCCTCAGTGGTGATCGAGGGCTGCGGGTCGAACGGTTGTGAATACATGACCGGGGGCGTGGCGGTGATCCTTGGCAGTATAGGTGCCAACTTTGGTGCGGGGATGACCGGGGGGATGGCCTATCTTTATGACCCGGACGGGCAGGCGTCGGCGTTGATCAACATGGAGACGCTGGTGACCAACCCGGTGACGGTGGCGCATTGGGAGGCGCAGTTGCGTGGTTTGATCGAACGCCATGCAAGGGAGACGGGGAGCCGCAAGGCCACCGAGATCCTGACGCATTGGGACCGGGAGAAGGGTAATTTCCTGCAGATCTGCCCGAAGGAAATACTGGTGCATCTGAAACATCCGCTGAGTGTGGAAGTGCAGGCGATACCTGCGGAGTGATGGTCGCTTTCCAGGCTCATTCTGGCCTCGGCCATCGCCGTGGCCACGCCTAACGATTGCAGCATCCCGGTCGGGGCGCAAGGCCCCGGCCAGCACCTGCCCCCCGCAGGGCAGGTGCTTCCGCACCCGCCGGGGCAGGCGTTGGCCTCTATTGGGCTTGTGGCGATGGTCTTGTGGCCGCTTGGTCGCGGCGGGCGGGGAAAAGCAGGGCTTTTCCTGATCCGCCCGGACCGGCGGTTTTGGTGTTGGCAAGGCAAGACGCTATTCCACCACCCGCCTATTCCGTCGACGTGATGATCACTTCGACCCGCCGGTTCAACTCGCGCCCCTCGGTTGTGAGGTTGGAGGCGATGGGGGCCAGAAAGCCCATGCCTTCGGCAGCGAGTTGTCGACGCGGAATGTCATAATCGCTGACCAGACGTTCGAGCACCGACCCGGCCCGGCGTTTGGACAGGGCGATATTGCCGTCGAGTGACCCTTCGGAATCGGTGTGCCCGACCAAGGCGACCTGTCGGTCCGAGTTCTGTGTCAGGTAATCTGCCAGCCGGTCGAGCGAGGCAAAGGGGCCGGGGCCAAGCTGGGCCGAGCCTGTCTCGAAGATGAGGTCGGAGAGGATGACATGACCCTCTGCCTCGATCATTGCAGCGAAATCATCGGGCAGATCGGCGGTGACAGCCCGCACGACGGTCTGCGATACCTCTGCCGTGACGGGGGCGCTGCCCGGTGGCCCCACGAACGTGACCTGCACGAAGCCCGCATTGCTGGACCGGCTGACCACGAGCCCCACATGCTCTGCCCCGCCGTCACTGTCGCGCCGGGCGGTCAGATAGCGGAAATCGGCCAGATCGACATACATGTCGGGCGCGCCGATCACATTAATCCCAAAGCGGAAATCAAAGCCGCCGCAAGCGTCTGTTTCGCATTCAAAGACGATGCTGAACCCTTCGGACTGCAATTGTTCGCGCAAGGGCCGCAGCAGTTGCAGCGTCGTCAGACCGGCGGCATTGATCCGCCATGATTGCTGCAGCACGTCGCCTTCGGCGGTGACACCGGGCACTGTGCCATCAGCAAATGGCCCGGTGGCGAGCAGGTGACTGTCCAGTGCCGACCGGGTCTGTGTGGTCATTTCGGCATTGGCCGGAAAGCCGAGGGTAAGCGCCTGTCCGCTATGCGGGGCGAGCAAGAGCAAGAGACAGAGACACGAGGCGCGCTTCATGACGGGGCCGGTCCGGGGTGGATGCGGTAGTGATAATGCCCCACGACCTGCATCCCGAGCGATTGGTAGAGCCGGTTGGCCCCCTGATTGGCCTGCGTGACCACGAGGCTGAACCATGTCGCCCGCTGATCCTGTGCCCAGAAGGCGGCAGCGCGCAGGAGGTGAAGCCCCAGCCCACAGCGTCGCTGCGCGTCGAGCACTTCGAGCGCATGGAGCATGGCAATATCGCCGTCGCAGCCGACAAAGGCGGTGCCGGATGGCCGGTCGCCCAACCGACCGAGCAGCGCGGTATGTGGCCCTTGCACCCGATGCATGATCGCGAGCCGGGCCGGGCCGATACCGCCTGCGGCCCAGATCTCGGATTGCACGGCGAGCGGTGGCCAGACTTCGAACGTGGTGACGGGCGGCGGCCGCTGCGTGGCGATGAGCGCGGTGGGCGCGGCATAGGCGGTGACCGGGTCAAGGATGCTGTAACCGGCGCTGTCGAGCAGCGCGTCGAGCGCGGTTTCGCCGTCGCGGATCATGAAGAGTGGCCGTTGGCCGCGTGCCTGCATCGCCGCCTCAGCCATCGCGATATCGGCGGCATTGGTGGGGCCGAGCGCTGTCGCCGCGCTGACCCGCGAGCCGCCGCCATTGCCGGTGCGGATGGTCCAGGGGCCGACCTTATCACGCGCAGCGGCGGGCCATGTGCCCTCGAGCGTTGCGAATATCTGCTGGGCCGTGGGCAGGATCATGCCGGGAACTGGCCCGCCAAAGTGATCATTGCCGCCTCGATCCGGGCACCGTCATGGCCGCGGATCACGATGTTGGACCCGAAGATGCCGTTGGTCTGGAAAGGATAAGAGCCGATCATCAGATCGGGGTAATCATCGGCCAAAGCCGAGAGCGGCCCCGCGATATCGCCCTCGCCGCGCGCGATCCGGTAGGTCTGCGACATCAATGGCGCGCCACCGGTGAGGCCGGGCAGGACCGAGGCCACCATCGCCTGAAATACCGATGGCACCCCAGCCATCACATGCACGTTGCGCAGGGTAAAGCCGGGGGCAGAGCTGACCGGGTTATCGATCAGCGTGGCACCATCGGGAATGCGGGCCATGCGCAGGCGGGCAGCGTTCAGTTCGGTCCCCGAGCGGTCGTAATGCGCCTGCAGGATGGCGCGGGCGTCGGTCCGGATGTCGATTGCGGTGTCGAAGGCGGCGGCGATGCAATCGGCGGTGATGTCGTCATGCGTGGGCCCGATGCCGCCGGAGGTGAACACCTCGTCATGGGTGGCAGACAGCGCGCGCACCGCCTCGATGATGGCGTCGCGGCTGTCAGAGACGACCCGCACTTCGCGCAGGTCGATGCCCACGCGGGTCAGTTCGCCGGCCAGAAAATGCATGTTGGAATCGCGGGTGCGTCCGGACAGAATCTCGTCCCCGATCACGATCATGGCGGCGGTGGGGTTTGGCATCCGGTGCTCCTTTGGTGCGCTCCGAGGTTGGTATAGGTCCAGCGCGGCGGCATTTCCACTGTTGAACGGGACTGTCGGGCAGCGGCCCTAGATTCTGCCGCCGATTTGTCCTATCTGAGCCGCAACGGGAAAGGGACCAAGCCGTGGATGAACGCAGGGGGCGCCTGACACGCGATGGTATCAGGATCTATGACACGGCGGATTTTGCCGGGATGCGCGCGGCCGGACAGGTCGCCGCAAGGATTCTGGACGAGATCGCGCCGCATGTCTTTGTTGGCCAGACCACTGCAGAGATCGACCGACTGATTACCGAAATGGTGGCGGCGAGCGGGGCTGTATCGGCTACGATCGGCTACAAGGGTTATCAGCACGCGTCCTGCATTTCGGTCAATCATGTGGTCTGTCACGGGATTCCGGGGGAAAAGATCCCTTTAGCCAGGACAGAAACGATCTCTAAGAACGTCGAAAAAAGGCGACCAAACGATGCGCTGTTGGATGGAGACATCCTTAACATTGACGTCACGGTGATCTTCGACGGTTGGTACGGAGATACGTCTCGCATGTATAAAGCGGGCGACATCGGTGGCAAAACGCCGAAAGCTGACGAAGTGCAAAAGCCAAGTAAAGTTGAGCGGCTCATTCAGGTTACCTATGACGCATTGATGCTTGGCATAGCGGCAGTGAAACCGGGCAATACATTCGGCGATATCGGCCATGCGATCCAGAGCGAAGTCGAGGCGTCCGGCATGTCCGTTGTGCGCGATTTCTGTGGTCATGGCCTTGGCCGGGTGTTTCATGCGCCGCCGAATGTGCTGCATTATGGCCGGGCGGGCACCGGCCCGCGGCTGGAAGAAGGCATGTTCTTTACCATCGAGCCGATGGTCAATCTGGGCCGTCCCGAAACCAAGGTTCTGGCCGATGACTGGACTGCGGTGACGCGGGACAAATCGCTGTCGGCGCAGTTCGAGCATTCGGTGGGTGTCACGGCGGATGGGGCCGAGATATTCACCCTGTCGCCTGCGGGCAAATTCCACCCGACCTGGGGCTAGGATTGAGCGCTGTGCGCTGGCTGGTTCTGGTCGCCGCGCTGGCGCTGGCTCTGCTGGCGGTGTTCCGGCTTGAAGCGGATAGTAATGGCCTGAGCCGCACCACGCTGATGGTCGATACCACGCCGGCGACGGTCTGGCGGCGTGTGGGGGCGGATGACGCGCCGGTGGTCGTCATTGCGCATGGATTTGCCGGGTCGCGTCAACTCATGGACGGTTTTGCGCTGACCTTGGCGCAGGCGGGTTACATCGCGGTCAGTTTCGATTTTGCCGGGCATGGGCGCAATCCGGTGCCGATGTCGGGCGATGTGACCGTGGTCGAGGGCACGACACTGGTCCTTATGGACGAATTGGGCCGGGTCAGTGATGCGGCACTGGCGCTGCCGGGAGCGGATGGCAGGCTGGCGCTGGTCGGCCATTCGATGGCCTCGGATGTGGTGGTGCGTCAAGCGATCCGGGATCTGCGCGTGGGTGCGGTTGTGGCCGTATCGATGTTTTCGACAGCACTGACGGCGCGGGAGCCGGCCAATCTGCTGGTCATTGCCGGGGAATGGGAAGGGATGCTGGCGCGTGAGGCGCTGAATGCGCTGCAACTGGCTGATCCTGAAGCGGCCCTTGGGCAGACGGTGGGCGATCCGGCGGCAGGCTCCGGGCGGCGCGCGGTGCTGACGCCGAATACCGAGCATGTCAGCGTGCTCTATGCCCCTGCCACGCTGCGCCAGACGCGCGATTGGCTCGATCTGGCCTTTGGCCGCGCGAGTGAGGGGCCGGTGGTCCGGCGGGGCGGGTGGATTGCGCTGCTGATTACGTCGGTGGTGGCGCTGGGCTGGCCATTGGCAGGATTGGCGCGGCGCGTGCGGGCGGTTGGGCCGCCGGTGCAGTTACCGCGCGGTCTGTTCCTGCTGGCGGTGCTGGGGCCTGCGTTGGTGACGCCGCTGGTGCTCTGGCTCTTTGACACGCGGTTCCTGCCAGTGCTGGTGGCGGATTATCTGGCGCTGCATTTTCTGGTCTATGGACTGCTCGGGTTGGCGCTGCTGGCCTATGGCCGCGCGGTCAGGGTTGATGTGACGGCGTTGGTTTTGGCGATCGTTGTGGCCCTGTTTGGCATTGGCCTGTTTGGCGGGATGCTCGACCGCTATGTTGCGGCGTTCTTTCCCACGGCGGAAAGGGCGGCGATCATTGTGGCCATGACTGTGGGTGCGTTGCCCTTCATGCTGGCCGATGCGTTCCTGACCGAAGGCGGGCGCGCGCCACTGTGGCGGGTGTTGCTGGTGCGGGGGATGGCGCTGGGGTCGCTCGGGCTCGCTGTGGCGCTGGATTTTGAGCGGTTGTTCTTTCTGGTCATCATTCTGCCGGTGATTCTGGTGTTTTTCCTGCTGTTCGGCACGGTTGGCGGCTGGGTGGGCCGGGCCACATGGCGGCCTGCGGCGGCGGGGATCGGGCTGGGCCTGTTCCTCGCCTGGGCGCTGGGCGTGACATTTCCGCTATTTGCAACATGAGGTAAGGTGGGTTTCAACCCACCCCCTTTGGTCTGTTACGGCGCTGTGAGCAGCGTGATGAACGTGTCACCATAACGCCGACTATCACGCGGGGTGAAACCGGGTGGCGCGGGTTGTGGGGTGTTTTCTTCCCACACGATCAGCGCGCCACGTGCGATCCAGCCGGTTTTCTGCGCGCAAAGCAGGGCGGTCAGACCGAGGCCCTGCCCATAGGGCGGATCGAGAAAGATCAGGTCATACGCCGCGCCCGGATTGGGCGGGAGTTGCGTGGCGTTCAGTGCGAGAACCGCCGTGTCGGCAGCGCGCCCGGTCTTGCGAATATTCTCGCGGATCAGCCGGGCGGCGGGTTTACCGTCATCCACGAATGTCGCATGCGCCGCGCCACGTGACAAGGCCTCGAGCCCGAGCGCGCCGGTGCCTGCGAAGAGGTCGAGGACGCGGGCGTTGCTGATGGGGTCGCCAAAGCGCCCGCCTTGCAGGATGTTGAACAGCGCCTCGCGCACCCGGTCGGAGGTGGGGCGCAAATGCGCTGCGGGGTCGCCTGCACCCACGTCGGCGAGGGTCAGGCCGCGATGGGTGCCACCGATTATCCTCACGCTTTCAACAGCGCCTTCATGTCGGTCGCGGGGTCGGTGACGACATTGGGGAGGGGGGATTTGCCCATGTCGATCAGTCGTTTGCCGATCATATAGGCGCGGCTGTCGTTCATCGCATCCACGGCGATGAGCGTGCCGTCGCGGTAATACCAATGCGATTGCGCGCCTTCGATCTGCCGCACATGCACCGCGTCATAGCCGGTATTGAGCCCGGCGATCTGCAGTTTGCAGTCAAATTGATCGGACCAGAACCACGGCGCGGGGTGGTATTCGGCACCCTTACCCATGATGTTCTGCGCCACGACCTCGGCCATGTCGATGGCGTTGCCGACGCTTTCGAGCCGGATGCGCGCCCCGTGGAACTGGCAAGAGGCGCAATCGCCTGCGGCCCAGATATGCGGGTCGGATGTGCGCCCCTGCAGGTCGGTGGCGATGCCGTTGTCGAGCGCCAGACCGGCGGCCTCGGCAATGCTGGTCGCGGGGGTGATGCCGACACCGACTACGGCGAAATCGGCAGGGATTTCAGAGCCGTCGGTGAGGCGCGCGCCGGTGACGTGGTCCGTGCCCAAGAGCCGGTCAAGGCCCACGGCTTCGCGGATCACCACACCGTGCGATTGGTGCAGGGCGCGGATATAGTCGGATGTTTCGGGCGCTGCGACCCGTTGCAGGATGCGCGGGGCCATTTCGATGACGGTGACATGCAACCCCTTTTTGGCGCAGACCGCCGCCGCCTCGAGCCCGATATAGCCGCCGCCGATGATGAGCACGCGCCGTCCGGGCGTAAGTTCGGGGGCCATCCGGTCCGCATCGGTGAGGTCGCGCATGGTATAGACGCCGCCGAGATCGCCGCCCACGGCTGTGGGCAGGCGGCGCGGGACCGATCCGGTGGTGAGGGCGAGGTGATCGTAGTGCAAGACCGCGCCGGAACCGAGCGTGACAGTCTGCGCTGCTGCGTCGATGCCTGTGGCCTGTTCCGAGAGCCGCAGGGTGATGTCGTGGTCGCTGTAGAAGGTCAGCGGGCGCAGGTAGAGCCGCTCTTCCTCCATCTCGCCCAGGAGATAGGCCTTGGACAGGGGCGGGCGTTGGTAGGGGGGCACGGCTTCCGCACCGACGAGCGTGATCTGACCCTCAAAGCCATCGGCCCGCAATTTTGCAACGAGCGAACAACCGGCCTGACCGGCCCCGATGACAACGACATGCGACATGCGAATTATGCCTCTTTCCTGTGGTGCAACTGCGGGCCGACCCTATATGGCAGCGACAGAGACGCAATTGCGAAAAGAGGATGCTTCATGACGATTTCGACTGGTGACACGCTGCCCGACGCGACTTTGCTGCAGATTGGAAACGAAGGGCCGGAGCAGGTGGCGCTGCGTGACAGGCTGAAGGGTCGCAAAGTGGTGATCTTTGGCTTGCCGGGTGCCTATACCGGCACCTGCACCACGGCGCATGTGCCGTCGTTCATCCGCACCCGCGACGGGTTTGCCGCCAAGGGCGTGGATGAGGTGATCTGTGTCAGCGTCAATGATCCGCATGTCATGATGGCTTGGGGCGAGAGCACCGGTGCTACTGCGGCCGGGATCACCATGCTGGCGGATGCCGATGCGAGTTATACCAAAGCGATCGACATGGCATTTACCGTGCCGGTGGCGGGGTTCTTTGACCGCTCGAAGCGCTATGCGCTTTATGCCGAGGATGGCGTGGTCAAGGTCCTGAACGTGGAGATCGAGCGCGGTTGCGCAATCTCGGGCGGTGAGGCGCTGCTGGAGGCGATTTAAGCTATCTGATTGAGCGGGATCAGCCGAGGCTCCGGGGGAGCCTTGGCCCCGCTCATGTCACAAGGGTGAGGCAGCGCGGCGCGGATGTGGCCTGAACCGAGGGCAGTGCCCGCCCCAGCGGGGGCGAAGCGCCCGCCCTGCGGGGGGCGGGCGCTGGCCGGTGAGCGTGGCTCACCGGCCGGGATGGGTGGTCGCCGGCAGGGTGTGACAGGCCCGATGGGGCCTGTCATGCGGAGGGTTCAGTGCTTTTTTGGCTGTTCAATCCGGCCAGCTGGTCCATCTTGGTCGCGAGTTTGATGTCGAGCTCGGATAATCCGTCGACGTCATGGGTGGAGAGCGTGACCTTCACAGTCTTGTAGACGTTGAACCATTCGGGGTGGTGGTTGAGCTTTTCCG
>Ga0105050_10002825_pt1 | contig 24514 bp, 28 predicted proteins | sample FRY01_FD_78088 | JGI IMG/M metagenome (GOLD analysis project Ga0105050, IMG submission 78088) | Freshwater microbial communities from Lake Fryxell liftoff mats and glacier meltwater in Antarctica - FRY-01 | ecosystem: Environmental > Aquatic > Freshwater > Ice > Glacier meltwater ...
CTACTGCTGGAGCAACTCTTGAGGTTGCTAGTGCGGGAGATACTATGATACGCATAAGACCAGCTAGTGGCGCTCTCAACAGAGAAGCACTATTGGATCTATGGTCTACTTTTGATAATACAGCCGACACGGGTACAAGGCGAGTAGCGCGTATTCAAGCAGGTTTCGCTGGCGCCAACTGGACCACTGAATACATGGCATTCGGTGTGGGGAATAACGGAGCATCAAATGATGCGGCAACAGCACCAGCTGAAAAGATGCGTATTACGTCAAGTGGAAACATAGGTATTGGTTCCAGTACCCCTTCCGCAAAACTCTCCGTCACAGGCGCTGGTACAGGCACAGGTCGCGCATTCGTGATTTCGGATTCGTCTAATGTGGAAAGGTTCACCGTGTTGGATAATGGGAATGTGGGGATTGGGACGAGTGCTCCTATTTCAACTCTCTCAATACAGGGCTCACTTTGTGTCCGTGATACGGGTAGCTGTGGCACTACAGCAGGGACTATCTATGCAACTACTGCCGCTGTTACTGACATTGACCTTGCGGAAAATTATCGCACAACCGACAGGACACTTCGCGCGGGAGAAATTGTCTCTATTGATACCGCAACATCAACCGCTATCAAACGTGCGGTGCAGGGAGATGTTTTGCTCGGCATTATCTCTACTTCCCCAGGACTTCTTCTGGGTCAAGATATAAAAGATAGCAAGCCTGTTGCGCTCAAGGGACGCGTGCCAGTGAGAGTCAATATGGAAGGGGGCGTTATTAAGGCTGGTGACCCGATCACTATTTCAAGTGTGTCGGGTGTGGGTACTAAAGCGACAACCACGACACAAATGGTAGGTCTTGCGCTTGATGACATCAACTACGATGGGCTTGTAGAAGTGTTTGTTGAAAATCGAACGTACTTCTCACCTGACCGCTATGCGGCCCTTAATGATCTCTTTGCATTTGCAACGAGCACAGATAACGCATCTACGACACTCGCTACAGGCTCGTTTATGGGGAACTTTATGAAGCAAGTGTATGGGCGCGTCACTACGTGGTTTGCAGACGCAACAAATGGTATCGGTACCATGTTCGCAAAGAGTTTCCGCGCAAAAGACGAGATTTGTGTAGACGATCAATGTCTCACTAGGGACGACATTAAAGCACTGTTGATTCAGGTTCGACAGGGCAGTGCCCCAGCACCTACTCCTACACCAACACCAGAACCCACACCTGAACCAACGCCAGAGCCAACTCCCGAACCAACACCAACACCAGAACCAACCCCAGAGCCAACTCCCGAACCAACCCCTGAACCAGAGCCTACTCCGGAACCAACCCCAGAACCAGAACCAACTCCCGAACCTACACCATAACCGCACTTCAACTTCAAGGTCGAACCTTGAAGCGGGGACAGGGATTCAACTTCAAGGTTCGACCTTGAAGGAAAGCTATTTTTATTGCAGAGGCACTTGCGAATATGCTAGACTTAATTTGTTATGGAAAAAAGACTAACATACACCATTCAAATAGAAAGAGATGAAGATGGTCTTTATGTTGTTTCTGTCCCGGCTCTACCGGGCTGTTTTACTCAAGGGCGTTCGTTTGATGAAGCGATTAAAATGGCTCAAGATGCTATCATTAGTTTTATTGACGCTCTTGCTAAGCGAGGTAAGAAAATTCCTGTTGAACGTTCTCGCATAAGTCCATTCACTGTCAGTGTGATCCAGCCACAAGCGAAAGTATTAGCGTGACCCGCTTACCTCAGGTCAATCCTAGGAAACTTGTCAATGCTTTAAAGAAAGCTGGTTTTGAAGAATATGATCAAAAGGGTAGCCATCTGATTTTGGTTGATGAAGAGAAGAATCTACAAACATCAGTACCAATACACAGTGGTGATGTAGGTCGGGGTCTTTTAAAAAAGATATTGAAACAAGCAGGAATTAGTGAAGAAGAGTTTCGGGAATTATTGTAAATCAAACGTCCCAAAAACGTCAACTTCAAGGTTCGACCTTGAAGGAAAGCCAATGATAATAGACGTAATGTGATAAAATACAAGTATGCAAAAGATATCTCCACAAACACTCTCGTCACTTAAAGTACTCTTTGATCGAGAGGTCGATGGGCGTTGGATAGCGGAAGTGCCAAGGCTTCCGGGGGTGATGACCTACGGCAAGACGAAACGAGAAGCGCAACAAAAAGTATCTGCTATTGCGTTGCGTGCGCTGGCTGATCGTGTCGAACAAGGCGCAACTCCCGCGACAGTATCATGATAGAGAAGAAGTCGGACCAAGAATGCTCTCACGAATTGCCAAACATACCGGGCTGATAACCAGTGATTTATAGCGCCTATCGGGATTTACGAAGTCCCGATATGCCGAAATAATGCATTGACAAAAAAATGACGTTGTATATACTTTGTGAATATGAAAACTGCAGTACTCAATATCAAGATTGATCCCAAGGTGAAGCGTGAGGCTCAGAAGGTCGCCGACGCTCTCGGCTTCACTCTCTCTGCGCTGGTCAATGCGCATCTTAAAGATTTAGCGCGTTCAAAGACAGTAACACACACACTCCTGACACTTGAACCGTCATCGATGCTTCAGAAAATACTTCGTCAATCTCGCAAAGACCGTCTGGCAGGGAAATCGTATGGCCCTTTTACGACAGCAGAGGACATGATGAAGTCACTTAATTCTTGAGGTATGCAGGTCAGATATGGTCGCAATTTTCGTAAGATGTACCGAAAACTCCCAGCTCCTTTGAAGCAAAAATTCGGTGAACGTCTCGACCTCTTGCTGGAGTACGGTGAACATCCACTTCTCAACATTCATTTTCTTGCTGGCGACTGGCGGGGATATAAAAGCATGAATGTCACGGGAGATATCCGTGCTGTTTTTGAAGTTGTGTCAGATGCAGAAATAGCATTTGAGGCGATAGGTAGCCATAGCCAGCTGTATTCGTAACTGTGAGAATGCGCATCATATCGGGATTTACGAAATCCCGATATGATACATCACTCCAACACGAAGGGCTTGATAGTGGCCATGTCGATGTCTCGCAGATATGTGCGAATTTCGCGTTTGTAGTCTTTGAATATATCGCCAAAGAGGTCGGTCGTAATTATAGAAGGGAAGTTCTTTTTACCACAGTAGTCCAGATAACTACTCCACCGATATTTTTCGAGATGGGCGAGAGCGGCATCGGCACCCTCGATGCGTCGAGTACGCCATTCATTCCAATTTTTGTTAAAGTCGAGCGGATTGAGATGGATGTAGTTCAGAATGTGTAGGAAATAGGCATCGCTGTTAACATGGATTTTCTTCGTTCGCCCCTGAAACAAAGTCCCCGAACGCCTGTATTTCTCGTTGAAGTAGTTCGCATAACCCACGTTCAGTTTTCTCAAGAAGAGAGACATTCCTCCATCGATACGCTCTGAAAGAAGAAGGTGGTAGTGGTTATCCATAATGCACCATCCGTGCAGATCAACGATCCTCTCACGCCCCACCCGGATGTCGGGATTTACGAAATCCCGACATCCGGTGAATTCTGGGGCTGGTGCAGTATTGTTAAATTCATAAAGGTTGTGAACAAAACGTAATCGGTCCTTGTCATCAAGAAAGAGTGTTCGCTTCTCGACACCGCGATTTAATGCATGGTACAGCTCCATCACTACAGCATATCGGGATTTACGAAATCCCGATATGGTGCTCTGTGGAAAAAAAGCGCAGTCGGTGTGCTAGGATAGAAGGTACTAGAATAATTATATTTGATAGGATATGGCAATAAAAGTTGGAATTAATGGTTTTGGAAGAATTGGGCGGACGTTCTTTCGTATGGTTCAGGGTAACCCTGATATTGAGGTGGTTGCGGTCAACGATTTGGGCGATATAAAAAACCTCGCATATCTCGTGAAGTACGACACTGCATATGGGCGCAGTGCTTTTGATATTGAAGTCACAGAAGCAGGATTTGTTGTGAATGGAAAAACGACGAAATTTTTTAGTGAGCGCGACCCTGCAAAATTGCCGTGGGGAGACCTCGGTGTGGATGTGGTCGTGGAATCTACCGGTGTTTTTGAGACATATGAAAAAGCAAAAGCTCACCTTACTGCAGGAGCGAAGCGTGTGGTGCTTTCAGCTCCTATTTCAGGCGACCCTGTCTCTGCGGGGGTGACAGGAGGCACTATTCTCATGAGTGTGAATGAGGGAGATTTGAGTACGTATCAGATAAGTTCAAATGCGTCCTGCACGACAAATGCGGCGAGTCCTTTGATTGCAATTTTGCACGAAGCGCTTGGTATCGAACGTGCACTCCTTAATACCGTGCATGCGTACACCGCGACACAATCTCTCCAAGATGCTCCTGGAGGAAAGGATTATAGGCGAGGGCGAGCAGCTGCACAAAATATTGTGCCAAGCTCCACAGGAGCAGCTCTTGCGGTTACGGAAGCATACCCTGCTCTTAAAGGGAAGTTTGATGGTATCGCTCTTCGTGTCCCTGTCGCGGTCGGCTCTATTGTGGATATTACTTTTGTTTCGTCTCGTCCCACAACGAAAGAAGAAGTGAATGAAGTATTGAAGAAAGCTGCAGCAGATCCAAGGTGGAGCGGGCTTTTTGCGGTTACCGAAGAGCAGATAGTCTCTTCAGACATTATTGGCGCAACACATGCATCTATTGCTGACCTCAATTTTACCCGCGTGGTAGATGGTACCCTGGTGAAGGTGTTGGGATGGTACGATAATGAAACATCGTACACCGCAACACTTGTGTCGCATGTGTTGAAGGCAGGGGCACATGCTAGAGCAGTTGCCTCGTAGTCTGTACTTGATATATATGAATACACACAAGAAAAAAATGCCGGTGAAAAAACAGGGAAAACCGAGCGGAAAAATCGACACCATTGAAAAACTCGCGACACTTGTTGCACAGGGTTTTGCGGATATTCACGATCGATTTGACGACGTATACGCACAACTTAGCGCGATACGTAGTCGCCTCGACACTATTGAAGCGCGTCTTGATGCACTCGAAACACGTCTCTATTCTGTTGAGCTTGAGTCGCGATCAATGCGCACAGAGATGAAGGCCTTACACGTACGCCTTGAGAGTATTGAAGAAAAAGTTGGAATGCAGTCCGGGTATGCAAAAGAGATAGACTATTTGCTTGAGCGAGTTACGCGGATTGAAAAACACCTCCATTTGTCATGAAAATAGTATTTGCATCTGATCATGCTGGTTTTGCATTAAAAAATGCACTTGTTTCGTATGTGCGTGATGAGTTGGGGTATGAGGTTATGGATGCGGGTCCAGAGAATCTTGATCCAATGGATGACTACCCTGTGTTTATTAAGCGCGCTACAAAGGAAGTCGTTGATGGTGAGGGAGAAGTGCGCGCAATTATTTTAGGTGGGTCTGGGCAAGGGGAGGCGATGCAGGCGAATCGTTTTGTGGGCGTGCGCGCCGCCGTATTCTACGGCGGCGCGCCTGACACTGCGCTAGACATCATCCGCCTCTCTCGTGAACACAATGACGCCAACATCCTTTCTTTTGGCGCGCGCTTTGTGAGCGAGGAAGAAGCGAAAGACGCGGTGCGTCTGTGGCTCTCTACCGAGAAAAACCCAGAAGAAAAATACGCACGGCGTATCCGCATGATGGATGAGGGGTAGGTCAGGCCAGGTCTTTTAATAGGTACTATGAAAATTATTCCTGCCATAATTCCAGAATCAGAAGAGCATTTACGTGCGACACTTGAAAAAGTGCGCGGTGTCGCGCGTGAGGTACAGATAGACCTTGTTGATGGCGTCTATGCAGGGAAACCATCGTGGCCATTTATAGAAAATACTTTTGATGAATGTCTGCCAGTGCTTTCTGAGCTTGCGCAGTCCTATGACATCGAGCTTGACCTTATGGTGAGCGAACCAGAAAAGTATCTTGAAAAAGTATTGCCAATCGCACGGCGGATTATTATCCACTGGGGAAGCACGATACAACTTGAAGATATATTAAAACTGAGAAATGAGAAGGTGAAATTTGGCATTGCGCTCACCAACGACATACCGCTTGAAGATTTTTATCCGTACGCAGATCAGATTGATTTCGTGCAGTGTATGGGTATTGCCAGTGTCGGAGTACAAGGAAATGATTTTGACCCGCGCGTGCTTCCGCGCATCAGAGAAATCCACGCGCGCTATCCACATCTTGAAATAAGTGTTGACGGACACGTCACTATGTTTACACTCCCGCTCTTGAAAGATGCTGGCGTGACGAGATTTGTTTCAGGGTCGGCAATTTTTGGAGCGGATAATCCCAAAGAAGCATTTCTCTCGCTCCAGAAACTTGCTGACCCCTTTAACGCATAGTTTTCTACAGACACAAATTTTCTTTTACAGAAGGCGCGGTATACTACTACTGATGCGATATCTCAGCGACACCGAAGTGTGCGAATTGGAAAAGGAGGCAAATGCTATACGGCAGAGTATTATTGAGATGCTCGTGGCTGCTGGCTCTGGTCACACAGCAGGTCCGCTTGGTACTGCGGATATTTTCGCGCTCCTCTATTTTCATATTTTGAAACACGACCCCAAAGATCCTTTGTGGGAAGATCGTGATAGGTTTATTCTTTCGAATGGCCACATCTGTCCGGTGCTCTATGCGACACTTGCGCATCGTGGGTATTTTCCGAAAGAAGAATTGATGACGCTCAGAAAATTTGGTTCACGACTGCAAGGGCATCCTCACAGAGAGGCTCTTCCAGGACTTGAGACAACGTCTGGGCCATTGGGCTCTGGTCTTTCACAGGCTATCGGGATGGCGCTCGCTGAACGCATCAATAATCCCTATTCCAACAAATACTTCTATTGTATGACGGGCGATGGCGAGCTCAATGAGGGACAGATCTGGGAGGCGCTGATGCTCGGAGGAAGAGAGCAGCTCCATAATCTCATTGTCATTGTTGATAGAAATGGCATACAGATTGATGGGTACACGAAAGACATCATGCCACTTGAGCCGTTGCGTGAGAAATTTGAATCCTTCAATTGGGACGTGCAGGAGGTGGATGGACACAATATGCGTGCGCTCAATGATGCGCTAGGGAAAGCGCAGGCGGTGTATAGTCAGCCGTCTATTATTATTGCTCACACCATTCCTTCAAAAGGTGTCGAGCTTTTTGAAAGAGACTTTAGGTGGCATGGGAACCCACCAGGAAAGGGCCCAGAAAATCGTGTGCCTAAAAATAAACAAGCTGCTGAGGCTCTCAGAGAACTCCGCACACTTTCTGGGATTATCTCCTGCGCCGACGTTTCGTAGTATTCAATATATGTTAGCACAACACCTCAATCAAAAAGTATTCGATGCCGACGTAGAGCACGTTGCAAACCGTGTAGGATACGGCAAGGGACTTTTGCGTGCAGGTACTGAGGACGAGCGTGTTGTCGCGCTCTGTGCTGATCTCACCGAATCCACACAGACACATCTTTTTGCAGAAAAATTCCCTACGCGATTTGTACAAATGGGCGTTGCGGAGCAGAATATGGCATCCGTTGCCTCGGGTATGTCGGCAATGGGAAAGATTCCTTTTATGGCGTCCTACGCAATGTTTTCTCCTGGAAGAAATTGGGAGCAAATCCGTACCACGATTGCGTATAATAATGCGAATGTAAAAATAATCGGAGCGCACGCGGGGATTTCAGTGGGTCCCGATGGCGCCACGCACCAAGCGATTGAGGATGTTGCGCTTATGCGTGTGATGCCGAATATGATTGTCATCGCACCTTGTGACGCTCTTGAAGCAGAAAAAGCGGTACTGAAAGCCGCCGCACATGAGGGGCCAGTCTATATCAGAATTGCGCGCGAAAAGACCCCCATCATCACCACTCCCGAAACACCTTTTGAGATTGGAAAAGCAGAAGTCTATTTTGAAAAAAATCCGTCACATCAGAAATCGGTAGGAATCATTGGTTCTGGTTCAGTACTGTTTCAAGCACTTACGGCTGCAAAAGCTCTTGAAGAAAAAGGTACTGGTGCGACTGTTTTACATATTGCGACCATAAAGCCACTCGATGAAAAAGCCGTACTGGCACTCGCAGAGTCACATGATTTCTTGGTGGTTGTTGAAGAACACCAAGCTGCAGGCGGTTTAGGATCTGCCGTCGCAGAATATCTCTCCGAAGTACGTCCTACAAAAATCCTCCGTGTAGGCGTCCGTGACCAGTTTGGTCAGTCAGGCACGCAAGCAGAACTCCTCGCGCACTATGGTCTTGATGCTGAATCGATTGTTGCAAGGATTGAAAAAGAAAGTAACTAAAGGTTTAGAACCAAATATGGCCGACCTGTTTCAAGATAGCTCCTTCGCCACATAATCCGTAGGAGCTTTTGCGAGGAGTTTTTCTAATTCTTCGCGTGTCAGGAGGCCTTTCTGTGCACCGACGTATTGCACGACTGACATGGAGTTTATTGGTGCCCATGCAAGAGCTGTTTTCACATCATGACCTAGTGCGATAGCTGAGGTAAATGTCGAGGCAAAGGCGTCTCCTGCGCCTGTGCGGTCTACGGGAGGTCCTGGGTCTGGGTAGATAGGCATAAACCACGCAGTATCGCCACCAAGAGCATAGGCGCCCTTGTTGCCGTCAGTGATGACAGGCATCTTTGGTCCTAAGGAGCGGATACCTTCAAGGAGCTTTCGAAAATCGGATTCCTTCGTCTCTAAAATATACTGTGCTTCTTCTTTGTTACAGAAGAATATCTCTGTCTGCTCATAGATATCTTTAAGCTCTTTGGTGCCGATGCGGATTTGGAACGTCCCCGGCTGAAAGACGAGCTTTGTCTCAGGGTGCTCCTTCACGTATTCTGCAATTTCATGATGGAATGGCAGTGAGTCTTCTCCAAGAGAAGAAAAATAAATGTAGCGCGGTGGTTCTGGAAAACGAGGAAGGGAGTAGGGATATTGTTCGTGTTTTATGAGGATGGTTCTTTCTGCTCCATAGCGAAGGACGTAGTGGTAGTTGGTGAGGCGATTTTCGTGAACACGCACAAAGTCTGTGGAAACGCCTTCCTGGCGAAGTGCATCAATGCAGTCTTTACCGTTGCGGTCGTGTCCTACATTTGCCACAAGCGCTGTTTTGAGTCCCAAGCGATGTGCTGAGACGGTGGCATTTGGCGAATTACCCACAGCATTTACGACCGTCACATCGTGATAGGGTATTTTTTCACCGAAGTTCATCTGGAGCTTGCAGGGCTTTCCTTCCGCGTCACACACAACTTCGGCGTCCTCTTTATTGAGATTGATAAAGGCGTCAATTACGATATCGCCAATAGCGACAATGTCATGAGTCATATATATGTATTACGTCTATGTAGACATTGTAGCAGGTGGCGGGCATTTCTTTTATGGGGAAAAGTGCAGTGCGAGGTCTTTGTATTCTAAGTTGTGGGTTGCAATTTTGTTCCTGTGTGGTATGTTTCTCGGGTATGGAAATGATATTACAAGCGTCTCCGCGCACGGTGAAAGGAAAGAAACTCAAATCGCTTAGGAGCGAGGGTGTGCTTCCTGGTGTTGTGTATGGACCAAAGGAAAGTACTCTTTCGGTCAGTCTTTCTCTTAAGGAATTTGAAAAACTCTTTTCTACCGCAGGAGAATCTACTCTTATTGTACTCAAGGGTCTTGATTCTGATAAAGAAGTGTTGGTGCACGATGTTGCCCACGACCCTTTGACCGGGACTCCTCTCCACGTAGATTTCTATGCCGTAGAGCAAGGTAAATTGTTGCAGGTGCATGTACCTATTGAGTTTGTGGGAGAAGCGCCTGTACTGAAGAGCGGGTCAGCGATGCTTACCAAGGTTCTCCTTGAGGTAGAGGTTGAATGTCTCCCGCGCGCTATTCCACAACACCTAGAGCTTGATCTTTCAATTCTTACTGAAATCGGCGCAACGCTCCACCTGAAAGACATTGTCTTGCCGGAAGGAGTGACACTTGTCGCTGACGGAGATGATACGGTCGTGGTTGTGAGTGAGGTGGTTGAGGAGATAGAAGCTCCTGTAGAGGTGCCAGATATGGCTGCAATTGACGTTGAGAAGAAAGGAAAGAAGGATGAGGAGGAGGTAGAGGCAGAATAAGTTATAAAATAAGTCACAGCGCACAAAAAACCCCGCACCCCTGTGCGGGTTTTTTTGTGCGTAAGCTCTGGTATACTTGGTACGTCATTATATATATGTCCACACGGCGTACTATCTATGGAGTTTTTGTTGTTGCATGCTACGCTGTGCTTCTTTTTATTCCTTCTGGAGTGAGCGCTCAGTCAGAGGAGGAACTCACCGTTCAGCTTATCGATATCGAGAGACAAATTCTTAAACAGCAGGTGTTGGTAGAGGACAAACAACTAGAGCGCCAGTCTCTGGAGCGTGACGTCGCTATTCTTGACGCAAAGATAAAAAAAGCACAGCTGGGTATCCAAGCGCGCACTATTGAAATAAAGCAACTCGGCGGGCAAATAGGCACCAAGCAGACCACCGTCAATGTGTTGACGGATCGTACAGAAAAGCAAAAACAGTCGCTCGCGCAACTCATCCGAAAAACAAATGAAATTGACAACTTCTCCCTTGTAGAAATTCTCCTAGGAGGGAAAACACTCTCAACATTTTTTGAAGACCTTGAAAGTTTTCAATCAATCAAGCTCTCTTTAAGCGGGTCCCTGAAGGATTTACATGCGACAAAAAACACTACCCTGGAGCAGAAGGCGTCACTTGAGGGTAAGCAAGTAACAGAGATTAGACTCAGAGGAATACAAGAGCTTGAAAAAAAAGAGATTGAGGTGCGTGAGCGAGAAAAAGCACAAATTCTCAGGACAACGAAAGGTCAAGAGGCCTCGTATCAATCCCTGCTTAAGACTCAGCAAAAAACCGCAGCTCAGATACGCACACAGCTCTTTAAGTTTCGTAATTCAGGGTCCATTCCTTTTCCTGAGGCATTACGATACGCAGAGTTCGCTGCTGCAAAGACGGGCGTACGAGCCGCATTGATCATGGGTATTTTGACACAAGAAACAAATCTCGGTGAGAACATTGGTGTGCTTGGGCGGTGGGATACCGATATGCATCCTACGCGCGACCTTCCTATTTTTAAGGAAATTATGGTCGCATTGGGATTTAATCCGAACGCTATGCCCGTTTCTGGAAAGCCCTCGTATGGCTGGGGAGGAGCTATGGGTCCAGCACAGTTTATCCCTTCAACGTGGGTGAGCTATGGTGGGTTTGTGAAAGATGCGACGGGTGCATGGGTTTATGACAAAGCGAAAGACCGCATACGTCAACTGACAGGAAAAGGAAGCCCTTCCAATCCGTACGACAATCAGGATGCCTTTGTGGCCTCAGCTCTTCTTATGGCGGATAATGGCGCAACCGCACAGACCTTTGCGTCGGAGCGTCTTGCAGCACTGCGGTACTTTGCGGGCTGGGGAGGCGCTTCAAACCCCTCGTACGCTTTCTATGGTGATGGCGTTATGGCGCACGCGACCCGGATTCAGAGTGAAATCAATATTCTCAAAGGTATATAGAAAATACCACCATTAAAGCATTAAAGGGGACAGCCACCATTTAATTTTGACACCCCATTTTTGTTCATTGGAGCATTGTATAATGTAACAATATGAAAAAAGGGTCAGAAAATAAAGCGATCACAATTTTTGAAGGAAGCCAAATCCGTCGTCATTGGGATCAAGAAAAAGAGTTATGGTATTTTGTCGTATCCGATGTGATTGCGGTATTGACGAATAGCGTAAGTCCGTTGGCCTATTGGCGAAAATTAAAGGAAAGGCTGTTAAAAGAAGGCGGAATTGAAACCGTGACAAAATGTCACGGTTTCAAAGTGCTTGCTCCTGACGGAAAAATGCGACTTACCGATACGGCAGACACAGAAACTATGTTTCGGATTATCCAATCTATCCCATCGCCCAATGCCGAACCATTCAAGCTTTGGCTGGCGCGCGTGGGCTATGAAAGAGTTGAGGAGACAGCTGATCCGGAAAAAGGCATTCAGCGTTCACTGGAGGCTTATCTTAAATTGGGATACTCCAAGAACTGGGTTGATTTGCGCTTGAAAAGTATTGAAATTAGGAAAGACCTCACTAACGAATGGAATGATCGAGGAGTGAGATCAAACGATGAATTCGCGATTTTAACAGATGACATCACTATGGCGTGGGCAGGACTCCGAACAAAAGACTACAAAAAACATAAAGACTTGAAAAAAGAAAATCTGCGTGACAATATGACCAATCTGGAATTGGTTCTGAATATGCTCGCAGAAACATCAACGACAGAAATTTCCAAAGCTAAGAATCCAAAAACTTTCCCTGAAAATCGGCAAGTCGCTCGTGACGGTGGTACGGTCGCAGGCAATGCCCGCAAAGAAATTGAAGCAAAAACCGGCAAGAGTGTGATAACCAGCAAAAACACGAAGATGTTGCATGATAAAAAAGAACCAAAGAAACTGAAATAATATGGCAAAGAACAAAAGAGTGACCAGTATCATTTGTGGGCTCAGTGCCCAGAAGTATTTACAAAGAGAAAATATAATGATATAGTTTTTTCTGTGTCCAATACGCTACCTAAAAATACTTTTTTCGACATCAACAAACTCCCCCCAGAGAAGGGGCTTTTACTGTTTGGGCTCTCTATGAATCAGCTCTTCTTGAGACAAAGTCCTGAACATTGTATAGAGGACGTTCGTCACTTCCATACCGCGAAGGTTTCTAAACCGCTCATTGGTCTCAACTTCATCTATAGCGATTTCTTGTACCTCTATGGCAACAAGTCAGCACCTGAGCTGAGGCATTCGTTTATGAATCAAATGATCTCGCATAAAAATGGGGTACAGAAAATCATTGAGAAAAATAATCTCGATTTCCAAATCCAGCACGCATTTAATTATGTGGCGTGGGCACAGCTGTATGTGGGCATGAAGGACTTCAATATGCTTTTTGAATCACTAAAAAAGATATACAAGGAAGACCCGCTTTTTCAGAAATATATCAAAGAAGATTGTGATGCGTATGGGAGAGAGATGGAGGAGAATCAGGTGGATTTTTTCTTGGAAGAAATTCTTATGTTCTATTTGCTTACAAAGAATTACGTGAAGCTTCCTAATGACTACATCCAAGGACAACAAAAATGGATATTGTTCTGCTACCCGGGACGCCCACTCAAGAGTACGGTCTATATGTACCAGCTCAATCCATTTAAATTAGAGTGGGCAGAAAATCCCTACCAAAATGCCCATTTTGACCTGGAAGCGAAACAACTTATCGCATTTGACCGAGTCGATTTAGAGAGTTATTAAAAGAATAAAGTGAAGAAGTTCCCCTGAGGCAACGCCTCGGCGGAATGTGAGGAGTGCCAGATGTGTGTGCGCATTACTGAAGCTTGCAGACTCCTTGATTTCTGGTATAGTGTTGCGACCTAACAAGAACAGCAATGAAGACAGATATTCATCCAAAAAATTACCGTCAAGTCATTTTCCACGATAATTCATCGGGGAAGCTTTTTTTGATTTCTTCGACTGTTCCCACTACCGCAACAGCTGTCTGGACTGATGGCAAAGAATACCCAGTCTTCTATGTAGAAGTCTCAAGTGCTTCACATCCTTTTTATACAGGTACAGAAAAAGTGATGGACTCCGCAGGACGCGTTGAGAAATTTAAAATGCGCGCAAAGAAAGCCGAGTCGAAAAAGGTTGAGGCGTAATTTCCCACAATCGTGTATGCTAGAGGAGTCCTATCACATAGGACTTTTCTTATCTCTATGCAAGACGACACACTACAGTCATTTAAAGAGCGTCCGAAAACGCAGTATTTAGCGTCCCAGTATGAGTTGCTCGAAAAAAAGAAACTCGAGATACACGCAGTATGCGCGGAAAGCCCTGAGCTTTCTGATCTGGTAGGGGAAGAGCTGACCACGCTTGAGTCGCAACAAAAAGAGCTCTGGAGCCAAATGGAGCGTATTCTCGCGGACTCTAAAGAGGAGGATGAGCTACCGTACGGTGTCATTCTTGAAGTACGAGCGGGAGCGGGCGGGGAAGAAGCGGCACTTTTTGCGGAAGAATTGGCAATGATGTATGAGAGGTATGCGGCGATGCATGGTTTTGTTTCTACGCGCCTGAGCGAATCGCGTTCGAGTCAGGGCGGGTTTAAGGAGGCGGTATTTGAAATACTGGGTACCAAAGTCTACTCACTTCTTCGTTTTGAAACGGGAGTACACCGTGTACAGCGAGTGCCGGTAACAGAAAAGGTCGGCCGGATACATACCTCCACAGCGTCTGTTGCTATTCTGCCCATGCGTCGCAAACCAACGTTTGAGATCAATCCTTCGGATATTGAGATGGAGTTTTCACGGGCGGGAGGGGCAGGCGGTCAAAACGTAAACAAGGTCGAGACGGCAGTTCGCCTCATTCACAAGCCAACGGGAATAGATGTCCGCAGTCAGTCTGACCGTAGCCAGCTTAAAAACAGAGAAAAGGCGATGACGATGCTCATTGCAAAACTTGAAATGCTCCACGAAGAAGAGGAGACAAAAAAACACGCAGAGACAAGGCGCAATCAGATCGGCACCGGAGACCGTTCTGAAAAAATTCGTACCTACAACTTCCCACAAAACCGTATCACCGACCATCGTATCAAAGAGTCCTGGCACAACCTCGAAGAGGTGATGCTGGGGAAACTCGATGTTATCTGTGAGGCGTTGTCACGAGCTGCTGAAGTTGCGCAGTAACCGTCCCTGTGGTACTCTCTTGTCACGCGCTTTTGGTGCAATCACCCATTATATATGTCATCTATTTCTGAAACATCAACACTTATTGACCGCATGTTTAAAGCGGGGGCGCATTTCGGTTTTTCGAAGTCGCGTCGTCATCCGTCTGTAGCACCGTATCTCTTTGGGAGCAAACAGGGTTTTGATATTTTTGATCTTGAGAAAACAAGCATTCTTCTTGAAGAGGCAACTGCATTTATACATACCGCAGGAGTAGAAGGAAAGCGCATCGTGCTCGTTGGGAGCAAGGAAGAGATTGCAGATATTATTCGCACGGAAGCAACAAAAGCAGAGGTGCCGTTTGTGGTTAATCGTTGGATTGGTGGAACAATCACAAACTTTTCTGAAATAAAAAAGCGTATCGCGTATCTTGCGACACTTGAGAAAGATAGAGAGTCCGGAGAGCTCGATAGAAAATTTACAAAAAAAGAGCGCGTGGTATTGCAACGTGAGATGGATCGGTTGATACAAAGCTTTGGCGGTATTCGTACGCTAGAGCAATTGCCACAGGTGCTCGTGGTCGTTGACCCGCGACACGATTTCAGTGCTGTTGAGGAAGCTCGTCAGGCAGGCATCCCCGTGATTGCTATCATGAGCTCTGACTGCAATGTACGTGGTGTAGACAAGCCGGTCGTGGTGAATGACTCGCATCGTGCAAGTGTCCTTTTGGCGCTAAATGAATTGATGAGCGCCTATACTGCTGGTCGCGCGCTGTACGTCCCGAAGGTCGCGGTAGTGACGGCAAAACCAGAAAAACAACCTACTGCATAAGCATCTGGTAGTAGCTAGCGGGTGGGGTATTTTTATTCGTTTTTTGTAATTTTGTATAATGGAAATATCATCAACACAGTTGAAGGAACTGAGAGACGCTACGGGCATTTCTGTGATGCAATGTAAAAAGGCGCTGGAGGAGGCTCTCGGTGACATGGAGAAAGCCCTTATTATTTTACGCAAGAAGAGTGGTGAATCAGCGTCTAAGAAGTCAGGGCGTGCATTTGGTGCTGGTGCTGTGGGGGCGTATGCACACAACACACACGAGGTCGCTGCGTTGGTATTGCTCTCGTGCGAAACAGACTTTGTGTCAAAGAATGAGGAGTTTATTGCTCTCGCGCGTGACCTTGCGATGCAAGTAGTGGCGACATCACCGACATACATCACAAAAGATGAAATAAGCGAGGAACAGCGTGCAAAAGTCGCTGAGGTTTTTGCAGAAGAAATAAAAGACAAGCCTGCAGAATTGCGAGAAAAGATTTTGCAAGGAAAGCTTGACTCCTATTTCAAAGAGCAAGTGCTTCTTGAGCAGGAGTTCATCAAAGATCCGACCCGCACCATCACAAGCTTAGTGAATGACGCAATTCAGAAGTTTGGAGAGAATATTGCAATACAAAAAATCTCTCGCATTTCTGTTCGCTAACTATGACACTCGCCTTTGCCATAGTGGTTTGGGCACTGACGGCACTGTGGGTGGTAGTGCTCATCGTGGAACGTGGATCGAGACATCGTTTTCTCGCCCGTTTTCGGGTACCACTGGATAGGATGTTTGAAAGGGCTACGCGCACGGTCGGATCACAGGTACCTGTCGTGAATGAAGGTTTTTTTAGACACCTCTTTCATTACAGTATTCATCGCGCGCTGTCACGGCTCTTGCGTCTCACTGAATGGGTAGCTGTGGGTATTCGTTCAGTGGTTCATTTTAATCGAAAAAAGGCAAAAGTAGTAACTGCTCCAAATCAGGATTCTCACTTACAGAAGATTGCTGTGCACAAGGAAGAAAACGCCTTGACTGACAAAGAAAAGAAAACACGAAAGCAAAAAGCACTTCGTGGAGAGTGAGTAACGAAGTTTGTCTTTTTACAAAAAAAGGTGATACTGTACTGGGTACAATTTTTTTCCAGAGCCGCCTTAGCTCAGTTGGGAGAGTTCAAACAGTATGGGATACTGTTTGAAAGTTTTGTAAGTCAAAAATAGAGAGCCGCCTTAGCTCAGTTGGTAGAGCAACGGTTTTGTAAACCGTGGGTCGTCAGTTCAAATCTGACAGGCGGCTCTCTATTTTGGACAAAGTAATCTTATATGCAGAAACCACACAAAAAACCAGACTCCCACCTCCTTCCCTACGCACGCCGAGAAGATTTCAAAGTTGGGCGAGCGACAGAGCTTTCAGGAAAAGCGCGTCTGTTTTATCGGTCGCTTGAGATGCTTCCGGGCATTGCCTCATGGTCTACTCTTGTGGGTATGGTTATTGCGTCCATCTACGCTCCTTTTGTCACCGCATATTTTATTATCGCCTTCTCGGTCTACTGGCTCTTGAAGACGGGATTTCTTTCTTATCACCTCAGATACAATCTCAAACGTCTTAAGCACCATATGTCGCTCGATTGGGTCAAACTCATCGAGCGCTTTGAGTATGGGCACCTCTACCACGTAGTTATTTTGCCTTTTTATAATGAGTCAGAAGATATTATTAATCACTCAATCGAAGCTCTCTCAAAAACACACTATGACCTCAAGAGTGTCGTCGTTGTGTTGGCATCGGAGGAGCGTGCGGGTGAATCTGCGAAAGAAACTACGCAAAGAATGGAAGAGAGGTGGAAGGGAGTCTTTGGTTTTTTCTTGGTGACGGTACACCCGAAAGATATTCCCGGAGAAATGGCAGGGAAGGGTTCGAATGCAACCTGGGCGGCAGAGGAGGTGCGCACAAAAGTCTTGGATCCTCATGGTATTCGCTACAACCACACCCTCGTATCTATTTTTGATATTGATACCGTTGTCTATCCAGACTACTTTAACTGCTTGGTGTGGCATTTTATGACAGCTGCGCGCCCTCTCAAGAGCTCATTCCAGCCAGTACCTGTTTTTAATAACAATATGTGGTCTGCGCCAGCGCTCTCTCGTGTGGTCGCAATGTCCTCCACGTTTTGGGAGATGATCCAGCAGGAGCGTGCAGAGCGTATGGCAACTTTTTCTTCTCACGCGGTATCATTTCAGGCGCTCTATGAGGTGGGATATTGGCAGACCAATATGGTGAGCGAGGATTCGCGCATTTACTGGAATTTGATGATTGCAAATGATGGGGAATACGACGTGGTACCACTTTCGTACCCTGTTTCCATGGATGCAAACGTTGTCTCGTCGGCGCCACGCGCTCTTGCGCTCCTAGAAGAGCGAAAGTCGTGGTGGGTACAGAGAGCTCCTTTCTCATGGATTGTGGCAAGTGTGCATTATGTCGTGATGCGCTTTTTGACTGCAGTCAATATCTATAAGCAACACCGCAGATGGACGTATGGTGTAGAAAATTTTGTGTATGTTGCGTATCACTTTTCGCACAATAAAAAAATATCACTGTGGAAGCGTGTGCGTATCATATTTCAGCAAGCAGAAGGATACTGGTCATTGGTCACGAACCCCATCATGCTTTTTATTTTGGGTCTCACGCCGATATTCTTTGGCGGTCGTGTATTTCACGAGACTGTCCTATCGTACAATCTCCCCATTCTGGTGCGAAACGTATTGAGTTTTGCGATGCTTGGACTCGTCATATCGGCAATCGTATCGTTTTCCCTCATCCCTCCGCGTCCAAAAGATAAGAGTCGTTTTCTGTATGTGGTGATGTTTTTCCAATGGATCTTGGTACCATTCACGATGGTTGTTTTCAGCGCGTTGCCTGGGCTCGATGCCCAGACTCGGCTTATGCTGGGGAAGTACATGGGTTTTTGGGTAACACCAAAAGACAGAACTGGCAGAGCTGTTGCCAAAAATGCTACACTGTAATCTATGCTCCACGAGCCAGAAATAAAGGCCATGCCCCGCTCGAAACGGCGTTTTGTTTTTCTCATTTTCCTATTACTTTTTATAGCACTGATTCCGTTCCTCTATTTGTATGCAACAGGATACCGACTTGATTTTGATGGAAAGATGAATCGCTTTGTGAGTACGGGGGGTATTTTTGTCTCTGCTGACCAGGAAAATGTAGAGATTTACATTGATGATGAACTCGTGCGAGAGACCAGGCGTTTTAGAAAAGCTTTTTATGCACAAAATATTGACGCAGGTACGCACCGAATGAGTGTGCAAAAATACGGATACCATACATGGGTAAAAGAACTTCCGGTCTACTCTCATTTAGTTACTGAAGTGCAGGCATTTAATTTTCCTCTCGAGCCATACGCGCGTATTGTGACGCGGTTTGAGACAGCGACAGGTACGCCAGTATTTCTTGGGGGAACGCACGCAAAGGCTTCAACAACACAGGTGATATATGCAACGAGCACGTTCGCTACCACTACTCTTGTGCGCAGTACCACATTTAAAGACCACCTGCGTTTGTTTGAGCTGGAAGAAGTAACGACAATCAAACCTACCGCGTCTCGCGTGGTGACGCGCATTGAAGAGACGGCCACCGAATTACTGAGGGGGAGTAGCGCCACTTCTACTCCGGCTGTTGCCACAACCACCAAGGAGTACAATGGTGTTCGTTTGCTTGAGAGAGACGGTGATGTATATGCGATATGGGTCGGGTCTCGCGACACTATGCCGTACTATTACTGCGCAGAAGCATTCCCTCGCCTGGAGGCAAGCTCCACTGCATCAGTACTGGAGAAAGAGAGTGACTCCCTTGAGGCTTTGGTGATTCGTGGGCCGGGTAATAATACTTCTAAGACTCTTCTTGAGGGGCCACAAGTCCAACAAGTACCCGAAGGTGTTGTGTGTGTCCCAGAAATTCGTATTGATCGAAAGTGGCAAGAGGTACGTCATTTTGATTTCTTCCCAGGGAGTACGGACTTGGTTATGATGGTTCTTGAGGAGGGAGTGTATGTTGTAGAGATAGACGATCGTGCGTGGCAAAATACTCAGCCTATTTTGCTCGGCAAAAATCTTTCTGCTCGTGTCGACAATGGTCGTGTCATTGTCTATGACAAAACCAATTTCTATGAGATGATTTTTGAAATTCCAGAATAATATGCAAAAAGGTCACCTTCATCCCATTTCACTTATGATTCGCGAAATCAATGCAATTTTTGCGGAGCTCGGTTTTGTATTTTCTGAAGGTCCTGAAATGGAGACCGCGCACTATAACTTCGATATGCTCAATGTTCCTAAGGATCATCCGTCTCGCGATATGCAGGATACTTTTTATGTGGATGTGCCGGTCAAAAATGGGAGCGAGATGGTTATGCGAACGCATACAAGTCCTGTGCAGGTGCGATTTATGGAAGGTCATCCGCCATCTGGCGGAGCGCCCATCCGAGTGATTGTCCCAGGAAAAGTATTTCGTAACGAAGCGACCGATATGACGCACGAGGCACAATTCTATCAACTTGAAGGTCTGATGATTGATAAGGACATATCGATTGGTCACTTAAAAGGAACGCTTGAATACTTCTTTAAACGGTTTTTCGGTGGAAAAGTAGAGGTGCGTTTGCGACCGTCGTTCTTTCCGTTTGTGGAGCCTGGTCTTGAGGTTGATATGCGTCTCACGGGAGACGATGCGCCAGCGAAACTCAAAGACCGTTGGATCGAGATTATGGGCGCAGGCATGGTGCATCCAAATGTCATTCGTGGCGCAGGTATCGATCCAGAGAAGTATCAAGGCTTCGCCTTTGGTATGGGTATTGAGCGCCTCGCGTTTATGAAATACGGCGTTGACGATGTGCGCCTTTTCTATAATGGTGACCTGCGGATGGTGAATCAGTTTTGACGCGAGGACTGGATCCGACGTGTGCTTTTTCCGGGAGAGATGAACGTTTATACTCCCTCCAAAAGCACACGTCGGCTCCAGTCCAGAACCTTATTTTAGAGCTGAGCAGAAGTATCGATAGGTCTATGAAGGGGTATAAATGTTCATCTCCCCTGAAGAGACCTATCGATACTTCTGCAGGGACTGTCGTTTCAAACTATGAAAATCTCTTACAACATCCTTAATACCTATTTCGATGGAAAACTTCCGAAGCCTGCTGTGCTGGAAGAAGCTTTTACCTTTCACTCTTGGGAGATTGATGAAGTGATTGAAAATCCGCCAGCTGGCGGAGGCGATACTATGTTTGATGTAAAGGTTTTGCCTGATAAAAGCGCGTGGGCGCTTTCACATCGTGGCGTTGCAAAAGATCTTTCGATTGTTTTGAATATGCCGTTTGCTCGTGACCCGTTTGCTGTAAAACCAGTTCTTGAACCAAAGACAGAGAATGTACAGGTCGCTGTTGCGGCTTCGGGATGCACGCGATATATCGCAGCACACATTACGGGTGTGAAAATTGGCCCATCACCCGAGTGGCTTAAAAATGCACTTGCGACTCTTGGTCAACGCTCTATAAATAATATTGTAGACGCAACCAACTATGTGATGTTTGGTCTCGGGCAACCACTCCATGCATTTGATGCGAAGAAATTAACACAGCTTTCTATTGGTGTACGTATGGCGAAAGAAGGAGAGAAGATCATAACTCTTACAGGAGAGTCTCACGCACTATCCTCTCAAGACATGCTCATTGTTGATGGCGTGACCGATGCGCCTATTGGTATTGCAGGAATAAAGGGAGGGAAGGTGGCGGAAGTAGACGCAGCCACCACCGATATTATTATCGAATCCGCACATTTTGATGCAGTCACGATTCGTAAATCTTCACAGCGTCTGAAGCTTCGTACTGATGCGTCACAGCGTTATGAAAATTGTGTCGTATCTGATGTGACCGTCTATGGTATTTCTGAAGCAGTTCGCCTCATTCTTGAAGTGGCAGGAGGAACACTGCAAGGGTTTGTAGACACAGGAAGTGATATACCACCTCGTCCGGGTGTTTCAGTGTCGCTTTCAAAAATAAATAGCGTTCTTGGTCTTTCACTCACCAAAGAAGTTGTTGAGGATATCATTGCGCGTTTTAGATATGGATATTCTTGGGACGGCGAAATACTCACCGTACGACCGCCATTTGAAAGACCAGACCTCGTGATTGCCGAAGATGTCATTGAAGAAATTGGGCGTATACATGGGTATGGTCATGTGGAGTCTGTAATACCACAACCCGTACCGCTCTCGGAGATGAATACCACTTTTTATTATAGCGACCGCATCCGTACGGCACTGCAGGATGTTGGTTTTTCTGAAGTATTCACCAGCTCATTCCGCGCCCACGACGAAGTGAAACTAAAAAATGCATTGGCGTCCGATAAGGGATATTTGCGAAGCAGGCTTTCAGAAAACTTAAGTGAAGCACTCGCAAAAAACGCACCGCTCGCAGATCTTCTGGGTGTGGAGGAGGTGCGCATTTTTGAGTTAGGTACGGTATTTAAAAAAGAAGGAGAGATGCTTTCTCTTGCGCTTGGTGTGCGAAGTCCTGGTGGCTACAAAGCAAAAAAAGACGACCCCATTCTTTCGGTAGGTATCGCGTCAGTAGAACAGGCGCTCGGCATGACGCTCTCATGGAAAAAGGTGGACGGCATTGCCGAGGCAGTGCTCACTGAAATCTTTGCAACACTCCCTGTGCCGAGCGCCTACGCCCCATTTGAAAAAACTCCCGATATTTCATACAAACCATTTTCACCATATCCCTTTGCCTCACGCGATGTCGCTTTATGGGTTCCGAACCATGTGGGGCATGGTTCGGAAAAAGTATCTGAAGAAACACTTGTTGCTTTGATACAAAATACAGCAGATCCACTCCTCGCTCGCCTCACCCTCTTTGATCGCTTCGAGAAAGAAGGACGCACCTCCTACGCATTTCGTCTGGTATTTCAGTCATACGAAAAGACGCTGACCGAAGAAGAGATCAATTCTATGATGGAAATGGTCTATACGAAGCTTAGAGAGGTTGGGTGTGAGGTACGTTGACAAAATAACATCTACATGTTAAAGTAAAAAACGAGCAGAAAGCTCTTTTCAGTCAACAAGGAGAATGCCGACATGTCCAAAGAAGATGCCGCCAGGTCAATCTTTGGCGAGGATTTTATCCCCGCCGGAAAGATCGCCCAGGTCCGGGGCCTCGCTTATACCGATGGCCAGCTGATTGAGCTGAGGAGCAAGCTCCCCGGTCAGGCGACCTTGGAACAGCTCCGTCGCGATGACATGATGCTCGTCGCGAGTCCGCCCGTGGCGATGTCGATGATTGATGTTCGCATGCTGAAGGCGGACTACTTCTACTACAGAGGGCCGACAGAGAAAGAGCCTGCCTGGTACGACAGTTTGCGGGTGCGCTTCGCTCGCGTCGACCATGTCACGGTGGGATGGGTCGCGCTCTGCAAGGAGCCGCTCCAGGGCTCGCTGGCCAAGAGCTGGTGGGAGCAGATGGATATGGTCAGGGGAACGAATCTGATCGTCCCCAGTGCGGCTGAGGTAGCCTGGGCGTTGACGACCTATAAGGCGGTCAACGACGTCTACTTGCTCTCAGGCCTACATGTTCGCACTTCCAGCATCGACGACCGGGCCGAGGATCGCCATGTCTACGTCGGCTGCTTCGATGAATATGGTTTGGTCGTATCGCACCATGAAGATGGCGACCGCGATCAGATTCTGGGTATCGCCGTCGGCAGGAATTTCTGACCATCCAACCGCTCCAACAGGAAACCGTCCTGGAGGAGCGGTTTTCATTTGTTTGACTTTTTATACACATCGCAAAAAGAGTAGATTTTTGCTATAATAAAGGGGTGTTATTGGCAGTAGCGTGAAAACGAGCTGGGATTTGTATGGCTAAAAAAGAAGAAACTTCAAAAAAAGGAGAAAAAAAAGGGGTCTATGATGCATCCTCCATCAGTGTTTTGGAGGGACTTGATCCGGTGCGCAAGCGCCCGGGAATGTATATTGGTACCACGGGTCCTGACGGTCTCCATCACCTGATATGGGAGATTTTTGACAACTCGCGCGATGAAGCGATGGGTGGTTTTGCTGACCGTATTGAGGTGGCACTTTTGTCAGGGAATCGCATACGTGTTGCTGATAACGGCCGTGGCATTCCTGTTGATATGCACAAGCAGACCAAAGTATCTGCACTTGAGACTATTATGACGACCCTTCATGCGGGAGGAAAATTTGGCGGTGAAGGGTACAAAGTTTCAGGCGGGCTCCACGGAGTAGGTGCGTCGGTGGTCAACGCTCTTTCAACCAATACGCGAGTGGAGGTGCATCGTGGTGGAGGCGCATTTTTTCAGGAATACGTCATCGGAAAGCCAAAATCAAAAGTAAAAGAATTTGCGAAATCAAAGCTCCATGGCACCATCGTGACCTTTGAGCCAGACATCACTATCTTTAAAGAGATTGTTTTTGATTGGAATAAAATTGTGAGCCACATTCGTCAGCAGGCGTATTTGGTGAAGAGCTTGCACGTGACGGTTATTGACGCACGAGAGATTGAAAAGCTCCCGACTCTGGAGGGAAACTTCTACCTTGCTGATACTGCACTAGAGGCGCCGTCCCAGACGTTCTATTTTGAGGGTGGGCTTCGTTCATTGGTGGCGTTCTATAACCAATACCAAACAGCGGTTCATAAAAATATTTTCTACATTGAGAAGACTGACGTAGATGCACAAGTGATGTCTGTGGAGGTGGCGATGCAGTATGTAGACGACATCAGTGCACGCATCACGGCTTTTGCGAACAATATCTATACACCAGAAGGAGGTACTCATATCACTGGCTTTAAAACCGCGCTCACGCGTACCCTCAATGCATATGCACGCAAAAATAAACTCGTCAAAGACGCTGAAGAAAATTTCACAGGAGACGACGCACTTGAGGGAC
>Ga0105050_10002832_pt1 | contig 24481 bp, 19 predicted proteins | sample FRY01_FD_78088 | JGI IMG/M metagenome (GOLD analysis project Ga0105050, IMG submission 78088) | Freshwater microbial communities from Lake Fryxell liftoff mats and glacier meltwater in Antarctica - FRY-01 | ecosystem: Environmental > Aquatic > Freshwater > Ice > Glacier meltwater ...
CAACGTCTGCTGCCAAATCATTGGACGCAGGAGCGGATGCCTGCAAAAATCCACCGCCCTGTTCCGAGGTCGAAAGACCGAAATCGAACCTCACCCTTGCCACTAAAATCCAAGAAGAACAATTTTGTAAGGCGTTTTATCTTTTGAGAAACGCGTATCGCGATAAATACGCATCAAAGAGCCGCCCGACTTTGCCGGATTGGCAACGATGAATGGAGCGATCTTACCCAGCGGCTTCGCGATGTTTTCGATCAGCTCCCAACTTGGCTTTTGGACGTGTTCGATGTAGCGAGATTTGTTTTCGGCAAACCATTCCCGATTGTTGTTGTCCGATAGATCTTCAAGAAATTGGAAGAGTGCGTTAGAGAAAATCATGGCCCACTTATTCGATTCGCGGTTTAAACGTGTCGCCGGCGGCTGGGGTTATACTATGGTCCTCGCCCCCGCCAACTCATCCCGTGCTTTTGAACAGGTCAACTATGGATCGTTGTCAAGTTTTGAAACAAGCCGTGGCTGCTACGGCGGCCCTCACGTCCGTCACCGCAATGAATTTGGTTCAGGCTCAAACCGACCAGGCGACGTCCGCACCCACGGCGAAGTTTAAGCTTGCTTAGGGGCCTCATCCCGGCATGTTTAGCAAAACGGCGGGCAAGGATGCTTCGCCCACGTGGTCCATCATCTCCAGCACGGCATCAAAACCCGCGGGTCTTGCCGCAGGATTCGGTTCGGTGCATCGCATGGTCAATTCATCCAACCCCTTAGGGATTTCATTTCCCGCGATGGCTGAGGGGCGACCGGGCAAAACTTGAAGCACATTTGCACAGATCTCCTCGATTGATTTTCCTTGGATCAAATGTCGTCCCGTCAAGATGAAGTAGGCGATGCAACCGAACGCAAAGACATCGATCGCGGGGCTGACCGGAGTGGCTGCGTTCCAACGTTCGGGCGCCATGTAACGCGGTGTCCCCGCGATGAAACCGAGTTCCGTGAGAGTCGGAACCGTGTTGGGTCCTAGCGGTTCGGCGCGCAAGTCTCGCGCGAGCCCGAAGTCCAATACTTTCACAACGTCCGATTCGCTCGCTCGCTGTGTCAGCATGATGTTCTGTGGCTTCAAGTCCCGATGAATCAGTCCCAATACGTGGGCTTCCCGAAGCGACATCGCGATCTGTCGCAGGATGGCGATTGCTCGCTCAACCTTGATTCGCCCTTCTTGCTGGACAAGTCGATCAAGCGTCACTCCGTCGATCCATTCCATCACCAAATAAAACCGTTTGTCATCGGACAATCCAAAATCGAACACGCTGACGGTGTTGGGATGTTCAAGTCTTGCCGCCAACTGGGCTTCACGCTGAAACCTCGCCATCGATGATTCGCTCAACAATTCTGGCCGCAATAACTTGATCGCGGTGGGACGCTTTAATAGATCGTGCCGAGCCCGGTAGACGCGTCCCATGCCGCCTTCGCCGACCATTTGTTCGAGTACATAGGGCCCTATGCGATGACTTGTCGAAATGCTTTCGCGCAAGCGGCGAATCGTCAACATCGAGTATCCGGCGACGCAGAGGCTGATGCCGACCAAGCCCAGCATCGCCCACGATTGAAGTTGTGCAATCCAAAAACCTGGCTCGAGCGCTTGCTTATCCACTTCGATTCCAACGCCGAATTGATAATCATCAAGCCACCGCCAAGCCCCGGCAACGGTGACACCGCGGACATCGCGATAACCCGTCACATCGACGCCCGACCCGTTGCTGACCGCCATTCGGACCATCTTGGTTAGCGGTCTTGCCGCGAAATTTTCCGCCGCAATCCGTCCGCGAGTCAGATCAACGCCCGGATCTCGCAGCTCCAATTGCTTTGCCGAAAAAGAGTCTTCATTAGCGGGGATCAAACCGAGCGTTCGCAGTTCTGCGTCATAGGGGCTGTCATAGAGCAACATCCCCGCGCGATCGAATACAAAGGTGCCACCATAGGATCGCTCGTTATCGGTTGCCTTATAGTCAGACAGCGATGAACTAAGAAAGTCTCCAAGGTCATCGGTGCCTTCAGAATTTCCAACCATCATGGTCCCGATGACCTCGCCATCGTCATTGGTAACGGGAACAATGATGGCGACGATGGGTTTTGTTGGCATATCACCATAGTCGCGTGTGATCGCATCTTTGGGACCAATCACAACCGCCGTCGGTCCATTGGCCATGACCGCCGTCAAACGCTCGGCGCCCTTGGGTGTTACGCTCACGCCGACGCTGCTTCTGGTGGGTGACCAATCGGCGATGGTGGTGAGTGATTTGTCCCAAACGGCATACCGGACCGAATGTCCGGCAAGCGTTTCCATTTCGTGATCAAGGAGCGTCTGCTGAGGTGCCGAGCGCAATTGGTCGCCGATTTGGGGTGCCTTCGAAACCTTTGCGATTTCAATAAGTTCCGTGACCAGTTGGCGGACCTTGGTACTATCCGCCCAAGATTGCACGACGGTCTTTTCTCGGCCCAACCAGAATCGAATGGCGGTGGCCTTTGAGTCGACCAGATCAACCAATGATGCTGCTCGCAGGTGATCTCGAAAGCCATCCAGTGCACGATTCGCGATCCATCCGCTGATCAAGACGGGCAATAGAACCGCGAGGGCGCCGACGGCCATCAAACCACGCGGCGGCATCTTTTGAATCGAGTCAAGCGTCTTTGAGAGGCCGCTCAAGGGACGCAGCGACCGGAGTTTTTTTGAGGCGCTCGCTAGATCGCCAACGATTTTCTGAGGTGCCAAAAGCGTTTGGGTATCGTCATGATTCAATAACGACTGGACACGATTCTTGAGCGTTTCATCGCTCCCGCATTGTTCGTCGATCCAAGTCGCTCGCTTTGATGTTTCGATCTCGACGGCGCCTAAAAACAACTCTTTGGCGCGATGATAGTGCTCAGGGTTCAAGACTGCTTTTCGCTTTCTAATTGTTCACGAAGCCAAGCCTTAACAGCCCGCCATTGACGATCAACGGTCGCGCGAGAGATTTTCAGCACCTCCGCGACCTCTTCATTTGTCATTCCACCAAAGAATCGTAGCTCCACAATTTTTGCCTGCCGCGGGTCAAGCGTTGCCAATGTATCCAATGCTTCATCGATGGCGATAACGTCTTCATTATCACGTGGCGAAACCATCACATGTTCCTCCAGTTCGACTCGCTTACGTTCGCCTCCGCGTTTGGCTCGCTTGGAAGCTCTCGCGTGATCGACCAGTATCCGGCGCATCGCTTGCGCCCCCACGGCGATGAAATGAGTCTTGCCTTGCCAATGAACTCGTTTCTGGTCAACCAGTCTTAGGAACGCTTCGTGCACTAATGCGGTTGGCTGCAAAGTGTGACCGGGAGGCTCATGTCGTAACTGTGCCGCAGCGATACGTCGAAAGTCGTCATACAACGCCTGCATCAACAATGCGGCGGCCTCAGAATCCCCTTCAGCGGCACGGTCAAGCAACCCGTTCAAATCGCCATCGTTAGTTTTCGACTCAGTCATGACCACCGCTAAAGCTCACAAAACCAGGCAAACAATTTTCACAAAACGACAAAATTGATGACGCAACCCGCGCAAGATCGTCGCGTCGTCTGTGTTACCTGCAACTCCACGTCGCCCCAACCGTAGCACTTCCCATGAATCTTTCAAACGCCTCCAACGACGCGACTCCGACAGCCTCGACCATTCAGCTCGTCGTTACGGATCAAGGCACACGTACCGGAATTAATGAAATTGCCAATTTGATGAAAGTAAACGTCAATTTTCACGATAACGGGGAAGCTTCCTTCAATCATACATCCCCCAAGACCATGGCTGCGTCGTCAGCGAGTTTCGGTTGTTGGGAATGAACGGCATCGTGATGCAGCAAGTGTTGCTGGAGCGTCAGTTTCATGTGCCGGTCATCTTCGTGACCGCGTTTGCGACCGAAGATAGGTTTCGAAGGATTGGCGCGAAGCACTCCCAGGTTCGCGATCGACTTTCAGAGATCACCCTCAAGGAACGTCAGGTCTTGGATTTAATCGTCGAAGCCGGCGAGATGAACGAGAGTTGAATGGACAATAACAGACCGGGGGGACCTCCTTTCAACGCCGCACCGGTCCATCACCGATCGCAACGCGAACAGAATCGTCCCGCAAGGAGTCCGGCAGATCACCACTGAGTCGCTTAAACCTCGCATCCACGATTTGACGATCGCGATCGTTGAGCCTGGCCTCCGCAAGTTTCCAGTAGCTTCGGTCATCACGAATCAATTTTGACAAACGTGCCCCGTTATCCTCGGCCGCAGGAGTCAGCTTTTCTCGAATTTCGGATAGTCGCTGGCGCTGCTCAGCGTCAAGTCGTGACAAATCGATGCTCGCCAGACGAGGCAGCAGCGAGATGCCAACGGATTGCAAGTTGCGATCAGCATCGACTCGGTCGGTACGAACGGGAGATCGCAAGTCATCGATCCAGGCGGTAATCTGGGAGTCTTCAAAGACCGTCTCTTGCCCCCTTGGAGCCCGCGGATCTCGCAGCGATTGCGAGTGCGCGTCGTCGGCCAATTCGCTCAATCGATAGGGCCAAAGCATCTCATCGATGATCGGTTCCAAATACTTTTCAAAGGTCACGCGATCCGACTCGCGAAGGTGCAACCAAGTCGCCGCATGAACGACTCGCCCAGGTGCATCGGATTGTAATTTCATCACCAAGGGACGATTGGGCACTTGCTCCACAATCACGCGGGTCGTTTCGCTCGTTGCATTCAAGCCCGTTCCGCGCTGGGATGTTCGCTGCGATTCGATTCGCCACGGACCAAGTCCATCCGCATCCACCATGATCCTCATGCTTTCGCTTGTGACCGAATAATGAAGCGTGGGAATGCCGCGAACGCTGCTGACATGCAAGGTTTCGGTGAAACTCTGGGCAGCGGGCCCTGAAGAAGCGGTCGCGGATGGATTGGCGACGGCGTGGACGAGAGATTGCGATCCTTTGCGGTAGCGAACCGGATCGAGCTGCAGGCGGCCGAGAATGAGTTGAAAGTTGGCTGCCGATCCTTGACGAAGCAGAGAAGGCGTGGGGAGCGAGTCGGGGAGCGGGGTGTCGCTCGTCGGCGGATCAGAGTGGCGACGCGTGGATCGGGAAGGATCAGGCCCGGAAAGATCGGGCGGTGCGGCGAGCCCCGGATCGGGAAAGATGGTCAACCATCCGATAAAGAGCAGCTTTGGCCACTTCATCTTCTTACCTCCTGCAACCTAACGGTCCGGTCAATGAGACGTCCATCAAGTAGCTTTCGGCGGTGACGAGGTTCGTCCATGAAGATTTCGCAACGATTTCGCACATTCATGGAGAAGCCCCGACATACGACGGTGCGAAAGTTGGGCTGTTTCCGCACGCTGGCGAAGACGTTTTGTGGTTACCGGCGTTTGCAGCGGTAAACCGTCAGCGTTGTTCACGCCAAGTGATGAAGCTCATGTAGGCAAGAATTGAGCCGGTAATGATGAACGTAATGTCCATCAGCAAACTCGCGGAGCGGAGCGGTGCCATCGTCGACATACCCATGAAGCCCATAATGGCATCAGCGAGGAAGATAACGACGATAATAACCGCCACCACAAGGCTGGTCAGGCATAGAGCCTTGGGCATTCACGAACCTCGGTGACAATCGCAGGGAATGCGTAGTTAGAATCGGGTGACAAGACGGACGGCAGTATAGTTGCCGTCTGCGAAAAGTTAACATTGACATTTAAAACGAAACCTTAGTCGATCCTCCTAATTGGCGAAATGCGGGGGAATACAACGGTTTTGACAATTTATCCGCCCAAAAAATTCTCCTGCCGACTCAATATGCCCATCCATTCCGACCACTCAAAGTCCCTTTTCGAGCCCCTGAACGCCAAAAAAACCAGCGCGGATCTGTTCCGTGAGCCCTGGTTGTGGTGGCGCTCGCAGATGCCGATTACCAAAAAATGGGCCTACTTTGACCACGCCGCCGTCGCGCCGCTGTCGTCACCCGCGGCGGGAGCGATCATGCAGTATGCGGACGAAGTGATGCACCAAGGGAACACGCTCTGGCCAAGCTGGGCCGAGGAGAACGAACGACTGCGAGTCGATTTCGCCTCGCTTTTGTCCTGCCAAGCATCCGAAATCGCGTTGATTCCGAACACCAGCTTCGGAATCAACGCCGTCGCGGAAGGAATCGATTGGCAACCCGGCGACAATATCGTGTTGCCTGCTGGCGAGTTTCCGTCGAACCGTTTCCCTTGGCTGAACCAGCAACGGCATGGCGTCGAAGTTCGCATCACCGGGGATGGTGACGCCCAAGAAGTTGACGTCGATGCGCTTCTTGCCGCGATCGATTCACGCACCCGCGTCGTTGCGGCGAGCTGGGTTGGATACTCCAGCGGCTATCGTCTCGACGTTGAGCATCTGGTTCGCGAAGTCCATCGTCGAGGTGCCATGTTCTTTTTGGACGCGATTCAGGGTCTGGGGATCTTTTCGCTTAATCTGGAAACGACGCCGGTTGATTTTCTTGCCGCTGACGGACACAAGTGGCTCCTGGGTCCCGAGGGTGCCGGCGTCTTGATGATTCGCCAGTCCCATCTGGAAAAATTGGCCTGCGTCCCGGTGGGCTGGAACAGCGTTCGCGCGGCGCATCAATTCAGCCACGCCGCATTCGATATCCGGCCGTCTGCATCTCGTTACGAAATCGGATCGCAAACGATGGTCGGCATGAGGGCGCTGCGGCAAAGCTTGGGTCTGTTTCTACAGGTCCGCGAAGCTCATGGCGAAGCAGCGATTGGCGACCGCGTTCTTGACCTCGCCGAAATGATCATTGATGGACTGAGGCCACTCGGCGCGACCCTTGCCGCTTCGTCTGACCGTGACCGTCGCAGTGGCATCGTCACCTTTGCCATTCCGGGAAGCGACGCGGCTACGATTCGCAAGATGGCCGCGGAGCAACATGTGGTGGTGAGTTGCCGTGGGATCGGCGTCCGAGCAAGCGTGCATGCTTATAACAATGAGTTCGACATCCAGCGGTTGCTAGACGTGGTAAAGTATGCGGTAACCAACCCGCTCCCAAACACCCATCCTTGATTTGATATGCCTCGACACGTCAAAGCGGTTTACACCGGCTCGTTTGATCCCGTCACCCTGGGCCACCTCGACATCATTCGCCGAGCCAGTGGATTGTTTGGGACCGTGGTGGTCGGTATCGGGATCAACAAAGACAAGAAGCCGCTCTTTTCGCCTGAACAACGGGTGGACCTGATTCGTCGCGTCACCCAGGACGTGCCCGATTTGCAAATCGCCACCTTCGATGGGTTGGCAGTCGACTTCGTGCGTGAACTTGATGCCAAGGTGATGGTTCGAGGCATTCGTCCGCTGACCGATATCGCGGGCGAGTTCACGATGATGATGGCCAACCGGCAACTCGATGGCGGCATCGAAACAGTCTTCTTGATGGCCGACGAACATTATGTCCACATCAGCAGTTCGCTGCTGAAGCAAATTGCCGGCATGTCGGACGACGATGATCGCCTAGCGAAGTTTGTCCCTCGCGAAATCATCGGCGACGTCCGACGACAAATGGCGGAGTGACATTTGGCATTCGCTTGGCATCCATCGCCGGACGCAAATTTCTGGAGGAAGCTAGCCGATCGAACCACTCAATTCGGCGGCGCGTCGAACGCGGCTGATGGCGATCATGAACGCGGCCGTGCGCAGCGAAACTTGTTGTTGCTGGGCCAATTCCCAGACGGCTTCAAATGCGCTGTTCATGGTTTTGTCCAATTCTTGACGGACTCGGTCGAGGGTCCAGCGATAATGCTGGCGGTTTTGCACCCATTCAAAATAGCTGACCGTCACGCCGCCCGCATTTGCCAGGATATCGGGGAGGATAATGACGCCACGGTCGGTCAATTGCTTGTCGGCGAGTGGAAGGATTGGGCCGTTGGCCGCTTCGATAATCACGGAAGCGGAAATCTTGTCCGCGTTGGCTGTCGTGATCACACCGCCCAGCGCCGCCGGGATCAATACATCGATCTCGTCCAGGGTCATCAACGCGTCGACCGGCAATACTTCGCATCGGTCGTACCCACTTAACGCGCCGCGAGGCTGAGTCAGACTGTGCCTCAACATGTCGTGAATATCCAAGCCGTCCGCATTGAAATACGTGCCCGTCATATCGCTAACCGCGACAATCGGGAACTGAGCTTCGGCGAGGAACTTTGAAGCGTGCGAACCGACATTGCCAAACCCCTGAATCGCCACGCGGGTTTCCTGCGGTTTAAGCCCCATTCGTTTGGTCAACTTCACCGTCAGCGTTCCGACGCCGCGTCCGGTCGCTTCTTCACGCCCCTTCGCACCGTATTCTTCGACCGGCTTTCCCGTGATCACCGAGGGGTTAAATCCGTGATACTTTTCCCATTGGTTACGGAACCAGCCCATTACACGGAAGTCAGTGCCCATATCGGGCGCGGGGATATCCGTGTCTGGTCCGACAATGTCATGGATCTGATCGACGAACGCGCGAGTCAATCGCTCCAGCTCCCGAATCGAAAGCGTGGAAGGGTCGACGCCGATGCCACCTTTGGCGCCTCCGTAGGGCAAATCGACGACGGCGGTCTTCCAAGTCATCAAGCTGGCGAGCGAGCGAACTTCATCCAAATTCACTTCGGGATGAAACCGCAAACCGCCCTTCATCGGGCCGCGGCTGTTGTCATGCTGGACGCGAAAACCAACGAATGTCGCTAATTCACCGTTATCGCGTTCGATCGTCACTTGAACCTGAACCTCGCGTTTGGGCATCAGCAACACTTCGCGAATGGAGTCGGCCAAGTTCAGCCGTTCCGCCGCTTGATCAAAAAAGTACTGCGTCGCTTCAAAGGCTTTCATCGGGTTTCGCTTACGGAAAAGATGGCATCGGGGTTTGTTTGAGCGAGCTGCAACTAATTTGATGGTGCAGCCGACACTAAATCATGCCAATCAACAAGGAATAACCCAAGACGGGGCACATCAGGTGGGCTATCTTCCCCCAGACTAAATAACAGTTATCCGTCCAAAGTGAACGAGATGGCCACATTGAAACGATCGAGGTTTTTGGTTGATACCCAGGTTCAATGGGCGATTGGCCGTCGTGTTATCCCGCACTGGGCCTTGTTCGCCTTTTGCCTGCTCCCGATCCACGCCACCTTCCTCCTCCTCATGACGGTCAACGACCCCATTGAGGACCCGCTAAACGCCGCCGCGATCAGCCAGTTACCGGTGTTAACCGTTTTGCTTGTCATGCTCCCGATTTTCGTGGTCGATACCATCCGACTCACCAATCGCTTCGCCGGCCCGATGAGCCGTTTAAGGCTTGCCATCGGGGAAATGTTGACGCAGCCGAGCATCAAGCCGATCCGCTTTCGCAGCGGCGATTTCTGGATGGAGATGGCTGATGACTTCAATCGGCTTGCCGAGCATCACGCGTCACTTCATCGCCGCAATGAGGAATTAGAAGAAGCTTTAAAAACGGCCCTGCGGCAGAACGAACTGCAATCCGTGTGAGCGCGCCGGTTCGAATCAGCAAACCGCTGCGGGCAGTGGTTCCCCAAACAAGCCCGCGATCAAGTTTTTCGCACAAATCTCCGCCATCGCATCGCGAGTCCCAAACGTGGCGCTGGCAATATGCGGAGCGATGATGCAGTTGGGCAAAGCAACCAGCGGATGGTTTGCGTCTAACGGTTCTGGATCCGTGACATCCAATCCGGCCGCGAAAATTTGTCGACTCGCGAGTGCTTCGGCAAGTGCATCTTGATCGATCACCGCACCTCGCGACGTGTTCACAAGTACCGCGTTCGGTTTCATCAAAGCGAATTCGCGTCGCCCAATCATTCCCCGGGATTGGTCGTTCAAATTCGTGTGAATCGAAATGAAATCGCTCGCCGCCAGTAACGGATCAAGCTCAACCCGGGTGCTGAACGGGACGCCTAGCAATGGTTTTTCACTGCGCGACATATAAAGCACATTCATATTCCAACCGCCCGACATCCTCATCGCGACCGTCGCTCCAATGCGCCCCATCCCGATAATGCCAAGAGTCTTGCCCGCAATATCGCAACCCAACCAACCCGTCGGCTCCCATGTTTTCCAATTTCCGCTGCGAACTTCATCCGACGCGGGTTTGAGATGCCGAGCGGCCGCCAACATCAACGTCACAGCCATGTCCGCCGTCGCATCGGTTAATACGCCTGGCGTGTTGCCAACCGCAATCCCTCGACGGATCGCTTCGGGCAAATCGATGTTGTTGACTCCGACGGCGTAGTTGCTGACGACGCGTAGCTGCGGCCCCGCGGCATCAAACACCTGGGCGTCAATCCGATCGCTCAGCAACGTTACCAATCCGCTGCAACCGCGAACGGCATGAAGCAATTGCTCGAACGTCGGCGGCAACCGGTCTTGCCAAACTTGGGGGTCGCAGCGGCTGGAAATTATCTTCAACCCAACGTCTGGCAGTCGCCGAGTGACAAAAACTTTAGGTCGAGCCGACTCGAGTGCAGTCGCGTTGGAGGAACTCAATCTCTTCGCCTTAGCAATGGATTCTAGAAAGTTGTCGTTTCGGTGTGGTCGGTCACGTTGCCGATCCGGTACGATAGAACAATTGCGGTGATCAGAAAGTACAACGTTGTAAGCTTTCGCCAATTTTTTTTAGCAAAACCGTCAGCCATTCGAGTCGCTCGATGTCCTCGCACAAAAAACTCACTCCGTCACTGCTGATCCTTGGCTTTACAAGCGTCTGCATCCCCTTCGCTTGCCTTTCCTTCGCACCGGTTGCGGCTCAGGACGCCGCAGTCGCCGATGCAACCGCGCAAACCGCCGATGCCAAAACCGCCGATGCGACTCAGGCCGGACAAGCCGACCTCGATGAAGCGATGGTCTTGCGGATCGATGCCGACACGCCTGAAAAACTTGAAGAAATCACAACGCTTGTTGAGTCCGCGATTGCCAAAGGGCTGAGCAACGAGAGCAAATCGTTCGCGAAGAAAATGCTTGGCTCGATCCTGTTGGAACGCGGCCAAACCATCGCGGCTCAAATCATGCAGGGTGGTGGTCGTCGTCTTGCTCAAATGCGACAACAAGCGATCACGAGCCTCCGAGCCGCGATCGAAAACGATCCGGAGCTGGTCGAGGCGTACATGTTGATCGGGCGTTTGAATCTGCTGCCCGAGGGCGATGGGGAAGATGTCCGTAGCGCCGCCACGAAGGCGATTGAATTGCTGGAAGGCAACCCTGCCGAACAAAGCGATGCGTATTTGCTGCGAGCCCTTCGTCAAAAAGATGACAAGGACAAGCTTGCGGACCTCGATGCCGCCATCAAGGCCGATCCCACCAGCAGCGACGCTCTTCAAGCCCGTGCCCTGCTGCGATTGCAAGGCGCGGACGTTAACGGCGCGGTCGAGGATCTTCAGGCATTGCTCAAACAAGATCCGACCAACCAAGCGATCGCTCAAGCTGCCGTTGAACAATTGGTCAACATGAATCGCATCGATGATGCCGTGAAGCTTTTGACCGAAGCTCTCCAGGCTAACCCAAACGAAGGTTTGCACCGACTGCGTGGAATCATCTACCGTACGCAAGGCGAAGAAGAGAAGGCGTTGGAAGACTTTGGCAAGGCACTGGCCATGCAACCCAAGGATCCCATTTCGCTTCTCCAGCGCGCCGAAATTTCACTCGCTCGAAGTGACGTCAAAAGTGCAAAGCGGGATTTGAAAGAGGCAATTCGCGTTTCGCCACAAGTCGCGGATTCCGTCGCCGCCGTTCGTGTACGTTGCTACATCGCCGCGGAAGAAGGACGAATGGCGGATGCGATCAACGACATGAAATTACTTGCCTCCAACGCGCCTGAAGACCCATTCTGGCAATTGCAGCTCGCGAATTTATTTCTTCAAGATAAACGTCCGCGGGAAGCGATCGAAATCGTGACCGCCGTCATCGATCGCGACGCGAAAAACGTTCCCGCATTGCGATTACGAGCCGATACCCTGTTGGGAATGGGTGATCATGCAAGCGCGATCAAAGACTATCGAAAGGCCCTCGAGTTTGGGATCGAAGAAACGACGCAGCGAAGCGGAGTGCTTAACAATCTCGCCTGGGTCCTGGCGACATCACCCAAGGACGACGTTCGCGACGGTGACTTGGCCATCAAGTTTGGTACCGAAGCGGCGGAATTGACAGAATTCAAAGAACCCCACATCCTCAGCACCCTTGCCGCCGCTTATGCCGAAAAAGGCAACTTTGAAGACGCGAAAAAGTGGAGCACCAAGGCGGTTGAAATCGGCCGCGAAGAAAAGCACGAACAGATCGAGCAACTCGAACTGGAACTAAAAAGCTACGAGGAAAGCAAGCCTTGGCGAGAAAAACAGGAGACCGAAGAGAACAAGGTGCCACTGCTTGGGCCCGAAGATTTGATCGACACCTGATCGCATCAAACTTGTTGATCTCCAAGGCATCGCCGCGGATGTAAGCCTCCGAAGCATCGCGATGAAGTATTTCTTGACTCGCTTCGTCTTCATCGCTCATGCCCAAACCGCCCGTCGTCGATACGCACGCGCACCTCACGGACGCGTCATTCGCCGAATCGTTACCTCGCGTGCTTCAATCTGCCAAGGATGCGGGGTTGGTTCATATCGGCGTCATTGGGTTTGACCGAACGACCAGCGAAGCGGCTTGCTTGCTCGCTGAAAAATACTCGGAAATCCTCTTCGCCAGCGTCGGCATCCAACCCAACAGCGCCGCCGAAGCCGCCGCCGACGACTGGGATCATATCGTCCATCTAGCCTTGACTCATCCGCACGTCCGGGCCCTCGGCGAAACGGGTTTGGATCTTCATTGGGATGACACGCCGTTCGAAGTTCAACAAGATTACTTCGATCGTCACATTGAACTTTCCAAGACGACGGGACTGCCGCTTGTGATTCATCTTCGCCAGACGGGACGGCAAATCGTTGAGCAACTTCGGCCACACGCGGCCGTCGGCAAGGTTCATGGCGTCATGCATTCCTTCACCGGCGACATGCAAACCTGTCGGGATTGCCTGGACATGGGCCTGTACATCAGTTTTGCGGGGATGGTCACGTTCAAGAAATCAGACGAGCTTCGCGAAATCGCCGCATTCGTGCCCGCGGATCGAATTTTGGTGGAAACCGATTCGCCCTACCTCAGCCCTGAACCACACCGCGGAAAACGCCCCAATGAACCCGCACGAGTCATCCATACGCTTGAGACGATCGCCAAAGTCCGTCAGGTTTCTTACGTGGACCTAGCCCACCAAACCACCCGAAACGCAGAAAAACTTTTCGCGATTGCCACTTCGGTTTCCTGAAAACTTCCCCCGTCGGCTTGCTGTTTTTGCCTCGGCGATTTACCTTCGCGTAAACCTCCCCTAGCCGCACACCACACCCAATGACCACACAAAAACCCGCGAAGCTTGCGCTCGAAGACGGCACGATATACGAAGGGACCAGCTTTGGCGTTGATGGCGAAGTCGATGGCGAAGTCTGCTTCAATACCGCCATGACCGGTTACCAGGAGATCTTGACCGATCCCAGCTACCGTGGCCAAATCGTCACGATGACCTACCCGCAGATCGGGAATTATGGCGTCTGCGAAGCTGATAACGAACACCGCGCCCCGTCGCTGGCTGGCTTCGTGGTTCGCGAAGCGAGCCGAATTCACAGCAATTTTCGTGCAGACTCGTCACTCGGTGACTTTCTCTGCAAACACGGTGTCATCGCCATCCAGGGAATCGACACGCGAGCCCTCGTCCGCCACATCCGTACCCAAGGATCGCTGCGGGGCGTGATTTCGACGGTTGATTTAGACAATGCGTCGCTCGTCGCCAAGGCCAAAGCGTCCCCAGGATTGGTCGGTCGCGATCTGGTGAAAGAAGTCATGCCAGCGGCCGAAGCAAGCTGGGAAGCGGAACTGGACCAATGGACGCCGGTACCTCACGGTGACTTGTCCAAGCCGATGCCACACATTGTCTGCATGGATTTCGGGATGAAGTGGAATATCCCGCGTCACTTCCGATCCCGCGGCAACCGTGTCACCATTGTGCCGGGCAACCTGTCGGCCGCGGACGTGCTTCGTCATAATCCCGATGGTATCTTTTTGTCCAACGGCCCTGGCGATCCCGAGCCGCTGACTTACGCCCACAAAACGATTGCCGAGTTGATTGCCAAGAAACCGGTGTTCGGAATCTGCTTGGGGCACCAACTGTTGTCGATCGCTTGCGGTGCAAAGACCTTTAAATTGAAGTTTGGTCATCGCGGTGTGAATCAACCCGTGCTCGATCTAACAACCGGCAAGGTGGAAATTACAACTCAAAACCACGGTTTCGCAGTCGACGACGCCAGTCTGCCAGATTGCTTAGAGGTGACTCACCGCAATCTTAACGACGACACGATCGCTGGCGTTCGCCACCGAGACTCCAAAGCGTTCGCGGTGCAGTACCACCCCGAAGCCGCATCGGGTCCCCACGACAGCCATTACCTGTTTGAGCGGTTCCAGAAACAGGTCGCGCCGTAGAACGCATGAGTGGTGTGTTGAGGATTTGATGACCTAAACTGTGGTCATCGCCCCGCAGCCTGCGGGGGTATCGCTCCAACAGAGTCTCCCATCATGAAAATGCATCGCCATCTCGCTGACGTTGCTTTGCTGTTCTTTGTGCTCGCGATGAGCTTGCTCGCGTCGTCTGCAAGTGCTCAAGCGACGGATACACAATCGGCCAAAGCTCAAGCAGATCCGCTTCCTTCATGGAACGACAAGGCGGCGAAACAGGCGATTCTTGAGTATGTCGAAAAGGTCACGCGGGCCGACTCCCCAGACTTCGTGCCCGTGCCTCAGCGTATCGCCGTGCTAGACAATGATGGCACGCTTTGGCCTGAGTATCCGATCCCGTTCCAACTCGCATTTGCCCTGGACGATGTGAAACGGTGAGCCGTTGAAGACGCAGTCGTGGCCCGAGATCCGATGGTTCAAGCGGCCCTGTCCGGAGATTTTACCACGTTGATGGCTGGCAAGCATCACGATGGCTTGATGCGAATCATGGCACTCACGCACGCCGGAATGACGACGGATGAAAATGCCGCCCGCGTGAATGATTGGATGTCGACGGCCCAGCATCCTCGTTTTCAAATGCCTTACAACCGACTCACCTATCAACCGATGCAGGAACTTCTGAGTTACCTCCGGGCAAACGAGTTCAAAACGTTCATCGTCTCGGGCGGCGGAGCGGACTTCATGCGAGTTTGGTCGGAAAAAGTTTATGGGATCCCACCGGAACAAGTCGTCGGTTCAACCGGTCATGCAAAGTTTGAAATTCGTGACGGGGTTCCGGTGTTGGTCAAAACGTTGGACCAATTGTTTGTCGACGATCGCGAAGGAAAACCGGTCGGCATTCATCAATTCATCGGTCGCCGCCCGATCGCGTGCTTCGGAAACAGCGACGGCGACCAAGCGATGATGGAGTACACGACGATCGGAAATCCACTTCCAAGTTTCGGAATGATAGTGCAACACGCCGACGCCGAACGCGAATACGCCTACGATGCCGGTGCAAAAATCAGCGGTAAGTTGACAACCGCACTCACCAAAGCGAATGAACTCGATTGCACAGTCGTCGACATGAAGTCAGATTGGAATAAGGTCTGGACGATGACCGCGACCGAAGATAAACCCGCCCTCAATCCTCTGGCAGGCAAATGGCTCGTCGAAGACATCGCCGGTCGTGGCGTGGTTGATTCAGGCCAAACGAGGATGGAATTTAATGACGATGCAAAGGTGGGAGGAGGCACTTCAGTGAATCGCTATTCCGGATCCGCTACGATCAATGCAAACAAGATTCAATTTGGAAGAATGCTGTCCACGCGCCGCGCGGGTCCCCCGGCGTTGATGGATCAAGAGGCAAAGTTCTTGCTTGCAATGGATCAGGTCAAAAGCTTTCGCATCGGCGAAACGGGATTGCTCTCTTTCACCGATGCCGAAGGCCGAGACGTTCTTCGTTATTCGAAGATGAACGATACATCGCAATGATGATCCTTGACTTCGCATTGGCGACAATTCACTTGCAACCGATGCCTGGGCGTTTGACTAACGCTGATAGATCGGCAGATAGTGATAAGTGACGCTGAGGCTTAGCACCGCGAGGCTGGTGGCATACGCTTCGCCATAATTGCGCTCCTCGCCACGTTGGCTGATCCATGAGCCATTCGCATTTTGTTCTTTCAAAAGAATACGACTGACTTTCGCAGCAGCTTCGTTTGCGTGCTTTCCACCGCGTTGGTGCATTCCCTGGGCATAATAATAAGTCCCATAATAGAAAAAACGCTCATCCAAATCGGGTCCGTGTTCAAGTAACCAATCGGCTGCACCGGCAACAAGAGGCGAGTCGTATTGACCGCAAACCTGCATCGCCAATAAACCGGCGGCTGTCATGGTGTAGGTTGGATGATTTTGGCCGGGCGTGTAGCTGAATCCTGCCACGGCATCGCGTGGAATTCCGGCTTCGTTTACAGGCGAGGTATAAGAACGTCGCAAATACTCCACCGCCTCATCGATTGATTCCGCTGGTATCGCGATGGAGTCATTCTTAGCAGATCGAAGTGCCATCAATTGCCAAACCGATACTGACAAATCGGAATCATTGGAATCGGGTGAATATCGCCATCCGCCTTGATAGGCTGGCGGCTTACGGACGGATTGAGCGGAAAGGATGACGCCAATGGCCGCATCGAGAGCATTGCGAATTTGCTGATCCTGTTCCGCATCTGCCCCCATGCCCACCATCTCGGTCAACATCAATGTAACGATTCCGTGACCATACATTCGCGACCCATCGGCGCGGCCGAAGTAACCCTGTGAATCCTGTCTCGGTTGTCGTCGGGATTGTTCCGGATTAACCACAAAATCGATCGCTCGGCGCATCGCCGTTCCCTCAGGTCCCGGATCGTTGGGTTGAATGCCGATGCTTGCCATCGCCATCACCGCGAGCGCCGTCATTGAGGTCTCATGGCCGCGGTCGTGGATCGAACCGTCGGTATGTTGCAACGAAATGAGATGTCGGATTCCCGATTGAACGGATGTCGCAATCGCCTGGTCATCAAGTCCTTGAATGACCACATTTTCATCCGCCGCTTGTGTTTGTGAAACGCATGTCACGGTCGTAACCATCATCGCCATGCCCCAGAAAAACGCACGGTAGATCAACGAACGAGGTAAAGTCATTGCTTTGCCTTTTCCGCGATGACGCGAAAGTAAGCTTCGATCTGTTTTCGATACTCGGGCGAAATCTCGACGCGTCGTTCTTCAGCGACATCTTCAGCTTCGCGACTTCGCAATTTGCCCCACTCCTCATCACCGGATCGTTCGACATCGTCCAGATTGAAGAAGTCTGCCATCGCGGCAGAAGCTCCGTCTCCCGATTCCGTCGCATCGGTTGATGGTTCGCCTTCACCTTCGGAGGGAGCTTGCCCTTCGCCCGGTTTGCCCCGCTTTTTCGCCATCGCTTGAGCTTGCTTTCTTGCCGCGGCGGACAAGGTAGCCGGTGGCGACGAGGGTGAAGGTGGCGATTCTGAGTCCGCCGAAGATGGGTCTTCACTCTGCTGTGCTGCCTTTTGCGACGCGGAGATCGAACGATCAAGTTCGTCCAGCGTTTGTGCTTTTTGACGCGCGGAATCAGCTTCCGCTGCGCTTTGCTCAGCGGCGGTTGCGGCCTCCGCGTCCGCCATCGCCTGTGCATTCATCGCGGCGTTCGTTTCGCCAAGCTTCTGAGCTTGTTCGGCGAGGGCTCGCTGCGACGCCTGGAGCGCAGTTTGCGCCGCCTTGGATTCCGGGAGCCCCGCGTTGGTAGGAGCATCAGCCGCGGTCATTGCGTTTTTTGCGGTTTGCAATGATTCACCTGCCTTAGCGACTTCACCTTCAGCGATCGTCTTCACCGCTTCGGACGCTTGCGAGATGGCTTGAGCGAGTGGTAGATCACCGAGTCGTTGCTGGTGCCGCGCGGCGCGAGCCATATCTTCGGCAATCTCTTCAACTTCTTCGCCGACTTTTTGTTGTGTATCAGTGGCGGAGGAAACCACATTGCTTTTCGGTTGAATCGCATCCGCCGCAGTCGCGGTTTGGGCAACCTTCAACAAGGCGTCGCGCACCTCAGTAAGTTGATCGCTCGACTTCTGCTGCATCATCTGCGCAAGTTGCGCCGCGGGTTGCGACTGATCAAGCGGCACGATCGCCGTTTTAGCGACTTCAGCAGCACGTTGTTTAGAAACGTCGCTGGCCTGCTTCGCCATCCGTTCCGTCGTCTCCGCCGCTGCTAGAATCGCCTCAGCATTTTTGACCTCGCCTTGCAATCGTTCGGTCTCGTTGGCAAGCCCGTTGTTGGTTGGCTCGCGTTGTTGCTTCTCTTCGGCGCGACGAAGATTTTCATTTTCACGTTGAAGCCGTTGCTTGGCGTTTCGAACTTCTTGTTCTTGTCGCTGTTGTCGTTGAGCCGTGCGTCGCTGTTGATCACGTGCAATTTGAACTTGGTTGTCGCGGGCGCGGCGTTGGATGTTTTCCATATTACGACGTTCGTCACTGTGACGTTTGTCGTCCAGCTTTGCATCATCGTCCTTCAGTATTTCCTCAAGTGGTTGGGCGGTTGCCTGAAGCGATTCAACGGCGTCGGCAAGCGTCTCGGCCACCTGCTCACTTCGCTCTACCAGGTCCGACATCAATTGATTATCTGCCGATCCAACTTCATTGGCTTCATTGAACGCCTCACGAATGTTTTGCGTTGCCGCCTGCAGATCTCGATTCGCTGATTCAGCTCTCTGTCGACTTGTTTCTGGCAATTTACTAATGGACTGTGCGGCTTGGTTCGCGGCCGACATGAGCGATCGTTCAACTTCCTGTGTCAACTCACCTGACCTGCGAATCGCCTCCTCCAACTCCCGCTTGGCAGCTCCCAATTGAGGATCGCTGCGTTCGAGCTGCAGTTGCAAATCACGCTCACGAGCGGACTGTTCTTCGAGCCCTCGTTGAGCCTCGGTCAAGGTTTGGTCTGCAATTTCGTCGAGCTCTTTTTGCATCAATGGATTTCGTTTCAGCTCTTGTTGCAACTTTTTGAGCAGCTCCCGTGGATCACTTTGAAGTGCCTTTGCAATCGCGTTGCTTCTCGCAAAATCTTGATCGAGCGATTCCGTTAGCCCCAGTTCATCTTCAAGCTCCTTCAGCGGCGATTCCGCATCGGGTGAGTTGGGATCGATCAAAGCGTCGATTTCTTTGTCGGGATACTCCTGCTCGAAGTGCTTCGCGATCTGCTCCAACGTGCGGATCGCTTTGTCGGTTTGTTCATTCAGCGCATTGCTCGCTTCGGGAAGAGTCTTCGCATCGGCTTCCGCGGCGGTTTCAGCGGCCGCTTGGAGCTCATCCATCCGCTTCTCGATCGCCTTGAGCGAAATGTCCGCGTTGCGTGCCTTGCGTCTACCCTCATCGCTCATTAATTCCTGCGTATTGGCTTCATCGGTCAAGCTTTCTTTCAATTGTTCAGCCTGAGCGAGCGCCACATCACGTTTTTTCTGTTCGCGTTTTCCTTCTTTTTCAGCGGCATTTTTCGGTTCCTGCTTAGGCTTCGATTCTTCCAGAGTCGCTGCCGTTTTGCGGGCAAGTTCAGCGATTGAGGGTAGATACGACTCCAGCTTTTTGCGAGCCGTGATCATCGCGGCTTCCAGCGGCTTGGTCGCAATCAGGAATTTCGCATGATGTCGTTCTAATTTATCGGCTGCCGAGATCGCATCTTTTGGACCCCACATTCGCGCCGTGATTTCGGTACGAATCTCATTAACCAACTCATTCCATCTTAAGCTTTCGATCGGTTCAACTTGTTCTCCAGGCATGCCCGTTTGTTTCAATCCATTTGACGCGAATTCCATTCCTTGCATGAAGCGTTCGATTCGGTTGGGACCATCAATACGTCCCGCTGAACTGTTTGCGTTCCAGCGATCATCATCCGCTAATGAACGAAGTTCGCGGCCCCACTGCAACACATCATGACCAGATTCAAGCCAGTGATAGGCCAATGAAATCTCGCGGTAGACATCCGATATTCTTTTATCGTCGGCGGGTTCAAACGAAGCTTCGCCAACCTGATTCAGCACGCGTTCCAGCAAATGGGTATCCGCGACGTAACGCTGGTCCGCTTCGGGACGACCACGATGAAGTTCGCCATCGAGCTTCAATCTCGCAACAAGGTTCGTTTGCATCGTCCGCCGTTTTTCCTGCAGCGCTGCATCGGCTTCCTTGGCCGCCCTTACCTCGTCGCTGTTCCCGTTGTTAAGCTTCGCATTCGCTTTCGCGATCTCGTCCGACAGCTTCACCATTTCATTCAACGGCTCACGACTCCAACCGACAACGTTCTGCAACCGCTTCAACAATTCACTCTGCAACACGCTGATGCGTTGATCGATAACGCCTCCGTGTCGTCGGCTTACGAGGTCCGACGTTGTGTGCCGAGCCATTTCACGAACCTCGGATTCCGAACCGCCCTGCTTGATGGCATCGGTTAGTCTTCGCTGCTCGTCATCGATCCAACGAAGCAGGTTTGTGTTGTGTTGGCGAGTGGAATCAGGAACCAACTTTGCCGAACTTTCGATCACGGTGGCGAGCTCTTCAAATTGCTCCTTTGTGACCTCGAAGTAGCGAGTGAACGTGGTCCAGTCGATCGGATCGTTCTGCCGAACGATCGGCTCGATCGAAGCTGACATCCGCAGCAAGTTATCCGTGATGACCATCGTCAATTGATGAGCGACTTCGGCCTTGATCGATTCAGTGACCGCGTCGGAAGAGGATGTAATCGAACGAAATTCAAGCCGTTTTGCTTCATCGACCAGGCTTGCCACCGCCAGCGTATCCTCGACACGCCAGATCGCTCGCGCGGCCAACTCAAGCTTCGCCGCTTCGCTGTCCGTTGCCGATTTTTCGATCATCGAAAAGATTAAATCGAGACGAGTTTTGCCAGTCGCTTCATCGTTTATCGCGATCGCAATTTCGTCGACCACGTTCTCTGGCACCTTGGGTTTATCTATGATGTTCAGACGAACCGCTTCCTGGCGAATCGCCTTGTTCCAGTCAATGAGGTTTGACGCAAGCGAAATCCAAACGTTCAATCGTTCACGTTTGGAATCGTCAAACTCTTGGCTGCTGACGATAAACTCCTTCGTCAACGACTCACCGCGCAGTCCTTTTCGATCAATCGCCACAACTCTCGTTTGGACCACGTCACCGGCTTGAAGTTCGCGATCTTGGTATCGAATCAATTGCAAATCCCAAGACCAATCGCGAATGATCTGTGAAGCTTCAAGCGAACCGTTCAGTGGCACCGCTTGCCACGGTCCCCCATTGATCGCGACCTCTTGCTCGACTCGTTCCAGCGGCATCTCGTCACTGAAACCAGCCGACAGTTGCATCTTGCTAAACGCCGTGATCAGCTCACGACGAGTCTTGTTTGACATCACGCCGCCGATGTTTGTTTCTTCCTTGTCTTTCCATCGAGCAATCGGCGGGTTGTCCAGGATCGGCGTAATCGTGTACTGCGGGCTGAGCGGATTATCAAAGCCGGTTTCGACTGCCATGGCCAGAACTTGGTAACGGTCATCAAAATCGATCACCGTGTTGATCACCCACTGATCACCTTCAAGCTGCAACGGAAAGCGACGATCAGTATTCATTCGCCGCATCACCACGTTCTCCACGGGCATGTTAAACCGGAGACGAAGTGAAACCATCGTCCCCGCCAGCCCGGTCAAATTTCCATCGCTGGCGATCGAGTTTTCGGACGGAAGCCGCGTGTATCGTGGCGGCGTCATCTGAGTTTCGAACTCCGTCACCTCCGGCCGAACGCGAGGCTCCAACTGTTGCCACCGTGTCACACCGTCGCCAGCGATGATGCGATACGAAACCGGGGACTGTGATACCAATAAGTTCGCCACAAAGTTTGACGGCACCGGTTCGCTTGCGCCACGCAGACCCGGTCCCGACGGATGCATTTCAACCTTGCCGCTTGCCACATCGTCTGATTTCCACTGCAAACTTGCACGGTCCGCGATGGCTCCCTCCAGCCGAACGACGATCGCGGTGATTTCATCCGCGGGAACCGTTCTTGATGCCGGAGCGGGACGCTCGATGACAATCTTCGTTCGCGAAACACGATCGATATCGAATCCCGGAATGATCGCTCTGGCGAACCGATTGCCATATTGAAGTTGCGGAAAAATTACCAATACCACACACGCCGACACAACCGCGCCGACGATGGCGAGTGGCCGAGACAATTGCGTCAGCGGTAACAACGATCGAACGTCGAGACCGCGAATCTTTCCTGCCACCATGCCTTGAGCCGCGGAGATAAACGATTGCGATCCGTTGGAACCGTGACCACTGGCAAGCTCAACCGCCGACAACAATTGGTCACGAAACTCAGGCCGTTCCTTTTCAATCTCAATCGCCGCCCGTTTCAGCGGATCTTCATCGCCTAGTCGGCTCACCACCAGAATTCCACCCGCAAGTATCGCTGCGCCGTACGTTGCCAGAGACAGCAATGAACGCATACCACGTTCCAGAATCCAAACCGCATCGATCCAGGTAAACAGCAATACACCGATGAGCCAAACAACGATGGCAACCAGGGCAGCGTGCAGCATCGTCCAACGACGACGCCGATTGACGAATTGCTCAAGCTTGATGCGAATCAGCGGATCGATTGCTATGCTCATGTCAAACCAGTCCCACTTTTTTCCTGAGCCACCATTCGATTGCCAGTAAGCCCAGCACCGCAAAGAACCAAAAGAACGATTGGGCGAGTGCGAATCGCTTGATTTCAATTTTGCCATCGCTGAGTGGCGCGATCGCATCCCATACGGCCTTCGCATCGGACGCATCGGCATACACGCCACCCGATGCACCGGCCATCGCGGACAACAGTCCTACGTTTTGAGCCAAACGAATATTCTCGCGGTTCGTCGGTTTCGCGACAAGGAATGAACTCGTCACCGACGAAGACGCCGCGTAACCCGCGGCGCGGACGGACGTCACATAATCACCTGGTTCCAGCGGCCCGCTTTCACCCTGGTAGATGCCGCGAGACTCATCCATCAAACGCAGTGGCGTGACTTCGGCTTCGGATCCGTCACGTTTCAACATCGCATCCACGACGACATCTGTCGCTGGATTCCCTTCGGCATCGCGAAGCTGGACGCGAATCGTCGCTCGTTCGCCAGCTCGATACTGCGCCGCTCCGGTCGCGAGGGCAACGTATTGATCACGGACATCAAACGGTGCTTGCATGATCGACTCGAGCAATTGGTTCCAAAACCTGGCATGATACAAATCCGCGACGCGGTATCGCCATCGCCACGTTTGATCCATGGCCAAATACACCACTTGTCCCGCACCAAACAGACGTGTGACTAACACCGGTGCATCGGTTTGTTCAAGACCCGCGTTTGCTTCCAACCAAACTTCTGCACCTGGCAATGCCTTGACACTGCGGATCGATGTCGGAGGCTGCAGGTCGGCCCAAACGGCTTCCAGTTCACCCGCCGTGGTCGCCGCATCGGTGAGCAATTTCATCGCCGCTCGCCCCGAACCGGTTGAGGTCAGCGACAATCGCATCGGAGACTTGATTCGCTGATTCGCACTGAAGCGAACCGGGATCAAATCGCCGATCGGCGTGTCTTTCATCATGGCCAAAGAATCACGTTCGCCATCGACGAAAACAATCCCGCCGCCTTGTGAAACGAAGTCGCGAATTAACCCCAATTGCTCGCTGGTAACCATCTTGTAATCGACGTCGCCCCAGACAATGACATCAAACGCCGCCAATGTTTTTTGATCATTGGGAAACGCCGCTTGCTCTTCATCAAGCGTTGAAATGCCGACGCGGTCAGGCCAAAGCAGTAATGTTTCAACCGACCAAGTCGGGTCGCGATCAAACACGTTTCGCAAGTAACGCGTCTCCCAACGACTTCGCGAATCAACAATCAAGACACGACGCGTCCGAGTTGATGCCGACAGTCGGTAGTCGATCGAATTGTTGCTCAAGTCATACTCACCGCTTACCGGTTCAATGGAAGCCTGAAGCGGCAGCGTGGTCCGAGTTCGTTCGACGATTCCCGTCACTTGTTTGGATTGGCCGGTGATAAGGTCGGCAACGGGAAAGTCAAATGCAACGCGGCGAGTGGCTTGGTTCTCCGTCGTCAGCGTGCGTTCCCAAACGGTCTTATCTCCCGACGTGATCCGCACTTGGTATCGATCACCTTGATTGCCCAAATCCTTGATCGACAATGCTCCGGCAACTCGACCGTTGGACGCGACCAGCGGTGGCGTATCGATGTCCAGAATCGCCAGATCTACGGGTTCGGATTGCCGTCCAAAACCGATCGTGAAGACCGGAACGGACGCGTCACCCATTCGCTTCGCG
>Ga0105050_10002834_pt1 | contig 24467 bp, 26 predicted proteins | sample FRY01_FD_78088 | JGI IMG/M metagenome (GOLD analysis project Ga0105050, IMG submission 78088) | Freshwater microbial communities from Lake Fryxell liftoff mats and glacier meltwater in Antarctica - FRY-01 | ecosystem: Environmental > Aquatic > Freshwater > Ice > Glacier meltwater ...
AACACTCATACAAGGAGACCGAAGAGATGATGAAGCATACAGAAGATTTCAAGCAAGAGGCCGTCCGGATTGCTTTGACCAGCGGATTGTCACGGCGGCGTGTTGCTGCTGACCTGGGCGTTGCTAAATATGCACGGAAACAGGAAGTGCTCCGGAACGTGGTGCACCGGGTCTACCTGCATGAAGACCGAGTGATTATCCTGATAGATAACCGCAGTCTGTTCAACGTCATTAAGGCAGACAGCTCAGTCCAACCCTCGAGCACAAATCTAACGATCGAACGTCAGGCCTTAAGGCTGCGTCGAGGGAAAGCCCTAAGACTAGTCATTCCCGCACCGCTATCAGGTGACCGTGTACAGATGCGAGACGAGAAACTTATCGCTATCATCGCGGAGTCCCGGGCAATCATGCAACAGATTAACGATAATCTCAGCAAATCGATTCGGACTCTAGCAGCCGAACAAGGTCGTTGCCGTGTTCGAATGATGAAGGTTGCAAAGCTTGTTTGCCTCGACCCAGATATTGTCACTGCAATCATCGAGGGGAGACAGCCATTAAAGCTCAGCCCAGGCAAACTTCTGGCCACTGATTTACCGCTGGCATGGGCGGATCAGAGGCGAGTCCTCGGGTTCAGCTAATACCCGGCTTAAACTAAAAGAAGTCTGTTTTTTGGGCCCCTGAGACGGGCTCTATTTTTTTGCCAAATGAACTCACAACAGAGACAAGTTTGGCTTCCGCACGAATTTAGGAGCCGCCACGGCCCGCAGAACTCGGCCGTTGATGGCGCCCGACGACAGAAGTCTCTGGAAAGGTGTGTTTTCGCGGACTGCGTGGCGCGCCCTACAGGAGTCGAACCTGTGGCCTCAAGATTAGAAGTCTCGCGCTCTATCCAGCTGAGCTAAGGGCGCGCGCTGTCGGGGGCCATAACGGCTTTGCGCGCGAACGCAAAGCTGCTTATGTCACTTTATGCAAGATGCTCATATCCAGCCCGAACGGGTCAGTGCCTTAACCGGCCACCATTTCCGCTATTATGATTTTGTCATGGCCGCGTTCGTCGCGGTTTTGCTGCTGTCCAATGTGATTGGTGCGGCAAAGCCGTCGGTGATTAATGTCGGCGGTAGCGAATGGGTTTTCGGGGCAGGCATATTATTCTTCCCGCTTGGCTACGTGATTGGCGACGTCCTGACAGAGGTATATGGCTACGCGCGCGCGCCGTGTCATTTGGGCGGGCTTTGCGGGCCTATTGTTCATGGCTTTTATGAGCTGGGTCGTTGTGTCGCTCCCGCCTGCGCCGGGTTGGGAAGGGCAGGCCGCATATGAAAGCGTTTTTGGCCAAGTGTGGCGGATTGTCATCGCGTCGATCGTCGCTTTCTGGGCAGGTGAGCTTGTAAACAGCTATGTCATGGCACGCATGAAAATCTGGACCGCTGGCAAGAAATTGTGGACCCGCACCATTGGCTCGACTGTTGTCGGGCAGGGCGTCGACAGCATCATTTTTTATCCGCTCGCCTTTTGGGGTGTGTGGAGCAACGAACAGGTACTAACAGTTATGATCACTAACTGGTTGCTGAAAGTGGGCTGGGAAGTGGTGCTTACGCCGGCGACCTATGGCGTCGTTGGCTGGCTGAAACGAAAAGAGGGCGTCGATATCTTCGACGAGGGAACAGATTTCTCGCCCTTCAAAACAAAAATCTAGGACATCATGAACGCGTTATTGCAGAATATGGTCGAATATTGGGTTGGCCTGAAAATGCGACTGGTCGAAGCCGTCGGCTTGACCAATGATTCCATGCATATCCATGGCGCGCTCCTGATCCTGTTCGTCGCCGCGTTGGTGTTGCGCAGGCGGCCAGACAGCGTCTGGTGCTGGCTCATAGTATTTTTGGCAGAGCTTTTTAACGAATATGCCGACTTAAACGGGATGACCCCCGGCGAAGCGACGGTCGAAGCGGCGTTGCATGATATTTACAACACGATGTTTTGGCCAACTATCATTGTTGTTTTTGGACGGCTGCTATTTCCACGCAAAAGCGTGATCGGAACAAAGGCCGGGGAATCAAGCGATCTGGCGGATCAGACCTTCGAAAAGCCGACGGCCATCTGATCCGCCGTGGACAGCTTCGGTCATCCGCTCGGGATGCGGCATCATGCCAAGCACATTGCCTGCGTCGTTAATGATGCCGGCAATATTGCGCGATGAACCGTTGACTGTTTCAGCGTAACGGAACGCCACGCGGCCTTCACCTTCCAGCCTGTCCAGCGTCGCCGCATCTGCAAAATAATTGCCGTCATGATGGGCAACCGGAATATGGATTTCCTCACCCGCCATATATTGGCTGGTGAAAATCGACTGACTATTTTCAACGGTGAGCTTCACAGTGCGGCAGACGAACCGGATACCGGCATTCCGCATCAGCGCACCGGGCAAAAGCCCCGCCTCCGTCAGAATCTGGAACCCGTTACATACGCCCAGTACAGGCACGCCCCGGCCTGCAGCGGCGATGACGGCCTGCATCACAGGCGAGCGTGCGGCCATTGCGCCTGACCGCAGATAATCGCCATAGGAAAAACCGCCAGGAATAGCGATCAGGTCGACACCTGCGGGCAGCTCGCCTTCGCGGTGCCAAACTAGGCTGGTTTCTGCGCCGGTAATCTCGCTTATGGCAACGGCCATGTCGCGATCGCAGTTTGATCCCGGAAACTGGATGACCGCAGCGCGCATCAAGCCTGCTCGATCTCGAAGTTTTCGATCACCATGTTGGCCAGCAATTTGCTGCACATGGCTTCGAGATCAGCCTTCGAAAGGCCGGGTTCGTGATCGATTTCGATAAGCCGGCCGGCGCGCACATCATTGACACCCGCAAAGCCAAGCCCTTCAATCGCGTGATGGATCGCTTTGCCCTGCGGGTCTAGCACGCCGTTCTTCAGGGTAACAAAAATGCGCGTCTTCATGGTTGGCCTATCCGTTTGACTGTTCGAATGTCCTATAGAATGCACACCGTGCGTTTCAAGCGGAAGCTACGTGCGAACAGGAATTTTAACCATCTTTGGCAAAGCATTATTCAGCCTGAAGCATGTAATGCGATTAATATGCTGTGGCCTTAATGGCCCTCATGCCAGTTGGAGGCCCTTATGGTCGGTTTGGCTATCGCGATGTTTATAGGGCTCTTTGCCTTTGGGCACCAACTGCTTGGTTGGGGCAGCTCACCAAATGACGAAATTCAACTCGGTCTTTTCGTTGCGTTTATATTGGGCATCGTCTGCGGGTATAAGACGAAGGGTTGAGCCCCATCGATGCGGCGCTACTCAGTCTTTGATGCGTCAAGGGTGACAGGAATTGCGCGAAAGGTGAATTCCGCTGGTTTTGCCAGATAGGTCTGCGCCAACTTCCAGGCGTCATGTGCGGTAATCGTTTTGAACATCGATTCATTACGCCGAAACCGTGTCAGCCGGTCAGCGTTTGTCTGTGCCTCAGATACGACACTAAGCCATGTATCATTCCGTTTCCTCCAATCGGCATAGCTTTCCAATACGGGTTTGCGTGCGCGTTCAAAAACATCTGCTTCCACAGGTGCGGCCAGCAGCTCCTGGATAACGCCGTCTACTGCCTCTTCGATGTCATTGAGGTTCTTGGGATCACCGCTTGTGGAAATCGAAAAAGTACCGCGTCCCGGGTAGATGCCGGACATATCGGAATTGGCACCAATGCCATAAGTCGCACCCAATTTTTCGCGCAACTCGTCGGTCAATCGCAAGGTCACTATCCGCGCAAGCAAGTCCATTGTCTGCGCCGTTTTCTGGTCGCCATCGTCCGTAGTTGTCCAAATGCGCCGCCAACCAAGCTGATCGGCCTCGCCCTTATGCGCAACGTCGAAATTACCGCGCGCCGCGGCCCACTGAACAGCACGTTGCGCGCTGTAATCTTTGCCGGATGTCGCGCGTGGGGGCATGGCACCAAATGTGCGCGCAATGGTCGCGATGGCAGCATTCTCATCGAAATCCCCCACTAACCCAATTTCTAGCCTGTTTTTGAGCAGCGCGTCGCCAAGGGCGGATTTCAGGTCTGCAAAATCAGCGGACTGGATATCTTCCAGCGGCGCAAGGGAAAAGCGCGGGTCGCTATCCGTCATGATTTTTGCAACTGCCACCGATAACGCTGCGGCGGGCGTTGCATCCAACCCGTCGTAGATTTCCGGCAATGGCCGACGAAATAACCGCACTGCATTATCATGATAGCCTGGAAAGGCCGTGAAGGCTGCCAGGACCTGAAATTGTCGGTCGAGATCGGCGGGCGCAACGCCACCCACTGCGCCGAAAGTATCCTCCCGGACGGAAAACGACGGTGATACCGTTGTCCCCGCGAGCAAGGACCGTAAATCCTCAATATCGTGGCCTTGCAACCCGCCCGACACATAAGTGGCGGACATGAGCCAAGCCAGAACAGCATTTTCCCGACCGAAGTGAAGTTTTCCGCCGTCAATCCGCAGCGAATAACGCACCCTGTTATCCTCGAAGTCGGTTTTTTTGAGGTTGAGCAACACGCCGTTGTCAAAGCGGATAGTGCGGATACCGAGATCCTCTATCCTGCGGTCTTCGACAACCACGCCCGCTGGACCGAAATCCGTATAGGCAAAGTCCTTGGTCGTCCGCTCAGCAGGCGCCGTGACCGGCGCCGCTCGGCTTGCGTTAAAGGCTGCGATAATTGCATCTTGCGCTATGTATGGTCCCTTGGCCGTGACAAAAATCTGGGGCGTAGATAATTTGCTAAACCATGCTGAAAATTCAGCGCCGATGGCTGCTTTGGTCATAAAGGGTCGCAACTGGCGCCACAGCAGCAAGCGGAATTGATCCGAATTATAGACATCGTCGTCAAGTGCTACCAAAGAATTGGCGATTGATAGGCTCGTCTCGGTCGCTTCGGATTTCGCGTTATTTTGATACGCGGCGTCTAGGCGCTTAATCTGTTCGGCTATCTCGGCGGCATCAAAACCATGTTCGGCCGCCTGACGGACGATTTGTTCTGTAAATGGCAACAATTTTTGCCACGATCCGTCTTTGCCGGCGACGCCGAAGCCCACACTGGCATACTGATCGCATATGCCAAGGCTGAAATTGACGCCTCCACCCAGAAAGGGCACGTCGCCCGCGCGGGACCTGCGGCTCATGCGTTGGTTTACAATGGCGGATGCAATGCTCATCTTCAACTCAAGCATCGCGCGGTTGACGGTGTCTGGTCTTGGCCCATCCGGCAGATGCTGCCGGACCGCCACGCTCTCGCTGATTTCTGGATGGTTAAAACTTGCAGCAGACATGGCACGATCTGTGTCCAACGTGCATTGGTCGATGTTACCCAAGGGTGGCTGCGGGGGCTGCCAATCCGCAAATTTAGTTACCAGCTCCCGCTCCACTGCCGCAGGGTCCACTGGGCCAACAACGATTATCTTTATCCGGTCCGGACGATAATAGGTGCGATATAAGGCGCGCATTCTTTCAGCCGGAGCGGTGTCTATGACCTCTTTTTTACCGATGGGGTAGCGGGTCGCAAAATAGCTGGTGCCGTAAAACAGGCTGTTGGCTGCGCGCGCGCTTTGAAAACCGAAATTTTCACGTTCGCGTTGCTCGGCAAGAACGACCCCACGTTCGCGGTCTACTGCTGCTGTATTAAACGAAAGCTCGCTGGCCGTTTCGCGCATCAAAAACAGGGCCCGCTCAAGCGATGCCGTATCGGCCTTGGGGAGATCGAGCTTATATTGCGTTTGGGTATAACCTGTGGAGGCATTGGTATCGGCGCCAAATGAAAGGCCCAGCCGCTCCAGCATCTTGACCATGTCGCCTTCAGGCACGTTCGTGCTGCCGTTGAAGGCCATATGTTCGATGAAGTGCGCGAGGCCCTGTTCCTCCTCACCCTCTGCCGCGGAGCCGAAATCGACGGCCATGCGCACAATCACTTTGTTTTCCGGCCTATGATTAGGGCGGATGGCATAGGTCAGCCCGTTCGAGAGCCGCCCGTAGATTATGCTCGGGTCGGGTTCCAGATCAGACGTCTCGGCATTCCACGGCGCAGTGCGTTGCGCGCCGATAGGCGAAGAGTCTGTTTTTGCCATTGTGGGCTGCGCGCTGGCGACCCACCCTGCCATAAAATATACGAGGAAAACGCGTGCTCTGTTCACAGGCATTGCTGATACAGGAAACAAGGCACGCCGCAATGCAGCGCGGTGTAAATATGTGCGTTATTTGCCTTTGCGTAACCGATGGCTCACCATATCGAGAACCGCACCTTCGCTTTCGTCAGGCATCAGCCCAAGGCGTCGTGCAACCTCTTGATAAGCCTCCGCTTCGCCACCGAGATCGCGCCTGAAACGGTCCTTGTCGAGCTTCTCGCCCGTTTCAATATCCCACAAACGGCAACCGTCCGGGCTGATTTCGTCGGCCAGAATGATTCGTGAAAAATCGCCGTCGAACAAGCGTCCGAATTCCAGCTTGAAATCCACCAATCGGATGCCGATTGCGGCGAACATGCCGCACAAGAAATCATTGATACGGATTGCCATTGAAGAAATGTCCTGCATTTCCTCCTGCGTGGCCCAGCCAAAGCAAGCAATATGCTCTTCAGCAACCAGCGGATCGCCCAAGCTGTCATCCTTGTAGCAATATTCGAGCAGCGTATGCGGAAGAGGTGTGCCTTCTTCGATGCCAAGCCGCTTGGATAGCGTACCGGCCGCAACATTGCGGACGATGACTTCGATGGGAACGATTTCGACTTGCCGTATTAGCTGTTCGCGCATGTTAAGGCGGCGAATGAAATGAGTCGGGATACCGATGTGGCTTAGCCGTGTGAACACATGCTCTGACACCCTGTTGTTGATGACGCCTTTGCCAGCAATGGTGCCCTTTTTCTGAGCGTTGAACGCAGTCGCATCATCTTTGAAATACTGAATAAGCGTGCCAGGTTCGGGACCTTCATAAAGAATTTTGGCCTTGCCTTCATAGATTTTGCGGCGGCGGGTCATATGCGGTCCCTGACTTTGCTTGAAATGATGCGCCCCGGCGGGGTAGGTCCCGTATGGACCCAACTCTGCCGGGGCGATTGTGGGGCTATAATCCATTGCATGCGCTGGCGCAATTCGAGATAGCGCCATTGTCGTAACGCGGAAGGACACATTTTGTCGATAGATCTGGACTTGCTGCTTCAGGCGTATGCGAACGGTATCTTCCCGATGTCCGATGCAAGGGATGACCCCGATACATTCTGGATTGAACCCGAAGACCGCGCGATATTGCCGCTCGATGGCTTCAAATTGTCCAAGTCACTGGCCAAAACATTGCGGCAGGACCGGTTCAGGGTGACCGCTGATGCCGCGTTTGCGCAGGTGATCCGCACGTGCGCAGAGTCGCAGCCAGACCGACGCGACACGTGGATTAATCCGGACATAGAGGCTGCTTTTTGCGCGCTGCACGAATTGGGCAGGGCCCACAGCATCGAATGCTGGTCGGGTGACCGCTTGGTCGGTGGCCTGTACGGGCTTGCACTAGGCCGAGCGTTTTTCGGTGAAAGCATGTTTTCGCGCGAAACCGATGCGTCGAAAATAGCGTTGGCTTGGTTAGTTGCTCGGCTGAACATCGGTGGCTTCACGCTGCTGGATTGCCAGTTCATGACCGACCATTTGGCTAGTCTGGGCGCCATTGAGATTAAGCAGGCCAACTATCTTGAGTTGCTGGAGGTGGCTTTAGGAAAGCCCGTTCAGGCCTCGTCCGGACTTGCCTCATCAACGCTATCGTCTGCTGCTGGTCCAGGAGATTGGGGCGCACTTGACGGCTGTTTGGCCGCTGGGGCTGGCTCAGTTTCGTCGGCAGGGTCATCCTCTAGCGACTCTTCTTCACCTGGAAAGCTCATCTTGCAGCTTTTGACCCAGACATCATAAATCGGATGTTCGACCACGTTAGCGGCGGGGTTTTCCTTAAAAAGCCAACCTGAAAACACGATGCGCCATCTTTCGGCCTCGGTCGTTCCGGGCGGGCGTTCATTGACGATCAGCTGCACAAAGGCACCCTCATCAGGATAGTTTTCCCAAGGCGCCGTTTTTTCGCACGCACGCAGTCGGACCACAACTTTGCCAAAGCGAATGGCTTCGCCGGGCTTCAGTTCGATATCGCGCGTCTGTCCGTTGCGCTTGTTGAGGAGGCCAAGTACCGCGACGCGCTCGGCCATTGGCGTTCCGATCGTGTCGCCGGTTGTGGCGACAATAGCGTCTTTGGTCGCCTCGACCCGGCCGGACTTGGCAGGGGCCAGCCTTTCTTCGTCGGACGGTCCACAGGCGGCAACCAATGCCAAAGCAGGCAAAAACAGCAGGCCGCGGGGCAATGTCACGCGTCGGGGCTCCATGCCTCATAATCACCCGTTGCGCGGGCACGGTGGCCACCGCGCTCAATGGATCCGGCTGGCCGATACGCGTCTTGCGTGCCGGTTAAATTTGGAACGGCGGGCAATTCAAAACCACGAACGGGCGGCAAATAGCTTTCAGGGTCTCCATCATGCGTGCCATGCAGCCAGCCATGCCAGTCGGGCGAAACGCGGCTTGCGTCGTTTGGTCCATTATAAATGACCCAGCGGCGCTTGCCGTCTTTGGACAAGTAATAGGTGTTGCCTGCGCTGTCAGTGCCAACGGCTTTACCTTTGCGCCAGCTGTATAACGACGTGCCAATGGTGGCGCCGTCCCACCAAGTGAAGATTTTACCAAGGATTCCCATGGCTCGCGATTAGGACCAAGCACGGTCCCGTGCAATCCCTAATCGCCTTTACTTGGCAGTCCATTTCACCTTGTCACCCGCGACAATGCCCAATTGCGCCGAAAGGCCGCCGCGCAACTCGAGCACGGCCGTCACCGGTGCACCAGATGCCACCGGCGTCATCGAATAAGGCTCCGTATTTGCAGCAATGCTCTCGATCGTGCCGTCGGAGCGGACAAAAATGATGTCCAGCGGGATGACGGTATTCTTCATCCAGAAACTCGCCATGCGCGGTTCGGGGAATGGAAAAATCATGCCGGCGTTATCGGCGAGCTCTTTGCGGAACATGAGGCCGCGTGCCTGTTCAAGCGAGGACGCCGCAACTTCTACCGTGAAACTGTGGGTTTTGGCCTTGCTCGTTACACACAGCACAACTTGCCCAAGCCCCGCAGGCGATTGTCCTGCAGGGGTGCCGGACGCGCATTGGCTGGTCTGGCTGCCGCCATTGGCGGGCATAGTGCATCCGGTAAGCGCTAAAGTTGCAAAGAATATGCTCTGCCATGCGATGTTTGAAATTTTCATTTGCGTGTATCCTTATTGACCTTCGCGCAATCAATTGCCGCGGTTCCGGCCTGTTTAATGAAGCACGTGCCCGAACCCCCAATTTCTATTCGGCCGGAACCCCGGTTAAAGATATTGGCCTCCTCCGAGACATTCGCTCTGGAGACCGCGTTACCAATATGCTCCAGCCGAAGCGTGCGCATCGGCACATCCGCGCCTTCGAAGATGCCAGCACCGTTGATCGTCACCCGCCCGTCACGCGCAGCGCCGCGGTCGATGCTTATCCGGCCGTTGCCGTCAATATTTGCGGCGAAGCGGTCCGTGTTCAACTGACCCACTGAAATCGAACCATTGCCCGCAACAAGCAGTCGCACGGCGGACGGTTGCCGCACCTGTGTTATGGAGAGCGTACCATTGCCACTTACGGTCATGTCTTTCATGGCCTGCGTGGACAAAATGACCTTCAGCGGCTGAGACATTGCAACGCCTTTGTTGTTGTTCACGATATCCTGCAACCGCACGCGCAATGTGGTGCCAATACGATCAAGCTTCAGCGAGTCCAAGACGCGCTTGTCGCCTATGGCAAGGGCAGAGGGGGATTTTCCGGTTTGCACGGCGACGTCTATATCGCCGATGACTTGAATGTTTTCGAAACTGGCGACCAGCAACTTGCGCTGTTCAGCGGATGCGGGTTGCACGCCGCTTAAAGCCAATATGAGCGACACAATTGCGCCTAAGCCGGCAATCGCGCTTCCCCCCATTCGACCCAGCCAAGCCATTTCGGTGTCCTCTTCAGATAATGCCCTTGTGGCGCATCGCATATGAAACCAGCTGCCGATATGGCCCCAGTCACGGGCCGGGTCAAATGACAACCGCCCGCAATATGTTTCCACACCGGCTCAATCCGGCGTTGCCAGTTCTCTGCAGCTGGGTCCGGCGCTTGGCCATGCTCAACGAACAGCAATCGGCCACCTGGGCGAAGGACTCTTTTGGTTTCTGCCAATGCGTCCGCGACATTCTGCACCGAGCATAAGGTGAAGGTGGTCACCACTGTATCGAAACTAGCATTCGCGAATGGCAGCGCCTCTGCAATGCCGGACTGGAAGTTGGCGTTGCGACCGGCGTTCCTGAGCTCTGAGCGAGCGCGCTCAAGCAATTCTTCGGAAGGGTCGACGCCGGACAATGAGGTGACTGCGGTCCAGTCATAATAGGCAAGATTGGGCGCACCACCACAGCCCAGTTCAAGCACATCGCCCTTTGCCTTGGGCACGATTTTGGCTCGGTCGCGCATGATGGCGGGTTGGCGGCAAGCGCAGCCAATAAGCTTTGGAACGACGTTGCGATCCCACCAACCATTCATGCCCGATTCCGCATCACGAACAGGATATGCTGCCTGACCCCACGGATTTTGATGTGCATTTGGCGCCCCCTGTTACGTTAATGTCGCCGCTGCCAGCTACCTTTGCTTCCACTTGGCCGGTCGCATTCAACCGAACGTTGCCCGATCCTGCAATAGAAACCTCGGCGTCGGTCGTTGTCAATTTTTGCGCATCAATGCTGCCGGAACCAAGAACCGCGAAATCGACATTTGCGGCCGTGCCAGCAATCATTGCATCACCTGACCCCGCAATTTTCGTGCGCAGTTTTTGGGTATCTACGGCGGCCACCTTCAGGCTCCCTGAACCGGCAATTTGGACCTCGACACTATCGCCCGTCATTTTATCCGCAGTAAAGTCGCCTGACCCGGCGAGCGACGCTTCGGACAGCGTGGGCGCAGTGATTGTTATGGTGACGCCTTTGCCTTCATCACCAAACCATTTACCCTTTTCGCGACCGATCAGGATAGTGTTATCCTCGATTTTGAAGCGCAAAGTGTCGATGGCCCTGGCATTACCCTCGGCCTTGATGCTGAAGGTGGCTCCAGTAACAAAGACGATGTTATCAGGACCAAGCGCTTTGACCTTGGCAAACGAGCCGGTTGCTGCAGCGGTCGTTGTGATGCTTTTGCCATCCGCAAAGCCTTTTCCATCATGGCTTCGGACCTCGTCTACTGCGTCCGAAACCGAATAGCCGCAGGCGGGAAGGGACAAAGCGATAAGCGGAATGATCAGGGAAGTTTTACGCATGGCAGGCTCCTTGTGTATTGCATATATAATACACTTGGTTTTACCGTCTGCAACAGGAATTTAGCGGGTGCCTATGCTATGCCCAAATCGCTCAAGGCAGAGGGCAGTTGTTCCTTAAAGGAGAAGAAACCCTTGGTGGCATGTGGCCATAGACGATTGTCCCAATCCCGGCGCACCTGCACGAGCTTGATATCTTCAGGAGCAAGCGCTGTTGCAATATCGCAAAGCATGTCGGCGACCGGACCGACGGGCGCGTATGGCGTGACAATCTGGTCCACATTTAACGCGCGCGCCATGTCAGCGAGGGCTTCGGCATTTAGATGTGGTAGCCTTGTCGGTTGGCAGCCATAATATCGCGCCGTCCGCGTGGTGGCGTCATCGGCGCCCTCGCGCACGAAGGCGCGTGCTGCGTCGCCCCACATAAAAATGTCGTCGTTTGCAACTGCTACCCCAGCGATTGATCGCGCGTTGCGGAAGAGGCTTTCCGGCGCCAGATCTTCAGGGGTCATCAACAATAAGGCTGGCTTGTCCGAATTGTATTTGCCCTTTTCGGCAAGCGGTTGCGTACCGGGCACAGGAACCGCTGGCAACGGCGTGGCCGACGTTGCCAAGCCCGTGGGTTCAAAACGCCCGTTCGTGAAACGCGCAATGTTTTCTGCCGTGGCAAGATAGGACTTGCCCGCTGTTTGCAATCCAGCAACCCAGCGCCATGACAATGTATTGCTGGCCGCGTCTGCATCCAGCAAATGCCGGAGGAAAAAGTCTGCGCCGAGTTCCCAAGGGAGGCGTAAGGTGAAAATCCATATCGACGCAAACCACATGCGGGCGTGATTATGAATATATCCCGTATCGACCAACTCGCGTGCCCAATCGTCAAAGCCTTCAATGCCGGTGCGCCCTGCTTCCGCTGCCAATAAATCGACAGAGCCTGCATATTCGGTCAGGACAGAATCGCGCCCGCTAACGAACTGACTCCACACGGCCGGCCGCATTTCGAGCCAGCCCTTCCAATATGTTCGCCATGCAACTTCCTGCACAAATTTTTCTGCATCGGCAAAACTGTGCTGGCGCAGTATCGTTGCAACGACTTCCTGTTCGCTGATGAAGCGGTGGCGGATATAGGGAGACAATTGTGACACCGCATTGCGCGCGTGCGGACCGTGGTCGGTATTACGGCCACTGGCATAGGCGCGGCCGGCCTTGGGGGCAAAGCTTGCCAAACGTGCCAATGCGGCGACACGGGTTGGCGGGAAAGACTCGTCAGTCATCGGTGACCCATAAATTTTTGCAAGCGCGGACGTATCTTCAGGAACCGCACATACAGTCGTTCCAAAATATGCAGAACCCAAGCGTTTCGGGCCAATAACCCGAGCGGTTTTAATATCGGAATTGCGCGCCACATCGCGGCAAAAGCAGCTGCGCCGTTGAGCAGCACGCCGTTTTCGCTTGCGTGCAAGCGCGCCAACATCAGCACCCGGTCGGACGGGCAAACGGCATTTTCGGGCGCTATATCCTGAAAATCGATGGCTTTACGCCAATCCAGCTTGCGCATCAGGGTAATTTCCCGAACGCACAAGGGGCAGGCGCCATCATACCAGACAATCACATTTTTCATGGGCTCGCTTTAGCGTCTGGGTAAGCCGCCGTCAGGCTAGGCAATATGTGGTAGAGGCAAAAAAGGGCGCCGTTGCCGACGCCCTTCAGATTTTCCGGTAAAGAAATTTTATTCGGCTTTTTCGTAATATTGCGGCGCAGATTCGTTGAGGATCACAAGGATCTTGGCCAGCGCCGCCTTTTCATCGGTCTTTTCCATGGCCGCAAGTTCGCGTGCCAATCGGCTCGATGCCGCTTCAAAAATCTGTCGTTCCGAATAGCTTTGCTCAGGCTGATCGTCTGGGCGGAACAAGTCACGCGTTACTTCGGCAATCGACACGAGGTCGCCAGAATTGATCTTCGCTTCATATTCCTGGGCGCGACGCGACCACATCGTGCGCTTGACCTTGGGTTTGCCGGTCAGCGTGTGCATCGCCTCCTTAAGCGTTTTGTCGCTGGACAATTTGCGCATACCAACGCCCTCGGCCTTGTTGAAAGGCACGCGCAGCGTCATTTTTTCTTTTTCGAAGCGCAGCACATATAGTTGCAACTGCATGCCTGCGATTTCGGAGTCCTGTAGTTCAATTACCCGGCCAACCCCATGCTTGGGATATACCACATAATCGCCTACATCAAATATCGCCGCGTTGGACGTCATATTACGACCTTTCTTTTATTCGGGAGAATCTTTTGACAACAACCGCTGTCTGTCAGATTAATGCGTTCGTCCCTTGCGTCATGAACCCGCCATCTCTTGGATTTGCGGGCAACGATCAGCCAATTTTTTGGCTTCTTGGGATATAGTATAACAGATTCGCAACAATTTTTCAACGTCTGCTTGAAGTGGTGTCAACACCTTAGGTCAGATCGCGCTCAGCTTACGTACCCGATCGTCCATTTCATGTGGATTTTGGGCATTTATGGCCGTGATATCCGCAGAGTTCATCCAGCAAAGGTCCATATGGCCCAGAACGCGATCGTCATGCCCGCGTATCGTCACGGGCAGAATCGGTTGATGATCGCGTTCATCAACCAAAACGGGATTCGACGGTACGCCGGTGCCCCATTTTTCCCCCCATTGCCGCAGGGCAATCATCGTCGGCAATAAATCCAGCCCTTTTTCGGTTAGGCGATATTCCACTTTCCGGCGATCGTCAGGGCATGGCGTGCGATGCAGGATATCAGTTTCGGTGAGACGGCTAAGCCGATTTGCCAGAATGTTGCGCGCGATTCCGATTTCAGAGAGAAATTCTTCAAAATGCCGCACGCCATTAAAGGCAGCGCGCAAAATCATAAACGCCCAACGCTCGCCCATCGCCTCAAGTGCAGTTGGCAAACCGCATTCCGCTATGTGCTGCAAAGATTCCCGCAATTCACGCATGCAACGTCCCCTCGGCCGCAGACTGCGACCCTATTTCAAAATAATCAACTCAATATGCATTTTAAGTTGCAACTTGAAACCTAAAATAATAAGTACTGATTCGCAACTGGTTTTCCAGAGGTGCAAAGTGCTGCTGACGAATTAAAGTTCCCAGCCGCGCTTTGGAAAATTAGCAAAGCTACAAAGGAAAAAACGATGACCCTCTCCCACTTCTCCGCCCGTCTGGGCGCGATTGCCGCTGCTTCCGCTCTCAGCGCTACCCTTTTGTTCGTTGCCCCGCAGGCCCATGCCGCAAACAACGCCCCTTATTATAAAATAGAACTGGCCCAGCCAGCCGCTGCAAAGCAAGAATTGCTTCGCAGCGTATTCGTAAAGTGCGACGGCACGACCTGCCGCGCGCCAATGGTGTCGACGGCCCCTAAGAATATGTGCATCAGCATTGCCCGCAAGTTCGGCGCAATAGCTGCATTTACGGCAGGCGAACGCGTGTTCACTGCGGACGAATTGGCAGCGTGCAACGGCGGCGACAAGTAATTCGCGACGCATAGATCCGAACTTCGGCTGCTCTCCTCTTACGCCCCGTCCGTCCGTTCGACCTGCACAAATATCCGAAATAACGCGCGCCGGAAGACATCGCCTTCCGGCGCGTTTCTTTTGGTGAGCGCTAGATCGGAGATGATAATGTGCGAATTCGGCAATAAATCCATTTTCCTGTTGCATCACCGCGTAAAACCCACATCTTGGACGCGATGATGCGGCAATATGAACTGGTGGAGCGGGTGCGGGCCTATAATCCGGAGGTGGATGAGGACCGGTTGAATCGCGCCTATGTGTTTACGGTCAAAATGCACGGCACTCAAAAGCGCGCGTCAGGTGACCCTTATTTCAGCCATCCGGTCGAAGTTGCAGGCCTGATGACCGACCTGAAAATGGACGAAGACACCATTATAACCGCGTTGCTTCATGACACGGTGGAAGACACGCTTACGTCGATCGAGGATGTTGAAGCGAAATTCGGCACTGAGGTCGCCCGGTTGGTAGATGGCGTTACCAAGCTATCGAAAATTGAGGCGCAGACCGAAGATGAGCGCGCGGCGGAAAATCTGCGCAAATTCCTGCTCGCTATATCTGACGATATCCGCGTGCTGCTGGTGAAATTGGCGGACCGTTTGCACAATATGCGGACGCTGCATTTCATCAAAAGCCCCGAAAAGCGGCGCCGCATCGCCAAAGAGACCATGGATATTTATGCCCCGCTGGCAGAGCGCATCGGCATGTACGAATATATGCGCGAAATGCAGCTACTCGCCTTCGAGCAATTGGAACCCGAAGCCTATCAGACCATCACCGGACGTCTGAAACAAATCCGCGAAAAAGCGGATGTCGAAATTGACCAAATCACCCAGACGATGGCTTGGGAAATGCAACAGGCCGGGCTGAACATCAAGATTTCAGGGCGTGAGAAGCATCCATATTCGATCTGGAAGAAGATGCAGGAGCGCCATGTTGCTTTTGAACAGTTGACGGATATCAATGCGTTTCGCGTGATTACCGAGAGCACAGAGGACTGTTATCGGGCGCTGGGCGTATTGCACCGGCGGTGGCAGATGGTGCCCGGTCGCTTCAAGGATTTTATTTCAACGCCAAAGCGCAATGGCTATAAGTCGCTGCACACCACGATCATGTTCGCTAAAAACATGCGCGTCGAAGTGCAGATACGCAGCACGGACATGCACCGCAGTTCAGAGCATGGCTTTGCCGCCCACTGGGCCTACAAGCAGGCAGATAAGCCGGACGGGCAAGCAAGCTGGCTGCGGGATTTGATCGAGATCCTCGAAACGAGCCAGGATGCGGAAGACATCCTCGAAAATACACGCATGGCGATGTATCAGGATCGCATTTTTGCATTCACGCCCAAGGGCGCGCTGCATCAGTTGCCCAAAGGTTCGACTGCCGTCGATTTTGCGTATGCCGTGCATACTGACCTTGGTGATAAGACGGTGGGGGCGAAGGTAAACGGCCGTCATGTGCCGTTGCGTACGCAACTGAACAATGGCGACATGGTCGAAATATTGAAGTCAAAGGCGCAAGAGCCACAACAGACTTGGCTGAATTTCGTCACTACCGGAAAGGCGCGTGCCGCCATTCGTCGGCATGTCCGTCACCGCGAACGCGATGAACTAGTCGTTATTGGTCGCAAGATTTTCGAAGAGGTTTCTGCGCGTTTGCCGGGAAAGATTGGCAAAAAGGCACTTTCTGCCGCCATCACGCGGTTGAAAATTGAGGATGAGGATGAATTGATGCACCGCATTGGCGCGGGCAAGGTCACTGACCGCGCGTTGATGGAGGCGCTCGTGCCGGGCTCTGACGCCGACGGCATATCCCTCGATTTTCCCAATCAGGAACGCGCTATATCCATTCGTGGTTTAACGCCGGGGGTTGGGTATCATTTGGGCGATTGCTGCCACCCCATTCCGGGCGATCGTATCGTGGGTCTTCGCTTGCCGGGTCAGCCAGTGGAAGTGCACACAATTGAGTGTGACCGGTTGGCGAGTGGCGTGGAAGCCGACTGGATTGATTTAAGCTGGGGGCAGGGGAGCGATGGGGCGTCCGCCCGTCTGCGCGTCATCATCCATAACCGGCCCGGGACATTGGGCGAAATTGCAGGGATATTCGGCTATCATAAGGCCAACATCATCAACCTGCGCATGACGGCGCGCGATGTTGAATTCCACACGTTTGAAATTGATCTGGAAGTGCATGATTTGCAGCATCTGATGCGCATAATTTCGGCGTTACGCGCGTCCGAAGCCGTCGCCACGGCGGATCGCGTGTACGACTAAGGCGCTACCAGCCTCAACTCTCGGAGATGTCGTCACCCGGCGCTGCCTCAACGAAACGCCGCGCGAGCGTGAAATCATGACCCGCACGCATGAACGCGTGTAATTGTTTCTGCTGTTTTTCGGGCGTTGCGGCGTTGGTCGCGAACGGCCCGATCCGCTTTCGACGGGCGAAGTTTTCTGCGGCGTTGAAGCCACTTGCCTCCATATGGCTTTTGGCGGGAATAGCGTCATTATCGCCGATTCCGCTGGCACGTAGATCCTCATTCAGGCGTCGCTGGCCATAACCGCGCCGCACAAAAGACCGGCTGCGTGCCTCGGCAAATTGCGCGTCGTTGATATAGCCGAGCTCCACGAATTGCGCGGTCAACGCCTCGATGTCGGCAGGTCGGTCACCTTCCCAGCCACGTTCCCGCGTTTTGCGCGCCAGATACCCCGCCAGCTTTGCCTGCGTGGTGGCATATTTGCCGACATAATGTAGCGCAAGTTGGCGCAGCCGTTCCTCGTTCAACGGCGGAGCTGGTTTTTTGGCGGCGCGTGGGCTTTTCACGCCCCATTCTTGCCACAGTCGGGACGAATTTTGAACTGGTATCGGCGGGTATGGATATAGGCTAACAATAAAATAACGGGCACTGACCCAATTCATACGGGAAAACATATGAGCGAGCTCGCATCCACGCCAACGCAAGATAGTTTGCCGCGTCGTTTTTCCGATTTTGCCACCTTGGGCGAAGCGCTTGATTATGCGGCTCAAGGTGAACGCGGTCTCAATTTCCACGACATGCGCGGGAAACTCGCCCGCGCTTATCCGTATCGCGAGTTACGCGACGATGCGATGCAGATGGCCTATCGTCTTATCAGCCATGGCATTCGCAAGGACGACCGGATTGCGCTTGTCGCAGAAACTGGCCCCGAATTTGCCGCACTGTTTTTTGGATGCGTATATGCTGGTGCTTGGCCCGTTCCTTTGCCCTTGCCCACCTCTTTTGGCGGGAAAGAAAGCTATGTCGACCAGCTGTCGGTCCAGTTGAAGAGCTGTGATCCCAAAGCATTGTTCTTTCCAGCAGAGCTGCGCGATATGGCGAACGAAGCGGCGATGAATTGCGGAGTCGAGGGTATCGACTGGGAAAGCTTCGGCGCGCGCGCCGCACTTGCAACAGACTTGCCACCGGCACAGACCGACGAAATTTGCTATTTGCAATATTCAAGCGGGTCGACGCGTTTCCCGCATGGCGTCGCCGTGACGCACAACGCCCTGCTGAACAATCTCTCGGCGCATTCACATGGCATGGAAGTCACGGAAAGCGACCGCTGCGTGTCCTGGTTGCCCTGGTATCACGACATGGGACTGGTCGGCTGCTTCCTGTCGCCTGTCGCTAATCAGGTCTCGACCGATTATATGAAGACCGAGGATTTCGCGCGCAGGCCATTGGCATGGCTGGATGTTATCAGCGCCGCCGACGGCACGGTTATCAGCTATTCGCCAACTTTCGGCTACGATATCTGTGCACGCCGTATCTCTAGCCAAAGCCACGTCAACGACCGCTTTGACCTGTCGAAATGGCGCTTGGCAGGCAATGGCGCGGATATGATCCGTCCTGACGTGATGCAGGCGTTTGTCGACGCATTTGGTGATGCTGGCTTTAAAGCTTCGTCTTTCTTGCCGAGCTACGGACTTGCCGAAACGACGTTGGCGGTGTCAATCATGCCGCCGGGTGAAGGTATTCAGGTCGAGCTGGTTGAGGAAACCGAGCTTACCGGACATCCAGGCGCAGCGGACCGCCCCGTGCGCTATCGGGCCATCGTGAATTGCGGTCGCGCCGTCAAAGACATGACGATTGAAATCAGAGATGGCGACGGCAGTCCGCAGGCGGACAAGATTATCGGCAAAGTCTGGTGCACCGGCCCTTCGTTGATGAAAGAATATTTCCGGGACAAGGAATCGACAGATGCATGTATGGTCGACGGTTGGCTCGACACGGGCGACATGGGATATTTGTCCAATGGCTATATCTATATTGTCGGTCGCGCCAAGGACATGATCATCATCAACGGCAAGAACCATTGGCCGCAAGATATTGAATGGGCAGTCGAGCAGCTACCCGGTTTCAAGGCTGGCGATATCGCTGCGTTTTCGGTGACCATGCCTGGGGGCGAAGAAACGCCTGCGGTTCTGGTGCAGTGCCGGACCACCGACGAAGCAGAGCGGGCGAAGTTGCGGGATCAGATCCGTGACAAGGTACGATCAGTTACGGGAATGAACTGTGTGGTAGAGCTTGTCCCGCCACGCACGCTTCCGCGCACCAGTTCGGGTAAAATGAGTCGGGCAAAGGCACGCAATCTGTATCTTTCAGGGGAAATCCAGCCCTACGCAATTGCAGCCTAATCGGGTGATGAAGTTGTGCGGGATACCAGGTCCCAAACACTACACAAGCTGTGTAACCCATGAAATTTATTCGGTTTTTAAAGCCGGTTGGCCGTTTATTTATGACTGTACTTACCTTTAAGTAAGGTTCTTCTCCTAGGCAGTGCGGGTGATAAAAAAGGACGCCCCCTTCGAACTGCCGACCGAGCTATCCTATAAAGCTTTGCTTGGTCTAGCTGAGCCGATTGGCCTTGATGGTGATGTCATGCGCGGCATTCAAGCGCGCACCATGGCGCAACGCACGACATTACGCGTTGGCCTCAACCTCTTTTTCGCCCTCTTCGCTATACTGCTATATCGTGGCGTTGCACCCAATTGGTCGCTCGCGTTGTGGACGATTTGCATCTGTGGGTTTCAGCTCGCCACCTTTCGGCGGTTTGACGGAAGGTGGGCTTGGGACGGGCCTCAGCTTAACCGGCAAGACGAAAGGCGCCTTAATCGGCATTCTGCTATTACTGCGGCCATGTGGGGCTCGGCGTTTATATTGCTGGGTAGCAGCGGCACGATCATGGAGATGCTCGGCCTTTGGTCCATCGTGCTGGGTATGATGGTCTATGCGTCGCTTCTGCTTCCAACCGCACCGATGGCAGCGACCATATTCATTGGCGTTACAAGCTTATGTGCAGCGCTCGGTTTCGTATATCATGGCGGCTATTATCTGTCTGTTGCAGCAGGTGGCATCGGCGCTCTGCTCATCATGGCGTGTCTGCGTTCTGCCCGGGCAGAAATACTGTTCGAGATTGCCAACAGCATCGTCCAAGAAAAATCGGAAACAGTCAGTCTGCTGCTGCGGGAATTTGAGGACAGCGGGGCCGATTGGTTGTGGCAGACGGACGTTGCACGCTGCGCCACGCATGTTTCACCGCGTTTTGCTTATGCGCTTGGTGCGGATGCGAAGGCGGTCGAGGGACAACCTTTGCTGAAGTTGATTGCAGGTGACGCCTGGGAAAAGGGTCAATATCCGCGAGAATTGCATGAACTTGCGGAAAGGTTGAAACTCCGGGAGTCGTTCAGCAACCTTATTGTGCCTGTTGCCTTTCAAGGCGTGCAGCGTTGGTGGGAATTGTCGGCGTCGCCGCGCCACGGGGACGATGGAAGCTTTCTTGGTTTCCGTGGCGTTGGCTCCGATGTGACCGAGCAACGCGAGTCTGCCAACAAGATATCTCATTTGGCGCGCTTTGATACGCTCACCGGATTGCCAAACCGCCTCCAGCTTAACGAAACACTGGCAGACGCCCTTATAGATGCCGAAAGATGGCGACGCCGCTGCGGGTTTATGATGATCGACCTTGATCGTTTTAAGGCCGTCAACGATACTTTGGGACATCCGGTCGGCGATCGCCTGTTGGCGCAGGTGGCGCGCCGGTTGCAGCTGATCATGACCGACAATGAGCTGTGCGGACGTCTTGGCGGCGATGAATTTGCGGTTGTCATAAAAGATGCCAATGACCCAAAATATGTGTCGATGCTTGCGCGCCGGATCATCGACAGCCTCTCGCGCCCGTATGAAGTCGACCAGAATACCTTATATATTGGCGCGAGCATCGGCAGTGCCTTGGGACCTGTCGACGGGCGGACCGTCGAACTGCTGATGCGGAGTGCGGATTTGGCGCTGTACCGGTCCAAAGACCAAGGCGGCAACACGCATCACAATTACCAGCACAAGCTTCACGCAAATGCCGAAGAACGTCGTTTGATGGAATTCGAGCTACGTAATGCGTTGGAGCGCGAGCAGTTACACGTCGAGTATCAGCCCGTCGTCAATGCGCAGGGTGACAATGCCCTCGTCGGCTTTGAGGCATTGTTGCGCTGGAACAACCCCAAATTCGGGAATGTTTCCCCGGCCAAATTCATTCCCGTGGCCGAGGATGCGCGCTTGATTGTCGCCATCGGAGAATTCGTCCTGCGCAAGGCTTGCCGCGATGCGATGAGCTGGCCGGAATCGATGCGGGTAGCTGTCAACATATCGGTGGACCAACTGACAAGCACCAACTTCGTCGAGACGGTCGTATCGGCGCTGCACGACAGCGGGCTTCCTGCGTGGCGCCTAGAGCTGGAAGTTACTGAAAGCATCTTCCTCCGCGACGGGACCTTGGCGGTGCAGGTGTTGGACCGGATCCGGGGGCTGGGCATCCAATTGTCGCTCGATGATTTCGGGACTGGATATTCGTCGCTCGGCTATTTGCGGAATGTGCGCTTTGACACAATCAAAGTGGACCGTAGCTTTGTGCAAGGCGCGGCGAAGAACAAGGCCGAAAGTTTGGCCATCATCCGCGCCGTTGTGGCGCTCGCCGACAGTCTCAATATCGCCACAACTGCCGAAGGGGTCGAAACCGAAAGCGAACTGGCGATGATTCAGCAACTTGGATGCAAGAAGATTCAGGGCTATTATTTCGGACGGCCAATGGTTTTTGCAGACAGCCTTGAGCTATTTAAGGGACCCCACCGCCAAGTAGCATGAAGGGTTTACAAAACCTCCAGGACCTTTTCCTGAGGTCGGCACAGGCGAACGCCCTTGTCGGTTTCCACGAACGGACGCTCTACCAATATCGGATGCTCCACCATCGCATCTAGAATTTTCGCGTCAGTCGCGTCGTCAAGCAACCCCAACTGTTCCGCTGGTGATCCACGTGTGCGTAGCGCATCGCGAGCCGACAGACCGGCATCTCTGAATAATTGTTCCAACTTGTCACGCGTGAAACCCTGCGAGCGATAGGGGATAATCGTCACCTCCACGCCGTCCGATTCCTGAAGCAGGGCCAGTGTTTTACGCGAGGTGCCGCAGTCGGGGTTATGCCAGATGGTTGCGCGCATGCCTTGGTTCCTCTGATGGGTGAGCGCCGTCAGCCTCTAAATACAGGTTGCATAAAAGCAATTACAGACTGCCGCAAAATTTAATTGCTTTTGATAACGACTCTCAATAGTGGTCAATTCTCTGTTGCGAATCGTTCTCAACAAAGTGAAAGTTCATATGACCCATTCAAGCTCATCGGTAATTGCCTTCATATTTGCGACCATGGTCACACACCCAGCCGCAGCAGAAGTTGCCGCTTATGATATGGAGGCGAGCGACGATAGCCGGACGATCATCGTAACTGGCACCAGCGACGGTTATCTGGCCTCCAATTCTGTGACGGCCACAAAAACGGATACGCCGCTCATCGACATTCCGCAGACCATAAACGTTGTGACGCGCGAACAGATTGAAGATCAGGCACATCACTCGCTCGCCGATATTCTGCGCTACATCCCGGGCACTACTGTGGGGCAGGGTGAAGGAAACCGAGATCAAATCACTTTACGTGGTCAGAACACCACCGCCGATTTCTTTCTGGATGGCGTGCGGGACGACGTTCAATATTATCGTGGCCTCTACAATATCGAGCGCGTTGAAATCCTGAAAGGTCCCTATGCGCTGATCTTTGGTCGTGGCGGTGGCGGCGGAATCATCAATCGCGTCCAAAAATCGCCCTTGGCTGATGACGTTATCTATGCAGGGCAAGCCAGCATAAACAGCTTCGGAGCCTACGATGCCTCGGTTGATCTCAATGCACCGATCAGCGACGCAGCCGCCGTTCGCGTGAATGCAGTATATGAAAATCTCGATAGCCATCGTGACTTCGTTGGTGGGGAGCGCTTTGCGTGGAACCCCTATGTTGCCTTTCGCTTGAGCGATGATTGGAAGCTCGGCCTTTCATATGAATATGTGAATGATGATCGCACCACAGACCGCGGCATTCCGTCAATCGCGACGACTGCGGGGCAACCCAACCGGCCGCTTCCAGGCAATCGTGACCAGTTTTTCGGCATCCCCGGTGTAAACCGCACTCAGCTTGAGGCGCAGATCGCCAAGATACGTTTGGACGGGGCGCTGTCCGAAAATCTCAACTTCAGCGGGACGATACTCTATGGCGACTATGACAAAAACTACGTCAATGTGTATGCTAATGGCCCCGCAACCGCCCGTAACGGAACCGTCGCGCTAGCAGCTTACAGCGACCCCACCACACGTGAAAATTTCATTGCCCAAGCGAATTTGGTGTGGGACGTGGAAACTGGTCCGTTGACACACAAGATACTGATCGGCGCTGAATATGGCGACCAGAAATCTGCGAACCGTCGAGTTAACGGTACACTGTCAAACGCCTCGCTCAACCTTGCCAATCCGCTATTCCCGACCGTTGCTTTCAAAACTCTATCGCGGGATTCCGTTTCCGATGTTGAGTTCTTCTCTGCCTATGTGCAGGATCAAATCAGCATCGGCGAACATGTCGATGTGGTGGCGGGTCTTCGGTACGACAGCTTTGACATCAGCGGAACGGACCTGTTCCCAGCTGTTGACCGGCCATTTGCGCGCAAGGACGATAAAATCAGCCCGCGCGTTGGCCTTATTTTCAAGCCGCAGGAAAACGTCTCGGTTTACACAAGCTATAGCCAATCATTCCTGCCGCGCTCCGGCGACCAGTTTTTGGCCTTGTCAGTAACGCAGCAGAATCTCGCGCCGGAGAAGTTCACCAATTATGAAGTCGGCGCCAAATGGGACATCCAGCCCAATCTGAACCTGACTTTGGCGCTGTTCCAGCTGGACCGCAGCAACGCGACCACGCCGGACCCTGCCAACCCGACTGCCAGCATCAATATCGGTAAGACACGGACGCAGGGTATCGAGTTGGCTGCGACCGGGCGCATCGCAGAAGCATGGCAGGTGCATGGTGGTTACAGCTACCAAAATGCCAAGCTGGCGGGCAATGATTTCGTCCGCTTGGGTCAGGTGCCACGACATCAGGCAAGCCTTTGGAACCGGTATGACTTCT
>Ga0105050_10002835_pt1 | contig 24466 bp, 18 predicted proteins | sample FRY01_FD_78088 | JGI IMG/M metagenome (GOLD analysis project Ga0105050, IMG submission 78088) | Freshwater microbial communities from Lake Fryxell liftoff mats and glacier meltwater in Antarctica - FRY-01 | ecosystem: Environmental > Aquatic > Freshwater > Ice > Glacier meltwater ...
ATATTCATAGCTGTAGTGTTTTGGTGTGTCGACTTACAGTCGACGGATTTGTCGGGCATATCAAGTGCTTTTGTTGTCTTATCAAAATAATAGAAAGCCCGGCTTGTGATTGGTTCTGAAATCCTAAGTCATAGCTCCCCCCACCGATCCCACCCCCTCCGCGATCCTTCCGGCCGGGATGGAACTGTAGGCGAGGCGGTAGAACTCGGAGGGGGGCGTTGCCTCGGGATGTGTTGCGCCGGGGGGGTGGTGGGCGGTCGGGTTGTTCAGGGCAAAGAAGGGGGCGCCGGGTTCTATGAGGACGCCTTGGGTGCGCAGGCGGGCGGCGAGGGTGGTGGTGTCGGTGCCGCGGGCGCGCATCCAGAGGGAGGAGCCGCCGAAGTTCTGTGGGACGCTGCCACTGGCAACTTCGAGCCCGTGGTGGGCGATGGCGGCGTCGAGGACGCGCCGCCGCTCCAGATAAGCGCGGTTCATGCGGCGGATCAGGGCGTCGTAGTGGCCGAGCGAGAGGAAGTAGGCGGTGGTGCGCTGCATGAGGCCGGGCGGGTGGCGCAGGACCTGTGCGCGCAGGGCGCGGGCCTGGGCGATGAAGGGGGCGGGGCCTACGAGGTAGCCAAGCCGCAGCCCCGGAAAGATCGACTTGGAAAAGGAGCCGATGTGGATCACCCGCCCGCCCCGGTCGAGCGATTTGAGCGCCGGAAAGGGTGGGCGCAGGAAGGACATTTCGAAATCGTAGTCATCCTCGACGATAATGAAATCAAGGGCTTCGGCCATGTCGAGCAGGGCCTGACGCCGGGCGGCGGGCATGGTGGCGGTGGTCGGGCATTGGTGCGAGGGGGTGACAAAGACCACGTCGCAGGGCGGGACCTGTGCGGGGTCGAGCCCGTCGCTGTCAACGGCGAGGGGGGTGAGGCGGCAGCCGCGCTGTTGCAGGATCGCGCGGAGGGAAGGGTAGCCGGGGTCCTCGATTACTGCGTGTTTCTCGGGGGTTAGCAGGGTCTGGGCGGTGAGCCAGAGGGCGTTCTGGGCTCCTAGGGTGAGGAGGACTTCGTCGGGGCTGACGAGGATGCCGCGGCGGGGGAGGGTTTGCCGGGTGATGAAGTCGAGCAGGAGCGGATCGTCCTGGTCATACTGATCGGCGGTGAGGGCGGTAAAGTCTTTCTTTCCAAGCGCTTGTAGTGCGCAGAGCCGCCAGTTGGCGGTGTCGAACAGGGTGGGATCGGCCTGTCCGTAGATGAAATTGTAGCGGTAGTTGGCCCAGTCTGCGGGCTTTATCAGACCCAAAGACGGGACTGATTCGCCCAGTTTTTGGGACCAGTCCACGGTGCTGACGCTCGGAGAAAACGTATTGAAAACAGTGGCTTCGGGGGCGTTGGCGGAGACGATGTAACCGGAGCGGGGGCGGGCGGTGAGGTAGTCGTCGGCTACGAGTTCGGTGTAGGCGAGGGTGACTGTGATTCGCGAGACGCCCAGGTGCTTCGCGAGTTGGCGGGATGAGGGGAGCCGGTCGCCGGGGCGGAAACGTCCGTTGAGGATGCCTTGGGCGATAAGCTGTTGAATTCGTGACTGTAATGTCCCCGATAACTTGGGGTCCAAGTGGAATGTATCGAGGGAAATCATCGCTCTGGCCTTATGATCGGTCAGCGGACTTAAGGCCAGATCGGGCGGTGGAGCAAGTTAATCCGGCGGATTTGGGCTGGATCGGGGATGCGGTATTACGTCGGTATTTTGTTGGTATTCGAGCGGTGCGAAAACGGGGGTTTGTCTGGTTAAGGCAGCGTGCGGTGCTGTGGCCGGGATGACACGCGATTGACCCAAGGTCAGGCGGGCGACAGGGAACGCAAACCCGGCGCCGGGGGTTTAGCCAGCATGACGGTTCAAGGTGCTTGAGCGCCAGACTGGACCCTAACCCCGAAGGAAATTTCAATGTTCACGAAAACCGCAGCGAGCGCTGTTGCGCTGGCAATTCTGGCCGGCACATCGGCACAGGCGCAGTCCGAAGCCTCGGCCTATACCGACCTCAATCTGCGCGCCGGTCCGGGACCGATGTACGAGATTATCGGGCTGATCCCTGCTGACATGGTTGTGTCGGTCGCGGGCTGTCTGGAAGCGGCAAGCTGGTGTGAAGTGACCTATGAGGGCATGACCGGCTGGGCCTCGGGTGATTACCTCGTCGCGATGATCGATGAGGCGCCGCAGCCGATTTATGTCAACCGCGAGAACATGCAGATCGCCACGGCGGTGTACGAGGATACCACGGCACAATCCGCCATTGTCGGCGGCACCATGGGCGCTGTGATCGGCACGCTGATTGCAGGTCCGATTGGCGGCGTCGTGGGTGCAGCGGTTCTGGGCGGTAATGCGGCGGCGAATGATCCGGGTCCGCAGGTCACCGGCTATGTGCTGAGCAACCCTGTCGACCCGATCTATCTGGAAGGCGAAGTCGTTGTCGGCGCTGGCATCCCCGAAGAGGTGGTGCTGATGGAAGTGCCTGAGTCCGAATATTCCTATGCCTATGTCAACGGCCTGCCCGTTGTCGTGGAGCGCACCGGTCGCCGGGTGGTGTATATCGCCCGGCAGTAAGTTTACTCCGTTAGCGAGTATGGGCAGTCCGGGAAACCGGGCTGCCTTTTTTGTTGGGGGGGGTGAATGTTGCAGATGAAAGTTTCTAGATTCGATGTCTCATTCTTTAAGATTGCGTTCGCTCTGCCTCGAATCGAACTTGTCCCAAACATGAAGCCGCCCTTTCTGACGCGCGTCGGCCAACCACATTTTCTTGCGGGCGTCGGGCACTTCTAACGAGCGATACATTCCACCTGAGAACTTCGGCCAATCTATAGCTAGACCGAGTTTGACCATTTCAGCGGAGAGATCACGACCATCTTGCAAATAACATCGTGCAACGGTGCGACCGTGGGCATCTTTTTCAGTAACTTCGGCGCGGACTATCTCCCCCTTGCACAGTGAAACCAAAGCCCATTTTGCATTAATTCCAAAGGGATGGTCTAATTCTGGAGCATCCACACCGAATAGACGTATTTGGGTTCTCTGAATGACCACAGTATCGCCATCTACCACAAAGGCAGAGCCCTGAAGGATGGATTTCGATAGCTGTTTTGGGGTAGTCCTATAAGCCGCTCGCCGGATTGGCCAATGGTTTTTGCTGCGAGTACTCCTGCGACTAAACGCAAGTGCCAAGATCATGCCAATCAGTAGGAGCAGAAGCAATCCGATTTCCAAAAATCCAAGCCTTGCTCAATTGTTGCTATCTAAGTGAAGTGAGGGGCCAATATTCGCAAAGTAACTTGACACTCAACCGACAAGGAAATGGGTCTCCTGGGAAGATATGTGCAAATTAAACGTCGAACATTGGCCCGCCTTAGTTGAAGTCTTGCGCCTTTTGTAGAGCGAACCTAGGTGTTCAGGGCGGCGATCAACCATTCGCGCCTAGCCCCCCTCACCCCACAACCTTCACAATCGCCTTGTCCACCGCCCCCACGATCTGGTCCAGATCATCCGTCGTCGCGATCAGCGCGGGGGCGAATAGCAGGGTGTTGTTGAACCCCGGCATGCTCCGGTTTGACGCGCCGATGATGACCCCTTGCGCCATGCAGTCGGCGACGATGCCCATGACCTGTTTCTCGGGCAGGGGTTCGCGCGTGTCCCGGTCCACCACGAGTTCGGCCCCGGCGAAGAGCCCTTTGCCGCGCACCTCACCGATGCAGGGGTGTTTGTCCATGAGTTCCAGCAGTTTATCCTGCAGGTAGACCCCCATGCGGGTGGAGTTGCCGCAGAGGTCTTCGTCCTCGATGATCCGCATGTTCTCGAGCGCCGCAGTCGGCCCCGCAGTGCAGCCGCCGAAGGTGGAGATATCGCGGAAGTAGCCGAGTTTGTCGGTGTCATCCTTGAACATGTCAAAGACGGCTTCGGTGGTCACACAGCAGGAGATGGCGGCGTAACCGGAGGCGACTCCCTTGGCCATGGTCACGATGTCGGGCTGCACCCCGTATTGCTGGTAGCCGAACCATGTGCCGGTGCGCCCGAGCCCGCAGACCACCTCGTCGATATGCAGCAGGATGTCGTATTTGCGGCAGATCTCCTGCACCTTTTGCCAATAGCCGAGCGGCGGCGTGATGATGCCGCCGCCTGCGGTGATCGGCTCCAGACAGAGCGCGCCGATGGTGTCGGGCCCTTCGCGCAGGATCACGGCCTCGATCGCCTCAGCCGCTCTGACCCCGTAGCCGTCACCGGAAAGGTCACCGGCCCGGTATTCAAGGCAATGCGGCACTTCGACGAAACCGGGCGTGAAGGGCCCGTATTGCGCGTTGCGTTCCTGCTGCCCGCCCGCAGAGAGGCAGGCGATGGTGGTGCCGTGGTAGTCGCGGTCCCGGTAGAGGATCTTGGATTTCTTGCCGCCGTGGTATTTGTGGCTGATCTGGCGCACCATCTTGAACGCCTTCTCGTTCGCCTCGGACCCGGAGTTGGCGTAGTAGACGCGGGAAAGCCCCGGCATCTTCTCGATCAGCCGCTGGGCGAAGTTGGCGCCGGGGATCGAGCCTGCCGCACCGGCGAAGTAGCACATCTTGACCAGTTGATCGCGCACGGCGTTGGCGATGCTTTCGCGCCCGTAGCCGACGTTGACCGTCCAGACCGCACCGGAGACAGAGTCGATATGCTCCTTGCCGTTGATGTCCCAGACGCGCAGCCCCTTGCCCTCGACGATGATGCGCGGGTCGATGGTTTCGAAGGGTTTGTGCTGGATCAGGTGATGCCAGACATGGGCCCGGTCGGCCTCGATCACATGGCGGGGGTCGTTCTGCATCGCTGTGTCCATCGGAGCCTCGGTCAGGAAAGGGGGAGGGGCTGGCGAATCCGGTTCGCCAGGTGCCGCAGTTATGCGCAGTCTGCCCTCGCCGGGCGCTGCGTCAATAGGGCCAGAGCGGGCGCATGGATGGTGCCAGTTGTGGGAAGGTGCCGGGGCTGGATTCGCGGGCTGGTGCGGCAGCATATTGGAAAGCATGATGATTTCGGGCTGATCTTTGCCGGTAGCTGGCCCGGATGCCGCCTGATCCCGCGGCATGATGGAGGCAAGCTGCGGATAATTCTTCTTAACGGGGCCGGAACTATGGGTAAACTTTCCGGTGGTGGGACCAGTGGCAGCTACGGATTTCCGAAAAACTGATTTCAGAACACTAGGGCTGTGCGGACAGGCCAATCCGTGTTCAATTCAGCGGGCAACGGGGCGTCCTGCCGCAGGGACCGGACCGACACACATGAACGGGCACCCGGCACGGGGCCGTCAATCAGGGAGACGACAAGATGCGTATGACAATGATGCTGACAGGTGCAGTGGCCGGGGTGGCTTTGCTGGCCGGATCGGCAGCGATGGCGCAGGTGGAAGAGGTCACCGTGGCCTATTTCCTCGAATGGCCGATGCCGTTTCAATATGCCAAGGTGAATGGCATGTTCGACGAGGCGATGGGCGTCAAGGTCAACTGGGTTGCCTTTGACACCGGCGTGGCGATGAGTGCCGCCATGGCCTCGGGCGATGTGCATATGTCCGTGTCGCAGGGTGTGCCGCCGTTCGTGGTGGCGACGAGCGCCGGGCAGGATTTGCAGATCATTGATGTGGCCGTGTCTTATGCCGACAATGACAATTGCGTGGTCCGTGCCGATCTGGAGGTCGACAAGACCAATGCCGGGGAAATACTGCCGGGATCGACCGTGGCTGTCCCGCTTGGTACCGCCGCGCATTACGGGTTCCTGCGCCAGATGGAGCATTTTGGCGTCGATCTGACCACGTTGGAAGTTGTCGACATGGCGCCGGCGGATGGTGCAGCAGCCATCGCTCAGGGCTCGGTCGACATGATGTGCGGCTACGGTGCCGCGATCACCCGCGCGCAGGAATATGGCAACATCATCCTGACCGGCGCGGAAAAGCAGGAACTGGGCATTCTGGTGTTTGACGTCACCTCTGCCCCGGCGACATTCGTGGCGGAAAACCCCGATCTGGTCGCGGCCTTCCTGAAGGTGACCGCCGATATGAATGCGGGCTGGAATGATGGCTCCATGGTCGAAGCGATGATCCCGGTCATCGCACAGGATGCCGGCATGGAAGAGCAGGCGACCCGCGATTTCATGGCGACATTCGTGTTCCCCTCGGTTGAGGAGCAACTGTCGGAGGCATGGCTGGGTGGTGCGGCGCAGAACTTCATGCTGGGTGTGGCGGGGATCTTTGTCGAAAGCGGCTCGATCCCGGCGGCGCTCGAGACTTATGAGGCCAATGTGAACACCGGCCCGCTGGCTGCAGCAGGCGCGATGTAGAACGGATTGTTGCGGGGCGACCTGCTGCATCAGGCAAGGGCGGGACGGGGCAGAGGCCCGGCCCCGCCCTTGTGGTCATATGAGGCCGGGACGGGCTGATGAGCGAATTGCTGATTGACGGATTATCCATGCGCTTTGACCTGCCGGGCGGTGGGTCGGTTCAGGCGCTGAAGGATGTGACGCTGGACCTGAAGCAGGGCGAGTTGATGTCCGTGCTGGGTCCGTCGGGCTGTGGCAAGACCACGCTGCTCAATATCGTGGCGGGGTTTCTGGCCCCGACATCGGGCCGCGTCGTGCTGGCTGGCAAGCCGGTCAGCGGGCCGGGCCGCGAGCGCGGTATGGTGTTTCAGCAGGGTGCGCTGTTCGAGTGGATGTCCGTGCGCGAGAATGTGGGTTTTGGCCCCACGATGAAGGGCATGCCCAAGGCGGAAAAGCGTGGCATTGTCGATCATCTTCTGGATGTCGTCGGCCTGCGGGATTTCAAGGAAAAGGCGGTTTATGAACTTTCGGGCGGGATGCAGCAGCGTGTGGCACTGGCCCGCTGTCTGGCCAATGACCCCGAAGTCATCCTGATGGACGAGCCGCTGGGCGCGCTGGACGCGCTGACCCGCGAAAAGATGCAGGGTCTGGTTCTGAAGCTGTGGAAAGAGACCGGCAAGACCATCATCCTGATTACCCATTCGGTCGAGGAGGCGCTGCTCTTGGGTCAGCGGCTGGTGGTGATGGCCCCGCGTCCGGGCCGCATTCACCGCGAATATCGCCTGCCCTTTGCCGAGATGGGTGCAGTCACCGATCTGCGCGAGGTCAAGAAGCACCCGGAGTTTACGCAGCGCCGCGAAGAGATATTGTCGATGATCTGGGACATGGAAGAAGAGATCATGGGCCGGACCGAGGGGGTATGAGCCGGTGGAACTGATCGGAAAACTGGGCGAGGAATTGTGGACGGTCCTGCTGACCATTGCGCGCGCCTTGCCCTATGTCGCGGGTTACATCGTCCTCATCCTTGCCATGCTGGCGCTTTGGCGCGCGGTAAAGCGGTTCTTGCGCCCGCGCCATGATTTCGGCTCGCTCAAGACCGTGACATTCGGCGACGAGTCGGCGGTGACATCGAACCTTGTCGCGTCGGTCGTATCGGTGCTGTTGATCTTTGTGCTCTGGGGCGTGTTTACCGGATCGCGCCTGTTGCCCGGGTTTCTGCATGTGCCGGGCGCCTTTACCGGCGAGGGCACGTTTACCTATACCTCGCAGGCCCCGGATGGCACGCAGGATGAGGCCACGGTATCTGTGCGCGTGGTCCCGTTTGGCACGGCGGGCGAATTGCCCGAGGTGATGCCGGGCGAGGGGTTTGCCAAGGATGATGCGCTGCTCGTGACCGCCTATCGCAGCGAATTGCTGCGCCCCGAGGATAATGACGAGATCACCCGCGAGGATGGCGCGCAGGTGGTGGCGGTGAACGGCCAGCCGATTGCGCCCGATGTCCGCGTCGATGTCGGCTTTGCCAGCGTGGTGATGACCGCGCGCGGCACGCTGAATGTGACACCGGATCAGGGTTGGCAGATGGAGCCGATCTGGTTGCCTTCGCCCGAGGCGGTGTGGACCCGGTTGACCGAGATTGCGAGTGCCGGGTTTCGCAATGTGTCGCTGGCCGAGCATCTGGGCTTTTCGCTGTTTCGCGTGATTGTCGGGTTCTTGCTGGGTGCGCTGGTGGGCATTCCGCTGGGCTATGCCATGGGATTGTCGGACTGGTTTCGCGGCTGGTTTGATCCGATTGTCGAATTCATGCGCCCGGTGCCGCCGCTTGCCCTGATCCCGCTGGTGATCATCTGGGCCGGGATCGGCGAGGTGGGCAAGATCATCCTGCTGTTTCTGGCGGCGCTGTGGATCATGGCGATTGCCGCCCGTGCCGGCGTGTCGGGCGTGCGCATTTCCAAGGTGCATGCCGCCTATTCGCTGGGTGCCAGCAAGGTGCAGATCATGCGCCACGTGATCATTCCCAATTCGCTGCCCGAGATATTTACCGGTGCCCGGGTGGCGATGGGGGTGTGCTGGGGCACGGTTGTGGCTGCCGAACTGGTTGCTGCCGAGAAGGGTGCGGGCATGATGATCATGGTTGCCTCCAAGTTTCAGAGCACGGATGTGGTGATCATGGGGATCATCCTGATCGGGGTGATCGGGTTTTCCATCGACCTGCTGATGCGCTGGGCCGAGCGGGTGATGGTGCCGTGGAAGGGCAAGGGGTGAAGTAAGGTGGATTGAAACCCACCTTACGTGGTCCGAACAGGCACTGACCTGAAGGTGTAAGGTGGGTTTGAACCCACCTTACCAGTCAGAATCCAAAACCGGTTTTCGGCAAATCGAACAAGCCCCGGCCCGACTGTGAAAGCCTTTGCCGTGGTTGCCCCAGCGGCCTTAGGGTCCGCGTAAATTCAGAAGGATAGTCTATGCACCTCGCCCGTTTTCCCCGTATCCATGTGGCGCATCTTCCGACCCCGCTGGAGCGGCTTGACCGCCTGACTGCGGCGCTTGGTGGCCCGGAGATCTGGATCAAGCGCGATGATTGCACTGGTCTGTCGACCGGCGGCAACAAGACCCGCAAGCTTGAGTTTCTGATGGCCGAGGCGGTGGCGCAGGGTGCGGATATGGTCATGACCCAAGGGGCGACCCAGAGCAATCATGCCCGCCAGACTGCCGCTTTTGCCGCAAAGCTGGGCCTGGATTGTCATATTCTGCTGGAGGATCGCACCGGGTCGAACGATCCCGCATATAATGCCAGCGGTAATGTGTTTCTGGATGATCTGCACGGTGCCACGCGGGAGAAGCGCGGCCCCGGCCTTGATATGAATGCCGAGATGGAGGCGGTGGCGGAGACGTTCCGCGCCAAGGGTCGCAAGGTCTATACCATTGTCGGCGGCGGGTCGAACCCGACGGGTGCTCTGGGCTATGTCGATTGCGCCTTTGAATTGCTGGCGCAAGCCAATGCAAGGTCGCTTCGCATTGACCATATCGTCACCGCGACCGGGTCGGCGGGCACGCAGGCGGGCCTGATCGTGGGTCTGAAGGCGATGCATGCGGGGATTCCGCTGCTCGGATTCGGTGTGCGTGCGCCGAAGGAGAAGCAGGAAGAGAATGTGTTCAAGCTGGCGCAGGCCACTGCGGAAAAGATTGGTGCTGCGGGCTGCGTGAGCCGTGCCGATGTGGTCGCGGACACCGATTATGTCGGCCAAGGCTACGGCATTCCGCGTGAGGATACGATTGCCGCGATCCGCATGTTTGCCGAGCTGGAGGCGATCCTGCTCGACCCGGTTTATTCTGGCAAGGCGGCGGCTGGCCTGATTGATTATTGCCGCAAGGGCCGCTTCAAGGCTGGTGAGCGTATCATCTTTATCCATACCGGCGGCGGCGTGGGTCTGTTTGGTTATACTGCCGCGTTCCACTGAATGCGCAGGGTTGGCATACTGGGGGGCATGGGGCCGGAGGCGACGGTGGCGCTGATGGCGCGCATCATTGCTGCTGTTCCCGCCCGCGACGATGCCGATCATGTGCCGCTGATCGTGGATCAGAATACCCAAGTGCCGAGCCGGATTGCCCGGATCATCGAAGGCACGGGTGCTGACCCCGCCCCGGTGCTGGTGGCGATGGCGGAAAGGCTGGAGGCCGCAGGGGCTCAGGCGCTGTGCATTGCTTGCAATACCGCGCATCGCTGGGCGGAGGATATTCGCGCGGCGGTGAATGTGCCGCTGATCGACATGGTGGCGTTGTCGGTGGCGCAGGCGGCAAGGCTGGGGCCGGAAGTGGTGATATTGGCCTCGCCTGCGGTGCGAATGGCGGGGGTTTATGACCGGGCCTGTGCGCAGGCCGGTGTTACTGCCCGTTATGGTGAAGATGAGGCCGCGCTGCTGGCCCTGATCCGCCGCATCAAGGTGGAGGGGGTGACCGCCACCACGCGCACAGGCTTTGCCGTGCTGTCGGCGCGGGCGGGGGGAGCGGTCCAGATCGTCGCCTGCACCGAGTTTTCGCTGGTGGCGGATGCCGCGCCGCCGGGTGTGGTGCTTATCGATGCGTTGGATGTGTTGACCCGCGCGGTGGTCGAATTTGCACTTGAGCATGATCCGGGAGAGCCGTGATGGCGCGATATCTGAAACGGGCATTGCCGCGCGCCGAGACGGAGGGTGCCGATGTCACCGCAGCCGTGCGCGCCTTGCTGGCCGAGATTGCGGCAGGTGGCGAGGCGGCGGCCCGCGAAATGGCCCGCCGATTTGATGGCTGGGAGGGTGAGGTGATCGCAACTCGCGCCATGCTCGACCGGGCGGCGGCGGTGCTGCCTACACAGATCAAGGCCGATATCGCCTTTGCCCATGCCAATATCCGCCGATTTGCCCAAGCGCAACGCGCGACGATCAGTGACACCGAGGTCGAGATCCTGCCCGGTCTGATGGCCGGGCAGAAGCAGATCCCGGTGGCCGCAGCGGGCTGTTATGTGCCGGGGGGCCGTTATGCCCATGTCGCCAGTGCGATCATGACCGTGACCACGGCCAAAGTTGCCGGTGTGGCGCATGTCACCGCCTGTTCGCCGCCGCGACCGGGCAAGGGGATTCCGCCAGCGATCCTTTATGCAATGGACCTGTGCGGTGCCGATGCGATCCTGAACATGGGGGGTGTGCAGGCCGTGGCCGCGATGGCGCAGGGTCTGTTTGGCCTGCCGCGTGCGGATATTCTGGTGGGGCCGGGCAATCAATATGTGGCCGAGGCCAAGCGCATCCTGTTTGGTCAGGTCGGCATCGACATGGTGGCCGGGCCGACCGATATGCTGATCCTTGCCGATCATGATGCTGATCCCGCGCTGGTCGCCGCCGATCTGGTGGGGCAGGCCGAGCATGGTTACAACTCGCCGGTCTGGCTGGTCACCGATCATGAGCCGCTGGCGCTGGCCGTGATGGACCTCGTGCCCGGTTTGATTGCCAGCCTGCCGCAGGTCAATGCCGAGTCCGCCGCGGCCGCATGGCGCGATCATGCCGAGGTGGTGGTCTGTGATGATCGCGCGGAGATGGCGGTGCTGTCGGATATCTATGCCCCCGAGCATCTGCATGTCCAATGCGCCGATCTGGACTGGTGGCTGTCGCGCCTCACCGCCTATGGCTCGCTGTTTCTGGGCGAAGAGACGACGGTGGCCTTTGGTGACAAGGCCTCTGGTCCAAATCATGTGCTGCCCACGGGCGGTGCCGCCCGCTATACCGGCGGTCTGTCGGTGGGCAAGTTCATGAAAACCGTGACCTGGCAACGCTCTACCCGTGCCGCGATGCGCCCTGTCGCCGAGGCGACGGCCCGGATATCGCGTCTTGAAGGTATGGAGGGCCATGCCCGGACCGCCGATATCCGGCTGGCCAAGTATTTTCCGGGGGAAGTGTTTGATCTGGGGTAGAGGGGGCTCTGCCCCCGCCTGCGGCCCCCCCCGGGATATTTATGGCCAAAAGATGATTGGTCGATGTTAGCGGATGGTTGCCCCTTGACCTTCCCATGACTGGAACCCTTATGTGCAGGGCCAGCGCGGAAAGGACCCTGCATCATGGCCAAGCATGACATTCTGACATTCGAGATCGACGGCATGACCTGTGCCGGTTGTGTGGGCCGCGCGGAGCGGGCCATTGCGGCTGTGGGCGGGGTGGAGAAGGCCGAGGTCAATCTGGCCACGCACGGCGGCCGCGTTGTTCTGACCGAGGCTGCCGGGCCGGAGGTGGCGCGGGCGGTGTCGGGCGCGTTGGCCGCGGCGGGCTATCCTGCGGTGCCGGAGCGGGTGCGGTTGCAGATCACCGGGATGACCTGTGCCTCCTGTGTTGCGCGCGTTGAAGCCGCGTTGCAGGCGGTGCCGGGGGTGTTGTCGGCGCATGTCAATCTGGCGGATGGGATGGCGACGGTGAGTGCGCTGTCCCATGAGACGGCAGCGCTGGAGGCGGCGGCGGCCGCAGTGGGCTATGTGGCCGTGCCGGTGGCCGCCGGTGCAAGACCGGTGGACCGCGATGCGGCGGAGGCGCACCGGTTGGGCCGCTTGGCCCTGATCGCGGCGCTGCTGACTCTGCCGGTTTTTGTGCTGGAGATGGGTGGGCATCTGGTGCCTGCGTTTCATCACTGGATTGCCCGGACCATTGGGATGCAGACCTCGTGGATCATCCAGTTTGTGCTTGCGAGCGCTGTTCTGGCCGGGCCGGGGGCGCAGTTTTTCCGCAAGGGCATACCGGCGTTGTTGCGCGGTGCGCCGGATATGAATGCGCTGGTGGTGCTGGGCACGGGTGCAGCATGGGGCTTTTCTACGGTGGCCCTGTTTGCGCCGGCGCTGCTGCCTGCCGGCACGCAGGTGGTGTATTTCGAGGCGGCTGCGGTGATTGTGACGCTGATCCTGACGGGCCGATGGCTCGAGGCGCGGGCCAAGGGCCGCACGGGGGAGGCGATCCGCAAGCTGGTGCGGTTGCGTCCCGCCACAGCGCGGGTGGAGCGCGGGGCCGAGGTGGTCGAGGTGCCGGTAGAGGAGGTGCGCCGGGGCGATATCCTGCGCTTGCTGCCGGGTGAGCGGATCGCCGTGGATGGTGTGGTCCGTGAGGGCCAATCGTTCGTCGACGAGAGCATGATTACCGGGGAGCCGGTGCCGGTCGAGAAGCTCAAAGGTGCGCGCCTGACCGGCGGCACCGTCAATGGCAATGGTGCCTTGCGGATGCGTGCCACGGATGTGGGCGCGGATATGATGCTGTCGCGGATCATTGCGATGGTGGAGGCGGCGCAGGGCGCGCGTCTGCCGGTGCAGGATCTGGTGAACCGGATTACCCTGTGGTTTGTCCCTGCCGTGATGGCGGTGGCGCTGGTGACGGTGGTGGGTTGGCTGCTGTTCGGTCCGGCCCCGGCGCTGCCTTTTGCGCTGGTGGCGGGGGTGGCTGTGCTGATCATTGCCTGCCCCTGTGCGATGGGTCTGGCGGTGCCGGTGAGCATCATGGTGGGCACGGGTCGGGCCGCCGAACTCGGCGTGCTGTTTCGCCGTGGTGATGCGCTGCAGGGTCTGGCGAGCGTCGATGTGGTGGCATTCGACAAGACCGGCACCCTGACCGAAGGCAAGCCGGTGCTGGCGGGGATCGCGCCGCTGGGCCGCAGCGAGGATGAATTGCTGGCGCTGGTGGCGGCGGTCGAGGCGCTGTCGGAACATCCGCTGGCGGCGGCGGTGTTGGCGGCGGCGAAGGCGCGCGGGATTGCGCTGCATAAGGTCGAAGGTTTTACGGCCGTGCCGGGGCAGGGATTGTCGGGTCAGGTGGCCGGGCAGGCTGTGCTGGTGGGTAATGCGCGGATGATGGCGGGTGCGGGCGTGCCGGTTGAGATGATGCAGACCCTCGCCGTTACGATGGCGGAGCGCGGCCAGACGCCGGTGATGGTGGCTGTGGCCGGTGTGCCTGCCGGGGTGATCGGGATTGCCGACAAGGTGCGCCCCGGTGCTGCGGGAGTCATTGCGGCGCTGAAGGCGCGCGGGATTGCGGTGGCGATGGTCTCTGGCGATGTGGCGCAGACGGCGCGGGCGATTGGTGTGGAACTCGGCATTGACGATGTGCATGCGGGGGTGTTGCCCGGTGGCAAGGTCGATGTGGTGCGCGCCTTGCAGGCGGGTGGCCGCAGGGTGGCCTTTGTCGGGGATGGGATCAATGATGCCCCGGCGCTGGCGGCGGCGGATGTGGGTGTGGCGATTGGCACCGGCACCGATGTCGCGGTCGAGAGTGCCGATGTCGTGTTGATGTCCGGCGATCCGGCGGGCGTGGTCAATGCGATCGAGATCAGCCGGTTGACCATGCGCAATATCCGCCAGAACCTTGGCTGGGCCTTTGGCTATAACATCCTACTGGTGCCGGTGGCGGCGGGGGTGCTCTATCCGCTCTGGGGCACGATGCTGTCGCCAGCACTCGCTGCCGGGGCGATGGCGGCGTCGAGTGTGCTGGTGCTGGCCAATGCCCTGCGCTTGCGCGCTGTGCGGAGGGTGGCATGAACATCGGCGATGTGGCGTCACGGACCGGGCTGCCGGCCAAGACCATAAGGTATTATGAGGATATCGGGCTGGTGGCGCCGCTGCGCGGTGACAATGGCTATCGCCGGTTTCGCGAGAGTGATGCCCATAAGCTGACCTTTCTGGCGCGCGCCCGGATGCTGGGGTTTTCCATTGAGGATTGCCGCGGGCTGCTGGCGCTGTGGGAGGACCGCGAGCGTGCCAGTGCCGATGTGCGCGCGATTGCGCAGGATCATCTGAAGCAGATTGAAACGAAAATCGTCGATCTGGCGGCGATGCGGGATACGCTGACCGATCTGGTGCGGCATTGTGCCGGGGATGGAAGGCCGGAGTGCCCGATACTGAACCGGCTGGCGGGCGAGAAGGGCTGAATGGCAGGCCCTATCGGGCCTGACACTCGATGCCGTTGCCATTCGTCCCGGCCGGTGAGCCCCGCTTACCGGTCAGCGCCCGCCCCCGGCAGGGCGGGTGCTTTGCCCCCGCTGGGGCGGGCGCTGACCTGTGTGATTTGAGCCGGGATGGCGCGCTGTGTTGAGGTTCGCGGGTGAGCGGGGGGACGGCTCCACTGGAGCCATCCCTGATCCCGCTCATTCGTGTCGGTGGTGGTCTCGCTCAACTCGCGATTAGCGCTCGTATCCGCTCTGCGGCCGGGGTCAGGCGGCTGGCGGCGCGGGTGATCAGGCCGTAGGGCGCGACACGGATCCCGAGGTCGATGGGCAGGACGGCATAGGCGGCGTCGGCGGTCTGTGCAAAGCTGGCGGCCACGGCATTGGCGAGGGGCGCGATGGCGTTGGACTGTTGCAGCATCGCCAGCGTCAGCAGAAAGGACGAGGTGGCGAGCCTTCCCGGTGGTTCGCGCAGGCCCAGGTCGCTGAGCCGCGCCAGCACGGCCCGGCGCAGGATGGTGCCGGGGCCGGGCAGGACCCAGTCGTAATCCATCAGCATGCCGGGGTTAAGGGTTGGTTCCTGCGCCAGCCTGTGACCGCGCCGGACCACGAGGCAGACGGGTTCATCGCCCAGAATCCGGATATCGAAAAGCGCTGGGTCATGCCCGTCAGGCAGCCTTGCAAGGGCAAAGTCGATGCGCCCCGCCAGAAGCTGTTCGCCCAGCAGGTCGCTGGTGGCCACGTCAACTTCGACCGTGACGCCGGGCAGTGCGAGGCGGGCGGCGCGCAGCGCGGGCAGGACCCGGTCCATCGCGGGGCCAGTGACCGAGCCAATCCGGACGTGCCCGCTGCTGCCATCGCTGACCTCGCCAATGTCGCGCGCCGCCTCGTTGATTTCGAGCATGATGCGCCCGGCCCGCCGCGCCAGTGCCTGACCGGCGGGGGTGAGGGCGACGCCGCGCCCGGCGCGCAGATGCATAGGCTGTCCGATGATCGCTTCCGTCTCGGCCAGAAGCCGGGAGGCGGCGGGCTGTGTGATGCCCAGATCGCGCGCGGCGGTGCCGATCTGGCCGCTGGCGGCGATGGCGGCCATGAGCCGCAGATGGCTGAGTTTCAGCCCACGTTTGAGGAGGTGATCCATAATCATACCAGTATTGATATGTCAGGATCACGCAAGATCATTTGAATGTCATGTAACGCTCTGGTCTGTTGGAGAAAACGGAGGGAACTGATGCTGATTTCGCAGATACGCGACGGGCAGGGGATTGCGGTCGTCGCGCGGGAGGGGACTGAGGCGGCTGTGGTGCGGGGTGTTGCCAGCACTTATGCGCTGGCGCAGGAGGCGGCGGAGAGTGGCCGCAGTCTGGCGGCGGTGATCGCAGCGCATGGACTGGGCGAGGCGGTGGATATGGCCGCACTGGCCGCTGCGGGCCGCCTGTTGCTGCCCATCACCCATCCGGACCCCGCGCATCTGCATCTGACCGGAACCGGCCTCACGCATCTGGGATCGGCGGCAACGCGGGATGCGATGCATACCAAGGCGAATGAGGAAAACGCCTCTGATTCCATGAAGATGTTCCGCATGGGGCTTGAGAATGGCAAGCCTTCGAACCTGCCGGGGGTGCAGCCGGAGTGGTTCTACAAGGGCAATGGTCATATGGCCGTGGCACCGGGTGCGCCGCTGGTCAGCCCTGCATTCGCGCTCGATGGTGGGGAGGAACCCGAGGTGGCGGGGGTCTATATCATCGCAGGGGATGGTACGCCCTGCCGGGTGGGATGGACACTTGCCAACGAGTTTTCCGATCATGTGACCGAACGGATCAATTATCTGTTTCTGGCGCATTCCAAGCTGCGCAATGCGTCTTTCGGCCCGGAAATCCTGATCGGGGAGGTGCCGCAGGATATTCGCGGCACATCGCGTATTCGTCGCGACGGGGCGGTGATCTGGGAAAAGCCGTTCCTGTCGGGGGCGACGAACATGAGCCACAGCTTTGCCAATCTGGAGCATCATCACTTCAAGTATGATCTGTTTTGCCAACCGGGCGATCTGCATGTGCATATGTTCGGCACGGCGACGCTGTCGTTTGCCGATGGTATCAAGACGCAGACCGGCGATATCTTTGAGATCGAGGCGCCTGCGTTCGGGCTGCCGTTGACCAACCCTCTGGCTGTGGCCGCCGACCGTGGTGTCGCTGCCGTCCGCCCCCTCTGAAGGACAGATCATGACATTCAAACCCGCTGCATGGCCCCGCAAACTGCGTTCGCAGACATGGTTCGGAGGCACATCCAAGGACAATATCTATCACCGGGGCTGGATGAAGAACCAAGGCCTGCCCGCCGATCTGTTCGATGGTCGTCCGGTGATCGGGATCATGAACACATGGTCGGAACTGACCCCGTGCAACGCGCATCTGCGTGATCTGGCGGAAAAGGTGAAGTTCGGCATCTATGAGGCGGGCGGGTTTCCGGTGGAAGTGCCGGTGTTCTCGGCCTCTGAATCTGCGTTTCGCCCGACGGCGATGATGTTCCGCAATCTGGCGGCGATGGCGGTGGAAGAGGCGATGCGCGGGCAGCCGATGGATGGCTGTGTGCTGCTGGTAGGCTGTGACAAGACCACGCCCTCGCTGCTGATGGCGGCGGCATCGACCGATATTCCGTCGATCGTGGTGACGGGCGGGCCGATGCTGAACGGGTATTTCCGGGGCGAAACCGTAGGATCGGGCACGCATCTGTGGAAATTCTCGGAAGCAGTGAAGGCCGGGACCATGACCAAGGAAGAATTTGTCGAGGCGGAGGCGAGCATGTCCCGCTCTCCCGGTTCATGCAACACGATGGGCACGGCGAGCACGATGGCGAGCATGGCTGAGGCGCTGGGCATGGGACTGTCGGGGAATGCAGCGATCCCGGCGGTGGACAGCCGTCGCCGTGTGATGGCGCATATGACCGGGCGGCGGATCGTGCAGATGGTCAAGGATGACCTGAAACCATCCGACATCATGACGAAACAGGCGTTCGAGAATGCGATCCGCACCAATGGCGCGATTGGCGGATCGACCAATGCGGTGATCCATCTGCTGGCCATTGCGGGCCGGGTCGGGGTCGATCTGACGCTGGATGACTGGGACCGTTGCGGGCGCGATGTGCCCACGATTGTGAACCTGATGCCCTCGGGCAAATACCTGATGGAGGAGTTCTTTTACGCCGGGGGTCTGCCCGTCGTGATCAAGCGTCTGGGCGAGGCGGGCCTTTTGCACAAGGACGCGCTGACCGTTTCGGGCCAGACGATGTGGGATCAGGTCAAGGATGTGAAGAACTGGAACGAGGATGTGATCCTGCCGACCGAAAAGGCGCTGACCCAGTCGGGTGGCGTCGCGGTGCTGCGCGGCAACCTCGCGCCATTGGGGGCGGTACTGAAACCCTCTGCCGCAACGCCGAGCCTGATGGTGCATCGCGGGCGTGCCGTCGTGTTCGAGGATATCGACGACTACAAGGCCAAGATCAACGACGAGGCGCTCGATATCGACGAGACCTGCGTGATGGTGCTGAAGAACTGCGGACCCAAGGGTTATCCGGGGATGGCGGAGGTTGGCAACATGGGCCTGCCGCCCAAGGTGCTGCGCAAGGGGATCACCGATATGGTGCGGATTTCCGACGCGCGGATGTCCGGCACGGCCTACGGCACCGTGGTGCTGCATACCTCGCCCGAGGCGGCGGCGGGAGGGCCGCTAGCGGTGGTCAAGAATGGCGACATGATCGAGCTCGACGTGCCTAACCGGCGGTTGCATCTTGATATTCCGGAAGCCGAGCTTGCCGCGCGGATGGCGGCTTGGCGCCCGTCGGTGACGGTACCGCCGAGCGGTTATGCATGGCTGCATCATGCCCATGTGCAGGGGGCGGATACTGGCGCCGATCTCGACTTTCTCAAAGGGTGCCGGGGCAATCCGGTGGGACGGGACTCGCATTGATGCAGCATCCCGCCCCGCTCAAGGTCGCATTGGTGGGGATCGGCAAGATCGCAGTAGATCAGCATGTGCCGGCCATCGCGGCCTCGCCCGACTGGGAACTGGCGGCCACGGTCAGCCGGTCCGGGCGGCTTGGCGGCGTGCCGGCATTCACCGATTTCGAGGAGTTCCTCGATGTGCGGCCGGATGTGACTGTCGTATCGCTCTGCCTGCCGCCACAGCCGCGCTTTGCCTATGCCGTGGCGGCACTCAAGGCCGGGCGGCATGTGATGCTGGAGAAGCCGCCCGGTCAGACCTTGGCCGAGGTGCATGCGCTGGAGCGGCTGGCCGAGGATGCGGGGGTGACGATCTTTGCCACATGGCACAGCCGCATGGCCCGCGGTGTGGCCGGGGCCAAGGCGTGGCTCGCGGGCAAGGTGGTGCTGCGCGGGCAGATCATCTGGCGCGAGGATGTGCGGCACTGGCATCCGGGGCAGGACTGGGTATTTGAGCCCGGCGGCATGGGTGTGTTCGATCCGGGGATAAATGCGCTGTCGATCCTGACCGAGATTCTGCCCGCGCCGGTGCATCTGCAGTCGGCGGTGCTGGAGTTTCCCGCCAACCGCGCCACGCCGATTGCGGCGCAACTGCAGTTCTCGGACGGGATCAGCGCCGATCTGGACTGGCGGCAGACCGGCCCGCAGACATGGGATATCGTGGTCGAGACGGATGTCGGCGGGATCGTGTTGCGTGAGGGCGGCAACCGGCTCCTGATCGATGGGGTCGAGGCCGCAGGCGGGCCGGATGGCGAATATCCGGCGCTGTACGCCCGGATGGCCGACCTGCTGCACCGCGGGGCCAGCGATGTCGATCTGGCGCCTATGGTGCATGTGGCCGATGCGTTTTCGCTCGGGCGCAGGGTCACGGTCGATCCGTTCGATTTCTGAACCTGCGCTTGCTGCATCTTTTGGCCCTAAATATCCCGGGGGAGGCCCGCAGGGTCGGGGGCAGAGCCCCCAGCCCGCTCAACGCAGCGTCATCTGGGTGTATTTGGCCCGCATCGCATGCGGTGACATGCCGTAAGCCGTCTTGAAATGGTCGTAGAACTGGCTGATCGACTGAAACCCTGACTGTTCGGCCACCTTGCTGATCGCGGCCCCGCTTTCCATCAGCAGGGCCCGGGCGCGCAGCAGGCGCATGCGGATGATGAAGCGTTTCATTGGCAGCCGCATGGTGTGCGAAAACAGCGACAGCGCATAGTTCTGATGCAGCCCGGTCACCGCCGCCACATCGGCGTTGGACATCGGCTGCGCCAGATTCTCCATGATGAAGCGCACCATAGCCACCACATGCCGGATATGGGCCGAACTCAGCGCGCGTTCGTCGCCCGGATCGGCGATGGGTTGGCGCAGATAGACCAGATCATCCAGCAGCGCCCGGCGCAGCATGGCGTTCAGCTCCATCTTCATCACCTCGGTCCGCTCGAAATCATTGGCGCGGTAATCCCGATACCAGACTTCGATCTGCTGGGCGGAGAACAGGGTGTTGGGCAGCATGACCAGACCACCACCCAAAAGCGCCACCTGAAGCTGCGCGATATGCGGCATGAACAGGAAGGAGTCGAAAGGGAAATAGATATTGGCGAGCTTGACCGGCCCGTTGCCGGTGGGCGTCACATGGGTGAGCTGATGCGGAATTCCGGCCCAGAACAGCACAAGCTGCCCCGGCGGCACCACGATCACCTCGCCGTCGATGACATAGGTCATGCTGGCGCCGGTCAGAAAATTCGCCTCGACATGGCCGTGCCAATGCGGCGCGTCCATCACATAGGGCGTGAATATCCGCATCCCGAACCGCCCGACGGCGCGGGTGAGCGCGTAGAAGTGCCGCTCGTGGCTGGGTGTGCCCGGCTCGCGGCCGTCGATGAAGGAGTCTTTTGCCATTCGATTCGGCCCGATCTTAAGATTCCGGAAAACAATGTCTGATTCCGCTATTGCTGTAAACTGCCGCAGGGGCGCAGGATAAATTCACCTGCTGACCACGGAGGATACGGTCAACGGGCGCGGATCAACGAGAAGCCAGCCCGTGAACACGAGTTGGACATTGGCCCTTGGGAGGACCCATTAATGAGACTGAATTCACGCGTCGCTTTTGCGACGCTGCTGCTTGGCGTTTCGCCGGGGGCACTTTTGGCACAGATGGTCGAACCGACTTCTGTCCCCGAAGCGCCAGCGTTTGACGCACAAGGCGAGGCGGTTTTTGTCAACCGTAGCGACGTGTTCACCTATCGCGCGCTCGAGTCCTATAGCGAGCCTGCCTTCATGACCGCCTTTGTCGAGGCTGGCCTGTTGCCCCCGGTGGCCGAACGTCTGCCAGCAGAGCCGATGGTCTATAGCACCGCGAACATGCCCGACGGCACCGGCGTTTATGGCGATGTCATGCGTCATGTGATCGGCGGACGTCCCGAAGGCTGGAACTACATTGCTGGTAACAGTCAGGGTTGGGGCGGCATCGACATCGGCATGTCCGAATGTCTGACCCGCACCGGCCCGCTGTTCATGATCAATTCCGAAGATCTGGCCCCGATGCCGAACCTTGCCAAAGGCTGGGAATGGTCGGAGGACGGCATGTCGCTGGTCGTCAATCTGATCGAGGGTGCCAAGTGGTCGGACGGCGATCCGTTCGATGCCGATGATCTGGTGTTCTATTGGGACAACCATGTCATGGACCCCGAAATCACCCCGCTGAATGGCGCCACGCAGGACACGTTCGGTCCCGGCTCCACGATGGCCAAGACCGGCGAGTTTCAGGTGACGTTCACCTTTACCACGCCGCGCCCGGAATCGGTGCTTTACTCCATGGCCTACGGCACATTCTGCCCCGGCCCGAGCCATCTGCTGATGCCGCAGCACCCTGCGTTCTCGGACAATTCCTATGACGAGTATCGCAACGCATTCCCGCCGACATACCTGAACTTTCCGGTCATGGGCGCATGGGTTCCGGTCGAGTATCGCAGCGACGACATCGTCGTTCTGCGCCGCAACCCCTATTACTGGAAGGTTGACGAAGCTGGCCAGCAGCTGCCCTATCTGAACGAAATGCATTACCGTTTGTCCACCTGGGCCGACCGTGACGTGCAGGCCGTGGCCGGAACGGGTGACTTTTCCAACCTTGAGCAGGCTGAAAACTATGTCGAATCGCTGCGGCGTGCCGCAGAAGCAGACAGCCCGGCGCGTCTGGCCTTTGGCCCCCGCACCATTGGCTATTCGATGTATTTCAACTTTTCTGCCAATGGCTGGGGCGCACCTGACGAGCGTCGTCAGGCGATCCGCGAACTCAACCGCGACGCAAACTTCCGGATGGGCGTGACCCAGACGATTGACCGGGTCCGCTTGGGCGATAGTCTGGTAAAGGGTCCGTTCACCGCGCAATATCCGGGCGGTATCTATGCCGGGACATCGTTCTATGACGCGGATTCGACCGTGTTCTATCCCTACTCGCTCGACAGTGCGCGTGCGCATTTCGAAGCGGCAGGCCTGTCGGATACAGATGGCGACGGTTTCCTGAACCATCCGGCTGATGTGCTGGGCGGGGCTAATGTGCAGGTCACGCTGCTGGCCAATACCGACTATTCCACTGATTCGAACCTTGCCGAAGGTGTGGTCGCGATGTTGGAGGAAGCGGGCATTCAGGTGGCCCTGAACATGCTGGCGGGTAACGATCTGGACGCGACCCGCGATTCGGGCGGCTATGACTGGATGGTCCGGCGCAATTCGTCGGAATACATCACCGTCATTCAGCGCCCGACCGACCTTGCTCCTGTGGGTCCGCAGACTGCGTGGATGCACATGGCAAACGACGAGGGTGTGGTTGACCTGATGGACTTTGAGTCTGAGATGGTCGATGTGGTGAACGCGTTTATCGCCACTAATGACCCGACCGAGCGCGCAGACCTGATGAAAACCTATCAGCGTCTGCACACCGAGAACGTCTATTCTGTTGGTCTGACCGCCTATCCCGGCGCGCTGATCATCAACAAGCGTTTCTCGAACATCCCGGCGGGTGCGCCGATCTTCATGTACAACTGGGCCGAGGACAACATCATCCGCGAGCGGGTGTTCGTTGCAGCCGATGCACAGGCGGATCATGAACTGCATCCCGACATGCTGCCGGGTGCGCCGGGCGGCGATGGCCCGATGAGCGCAAACTAACCGGGTTCCTCCCGGTGTGGCGGGCGGGGCATCGTGCCTTGCCCGCCGCAGCTTCGGTCAGGTTTGATCACACCGCCGCATATCCGTGGATATGCACCGCCCCTTGTCCCGAAAGGTCCGTGTCCATGTTGCGCTTTCTCGGCATCAGGCTGCTACAGTCGATCCCGGTCCTGCTCATCATGAGCATGATCACCTTTGCCATCATTCAGGCGCCGCCCGGTGATTATGCGGATTTCATCCGCTCCAACATGATCACGCAGGGCAATGCCACCACGGCCGCCGCCAATGCCGCTGCCGAGCAATATCGCGAGCAGAACGGTCTGAACGATCCGATGGTGGTGCAATATTTCCGCTGGATCAGTGGCATCGTGCTGCGCGGCGATTTTGGCCATTCGTTTTTCTATAACAAGCCGGTGAGCGAAGTCGTGGGCGAGCGGTTGCCCCGCACGATCATGCTGGCGCTGGTGTGCCATTTTCTGGCCAGCGTCATCGGCATCTCTTTCGGCATCATCGCCGCCACAAGGCAATATAGCTGGACCGATACCGTGCTGAGTTTCGTCAGCTTTCTGGGCATGACGATCCCGCGGTTTCTGCTGGCGCTGATCATTCTCTATGTGCTGGCCTTCAAGCTCAACGTGCAGGAGTTGGGCAGTTTCTATTCGAGCCGCTATGGCGGGCAGCCCTATTGGACCGGCTTTCTCGACTTCAACTGGGGCAAGCTGTGGAACCTGATCCAGCATGTCTGGCCGGTGGTGTTTATCGCTACGCTGGGCGGCCTTGCCTATAACATGCGGGTGATGCGGGCCAATCTGCTCGATACCCTCAACGCCCAATATGTCGAGACGGCGCGGGCCAAGGGTCTGTCCGAAAGCCGGGTCATCATGCGCCATGCGGTGCCTAACGCGCTGCATCCGCTGATCGCCTATCAGGGCGTGATCCTGCCCTATATGCTGACCGGCGAGATCGAGGTGGCGATCGTGTTCTCGCTGGCCACGGTTGGCCCGGCGATTGTGGCGTCGATGGGGATTGGTGATGTCTATGTCACCGCGACCCTGCTGCTGGTGCTGGGTGCCACACTGATTATCGGCAATATCATTGCGGACATGCTGCTCGCGCTGCTGGATCCGCGTATCCGGGTGGGGAACGACTGATGTCACTGGACCCCAACATGCCGCAGATCGAGCCGGATTTTGGCGTCGAAGGTGTGGATGACCGCGCCTCGACCGTGACGACCGTCAGCCAGAGCTATGCCCGACTGGTCTGGCGCCGGTTCCGCAAGTCGGTGCCGGGGATGATCGGATTTGTGCTGGTCGTGACGATGCTGGTCATTTCGGTGTTTGCCGAGTTCTTTTCGCCGGTCAACCCGAAACAACCCAACATCAGTTTTGTGCCGCCGGACAAGATAAGTTGGTATATCCCCGGTGATGGCCCCGAGGCGGGCTGGCAATTGCTGCCGGTGTCGTTTCCGATCACCGAAAGTGACGAACTGGACCCGGTAACCTATCAGCCGCTGAATGGCCCGGATTACGAGAACCCGCGTCCGATCCGGTTTTTCGTCAAAGGCTGGGAATATCA
>Ga0105050_10002843_pt1 | contig 24406 bp, 19 predicted proteins | sample FRY01_FD_78088 | JGI IMG/M metagenome (GOLD analysis project Ga0105050, IMG submission 78088) | Freshwater microbial communities from Lake Fryxell liftoff mats and glacier meltwater in Antarctica - FRY-01 | ecosystem: Environmental > Aquatic > Freshwater > Ice > Glacier meltwater ...
CCTTTCCAGACGCATGATAAGTTCCGATATAATCCTGTCCTTCTCGATAGAAACAAGATCCGAAATTATTGGTTTCGATCCAAATTATTCGGTAACTTTATTTAAACTGATTAGTTACAAATTCATTTATTTAATATCGAATGTTATCGCTTTAATATTTTGATAACGAAGATTTAACGAATTTATTAGTCTTGTTTCTCTGGAATCCACTTTATTTCCTCTGCTTGTTTATCATGGGTCAATTTCCGTGCCAATACAAAGAGGAAATCTGAAAGTCTGTTTATATAGGACAATATAAAAGAATCTACCGGTTCAAAATCGTTTAAGTGGGAGACCAAACGCTCCGCCCTACGGCATATGGTCCTAGTTATATGACAATATGACACCGTTGTGTGTCCGCCAGGAAGGATGAAATGGGTCATAGGCGGCAAATTCAATTCCATTTTGTCTATTTCTTGCTCCAACATATTTAAATCCTCAATATTGATTTTTGGAATATTTAATCGGTCTTTCCCGCTTTTAAGTTTTTCCTTTTTAGGGTCAATGGCCAATAAGGCTCCTACCGTAAATAATTTCTCTTGTATTTTTATCAAAATTTCCTTGGAATCCTCCGCTATATCTTGGTCCCTGATCAATCCAACCCACGAATTAAGCTCGTCCAATGTGCCGTAACTTTCTATTCGGATGTGATGTTTGGGTACGCGGGTGCCTCCAAACAGCCCCGTTGTGCCATCATCCCCTGTTTTGGTATATATTTTCATGTAGATGGGTGCATATTAGTTTGAAAGGTTTATTCTTTAGTTCTTCGGCCGTCATTGTTGGCATTCAACAGTAAGGTATTTATTGGGCAATGCTAGTACAGTAAAAAAGTTAGTCTTTTGGCTTGTTTCTATCTCCTCTGCTGTAATCTTCCATAAATTTTCTCGATTTCCTATCCTTAGACTTTCTCTTGGTAAGTCCTTTTGTTACTAAGAAAATAAGACCAAGAACGGCGAGCACTATGTAAATGATGTAGTCCATTGGTCAAATTTTTGGATTTTCTTTAATGACTTATAAAAATACGGGTTTAAATCCGAATCTTAAAATGCTCCTTTACCTGTCCTGTGCGGAAAAATACCAATCCACCGTAAAATAGGTCTATGGTTACCCTTACCTGCTCTAATTCCTTTATACTTCTCCACATTTTATTAGTATTCGCTGTTTTGTATATGTTATCTACATAAACAATAGTATCGTGGGAAAGGTGAACGTTTTGAACAATATTTTGTTCTATGGCTTCACTGTCCAGCGTACCTAAAAAGATTAATTCACCGGAACTATTTACACTAGTTACTCCCTTTAGGTTTTTGGTTAATTTCCTCTCTAAATCGATACTATTGGGAGTCAATTGTATTTTGGTTATTTTAAAATAGTTTACTGTTTTAAGCAGTATGTTATGGGACCTGTTGCCATTGAAATTAGGGGCTGCATAAAGGCACTGTGTAACATAGTGGTACACAAAAGGGGAGTGTACCCCGTGTTGGTTGCTCGAAGCCATCCAAAATTTTAAAAAAGAGAAAAGGCGATAAAACATCTTAGACGCTTTTTTAAAGGACTATGCGTCCATGGACATTGAAAGTTTGAACCAGCGTTCCGTTTTTTCTTCTATGGTATCGGTAATTTCTTTTAATTGTATGGATAATTTGGAAATATCATCACCTGACAATGTGTTGTCTGTAAATTTATTCTGGATTACTTCCTTTTTGGATTCCAGTTTTTGTATTTCCTTTTCCAATTGTTTGTATTCCTTTTGTTCCAAAAAGGAAAGTTTCTTTTCTGTTTCTTCCGATTTCCAGGTGGTTTTGGAGTTTTTTACTTCGACCGCCTTTTCCTTAATAGCCTTGCTTTCCTGTACGTTACTATCTTCATAGGATCTGAAATCTGAATAATTGCCCGGGAAGTCCTCAATTTCGGTATCCCCCCTAAAAACAAAAAGGTGGTCTACAATCTTGTCCATAAAATAACGGTCATGGGAAACTACCAGAAGGCATCCAGGGAAATCAAGTAGAAAGCTTTCCAATACGTTTAGGGTAACTATGTCTAAATCGTTTGTAGGTTCATCCAAGATTAGAAAGTTCGGATTTTGTATCAATACGGTACATAAATATAAACGCTTGCGCTCACCGCCACTTAATTTTTCAACAAAATCATATTGCTTTTTACGGTCGAATAGAAAACGTTCCAATAATTGTTGGGCAGAAATTTGCTTTCCTTTCATTAAGGGAATGTAATCCCCAAATTCGCGAATAACATCAATAACCTTTTGACCTTCTTTAATGGTAATCCCCTTTTGGGTGTAATAGCCAAACTTAATGGTTTCCCCTGTAATGACCTTGCCACTATCAGGTTGTTCCGTACCACTTATTAAATTTAAAAAGGTAGATTTTCCGGTACCATTTTTTCCAATTATGCCGATTCGCTCTCCTTTGAGGAAATTATATTCAAATTTATCCAGAATGGGTTTATTGGGAAAGGATTTGGATATTTTATGTAGCTCTACAATTTTGCTCCCCATGCGTTCCATATTAATCTCCAGCTGTACCTCGTGCTCTTTTCTACGTTGACTCGCCTTTTCCTTTATGGTGTGAAAATCATCGATTCTTGATTTCGATTTTGTAGTTCGTGCTTTTGGTTGTTTGCGCATCCAATCCAATTCTTTTTTAAATAAAATTTTGGACTTGTGCTGTTCTACCACCTCCTGTTCTATCCGTGCCTCTCTTTTTTCCAAATAATAGGAATAATTTCCCTTGTAGGAATACAGTTGCCCGTTGTCCAACTCAATGATTTCATTGCAAACGCGTTCCAGGAAATATCGATCATGGGTAACCATAAACAAGGTCATATTTTCCTTGGCAAAATACTGTTCCAGCCACTCGATCATTTCAAGATCCAAATGGTTGGTAGGTTCATCCAGTATTAGCAATTCGGGCCTGTTGATAAGGGCATTGGCCAGGGCTAATCGCTTCTTTTGTCCTCCGGAAAGTAGTCCTACTTTAACATCAAGATCTTCCAGTTTTAATTTGAAAAGTATCTGCTTGTATTGGGTTTCAAAATCCCAAGCATCATAGCGTTCCATGGCTTCAAAAGCCTTTTGATAGGCATTTTCGTCTTCCGGATTCAGTAGTGCATGTTCGTAGTTTCGAAGAACTTTCAAAACATCGTTGTCCGATGCGAATATGGTTTCCTCTACGGTTAATAGAGGGTCTAAATCAGGTTCTTGTTCCAAAAATGAAATTCGAATGCCTTTTCGGCTATTGATTTGACCCGTATCCGAAGCATCTTTGCCGGATAGTATATTAAGGATGGAAGTTTTTCCACTACCATTTTTAGCAATAAGTGCAATCTTTTGATCCTTATTGATGCCAAAAGAAATATTTGAAAAAAGTGATAACTCGCCAAATGACTTGGATATGTTTTCTACGGTAAGTAGGTTCATCTAAGGTATTATTTTATACTGATTTGTTGCTGGAAATACTTCCATAAAAAAAGATATCTTACGCCCAGCATGATCCAAAGTGGTATGGTTAGGGGGGAGAACACCTGTATCTTAAATATTGCTAATATTAGGGTCAAGCCCAATAAGCCCAATAGAAATAATAGGTAATTGGGCAGCCAATTAGGGGTATTCTTCTTTTTTATAATAACGAAACCAACAATTAAATTTAAAGGGAATACCCATAAAATATTAAAGTTGTTGGCTGTAGCGCTGTGGTCCGTAAAAAACCAAAGGAAAATTAATAGGACACCGGCCAGACCGGTCACGAAAAATAACAGGGAATCGATCACCCTGCTTCTAATTTGGTTTTTATAATCAATATAAGTTATGGCCAGTACCAACACTAGCATTGCCAAGATCCAGAATAGGGGGGAAGCCAAAAAGTACCCCTTTCCCTTCTTTTTTACGGACTCTAATATGGTTCTTTCCCTAAGTACAAGCTCATGGTCGGCCAAGGTGGTATTGTCCAATTGTTGCATTACATATATAGGTAAGAACATATGTTCTTTTACAGTGGCTGTCCTGTCGATTACGGCCCCTAAGGCCAAATCAATTCCGAAGCTAGACCAAGAATTGGTGATTAGGTTTTGGTGGATAAGTTGTCTGAAGGTGTACTCTTTTTCTAAATGATCATCTTTGAAAAGTAACTTTTCACCTAAGGCTTCTTGTAATACATCGCCTATTTTAGTGGCGCAATTGTTAAAAAAGAAATCGTATTTATAATCTCTGTTTTCAGGGCGATAGTTGTTTTCCAAAAATTGGAACAATTCATTTTTTTGAATGGGAGTAAGCTTTAAGAGTTGTTCCTTTACCCATCTGTTCTCCAATTCGTATGCGTATAAGAAATTGGGCATGTTCTGCTTGCTCAGAGAATAGAACAATTTACCCGTAGCGAACTCTACATAGAACATTGGTGGGTCAAAATTAAAAGTCCCGTAGTTGTATACCCAGTCCACTCCTTGTGCAGGATCCTGTATCCTAAAGGCACTATGGCCAAATGTGGTGTATAGGTCACTTCCAGTACCACATGTTAAAACGCTTATTTGGGCCTCGGGGGTTAGTTCCCGAACCTGCGCATAGCCGAAGGATATTAGGCCTAAAAGAAATGTATAAATAAGAATCTGTATCCGCATATACTGTTGAAATCCACTATTTTTTGAAAATATCAACGCAAATATCGAATAATTTAAAGGAATTGTGGGGCATAGCCTAGTGTATTATAAAAAACAAGATATATTTTAACAGCATTTTTATATAAATGGTATTTTTACACGACGATACCAAAACTGTAAGATGCAGATTTAGGTTCTAAATTATTTAAAACCAGTTCTATGAAACGCCATATTCCAAATATTATAACCCTGCTAAATGTTTTTTGCGGTTGTGTAGCCACTGTGTTTGCCGTTCTGAACAAGTTGGAGATGGCGGCGGTTTTTGTTTTCTTAGGCATTTTTTTTGATTTTTTTGATGGATTGGCAGCTCGTGTTTTGGATGTAAAAAGTGAATTGGGATTGCAATTGGATTCCCTTGCCGATATGATTACTAGCGGATTGGTGCCTGGTATCGTGATGTTTCAACTATTGAGTATGTCTTACAATGGTGGATGGAACATTGGACTGCAACTGGATTCGGCAGAGACTATGAGGTGGGCGGCATTTGATATTCCCTTGCTACCTTTCTTTGGGTTTCTGATTACCCTTGCTTCGGCCTATCGTTTGGCTAAATTTAACTTGGATGAAAATCAGGTTTCCTCCTTTGTGGGTCTACCTACCCCGGCTAATGCCCTGCTGATACTTTCTTTCCCACTAATATTACTTTATCACAACAATGATTTATTAAATACCATTATCCTAAATAAATGGTTTTTGATAGGTACAACACTTTTGAGTTCTTATTTATTGAATGCCCGTATTAGTCTTTTTGCCTTGAAGTTTAATAATTGGGGCTTTAAGGATAATGCACTGCGGTATATATTTATTGTAGTAAGTTTTGTGCTGATACTTACCATGAAATTTATAGCTATTCCGGCCATAATTGCCTTCTATGTTGTTAGTTCCTTAGTGGATCATATGAATAGCCCGCAAACAGTTTAAGGGTTGTAATCTTCCCTTTGGAGCCATTGATTTCAGTAACTTTTAGAAAGATGGGTAAAGCGCCGGTATAGGCTTAGGGAAATATAAGGGCAATAACTATTTTTGATTTGGAAGTTGTTTCAAAAAAAACTAAAAATCCAGTTTCTTTTTACGAAGTTCAAAATTCTGTCCCAAATATACCTTACGTACCATCTCATCGGCAGCCAAATCTTCGGGTATCCCAGATTTAAGGATACCTCCCTCGAACATTAAATAAGAACGTTCTGTAATTGCCAATGTTTCCTGTACGTTATGATCGGTAATTAAAATGCCTATATTTTTATTTTTAAGCTGGGCAACAATTCTTTGTATATCCTCAACGGCAACAGGGTCAACTCCAGCAAATGGTTCATCTAATAAAATAAATTTAGGGTCGGTGGCCAATGCCCTGGCAATCTCTGTTCTCCTTCTTTCTCCACCGGATAAAAGATCGCCCCGGTTTTTTCGAATATGGCCTAGTCCAAATTCCTCTATGAGCGATTCCATCTTCATCAACTGCTCTTTTTTGCTCAACTTGGTCAATTGCAGTACACTTAGTATATTCTTTTCGATGCTCAATTTCCTAAATACAGAGGCTTCCTGTGCCAAATATCCAATACCATTTTGCGCTCTTTTGTACATGGGAAAGCGGGTAATTTCCATTTTATCCAGAAAAATGTTACCTCCATTTGGTTTGATCAAACCTACTATCATGTAGAAAGAGGTGGTTTTTCCAGCACCATTGGGACCAAGTAAACCAACAATTTCTCCTTGGTTTACTTCCAATGAAATTCCTTTAACTACTTGTCGCCCTCGGTAGGACTTCATTATATTATCTGCTCTTAGCTTCATAGTACCTTTGCTATTCTCCAAAACTAAGCCTTATATTAGTTTAGGAAAAGATATTGTAGTTTTTTTAACCTTCTTTTTAATCCATCTTCACCCTAAATGAACAAGGGATTTTTAAATGCTGGTTTATAAAAGGGTCTCGTTAACCAGAATTAAAATCACCTCTTATTAAAAAGGATTATCTCTTTGGATACCGGCCCAAGGTTTTTATTTTTCTTAAAATAGAGCAGGAATTAAATTCTTAGCTCGCTTTCGCTCTTTTCTTTTCTCTCTTAGCATCTCTTCTCAAAACCACCTTGGAAATGTAAATACTTACTTGGTAGAGAACTAATATAGGAACAGCCACAATAATTTGACTAGCTACATCAGGAGGTGTAATTACAGCAGATAGAATAAGTACTACTACAAGGGCAATTTTTCTGTATTTACGCAGTATTTCAGGAGTAACGAGACCTATTTTTGTCAAGAAATATATGATTATAGGTAATTCAAAAATTAAACCGCAAGCAATGACCGAAGCCCTTACGGTGGCGATGTACGAGAGAAGGTCTATTTCCCTTACCACGGAGTCACTTATAGAGTAACTTCCTAGGAAATTTATTGATAAAGGGGCTACTACATAATAACCGAACAATACACCAGTAAAGAAAAGTGCGGAAGCTATAAAAATAAAGCCTCTTGCATTCTGGCGCTCGTTATCGTGTAGACCTGGGGCAATAAATTTCCACAATTCGTATAAAACATAGGGAAATCCAATGATAAAACCAGCCCAAATAGAAGTCCAAATGTGGGCCGAAAATTGTTCTGACATTTGTCTACTCTGTACCGTAAACTCGGGTTCACTATTACAAAAGGCTTCACTAAAACCCAACATTTTGGAAAAGTCGCAGAATACGTGGTAAGTCGGGAAATCTGGCATCATAGGCCCAAAAATGACCGTATCAAAAATAAAACTTTTCATTAAAAAAGCTACTCCTCCAATAATAACTATGGCCAAAGTTGATCTTATTAGATGCCACCTTAGTTCTTCCAAATGATCTAGGAACGACATTTCATTCGGGGTCTTAATCTGTTTTGTCATTATAATATGCCTTCTTTAATTAAATTGTGTAAATGTACTATTCCTTTGTAATTTTCCCCCTCAACAACCAATAATTGTGAGATGTTTTTGGCTTGCATTAATTCCAATGCTTTCACGGCAAGCACGTCCGTAGCAATGGTTTTGGGTGTTGCGCTCATAATATCTTTGGCAGTTAATCCATAGATATTATCATATTTATTGAGCATTCGCCTAATATCCCCATCGGTAATTATGCCTACTATTTTATTATTTTCCAATACTGCGGTAGCTCCCAACATTTTTTCAGAGATTTCTACAATTACGGATTTTACATCACTGTTGGTATTCACTTGGGGTATCTGATTGTTACTAGAGATATCGCCTACCCTTAAATAGAGCTTCTTGCCCAAGGCACCACCAGGGTGGTATTTTGCAAAGTCCTTGCTGCTGAAACCTTTTAGTTCCAATAGGCAGATAGCCAAAGCATCACCTATAACCAATTGGGCGGTTGTGCTTGTAGTTGGTGCTAAATTATTGGGGCAGGCCTCCTTTTCTACATAGGTATTCAAAACATAGTCGGCCTGTACGGCCAAAAAAGAATCTAGGTTGCCGGTCATTCCTATTAATTTGTTATGGCCACTTTTGATCAAGGGTACCAACATTTTAATTTCTGCGGTATTTCCACTTTTGGAAATACAAATAACCACATCGTTTTTCTGAACGGTACCAAGATCACCATGGATTGCATCCGCAGCATGCATAAAAATAGACGGAGTGCCTGTAGAATTTAGGGTAGCAACAATTTTAGAGGCAATTAGGGCGCTTTTTCCAATGCCCGATATTATAACCCTTCCTTTGGATTGTCTAATGCATTCCACCGCTTTCGAAAAGTCTTCGTTTAGGAGAGATCCTAAATGGAATATTGCTTCGGCCTCAGTTTCAATGGTTTTCTTTGCTATGGCCAATATAGCTTTGGTATTGCTCAAAGTAATTTAAAATTATGTGATGATTTTCCTAAAAGAAAGTCTTATATTTATAATACAAAATTACATAAACTTAAGTTTATAGTAAATTTTAAATTTGAACAAATTTATTTATAATAAATACTTATTAAAAAGACAAAAATTCCTTAACTTAAGGAATTTCTTTTTGGTGTTGGTGCCAATATATATTAATCAAAATGGTGAAGTACGGTATGGGTATAAGTGAGATTGATTTACATGCCTCTCTAAAAAAGTATTTTGGATTCTCCGAATTCAAAGGTTTACAGGAAAATGTTATAAAGAATATTGTACAGGGTAAAAATACCTTTGTAATAATGCCCACTGGTGGTGGGAAATCTCTGTGTTATCAATTGCCGGCGCTGATGCAGGAGGGTACTGCAATAGTGGTGTCCCCTTTGATCGCCCTGATGAAAAATCAGGTAGATGCTATTAGGGACGTGTCCAGTGAAATAGGGGTGGCCCATGTTTTGAACTCCTCCTTAACAAAGACAGAGATCAAGCAAGTGAAACAGGATGTAAGCAGTGGGGTGACCAAACTTTTATATGTGGCGCCAGAATCATTGACAAAGGACGAATATGTTGCCTTTTTACAAGGGGAGAAAATTTCCTTTGTTGCTGTGGATGAGGCGCATTGTATATCGGAATGGGGGCACGATTTTAGGCCAGAATACCGCAATCTTAAATCTATTGTTGGTAGGTTGGGAGACAATATTCCCTTGATTGCCCTTACCGCCACAGCGACCCCTAAAGTTCAGGAAGATATTATTAAGAATCTGGGTATAACAGATGCCAAGGTATTTAAGGCCAGTTTTAACCGGCCTAACCTTTATTATGAGATAAGGCCAAAGACTCAAAATGTTGACGGGGATATTATTCGTTTTGTTAAGCAAAATTCTGGCAAGTCCGGTATTATTTATTGTCTTAGCAGGAAGCGGGTAGAGGAGTTGGCCCAGGTACTGCAGGTCAACGGTGTTAGTGCCGTACCTTATCATGCAGGATTGGATGGTAAAACTAGATCCAGGCATCAGGATATGTTTTTAATGGAGGATGTAGATGTGGTGGTTGCAACCATTGCTTTTGGAATGGGTATTGATAAACCAGATGTACGCTTTGTTATTCATCACGATATACCCAAAAGTATAGAAAGCTATTATCAGGAGACCGGAAGGGCTGGAAGAGACGGCGGAGAGGGACATTGTCTTGCCTTTTACTCCTATAAGGATGTGGAGAAACTGGAAAAATTCATGTCAGGAAAGCCGGTAGCCGAACAGGAAATCGGAAATGCACTGCTTCAGGAAATTGTGGGTTACGCTGAAACCTCAATGTCTCGCCGAAAATTCATACTTCATTATTTTGGGGAGGAATTCGATGAAATTAATGGGGATGGTGCTGAAATGGATGATAATACCAGAAATCCCAAGGAAAAGCAAGAGGCGACAGAGGATGTGGTAAAGTTGATAAATGTGGTATCTGGTACCAGTGAAAAATTTAATTCCAAAGAAATAGTTAGGGCATTAACGGGAAAGGTAAACGCCTTGATCTCATCACATAGGACAGACGAAAAGGAATTCTTCGGAAGTGGAAAGGACAAAGATAAAGGCTATTGGATGGCCTTGATACGTCAAACACTTGTTGCCGGAATGCTTAAAAAAGAAATTGAGCAATATGGTATACTGCACGTAACTCCTGCAGGTAAGGAATATGTAAAGAATCCAACATCATTTATGATGACGATGGATCATGTATACAATAAGGAAGCTGATGATGCCATTGTAAGCGCCGCTAAAGCGTCTGGTGGTGTGGCCGATAACAATTTACTGAAAATTTTAAAGGACTTAAGAAAAAGAGAGGCCCATAAATTGGGTGTGCCGCCCTTTGTAGTATTTCAAGATCCCTCCTTAGAGGATATGGCCCTTAAATACCCAATATCCTTAGATGAATTGGTAAATATCTATGGAGTTGGAGAAGGTAAGGCGAAAAAGTACGGTAAGCCATTTGTGGATCAAATCGCTGCTTATGTTGAGGATAACAACATATTAAGACCAGATGATCTGATCGTAAAAAGTACAGGTGCCAATTCATCCTTGAAGCTATATATCATTCAAAACGTGGATAGAAAATTGCCATTGGACGATATTGCTTCGGCTAAGGGGTTGGAGTTGAAAGAGTTGATAAAGGAAATGGAACAAATTGTCTTTAGCGGTACCAAATTGAATATTGCCTATTGGATCGATGATATTTTGGATGAAGATCAACAAGAAGAGATTCATGATTATTTCTTGGAGGCCCAGACCGATGACCTAGAAGTGGCGTTGAAGGAGTTTGATGGTGATTATGAAGACGAAGAACTAAGATTGTATAGATTAAAGTTTATAAGTGAGGTAGCCAACTAAAGGCTGTCGCATTGTTGATTTGGACATTTAACTAGGAGGGTCCAACTTCGCACATTAACCCTAGTTTCTAGCTTCTGGCAGTTGAGGCCCATAGTGTTATGCTATGTGCCAAATCTTTATTGGACTGCTTTTTCCAATAAATGCAATGTCATTTTATCAGTGTCTAATTTGGCGTTTATACCTATTGGCAAGGTGAAATTGTTTTCAATATGGCCAAATGTCATGCCATACACTGCAGGTAAACCTAGTGGTTTGATCCTATCCATAATAACCTCCTTGAGCGTAAACGATTTTGTGTTCGGGATACTGTCACATCCTTTAAAAACTCCAAAAACAAATCCGGCAGCTTTATTAAAAGTTTTACCCTGAATTAATTGGGTCAACATTCTATCAATGCGATAGGGGGCTTCTTCAATATCTTCCAAAAAGACTATGGCATCGGTAAAATCAATTTCATGTGGTGTTCCTATCAGGGCATTTACCAGTGTTAAACTACCGCCTACCAATTTTCCATGTACTACACCAGGGTTAATGCAATACCTATTGTATTCTGCCTTGCGGTATTCCTCCTGCTTTGTTATTTCAACATTTTTGATAATGGGCAATTCATTGGTTTGCATTACCACATTGAGCAGCTGCTCAATACTATATGCATCGTTGATAGTGCTCCCAACTGGCCCGTGAAAGGTAATTAGTCCGGTTTCTTGATGAATGCCATTTAAAATAGCCGTTATATCGCTAAAACCAATTATTGCCTTTGGATTTTTCTTTATTAGGCCATAATCTATCATATGCATAATTCTAGTACACCCGTATCCTCCCCTGGCACAAAGTATTCCATCTACATTTTTATTGGCAAACATTTCGTTTAAGTCAGCTGCCCTTTCAGTATCACTATTGCTAAAGTACCCGTGGTTGCCAAGTATGCGATGGGTATGGAAAGGTATAAACCCCATTTTTTCCAAAGTTTCTTTGGCTTCTAACAAAATCTCTGGTTTAATGGCATAACCTGGGGCAATGAGTCCAATGGTATCCCCTTTTTTTAAAGCTTTAGGGTTAATGATTTTAATAATCGATTGAGTTGGTTGGGAATTGGCCAAAATTCTAGTCGGAATTAGAGTTGCCATTCCTACCCCTAGTGCTGTTTTAAAGAACTGTCTCCTTTTCTTCATGTATGTTATTATGTGCCACCTAAATATATGAAAATTTGCAAAAAAAAAGTCCACCACTCCCATGGCAGACTTCACTAAATAACGTTATAAATACTACATGCCCAGGGATGATGAGTCTTCTTTGGATTTAGCCCTTTTTAATTGTCGTTGTATTTTCTTTATGGCGGATTCTATAGATTTTTCGGGTTCAATGATATTATACTCTCCCCAAAAATCAGGATCTGAGAATCCAACAGCCTCATCCTCCAGAATTATGGAAGACTTAATTCGGTCCCTATATTTAGGAGTCTCACCAGTGGTGTTCTTTTCCCAATCAGTGATAGCCATTTCACAGGTCATACTATAGATCGAATTGAAAAGTCGGTCGTCCCAATTAATTTTGAATTCCAATAGGACATTGCTATAACCATAGTACCATTTTCCATCCTTTTCCCTATAGTCTACCCGGTAGGCAATATCCGTTGGCCAGACGTTGGCATGGGCGGGTTTTCTACGAACGAACATTTTAGAGGCCACATCCCTATCTGTGATGTTTAGAGAATAAATGGCACTGGTCAGAATTTTGTTCTCCGCATCTATGTACAGCTTTCCTTGGTAAAGCGGGTCTAATATTGCTTCTTTTTGTTTAAAATTGATTACAAAAATCAGTTTGTCGTTTACCATAGTGGAGTTTTCAAAACTAAAGGTATAATCATCAAATGTTTCTTCCGTAAAAATATATTGTGGATATTTTATCATGTCTACAAAGAGGGTGTTAAATGGCCCACCTTGCAGTTTAATGGCCAAGGTGTCCAATCTGCTGTAGTCTGTGCTTTTCCTCGCCTTATAAAGCTGTAATGCATCCTTGCGATCCGAATTGTAGGGAGATTTGTAAATATTGACAACTGCCTCGGACAAGGATACGTTTTTCCTTCTTTTTTTAATGGTTTCCCTATAAAAAGCTGTCATTAGGGTAGGGTCGTCAAAATAATTATCACCTTTTCTCTGCAAGGTTTCCTTTACAAGAGCTTTAGCATCTTTTGGAACAGCAAGGCTTACCTCGGATAATTCCGTAAAGCTTACCTCCAGTGCAATTTCATTTTTATTTTCCTTAAGTTGGCTTAAAGGGATTGTTTTTGTCCTATAGCCTAAAAACGACACAATGATTTGCCCCTCACTAATTTCTTTGGGAACTTTTAAGGAGAAGTAACCCTCAGTATTACTAACGGTACTTATATTGGTGTTTTCGATCGTAAGGCTTGCAAAGACCAATGGGTTATTGGTTTCGCTATCAATAATTTTACCTTGATATTGGTTAAAAGAACTTTCCTGTTCCTGCACATCTTGGTACAGCACTGCCGCCGAAAAGGTGGGCGTTACCCCTAAGAACAACAAAATAAATATTGTAGCTATAAGGGAGGTTTTTTTAAAGGGATTTTTTTTGAGTTTCATGGCTTTCTTTTTTTATATCACCTACATGACTTTTATATTTTGAATTAAACTTAAGATTCTAATAAAATAATGAGCAAATGTTGTACCGCGCCTATGTGTATGTCAAAATGACACTAATTTAAGACAATTTAAAGACATTATGTCACTGTTGTATTGATTGAGGTATTAGCAATAAATTTAAATGTTGTTGGTGAAGGTTGGTAAAAGATGGATTCAAGCTAAGCGTCTATTGCATATATCAACCAATGACTGTCTTCCTAAGTTAATGATTTTTAACGAAATACCCTCTTAAAATTTAAACAAAATTTTAAGAGGGTATTTGAAGAATTGGCCTGGCTAATTGAGTCTGATTTTTGTCGGACCAGATAAAGAGCCTTATTTTAATTTATTATGTGCGGTGAACTACAGCGTGAATGATTCGCAGGTTATTCTGCGTGCACATTTAGCGAAGTAGTTACAATTGAATCAAGAATTAAACATATAAAAGCTTGTGCTCCAGTGATTCGTCGAAAATAGATTTGCTCATGTCTGGACGCAGCATATTTGACTTGTATGCCGGAAATAGCATTAAGTAGGATGTAGAAAGTTTGCCAGTTTGTTTATTTCTTTCTGCGCACCTCAAAAATATCGGATCTTCTATCTTTTAGATTTCTGACACTTCCAAATTGGTTAAGTTCTCTCAATAAATCTATATCCAGGTCAACGATTAAGATCATTTCGGTATTGGGTGTTGCTTCTGCTTTTATGCCATTGGCAGGAAAGGCAAAATCACAGGGTGTAAAAACCATGGATTGGGCATACTGTATATCCATATTGTGGACCTTTGGCAAGTTGCCTACACTGCCTGCGATCGCTACGTAGCATTCATTTTCAATGGCTCTGGCCTGTGCGCAATATCGTACCCTGGAATATCCGTTTTGGGTATCTGTTAGGAAGGGAACAAATAAAATATCCATTCCTTCATCTGCCAATAGTCTACTTAATTCCGGAAATTCGGAATCTTAACAGATCAGCACACCTATTTTTCCACAATCAGTGTCAAAAGCTTTTAATTCAGTGCCTCCCTGCATGCCCCATACCTTTGCTTCATCTGGAGTTACATGTAATTTCTCATATCGTTCCTTACTACCATCCCTTTTGCAGATATACCCCACATTGTACAACCTTTCATCTTTTATTTCTGGCATACTACCTGTAATAATATTGATGTTATAGGAAATAGCCAATTCGGAGAAACGCTGAACAATGGTGGCCGTATGTTTGGCCAATTCCCGTATGGCAGCAGACTCGGACAAATGATTGTTCTCCGCCATCAAGGGAGCGTTAAAAAATTCGGGGAACAAAGCAAAATCTGAGCGATAACCGGAAACCGCATCTACAAAATACTCTGCTTGTTGAAGTACATCATCCAAACTCTTATAGGAACGCATTTGCCACTGGATAAGCCCCAACCGCACCACTTTTTTAATTACACTAGCCTTTTTATTTTTCTTTTCGTAATAGATATTATCCCACTCCAATAGCACTGCATAATCATTTGAGGCTGAATCGCCGTCCAAATAATTTTTCAAAATTTTGGTGGGGTGAAAATCATTGGATATCTGAAAATTAAGCACAGGATCATTTATTTCCTTCCGCTTTACCTTTTCTATATACGCCTTAGGCGACAGGGTATCCATATATTTATGATAGTTGGGGATTCTGCCACCAAAGGCAACCCCTTTGAGGTTTAAACGTTCACAAAGGTCTTTTCTATAGTCGTAAAGCCTTCGGCCTAACCTCATTCCCCTATATTCCGGTTTTATAAAGACATCGATGCCATAAAGTATATCCCCATCGGGAGAGTGGGTGTTGAAGGTGTAATTTCCAGTAATTTGTTGGTAGGTGTGTTTGTCTTCGAACTCATCATAATTTAGGATAAGCGATAGGGCACAGCCTGCAATCTGGTTATTGACCTTAATTACCACTTGCCCTTCGGGAAATCTAGATATCAGATTGTTTATCTGATTTTCTCTCCAGTAGGCATCGGGCATTGTGGTATACGATTCTATCATAGCCGATTTTAGCTCTTGATAATCATCTAGGCTTAAATATACCAATTCAATATTTTCTATATCTTCCATCTTCATGGCCGTACGCTTAAAATTAATAAGGGGTTAAATAAATTGCTTTTACTTGTGATGGGTCTTTGTTGAATCAGAAATCATCTCGTTTATATCATTTAGCTCCACTTCGGATAAATATCGCCATTTGCCAACGGGAACATCCAATTGAATATTCATGATTCTTATTCGCTTAAGGGCGGTAACATTGTAACCCAAATACTCGCACATTCTTCTTATCTGGCGGTTAAGGCCTTGTGTTAGTACAATTCTAAATTGAAATTTGTTGATTTCCTCGATTTCACATTTTCGGGTTACCCGATCTAGGATGGGAACACCATTGGCCATTTTTTCAAGGAAAGCTTTAGTGATGGGCCTATCTACAGTAACTATATATTCTTTCTGATGTTTATTTCTGGCTCGTAAAATCTTATTTACAATATCGCCGTCATTGGTCAAAAGAATTAGTCCCTCACTGGGTTTGTCCAATCTGCCAATAGGGAATATTCTGCTAGGATAATTAATAAAGTCGATAATATTGTCTTTTTCTACCCTGGTATCCGTAGTGCACACAATACCAATGGGTTTGTTAAAAGCAATATAAACCGGCTTTTCCTGGGGTTCGGAGATAAGCTCGCCATCTACGCGAACTTCGTCAATGTCGGTAATTTTTGTTCCCATTTCCGGAACTTTTCCATTAATGGTGACCCTACCCTGATCAATAAGTTTGTCCGCAGCGCGTCTGGAGCAATAGCCCATTTCACTTAAAAACTTGTTTATTCGGGTTGCTTCCTTCTCTTTCATAAACACTCCTTAATCCCGATTTTTTAAATCGGATTTATGGGCGAAATATACTTAATTAAACCTTCATTTTTGTTAACACGGCCACAAGATATTATACCTTTTCTTTTTTGCTCCTATTTATATCCAGGTGAACTCTTGTAAATGACTATTTTTTTAAAGGATCTGCATTTTCCATATAAATTTCCTTTTCCAGTTCATTGTTCAATTTTTTAAAGAACAATATTTCAGCATAGAATTGCCAATCGAAATTTATGGATTGGTTGGCCAAATGTGCGTGATGGTCCTGATCCAGAATATAATTAGTCGGTTTGGTTAAAATTCGTGTTTTACTGTAGACTTTTTCCAAATCATTTCTTAGAGAGCTAAATTCAGACTCTAGCTCCTTTAGCTTGGAAGCCGTAGCAATTATATCATCTCTACTTTCTGCCATGTCGTAATCCCTTAGGGCCAGTAGCATTTTTGGGCTGAACTGGGCCAATTTGTTCACTTGCTCATAAACTTGTAGGTTATGGTCATTACGCAGTGCGATTGATCGGGCATTTTCTATTTTTTTGGCAATACTGTCGGTCAGTAATAGTGTTTCGGCCGCCGTTTTTATCCGATCTTCGTTGGTCAGGCTCCATGCTCCTACATTTTCTTTATTGGGAAAGTCGATTACCCCTTTTTCCATAGCATTATCCATGGAAGGAAGATAATTGCGCTTGTTGCCCTTGAGCAAAGCGTTTTTCCAGAATGCCACGGGTGTTTCAAGTTCAGTAATAAAAGTACTGTTTGCATCGGCAAGGGGATATCCGTATTCTCTTTGTCTAAAGGCAGCCTTAATTTCTTCTTTGTTGCGCTTATCTCCGATCCAGGAATATTCTGCAAAAGCCAAAATGCCTCTCATATACAATTCAAAATGTGGTGAATCATCATCCCACAGAGTTAATAATAGGCCCTTAAGACCACTATTTATGGAGCTTACTGCGAAAGATCTGATATTTTCCATATTACTTTCTTCCTGAGGCATTAAAACCCATCTGGTTTGACCGGCAGTAGCACCCATTACTTGAAGGCCGTGATCCGTAAACCATTGCATGGCTTTAACATTCCCTAGTGCCTGTGGAGAACTGTAGTTCCATCGCATATAGATGCAATTCTTAGGGAAAATATCCAGGAATTCCAATAATTTATGTTCATTCTCCAACCAGACTTGATCTACCTCGGCCTGGGTCATTTCCATTTTAAACATAGGATCATAAACATCTGCTTGCTTAAGGGGCATGTCGTCCCAAAAAATTGGCGTTTTTCCGTGTTCCTCTGCAAACTTGGCCACTTTGTCCAACCACATTAATTGCAATTTCAGCGGCGATTCCTTACTTCCTCTTCCTGTAGTATGTACTTCGTCACCTCCCACATGCAGATATTTGCCATATGGAAAAGCTTCCATAGCATCTAAATAGAGGTCAAATTGGACTTCGTAAGTTTTTGGATTCAGGGGATTAAAGGCCCAATCACTTTCGTGATTATCCCTAAGTTCCATATATTCTGGATGTTTTAGGACAAAGGACGCATGGCCCAATCCCTGTACCAGAGGACTGATTTCTATATGACGGGCTTTGGCATATTCGCTTATTTTTTTCCACTCCTCGATACTTAAAGCATCTTCTGAGGCAACAATTGGTTGACGTTTATATTTTAATTTGTCCTCAATTTCCAATATGATGCCGTTGATCTTGTAGCTGGCAAACTTATCCAGCAATTGATAATAGTATTCCGTCTTTTCCATATGATGCTTTACGTCCAACTGTATTGAACGATAAGCCAAAAGAGGGTAATCCTTTATTTGACACAAAGGTAAGTTTACCTTTTGATCCTTGGAATCCACGAATAACTGTTCCAATGTTTTAAAACCATAGAACAAGCCAGCCTCATCCTTTCCGGTTATATGAATTTGTTGGTCGGAAATGGCTAAGGTGTACCCTTCCGCAGGGGTATCTAATTTGGCATCTATTTCGTAGTTTAAAATAGTCTTACCTATATTATTGTCAAGGATCATAATATCCTTGTTAATTATGGGTAATGCTTCACTGTTTAAGGCAACAACATTTAAGGTTTGGTCGAAGGATATGGAACTAGAGCCGGTTACTACAAATTCTTGAGGTTGGGGCAGTACTTTAAAGTCACCCAATTTGTTCTCCTTTTGACTGCAGGAGAAAAGTAAGATAGATATTGTTAGAAGATAGATGCCTGTTATTTTATTCATATGACTTTTAATTGGTAGTTGATATTTTTGGATAGCTACTTTAAATGTTGATTAATTGGTAAAAATATTGAATAAGATTCAAATATGAAATCTTTTTGGATAATAGGCAATAAAGATTTTCTCGGTAAGTCACAGTAGATTTATCTTTTATTGTAATTAACTATTTAAACTCCAAATTGTTCCAAATGGTGGTTGAGATGTTTGTAGAACAAATTGTTCCATTCCATTTTGGTAAGAGGGCCAAAAGAATGTGATTCTTTATTATGGAAGTAACCCTCACCAAGTTCCTGTGTTTTACTTAGGTGTTCTATCAATCGCTTTTTTTTAATTTCAAAGTCCCTTTCGTCTACAATTAGAAAAGCAGGAGCGGTCCTACTATTTTTTTTGTACGGTTTTTCATTAACTACGGGCTGTTTAACAAAAAGTTTGAGCATAAGTTTCATTATGCCGTTAGGTTTGGGGTGTTTTTCCGTATAAACCATTTCATAGGAGACATTACAATGGGCCAGCATCTGTGCAACATTCATTTTACCCCATAAGCCGATGCTTTTTGGGTCTAATTCATTTATGCGGCTAATAACATTATCCACAATCTCTTTGTTGAAAATATTCTCCATTTTTCTTTATTGTTATTTTTTATTTATCCAGTTGGTCGATACTCTATTTGCTGGGAAATTCTACAGTTATTATTACTTAAATTAAATCGTGATTGCAATGTGCACAAATAGCATAATCTAACTTATTTTACCATAAAAAGAGCATTGACGAAAAAGAGTTTTCCATTTTCCCAAAAACCGCGAAAAAGGGGGTTGTCTACCATGTAAACTACCTGTCCCTTGCCAAGTTTTTCTACTCCGAACACTAATGTGTTCGCAATTTTTTTCTTTGCTTCGCTTCCAGCGAAACCAGAAATGGGAGTTGTGTTTTTCTCTAAATAAGCGACAGTGCCCGAATCCAAATTTTCATAGGCGTCATCAGTTAATTTAAGTGTAAAATATTGATCACCGTAACCATAGGCCAAAGGGTGTGTTGGGTCTACTTTGGTGTTGAAAATTGCTCCTGTAATCGAGTTTTTGATGTCTTCGCGCTCAGCCTCTTCGTAAGGCAGTATAACTTCAGTACTATCTTTTTTGACTTCCTTTTCTTTTATTTTAAAACCGTGTTCTCCATTTATACCTTTTATGGCACCTTCCATAGCTATTAATTTTCCTCCATTTCTCACAAAATCCTTTAACTCCTCAAGTCTACTCTCATTGAAGAACTTAGTATACCATCCGTTTGGTAGAATAAGGACATCGTATTCGGATATATCCATTTCATCATAATATTCAGTATCCAAAATGGTCAGTGGAAAGTGGAGTTGTTGCTCAAAAAAGTGCCAAATCTCCCCAAACTCAAGGGTGCTTGTAGGTTCGCCGGATAGCATGGCTATTTTGGTGTCCGTAATCATAGGTACGTAGCGGGAGCCAAAATCATTTCCTTTTTCCACAAATCCCGTATTTGTGGGTGTTAATACGGTTTTATTGTTTTTGGCTACCCTGCTTAATGTCTCTACGAAGTCATTGTGATTTTTGTTATCACCTTTGGTGATGATTAAGCTTCCCCGGTCAAATTCTTTACCTTCCACATGAAATGGATTTTTGGCAAACCGAACTCGGATATTTTCCTTCATTAAAGCTGTTAAAAAACGGGCATCCTTCATACTGGACCAGTCGCTTATATAGGCATAATTATCCTCGGAGATATAGTCTCCTTGCGGTGGGGGAACAGTCCGATTGGCAGGCGTGTCCGAATCGACCAATGTTTGGGAAGCAATAGCCTCCAGTCCATAGGCATAGGGTAAGGACCATGCTGTAATGTCATAGGTGAGCGAATCGCTGAGTTTGGTACTGGGTTCCAAAAGTACCTGCGCCAAAGTGCCTTTAGCTTGGTTGGTGGATACCACTAAACTGGTATGGGTCGTTTTTAATGTCCCCAACTTTCCAGAATTGTACAAGTAGCCTTTAACGATTCCTTCCTTGGCCCAGCCATATTTAATCTCATGGGATTCAAGTAATGTAGCAAGGGCATCAATTTTATCCGGGTCACCGTTCATTACATAACTCATATATTTGAAATTCTTTTTCTGATAGAACTTCTTGAACTCCTTATTTAATTTTTCTACATGCTTGGAGGCTACTTCCACTGTAGAAAGGCCTGTGGTAAGATGATGGGCTATACGGTCTTGAAGCGTAAGCGTATCCCCGATTATTGTTTTTATTCCCAATCCGGCACGTCCACTACCTCCCTGTTCATAAGTCATTCCTATACTGCCATTGTAAGTGGGGTAGGTGTCACCATAACTAGGGTATAAAAGATCAAAGACCTCTTTTGTAAAATAAAACCAGCCATTGGCATCGAAGTATTTAGCGTGGTTCTTACCTATTGTTACCTGAAAATCGCGCTGAAAATCAGTCACAACTTCATGAAAGGGCTCTGCGGCCGGGGCAAAATAATAGGGATTATTAACTCCTTGTTCATGAAAATCTACATGTACATGGGGCAGCCATTGGTTAAATACCTTAATGCGTTGCTGACTTTCTATTTGGGTAAGCCATGCCCAATCCCGATTTAAATCGAACATATAATGGTTAGATCGTCCACTTAACCAACCTTCATGGTGTTCCTTGCTATTAGGATCTATATTATTGGGCGTATTTTTAAACTGATTGTACCAGTTAACATAGCGATCCCGTCCATCTGGATTAATGCAGGGATCTATAATTACTACAGTGTTTTTGAGGTAGGAAGCTTTAACCGTCAATAGCTCATAAATGGTCTGCATGGAGGCTTCGGTGCTTGCACTTTCATTTCCATGGACATTGTAACTTAACCATACTATGGCTTTTGTTGGTGAGCCTTCGCCTATGGTGTTCTTTAGGTGCTCTGCTCTAATAGACTCCAGGTCAAGAATGTTTTCGGCAGTAGAAACATAGGCTACGTACAAGGGTCTTCGTTCGTTGGTTTTTCCGTATTCTACCAATTTCACTCGATCGGGAGCATTGTCAGCCAAGTATTTATAGTAATCCACAACTTGATGGTGCCGTGTGAATTCCGATCCCAAGCCGTACCCCAGAAATTCTGAAGGAGATTGTAAAGTCTGGGAAATGCCTAAGGTTGTAGTAAGTAGAATAAAGGTAAATAGAAGTTTTTTCATCAAAATACATTAATATGCTTCAAGTCAAATCTAAGGATTATTAGTGATATTAATTCAATTCTATTGGTGGGTGCCATGTTTGGGTTTGCCAAGGCAATGCCCTAAAAGCTATTTTAAAATTGAAAATTAAACTTCTTAACGTATTTTTAGGAACTGAAAAAAGGGATAATTTTATCTTTACCAGCTATTACCAATATTTCTATGGAAGTCGAAGGCATACCCTTTAAAAAAACTGGTTATTTTTCTGAATTAATTTGCGACTATCTGGATGGCAAAGAGACCTTGTCGCCTTTTTATGGCAAACCTCCCCAAATAAATCAATTTAAGGAACAGATTAAAGCCAAACAAAATTTTCCGCAGGCCCATCGGAAGGTTTTACATTCGGTTCTTAAAGAACAATATAATAGTGTTAGCATATCCGAGGATACCAAAGTAAATATTTCGCTCTTAAAAGAGGCCTCTACTTTTACGGTTGTTACCGGGCATCAATTAAATTTGTTTACAGGTCCTCTGTATTTTCTATATAAGATCATTTCCACCATTAATCTAACCAAGGAGCTAAAACTCTCCAATCCCGAATGTGATTTTGTGCCTATCTATTGGATGGCCACTGAGGATCACGACTTTGATGAAATTAATTATTTCAATTTTAAAGGAAAGAAATTACAATGGAATAAAAAGGCCTCCGGTGCGGTAGGACCAATGGAAACAGATGGGTTGGAAGCTATTTTAGAGGCTTTTTCCAATGAAATGGGGAATAGCATCAATGGCAATAGGCTAAAGGAATGGTTTTCCAAGGCCTATTTGGAACACGATAACCTTACGGATGCCACACGCTTTTTGGCCAATGAGCTTTTTGGCGAACACGGGCTGGTAATTTTGGATGGAAATAATGCCGAATTAAAACGTTTATTGCAACCCTATGTAAAACGGGATTTGTTGGAAAATACTTCGTATAAAAAAGTAATTGCAACTATAGATCAACTTCAGGCCTTACCAGAAAGTTATGGTATTCAGGTTAATCCAAGAGAGATAAATTATTTTTATTTGATTGATGGTGTTCGTGAAAGATTAGTAGAGCGCGATGGCAAATTTTATGTAAATGACACTAAAATCGAATTTAGTCAGGCGGAAATATTGGCCGAACTGGAGAACTACCCCGAACGTTTTTCACCCAATGTAATTGCCCGACCTCTGTACCAAGAAGTTATTTTGCCCAACCTCTGTTATATAGGTGGCGGAGGGGAATTGGCGTATTGGTTGCAGTTGAAAGCCATGTTTGAAGAAATGAAAGTGCCGTTCCCTGTCTTATTACTTCGTAATTCTGCATTGGTAATTACAGGGAAACAGATGGAAAAATTACAACGGATGAATATTTCCTTAACGGATATATTTCTAAAGCAAAGTAGTCTTATCAATAAAAAGATTAGGGAGATTTCTAATATTGATATAGATTTTACACCACAGAAAAAATATTTGGAGGAGCAGTTTAAAGGATTGTACGAACTGGCTTCACAAACCGATGCATCTTTTCTAGGTGCCGTAAAAGCTCAAGAGGTAAAACAATTGCAGGGATTGGACCATTTGGAGAAAAGGTTGCTGAAAGCGCAAAAGCGAAAGTTGGAGGATCATGTGATGCGTATGACCGAGATTCAGAATCAGCTTTTTCCCAATAAATCCCTCCAAGAGCGAAATCTTAATTTCTCCGAGCTTTATCTAGAGTATGGCGAGCGATTAATTCCAAAATTAATGAAGGCACTTAGGCCTTTGTCTGGAGATTTTTCCATTATTGAAATGGAATAATATATATCCTATTTTATCGGAGTGCGTGGAAAGTTAGTGAACAATCAAATGGTTATATTTGTTAAAAACAGACTATGTCCATGCACAAAGTAGATTTTGAAATGGTGGAAATGACCTTGGATGTCATGAAATACGCCATTGGACGCATTACCCATCCTGCGCCGGAATTGGGCAAGCCGAAAAAAGAAGAAGAGCTAAAAGCTTTAGTAGGTGAAACCGTTACTCCGGAGGGTATAGGAGGAGAAAGAGCGTTTCAATTATTCAAAGAAGTGCTGATTAAGGCTACGGTGCCTATTGATCATCCCAGACATTTAGCGTTTGTACCGGCTGCACCAACGCGCGCAGCGGTGATGTTTGACCTGGTAACCTCGGCATCCAGTATTCACGGGGCTTATTGGATGGAAGGAGCTGGCGGAATATTTTGTGAGAACGAGGCTATGAAGTGGTTGGTTTCCCTAACAGGTTTGCCCAAGGGTTCCTTTGGGGTGTTTACTAGCGGAGGTACTGCCGCGAACTTATCGGCCATGGTTACCGCTAGGGAAAATTGGCGCAAGAATCTTAATAATACCAATAAAAAAGGTTTAATCATTAGAATTCCCCGATGCTCTGCATCGGAGGTTTTGGAGGAAAGTTTGAAAGCGGATGGTTTTCATAAATGGTTAAAACTTTCTTCAGCTTGATACCTCGTGGGCTCTGCCCCG
>Ga0105050_10002845_pt1 | contig 24385 bp, 23 predicted proteins | sample FRY01_FD_78088 | JGI IMG/M metagenome (GOLD analysis project Ga0105050, IMG submission 78088) | Freshwater microbial communities from Lake Fryxell liftoff mats and glacier meltwater in Antarctica - FRY-01 | ecosystem: Environmental > Aquatic > Freshwater > Ice > Glacier meltwater ...
CAGGGGCCAGGATCTCGACCAGGGGCCAGGATCTCGACCAGGGGCCAGGATCTCGACCAGGGGCCAGGATCTCGACCAGGGGCCAGGATCTCGACCAGGGGCCAGGCAAGTATCGGGGGGACCCGGTTGCCCAGCTGGCGGTTGGTGGTGCCCCGGCTGATGACGCTCCGGCCTCAGGGTTGATGGTCGGTCCGAGGTTCGGAGGGTCCATCTGCGGTGAGGCCGGAAGAGGATTTTACCGAATCCCGAGATCTCCGCAAGTCCTTTTTCCCTGCCCGGAGAAAATTCTCCAGGCTGTCCGATTGCCGAAGTCCCCCAGCCTCCAACCTCCAGCCTCCAGCGGCCAGCCACCGGCTCGGCCCCTCGTGCGTGCACACGCACGTCTCCGCGCAAACGCAGCTATACGCAGTTATCTACGCCCCCCGAACTCGTTTTTTTCGTCGTAACTCGTTGAAAACCCAGGACAGTTATATTACGCGCCAAATTTCCCTTTTTTAGGATCTAAGTGAATATTTTCAAGGGGTGTTTAAAATTAGCCCTCCTTGCCTCATCTCTTGTCGTAACTCGTTGAAAACCCAGGACAGTTATGAATCATGCGGGTGCCTTTTCTGGGGGTGGTAAGCAAAGATGATTACTTTTATGCCCATGTTTTGTCCCACTCTATTGCGTATGGACGACTTACGTAATTTTTATCTACTCCTTCTGTAACAACCACCGATGGCCACCTCTCTACTGTTCTTCTGATCGTTGTGTCTCCCTCTCTTGGAAGCTTTTTGTCCCCCCTGTATGGCGCGATCACGTCTTCCTCTTTTTTTGTTGCCTTCCTGTAAAATTTACGTGATTGGGGCAAGTGGCCGACCTTGAAGACGACTTGGGGTTTATCAAAGCGGAGGTCTGCATATCTTCCACCTCCGGATGAGTAACCGACCCTCTCCACCCTCTTACGTTTGGGTAGGATCCCCTTACTGGAAATGATGACGCTTTCTATCGTGATCCAGGTCACTTTGATTTCTCTTGCGTCCCTTCTGACCGAGACAACGGGGCTTACCGCTCTGGACTTGGGCATCCCCTTTTGGTTGCACTCAAACCAGGAGTAACCTCTGATTTTCTTTGCTGCCCAGTCGTCCACAATGAGAATCCCGGGGGTGTCACTATCGTCCTCCGGGCTGTCAGGAAGTCTGATTTCAAACACGGATGCTGCGTGAGCCAGATAAATAGTCTCCGGCGCTGATTCTTCGCAAATGCCGTTTACCAAACATCCTTTCTCCAGCGCTTCCGGGTCTGTGGCGGCGTGAATCAGTCTAGAAACAAATCCAGCCAAGACTCGATTGCGGAGTCCAAGCCGAAATGAGTATCCGTCCTGCAAGAATCTAATTGTCCACAGGCTCGAGCCCTCACTTGAGGGCCGGTGGACAAACGCCAACTTTGACACCCCACCGCCCAGGATGTTCCTGGAATCTTCCCCCGTTATCGGCTTTTTGTCTTTTCTAGTTCCTGGCGGATCACTTAGGTGTGCCAGGGACTTCAACAGTTTGGCGTTGACCATAATTGAGCGATATGATCCTGGGCGTAGAGCACACGGACTTGAGGAGGTGAGGGATTGGGCGGCCGCAGGGGACCTTAGGTTCCCGGGCCCGTCCCCGGGAAAGGGGGGGACCAGCGGCGCCAAACCCCGTTCCTCCTCGGAGTTGTGTGCTATTAAGCCTGAGGTAGTGCTTTACGCACCCCCGGCGATCACTTTGGTTGCTTTTGAAGTGCCCTTGCGGGCAGCGTGCCTCAATTTTTTCTGCTTTCTATCTCAAGCGTGGATCTATCCCTTGGGTAGCGGGGGGCTGTGGGCCCTCGACGGAGGTGTGGAGATGGACATCAAGCGTCCGGGGTGGGCCCAGCTTTGGGGGTTCCACCGGGGTGCTTGTGATCATCTCCAATCCTCGGCTTGGGCCCAGGGGAGCCCCGCTCCGTTGGTTCTTGCCCGGTAGGGGTCTTTGTCCGTAGGAATGTCCACTGATCATGGACAATTTGCCTTGAGATTGCTGCGTCTATGAAATCATGCGAAGGAAGCCAAATCGTGAGCGTGGGGTGTGGGTTGCCTAGGCGTCCGCGTGAGCCCCCGTGGGCCTGAGTCCACTCAGGAACCTCAGGTGGCACGCGGAGGTCCTGGCCACCCACATCCTCGCTGCGAGGGCTGGACCTTGGCTGACTTCGGTCAGCCCCGATCCTGATAAAGGCCTTTTTGGGCCGTCATGCCATGATTTTTACTCCTGTGATTGATCTTGCGATATTGGTCCCAGGCGGGTCCCGGATCCGCATCCCTCGAGGCGGCTGGGGTATTACTGGGTGTCCAGGGGTTCGTCCCCTGTGGACCCAGTAATACCCCCAGGAGACGAGGGTATGCGGGATCCGGGAAAGTGCCGGCGTCCACCCTTCGGTGGGGCGGGCTGTCCGCTTAAAGGTAAACCCCTTGCGGGGTGGTAGTGCCAAGATCATCTGCTCATTTATTTTTGCGATCGGCGCGGCTGGGGGAATTCGCCCTTCGATGGTGTAGCGGGTGGGAGGTTCCGTAGGAATCCTCTGCCCGGGTCACCTCGAAGAGGGAAATCCTTCGGCCTGAGCCCTGGTCGTCATCTCCCAAGGCCTGGCTTCGTAGAAAAAATGTTTGAAGTATCAAACAAAATGCCAAAAAAATATCCAACTTTAGCTCTGCGACTATTTGGGCTGGCGTGCAGACCAGGTTGTAGATCAAAGTCCCAGGCTCCCGCAGGGTGCCAGTGGGCGATCTTCAACCTGGTCTAGTATGCGCCCGGTCTTCCGTTAGGCACGGGTATTCCAATGCGTAAGGCCACAACTGTGGCTGCCAAGCCAGAACTATTCTGCTTTCTATGTCCTGCGACAGGGAGTGTGGGGGTTAGGGCGTCGGAGTGGGCCCTCGAGGTCTCCAGGTTGATGGCGTGTCTAGTTGTGTGTTCGGGGTTCACCCCCAGACGCGCACGAAGACGCCCAGCTCCGGGAGACCCGTGGGCGCCATGTAGACACCCCGCCACCTCTGAGTTTTGATACAGCCCTTTGGGCGGCATCTGTTCCACTCTCTTTATGAAGCGCTCTTGCGAGCCTTAATGCCAGAGCAATCCACCTATCAAATGCAGCACGAGGAGGGCACTGTCGATTCCTACTAAAGGGTAGAGTCGGGAAGGCTGGGCCGTGCGACGTGTCCGCCGGCGAGGTCCCCTCGCCCACGGACGAGTCGCGGCCCGTGCCGGCCGACTGGCCCTGTAGTGGGGATCGGCCAGGTAGGGGCCCTTTGAGCCGGTCCAGTGGACTTTAGTTTGAAAGCGATTTTTTAAAAAGGACAAGTCCTTATCGCTGGTGCTACTGCAAATCTACTATGGAGGTTCGATCAGGACTACGCCTAAACTTCCCCAAGCTCTTTCATCCCGCTCCCGGATATGACAACCTCGACCGTTACAGCCTCGATGTCAGGTTGGGTGGGTAAGTTAATCAGAAGAACCGGGACTGACGAGCCTCCGCCATTGACTCTGGTGTTGGCCATTTGTATCAATCGCCCACCGTTAAGGAAGATGACGAACTTCGGGGGATTTGAATCTCCCTCGACTGGGTAAAACAGAGTCTTTATTATCTCGGAGTCTACGGACACATATTCACCAGAAGACGGAATGCGGCTTAGCTTTCTCTCGAGAGCTTCTCCATTGTCATCCGAAAAAACAACAAGCATCACTCTGACCGTAACCTCTCCGTTCGACGAAGATTTTACCATGCCAAAAACTTCCACCACACTCTGGGACTTAATTCTGGCACGGAAAGATACGATAGATCCTGGTGTCATATCCAGCCTTCGTCGCCTCCACCAACCGAGATAGACCTCATCTCGCCTATCGGATTCTCATGGCTTGAGTCTGATACATCTTCTATAATGAAGACGGACCGATTGCTCTTTATCCAATCTCCTGAAATAGAGGCTTTTAATTTGGCCTTCATTCTCTCGGCTTCTTCCGGGTGCGCAGATCCGATGTATTCTGCAATCCCCATTAGACGGTATGTGTCTCTCTCAAACTGGAGATGCGATTCTCGGCCGGAAACTAGTTCGTCGATGTCCGACTTAGTAGTTTTCCTCAACCCCCTTGGGATTGTTGGTCTCCCGGAGTTCATGTTGTATCCCAGGATGTTCTGCCTCATTCCCGGGCCCATGATTAACGTCTTCTTCCGGTTTACCTTGAATCCTTCGCTCCATACAATTTTTTTGATCCCGGCAGAGATCAAACCGATCATCTTTTTCGTTTTCCTCCCACTCCACGAAATCGTGATGTCATCCGCGTAACGGGTGTAAAAGCATCCACACTTCTCCAGGTAAGCCGACAGCCGGTAGTCCATGATCTTGCAGACAATGTTGGACATAGGAGGAGAGACTGAAGACCCTTGAGGTAAAACCCAAGTGTCCCTCCTGATTCTTGGGCCCATCCCGAGCATTGACTCAAAGACAACAGCCTCCCCCTCCCTCAGGAGATCCAGATGCTTCTGAACCTCAACCTCGGGATTCCGATCACTTTTTTCTTGGATAATATCTTCACAGATATCGTTATTCCACCTGAACCAATCGTTGTTTAGCAACGCCGAGATGGAGGCATTAAGCGAAAGCGATGCGGAACTCATGAAACTGGGTGTAGAACCAATAACTTCATTTTGGAGGCTTCGAATGAGATTAGCGCCTGACCCAGTCCAGAGCATGCAGGACTGGATGAAAGACGCGACATCCTGTTCTGAAAACCCATGATGAAGCATTGAGTTTGCCACCATATCGCCGGAGATAGAGGGGAAGAACCCCTCCAAGTCCATGGATAGGAAAGACACGTCACCGGTTCCCTCTGCTCCCCAGTATGTGCTGTGAGCCTTGCACATATCAATGCACGACTTACCCCGGGCAAAGCCCCAACTTCTGGGATGAGGCTTAATAGCTGACAGTCGCCTCGACCACTCCTTGTGCTTGGCCTTCTGGATTTCACCTTTTGGAATCACCAGAATCCTTGCGGTTCCGCCAAATCCCGGATAAATCAAGGCCGCCTTGCTTCCGCTCCCTTTGATGACAATCTCGTTCTCATCCCCAAGTGCCTGACTTAGGGTGTCCGACGCCAAGTAGGCAATCCTGCTCAGATACGAAACGGCCTTGAATGTGTTTCCAATTCCGAACGTTTTCCTCCGCGTGGGTCTAAACTCCCCCTTCCCGACCAAAGCCAGTCTGAACTGGCTATGGTCGAGGTCTAAAGGTTCAGGTAACTGCATCAATACAGCTCCATGGGCTCTTCGCCCGCAAAAACGCTACCTTGGTTGATCGAACTTGGATCAAAAACTCCGATTGCCGGGCTCAAGGACACATCGTCAATGTTGCCGATAATCTCCCCGATGAACGCCGTTCTCTCCCTTTGGATCAGATCCACGTCCGCAACCGCCAGAGATACCTGGTGGATCGCCCCGGGCAAGTCAGACGAGTCCACATCGGACCTCAGCCACCCACCCATACTGGCAAGCTGCCTTCGGCATTCGGAGACCGCCTCCGAGATTCTGGTGTCCCCGAATGTTGGCGCCATCTTCAGGAATCGAGTCATGGCATTGTCGAGCCTCTTAACGGTTCGGCTGTTGATCTTATCTTCAGGGTCCTTACCCGACAGCGTCACCTTGAAGTCATTGACGACACCAGCGAGCATCGCCCGAATTGACTCGGAGGATTCCTCGATCACAGATCGAACTTCTTCGTCCATCTTTTGCCGGCAATAGAGATCTACCGCCCGGGAGATGGCTCCGTTTGCCGGAGTCCGAATGATTGCAAACGACACCCGGTGCTTTACCCGGATGGTGTCCGGGGTAGGGTAGGTGCTGAGGATCTCAAACCTGGAGAGAGAGGGGCACGAAGCCACAGACCTCAGGTAGTATTGCTCCTTCTCGGCCTCATACCTCTCAGACAGGAACGTCTCTACGGCACTTTTCAACTCCAACTCTCCAGTCTGGATGCTCTCCACAATCTCATCGACAAACTCCTCCCGAACCAGCCTGAGGTTTTGGGTGAAAAACGCCGATGAGATCAACGTGACATTCCCCCAGATTCCCGACTTCGCCGACGCCATTGGAGCGAGGCTCTTTTTGGTCGCCAGGAATTTTGACCCCGGAGTGTGATCCTTTCGGAACTCCTTGACGTCTGAGATTCCCAGCAGATGAAGCTCATCATCTCCGATTGTTTTGGTCCCCGACCACAAGCTGACCTGGACTGCCAGCACCGCTTTGTCTTTCAGGAAATCCGAATCCGTCCCTCTTAGGTGACTGGACCTTCCAGACGAAATCACCACATCTTGTTGCCCTTCCGGGCTTTGGTTTTCACTCATTTTTAGTTTTAGGGCTGGGCCCTTTGGGGAAGGCAATCCCTTCCCATTCCATTGTTGCTAAGATCTCATGCTCCTTTTCCACCACCTCTTTTTTGCTCGGGGCCCGGCATATTTCTTTCCCGTCCTTGAGTCTCGAGACCCACTCACCGGTTTCCATATCCCAATCGACCTCGGTCACCTTGAACGACTCAACCACTTCCATCCCGGGAACCCGGGGGTCCATGCCACCATCGTGAAATATTGACATGAATCCCCCGGACGGAGGAATGACAAAGTGGGTCCCACCCCGAGTTTCCCCGGGGTGGGTGGTATTGTTGTCCATCACTGAGTTACTCGGGTCTTGGCTGTCTCCTGGAATTCAGGCTTTTTCAGCTCCGAAACCAGGCCGCCGCCAATCGCATCTCGCATCGCGTCCGATAGGGCTTTGCACGAAGAGCCATCGGCTTTCGTGTAATTCTTCCCTTCGATTTCGATTCCACCATTCGAGTGGAAGGTCATCAGGACTCCTTTTTGTGCTCCAATTTGCATACTTTTTTTTGGTTTTGGTTCTTCCGATTAGTTGTTCGGGACGAAAGCTCTCGCCCCGCCCTCTTTCATGAACTCAAGGCCAAAGGCCCGCCCCTGCTGGTGGGCGTATTTCTGTGCCTTGCGAAGCATCTCGCACTGAACCAGGTTCGTGGCCTTGCCCCTCTCGCCCTGGCCGTCCACGCGCTTTTGAAGACTCCCGGATGAGACCCAGGAGTCGTAGACAAACGACACCTCTCCGTTCGTCTCGTTGATGCCGATCTGGTATTCGGTATCCGAAAAGGACACGATTCCAAAGTTTGCCTCGGCACTTTCACTGCCGTGCATCTTCACAGACCCGGCACCCCGGGTAAGAGACACAACACAGTCACCTTTCACCAACCCCTGGGCTTCCAGGGCTTTCTTCAGGAACGATTCGATACCCGAGCACAAGGCTTCGGAGTTCACTTGTCCAGCACTCACAACAGTTTTAACGCTCATACTTGATTTTATTTTACTTGGTTTGGTTAATACAGGTCATCCGAATTTTCCCCATCGGCTTGGGTTTGAGATCCTACTGAAATAACGGGGCCAACATTACTGCCCGATTCTTCTGGTTGACGCTTTGACCGCTTTTGGCGGCTCGTGGCGCTTTGCACTCCGGGAATTAACTTCCCACCTGAAAAAGAGAAATCTAACGCCTCATCTGAAGCGATGACTACTCCCGACTCCCTCGCCCACGTCATCAGGCTTTCAATTTCTGCTCCGTGGGTCCTTGAGGTTGGGGTTACATGCGAGGCGGAGATCGACAGGTCAGAGGTCGAAACGTGTTTCTCCCTACCAACTCCCGCCCTCATCACCTTGCACTTGATGGCTTCTATGACTACCATTTCCAACTCCGATCCGGAGAACCCGACGGTCAGATCGGCTATCGCGCCCAGGTCTACCTCTTCGATGCAGTGAGACCACCCCTTTCTTGTGAGGTGGATGGACAGAATCTCCTTTCTCGCTTTTCGCCCCGGTAGCGGAACGTAGACGATCGAGTCAAACCTGCCTGCTCGGGTTACTGGCCCTGGCAGCCCACGGACATCGTTGCAGGCAGCAATGACGTAGACCCCCGGATCTTTCCAGTCTTGCATCCAGTTCAACCAGGTCTGAAGCATTCCGCCGGAGACGCCGGAATCGTTAGCTTCGCTTCCTCCTCCCCACACTTTTTCAAACTCATCGAGGAACAAAATCACCGGGGACATTTGATCCGCAATCTCCAGCGCCTTCTTGAATTGACTCTCGGATTGGCCGACAAACGAACCCTTACATGCGGACACGTCCAGGCTTACGATTTGACGATTCAAAATTGATCCGATTGTCTTTGCAAATAGGCTCTTGCCTGTTCCTCCAGACCCGACCATTAGGATTCCCTTAGGCGGGGGGACACCGTCTAACTCGGCAGATTGGGCGATCATTTGGGCCGTTGTTTCCATCTTCGCCTTGAGAGGCCCCAGGCCCCCAACCATGCTGGTCCCGCCCTCCAAAGGAGGAACCAATCTCATCGCCGGGCTTCTCTTTAGGGCTGTGGTTTTAAACTTCCTGATAGTCGAAAGGTCAAAGCCCCGATCGCTTGGCTCCAAAACCCCGGACGAGATCAAATGAGCGTTGCTCCTGGTCGCGAGCGCCAAGGCTTCTCTTACCTCCGTGGAAGTCAATCCCCGGAGTTCTCCGGACACCAGAGCCTTGCAAGACTCGTCCAATTCAATCCTGGGGATCTCTCCCTGGTTCCCGATGACATCAATCGAGCATGCCCGATTAATCTCTGACTCGAGCCACTTAGGCGATGGCCCTTCGTGAGAGATGATCGGACAGAACCCTTCAAGCTCTGGAGGTATTTCGTCCTGGTGATTTACGAGGAAGATTGATTTCTGCTGCATGATGAGAGAATTGGAGCAGTTCTTCAGCACCCTGGCTGTCCCCTCGGCTGTATATCCACCTCTCTGAGTGTCGATCAGACCTCCTTTTGCCAGCGAGTCCAATATCACGAGGATGGAGCCCATTGGGGCCCCACCAAGCTCCATTGGATTACACTCGAGCTGAACTCCACTTCTTGGGCAGTAAATCTCTCCCGTCACTCCAGATCCAGGGATGTCCGCAGGCTTCATTCTCTCGTCCCTTGGGGAGCTCACGAACCAAGCGATAACCTCCAAGAATGCGAAAAGGTCCGAAGACGCGGGACGATTCTGATTGAGCGAGTCGGTAAGGTCTCCAGAGGCGTCCCATCTGAACAACCCTTTTATCGACATCTGGGTCGACGCTCCTTGCCTGATCTGATTCAAGAGCCGGTATTCGTCTCTCGAGTGAATCAAGGTCAGAGGACACCCCGAGTTTTTCCTGTCAATGAGCTCCATGACAGCCATCTTTTTTCTTGGTTGGTCAAAACTCATGATTTGATCGCCCTTTGAATCTCACCTCTGACGTGACCAAGGTGGGCCGAAATGGCCATAGAAGCGCTGAGTTTTGCAGCCAGCCTCTCGTTGCTACCGATCCCGGGGCATTCGATTTCGTATACCCCAGAATTCTCTTCGTGCCTGCCGGTTACTACCACCGTGATTAGTGGTGTCCCGTTGGTCAGCATGAGCCGCTGTAGGGCCGAGGCGATGCCGTTGAGCATCGAGATGACTCCGTCCTCCTCATCTTGCATCCCCGGGATTTTACCGCGGGCCTCCGACACTTCCTTTTCCTCGATGGATTGCTGAGGCTCATCACCCTTTTTTGCCGGAGCTACTTCTGGCTCGCCAGGCTCCACATTTTCGTCAGTGTCCGATACGTCCGGACTCTTTTGCTTTGTCATTTTTGTATCTGGTCAGTGCATCGAGCACTTGAGTTATCAATTCCGTCTCAAATTCCCTCGGTCTTTTCTCCTCTACACCAAGGCTCTCAATCACTTCGGAGACCAAAGTGTCTGCTGCCTTTCTAATTCCCACCAGATATTCTCTTCTGGTTTTGGGGGTAGACTCTGCCGACTCGACGAGCGACCCAACCTTCGCCGCTATGGTGTCAAACACCTCGGCCTTTTGGGTCGGCCCGGCGGGTATCATCGTCGCTCCCCTGTGTCCCGTCATTGAAACCTCAGACTGAGACAGGGACGCCAAATCTCCGATGGGCCGAAACAGAACTGAGACTGACGCCTCATCGAGCTTCCCTTTGGTTTGCGGAACGGAGATGGCCAAGTCAACTTCGTGGCACTTCAAGAGGCCCAACTTAAAAAAGCAGAGCCCAATTTCCAACCGTAGGTATCCAGAGGGGAGCATTTCCGCTCCTGCCCGGATCAGCTCACTCACCTTGTGGTCGCACTCCATTATATGTTTACTGCCGTTAGGAGAAGGAACAAGGTTCCAGCTCCGACCGATTTTGCTGAGAATCGCGTGAAATCATCAACGCAGTCGATACAATTGAACAGCATCATAGTCAGGACCGAAGCCGTAACCGGGAAGATGACGAGCAAAGAGACGAAAGTCAAGACTGAGTTAACCCCGTCGGTGCCCCCGACAAGCCAGGCAATTCCGCAAAATACAACCACAGCCATAATCATGGCTCCGACAGCTCCATGGTTTTGAGTTTTTCCCTCATCGTCGCCGTCCGACTGTTTGACAGGAATCTTGGGAGCAAATGGACGTCCCGACACGATGTGCATTATTCTGCCGTTTCGGATCGCGACTGAGACATGAGCGGCGATGAAGCAGAGCGCCCCCAGTGACAAGAATATAAGAAACCAGTTCATGACATCCCTCCCACAAATCCATAAATTCCAAAAGGGTCATTGTTGTCTACAGGTTGAGTTTGACGCGCTCCTTCGTTTGCACTGGTTTGCGGTTTCTGAGGCGCCCTTTGGACCTCGGGCTCTTGAGTTTTGGGTGGCAGAGGCAGTTCCGGTTCTCGACCTCTGCCTTTGCTCATTTCCATTTCCGCGATTGCCCTGTTCTTGAGAACTGACAACACAAGGGTTCCAATATTTGCCACAATTACGATAGCGACCACCACCAAGAATGTGTTTTCCATTAATTTTCCTTCTCTTTTGTTGAATGCCGAGCCCTAGCTTCCAGGACCCTCACTCTTTTTTTTGTAAGTTCCTCGCTATCAAAGACAGGCTTCTTTTTGAAGAAGTCTCCAGCTCCGGGCTGAAACCTCGAGAATGTTCCAATTCTCAAACCTGGTAGCGACCTGAACGGATTTTTAGATTTCATAATGCCCGAGGCCTCATCAACTAGGCCCGGGAGGAACTTGGCCGACGTGTCGACCAGGTTCCACAAGTTTCTATTTTCTGAAACGGTTGATCGTCTCTGCAAATCCAGTCCCGGGAGACCCTAATGTTCCATTCGATATCAATCTGTCCAATCCTCTGGCTGACGCAGCCGCAAGGCGGCCAGCAGAGTAAGAGACTCTCAATATTGAATTAACAGAAGACCCGTAACTTGCGGGTCGTGATTTACGCTTCCTTGACTTTTCACCTGCTATCATCTTCCATGAGGCGGTCCCGATGGCGACACCGCCACCCTTAGGTTACACTCAGGAAGAGAAAAATTATGCCAACCGTTGCACCTAGAACCGATATTTCAGGCGAGGACATTAATTCCGCGCTAAGCGCCGTAGCCGGGATGGACTTCCTGGATCTGCTCCCCAAGACTTTTGATCTGGACGGTAAGCCGTTCAATGTTCGTCAAAGGCGCCCAATGTTTGCTCCTCTGTTCCGGAAGGCTCCGGCAGCCAAGAGGATGATTTTCATGAGTTCCAGGCAGGTAGGGAAGGCGCTAGACCTGGAAACGCCGATCCCGACCCCTGAAGGATGGACGACGATGAGAGACGTCCAGGTCGGCGACTGGGTCCTCGACGAATCGGGGCGACCGACCATGGTTCTGTCTGCAACGGACCCGATGGAGGACCACCCCTGCTACCGGATCATCTTCGACGACGGCGAGGAGATAGTCGCTGACGAAGAGCATCTATGGGTGGTGTCTCAAGTAGGGGGCCTACCCAAGACCGTCACGACGGTCGAACTCCTGGATCTTCAGCCAAAGACGAAGAAGGGAACCAGGTTCTCCATCGTCGCGGCTCTACCATTGGACTTACCCGAGTCTGACCTGCCGATCCACCCGTATCTACTGGGGGTATGGCTAGGCGACGGAGACTCCACTCAGTCCCGAATCTCCTTCTGTAAGGATGATCACGAAGCCATATTCGACAGACTGGAGGCGGTATACCCGTCATGGGGCAAAGTCCAGATGGACAAGCGCAACGGCGTGATAACTAGGGTGCCGATGGGACTGAGTCCTGCGCTTCGCGGCCTCGGTCTCCTCGGAAAGGGGATGAAGCGCATCCCGGAAGTTTATCTCAGAGCCTCTATCGAACAGAGGATCGACTTGGTCCAGGGGATAATGGACACCGACGGGTCGGTCAGACGTAATGGCGGATGCGAAAATACCCAGAAAAACAGGGTCCTGGCAAACGGCCTCAGGGAGATCCTGTCAACCCTTGGAGTGAAATCCAGGATTAGTCGGAAGACGGTTGCCGGGAAGTATTATTGGACAGTGGGCTTCGCCACATCCCTTCCCGTCTTCAGTCTCCCCCGGAAGGCTGATCTTCAATCCCAAACGACCTTCGGAAACCCCAAGAACACTCGGCACTATGTCAAGTCGATCGTCCTGATCGGACCCAGGACGGTGAAGTGCATCGGTGTGGATTCGCCCAGCCGCCTGTTTTTGTGCGGTAGATCCATGATCCCCACGCACAACACCGCTTCCATTGCGGGTCACGCCTGCATGAATTGCGCTTGGAGGCCAGGATTCAAATACACTTACATCGCGCCACTGGCCTTGTATGTCTCCCGATTCCATCACATTTACATGGCAAAGATGATGAGAAGCTCAAGGCTTCCGTGGAACTTGATTGACAGGCATTGCACTTCCGCCGTCACCGAAAAGACTTTCACGACCGGCAGCCACTTTCACGGGGTCTCCTGTTTCAATTCGGCCGGCAACGCCCTGGGTATCCCGTCCGATGCTGCGGTATTTGATGAGGTCCAGGATCTCAACTTCGATTTCATTCCTCAAATCACCGAGATCTTGGGAACCTCAGCTTTTGGATACGAGTTTTACTTTGGGACGGCTCGAGGGAAGGAGAACACAATCCAGAAGCTGTTTGAGACCTCATCTCAGGCCGAATACTGTATCAGGTGCAGCCGCTGTGGACATTGGAATATCCCTACGATCGAAGAGGACGCTATCTCCATGATCCAGAAGGCTGGTATCTCATGCTCTAAGTGCTGCGCCCTTTTGGACTTGGATTCCGGACATTGGGTTCATGCCTACCCAGATCGGGCGAAGGACTTTGTTGGACTGCACGTCCCCCAGACCATCGTAAAGGATCGAGTTCAGCCCTACGAGAAATATCTCGACATTTGGAACAAGCTCTACGGCGTGAGAAAATATTCCCTGGCGAAGTTCCATAACGAAGTTATGGGAATTTCAGTAGAAACTGGATCTTCCCCCATCACTTCAGCTCAGATCAGATCTGCGTCGACTCTAGAGATTGGTCCGAAAAAACCATTCAGGGCCAACGAGTATTCTCAGTTTGGAGGTGGCGTTGACTGGGGTGGCAATGAAATTACCTCGTTCACTGTCGGCACCATTGTGGCGCTTCACGTGTCCGGAGCCTTTCACTGTGTAAACGCAATTCGTCCGACCGGTATCCCGGAGAACGAGCGTCACCTCCCCCTGGCCAAATTCTTCATCGATAACTGCCCGAGAGAGAATCTTTTCGCCATCATGGCAGACGGAGCTTTTGTCGGCAGCGTTCAAAATCCGAACATGGCCAGGGACTCCGGGATTGAAGTGGGATCAATCCACTACGGATCGATGAAGAAGTTTTTCTCCGCACACCCCGGGAATCATTTCACAATTGACCGGACCACCCTACTTTTCGTCGTGTTCTCTTTGATCAAAAGTGGACTCCTCCTTTTCCCAAATCACGACCTGTTCACCTCTTTTACCGATGACTTGAAGTCGGTTTTCATCGAGGAGGTGGACACCCAGAGGGGGACCTTCCTTAAATATTGCAGATACGTGGGATTGCCGGATGACTTTCTCCACTCTCTTGGCTATGCGCTTTTCTCCTGCGCCCTCGGGGCCGGAGTAGATCTTCCCTCTCTTGTCGGCCTTTCGGCTCAGTCGTCGGTCACCAGGGACTACATCGACGCAATCGGCGAAGAGATGGCTGTCTCGCCCGGGTGACCAAAACCGAGATCAAAACTCGGAAGGGCCCGTTTCTTGTCCTCGATCACCATCTCCTTCCACCTGAGTAAGCTGTCGACCGCCTCGTCGATCTCCTGTTCGATAGGTTTGATCGATTGTCCGGCCCTGATAACCTTTTTTAGCGCGTGAGCCTGGGGGTGAGACTTGATCCCGAGAATCTCGCAAAGCCGGTAAAAGTCGAAGTTAACTCCATTCCATGACCACCGATAACGGCTGGGCGTCGGTCCTTCGGGTCGATGCCCTAATGATGTTAGGTCTTTAGATTCCATTTTTTGAATTTTAGCCCCTCATCATTAATTGGACAAGAGAACGCAGCCCTCCTTCAAGGCCCGAGACCATGAAATTTTCGTCTGACACCGGAGAGCCGTTTGGGCAAGAGGCCGCATGCGACCAGAAAGATCTGCTTTCCCAGAAGTTCATGGTCTTGACGTCATACATCGCGGACCAACTATTGTCGAGTGTCTTCCATTTCACGCTTTCAAAGTAGTGGTCTGCAACACCATTCCTCTTCTTTTCGATCGACTCGCCAATCTCAGACCTGGTGGATCCACGCATTTGAACAGTCCGGACTTCAAAGCCCGGGTGCGCTGCAACTTTGGAGTTACCGTCGACGCACTTAACTGAGACAACTCCCGAGTATTTCCCCCGGTCGTCCTCATTGATCGCTCCAGTGTGGAGAAACTTATCCCCGGCAAAGACAAACATCTCCACCGGATGGTGCGTGTCAGGCCTCCACATGGACGAGAACTTTATCGGCTGGGATATCCCCGAGAACTCCATGTAACCGACCCCTGGAAATGGGTTCCTTGGGGCCGGCCCCAACTTGATTGCATCGCCGGCCAGGTTGACACAGTCTACGACCCAGTCGAAGTCCGACATGATTGAGTCGAACGTCCCCGGGATCATGACTTTGGATCTACTGCCGCCCCACGACTCAAAACACATGGATATCCCGTCGATTTCTTCTACAGCTCCGACAAATGTTGGGATCGAGTGCCCGCAAAGCTTCCAGAGGTTTCCGGGGCTGTCGAAGGCGAACAGCCACGCGATTGACACGTCTTCGGCGTAATTATCAGAGAGAGATCCATCGTAATCCAATACGAAGTCTTTCCCGGCGCTGATTGTCTCCAGAATTGACTTTGGAGGCGTTAGGCCAAAGGCCCCGTCTAGAAAGACGGAACTCTCGCCTCCGTAGTCCAGGTGGACCACCGAGGACCTTTCTGTCTCCTTGAATCGAACCCCCTCGAAGGACGGTATGAGAGAGTAGGAGGAAATCGCCTTCAGTTCTTTAAAACTGCCGGACCACTTTTCCTCCTTTATCAGGTGACTCTTTGATTTGACCAGGCAGGCCTTGAGGATCTTCCCGGCTCGGAATACTTTGGTGGCAAGATCCAATTTTTCAGACATTACCTTCAGGGATATAGATGCGTCTTCCTCGTCAATTCCCCGCCCTTCTGACCCGAGGAAGTATGCCGCCCCTGGGGCAAGGAACCACTTCTCTGATGCGACTGAGGCCGAAATGAGATCCAGTCCTCTGTTGCCACCTGCAATCAGTGGCGACCAGGTCTTGTCACACGAGCGGCAAACAAAAACCTCCGGGACTCCCATTACTGATTCGCCCTCACAATGAGGGCATCTTTGATTTTTCATGTTTTATGCGGTGGCTCCTATTGCCACGATGTTGTCGCTCTTGAAAAGATTGACTGGAATTATTAAAAGCCGCTCTCTGTCGTTACCCCCTATTCTAACCCTGGACTCCCCAAGGCAAATTCCCGCGGTTCTCAGCACTGAAAGAGCCCTGCTGACAGATGGTGGCCGAATGCCGTATTCGAGGCAAGCCGCCCTAATTGCGTCCCGATCTACCAAGATGGCGTCTTTCCCGTGGTCTCCCATGACAAAGCTGGCGAACCTCTCAGACCCGGCAAACTCGAGAAACGCTTTGGCAAATCCAGGAATTCCTTCGCCCCGGGCCTTTGCAGCAACGGAGCAGGCCTCTCGGCACAAAGATACCATCTCCCTGGGTATCGAAAGCATTGCCGCCATTGCAGACCCCAGGTCATTCCCGGATGCGGACACCGACGAAATTTCCACGAGGTCGGGACGGGGGATCATCAGATCAAATCCGGTGGCGGCAAACATGGACACGATGCCTGGACCGTCAATTATCCCTTCCGCCTCCATTTCAGAGGTTATGACAAACTTCGGTAAATTCCGGCTGTTGGTCTTGAACCCCTTCTTCTTGCACATAGGCAGCTTGGACATGTTGAACGGAAACTTGTCGAGGTTGGATACCCATTCTCTTGAAGCGTATTTAATCCCGGACACCGAAGATATCATCGAGAGGAGTTTATCATCAGACAGGACCATTGTAACTGGCCCGCCGGATTCGGAGCATGATCTTAGAAAGTCCATTGCGAGTGCAAGTGCGATTGCCGGACCGGCTGAACTTGCGTCTACCGGCCGGGATAGGTCTTCCTGAATTAGAGATGATAGCGTTTCTCTCCAGCCATAGTCCGGAACCCCAATTCCGGAAGTTGAGGAAATCCAATCCACGAGGCTCGGCGCCGATGGCAAAGCCGCCGGGACGACAGAGACAGGACTGATAAAGTCTCCACCGCAAAATCCCAGGCTTGGGTCAATCTCAGTGGGGGTTCCCATTCCCCCTAAGGATATCGCATCGAAAAGGGCTCTTGCCGATTTGGCGTCGGAGATCGAAATGGAAATGCCGGCCGCGGCACCTCGGCTCCTAATTTCCTCGATGAATTTTGAGGGCTTGCCGCCAGCAGAGAGGTTAACCGGAACGAAGAACTCCCCGCCATCGACGGACACCACCTTGACAATCGACGACCCTCCCATTGGTCCGGACACCGTGCACGAGGGAAGGATCCTGAAGTCAGTAACGAGAAAATCAGGTTCCGCCTTCGGAAGGGTGGACCTCTTTAGATATCCAGACGGAGTGGGTATTAAAACGAACCCAGGGGCTGAGACCGGGGTGGACATAGCTACCTCAACCATTCTTTCGGTAGACCCGGGAGACCCAAACAGTGAAACCCGGGATAGGAATTCGCATCGCTGCCTGGCCGTAACTAGGCCACTGGACACGACAGACCCTAGTGACCTCTCGGCCATTGAAAGGGCGTCCTCAGAGCAAAGATTTGAAATGAGGGAAATCATGTCGTCAAGCGGCCGGAGAAGGTTCATTCTCCAATTACCACCCGTCTCCATTTTCAAAATGTCAGCGGCCGAGGCCCCGAGTCTTGAATTTTCTGCGAGTCTAACCACTCTGACATCCGATGAGAGACCCCCCTCAAAGAGAGCTCCGGCCACAGAACTGGCCGCCCCCTCAACAATTAGATCGACTTCTCCGAACCTACCGGTCCTTTCTGGGGACCCAAGCGACGAGTGAACGGCAATCATCGGAATTTCAGATCTGGAACAATACCCGGACATCCAGGTCCACAAGGACATTGCCGATTGCTCACTGGCGAATGCAATGACTTTCCCAGTCCAGGGCCTTGTCATTGAAAGTGGAGGCATCGAGAGGAGGGCGAAGTCCTGAGCCGGCTGCCGATCCAATCGAATCCTTCTGGTCTCAACCCCGGATTTATTCTCAAAGATCAGGACCGAAGGCGATCCAGACAGGGACCATAGGATTCTGAATGACACCTTAGATTTTGAACCTCTAGACTCTGAGAACCCGGACGACATCCGATTCCCCAAGACATCTGCCATCTCTTGAGCTGAGCACACCGCCCGGCCGAGAAACGGGGTTCCCGGGTTTTCCCAGAAATCATCAGCCCCGTCCAGGGATTCTCCAAGCTCTATGGACCTTCTGTATAGCTGGACGATTCGCCCCTGAAGGTCTTCAATCTCTATTTGAGGGTCGAGCATCTGAGGTGGCCCACTGAAGGCATTGGATGCCCCTAGAATTCTGGCCGACTCTGCGGTGCTTACGTTGTAAGATCTGGAGACTAAACCCAAAGGCCCTACCGACCCCCAACCGCACAGGTGACAGTAGAACTGCTGGATGCCCCCGAAAGTGGACACTGTGAGAGACCCAGACTCGACTCTTCTGTGGACTGGGCAGTCAAATCCCCGCCCGGAGGAAGGGGAAACATGGGAGTTGACCCCTGCCGCCGTTAAGACTTTATTAAGATCGAAAAACCTTGAGATCATGAATCATATACGTCACGCCAAAGACACTCCAGTCAAGGACCTAAGGGATGATGGAGGCGAACTATTCTCCAGGATTTTCAACTCGAGGGACGAGCTTCCGGAGATCCTCAGAAAGAAAGCACACCTTGTGGACCCAGTCGAGATCTCAAGGCGTCCTTCCTTGTCATTTGCAGACCCGGATTCGAGGCAGTTCTTGATCGACACTCCCGAGCACGTCATGACGTCGCTCGCGTATTTGTCAGCGCAGGGGATTGCCGAAGGTGACTTCCGCATCGGAAGAGTAAAGGAGGCCGCGGCACTGTTTGGGATTGAAAGCCATATTCTCGACCTTGAACGGATGATCACCAGGAGGCTTAACCCCCCCGCGGAGAAGACGGCATCTCCTATCAGGTGGACTGTAAATGTCGAGGCCAAGGTTGGGGACGAAAGGAAAGAGGCTTCTGTTTCGGGCGTTGGAGAGCTGGACTTGATCGACGCAGCGAATCACGTGAGGTCAATTGGGTTTGCCAGAGACAATCCCCCCGAAGTTGTCAGCTCCTTCGCCGAGGGCATTCTAAAGGTGGCGTCAAAAAGGGAGTGGGGACTTGGATCTCCAGGTGACGTGTCTGATTTGATGCTCATCGCCGGCAGGGCTTGCCCAGACCGGGAACTTTCCGAAGCCGCAATATTCTCTCGAGCCAGCTTCTTCCCGGACCGGTTCAAGAATTCCATTTCGTCCGCGGCACGAAAACTCGCGTCACTCGATAAGTTCCCAGATCGAGACTCATTGCTGAAGATCGCCTTTCACATTGGCAAGATCGATCGTGAGCTCGGCCTCGAGAAGTTTTACGGGATCAAGATTCCAGATCCGATGAGAAGCGTGTTTCACCACTCCGAGTCGTTTGCCACCAAGATGGCATCCGTCTTCCGCGTTGGAGCAGGCACGGAGTATCTACAGCACCAGGTCGAGCAACCTCAATTTCGAGAGGCGGCAATGAAGATCGCTGACCTGAATGGAGTTGAGAGGTCTTCCGTTCCTGAGGAGGCGACATTGATCCCGTCCTGGATTCCGACGGCCCTTGAGGTCCCGTTCCGCAAAATCGCTTCGGACCTTGGTTTGGACCCTAGGCGGGTGCTATGATTGAAACTTTTCAGTCGGAAAGTGTAAAGGCGTGCGTCTCCGTTTTGATGAACCCGGACGCATTCGGGACTTCGCTCTACCTGATCGCGATCGATCGGTTTGGGGCTGAGATCCACGAGTGGGAGCCCGAGATGTTTGACATGGAGTTTCGTGATGAATTCGGAATTGACGTTCCAGCTGGAAACCAAAGTAAGCTCCTGGCTATCGTCTCGTCTCTAGCTTCTGAGGTTTTTTATACGGACCCAACGGCATTTGGATCAATATGCGAGATTCTCTCTGGAGGCAGCGACAGGATCAGTGACTTTCCCCCGATGGTGACGCCGGCCGAATTGGCTTGGGGAGTTACCGAGGTGCTTTTGCTCGATGATACGCCTGGGGTGGTTTCTGACGAGGTGGCTGCTTATGCCGGCGTTGTCCTGGACGAAGCTGGATTTATCAACCCCCATCAGAGGCTTTCGTTTGCCAGCATGCCGTCTGTTTACCGCGGATCGACTCCGGACTATGCGCAGCGAGAAGAGCAGATTATTGAAACTCACCACTCGATTCTGGTCGACCAGTTTTTGCTGGATCAGTCAAACCAGCTGATAGCAGAGATGGAGTCGTTGCCGTTTGTAACGGAGAAAATGCTGGAGGAAATAGCCGGCGACGCAGCAAAGATCAACTTCAGGCTCAGGGTGGAGTCCGCTGTTTATGCAGAAGTCGCCGCCACTCAGGTCTAATCGTCGGCGCTCGATTAGGGTCTTGGATACGGCAAGAACAAGTAGCTGACGTAGGCCTCGCAGGTTTCAGCCGCCTCAGAGCCCGCCTTGTGACACTTCTCGATAACCTCTTCGGACCACCTTTGGCCCACCAGACAGAACACGAAGTGCCCTAGAGATTCTCTGGTTTCTCTGGCTCCTTTCTCCTTCGCCAAGCTCAGCTCCCACGAAAGGAATCCTGAGACGAAGCTTCCCCGGACCAGCGCCGGGACGAGTGACCCCTCTATCATGTCTCCGATGCTGACTCCGAGCATTTCCCTTGCCAGCGCCGCGGCCTCAGACACCAGGCTGTCTACCATGGAAAACAGAATCGCTCCGGACTCTACGACACTTTCATCAACTTTGGGATCCATAACTCTTTCGAGCATATTATGTAAGATCCTTTCATTTTGCGATGCCTAAATGTTGAAGTTCCTCGCCCTGAAGGCCGTGGTTTTTAGACCCAGAAGAATGATAGATAAAAAAATGGAGCTTCAGATTTTGGCGCCCAGATCGTCGGTCAGAGATCTGGATTTTGGTTTTTTAGGGTGACACGTTGTTGGCGGCCACAACCGAGAACTAATTTCCCGGTCAAGTTATTATGGAGGTTTTGGCCTCCGTTTTTCACCTTAGATTTATGCTGTAAACACTCCGTCGATTACTGAGCCGACGACTGTGATGCCCCAATGCTGCCGACTAGGTTGCAGGACGTGACTGTGATTAGCTCTGGTGCTTCAGGCGGCGTGGGACCATTCGCGCCTCCCGCGCTTCCCATGCCTCCCATGCCTGCGCTTGAAGTAGCAGATCCAGTAACATGATGAAAATTCGCGACGCCAGCAGGTGCCCCATCACCGCCATCGCCCCCAAGCCGTAATTACTAAATTCGTCTGGCAGAGGACTTGCTGCGCCTCCCGTGCCTCCCGCGCCTCCCTTGGTAGTAAACGTGATAGCGCACGAATGGTCAGAATGAAGAATGCATTCGCTTGGTTGGTCTCCACTACCACCAACTCCGCCAGTACTACCTTCTCCAACCCCCGCGACGCCGTGCCAGGTGATCGTCAAGACCGCGCCGGTGATGAAACCGATGACGACGGTCGCGAGGATCTCGAGGGCGGGGCGCATTTTATTGGCATGGGTTCAGAGGTTCGGCCGCAAAAGCCCAGAAAAAGTTTCGTCATCCAACCCCAGCGCGGCCTTGATCGTTGGGGCGTAGGCTACGAGAATCGGATCGTCGGCGCGAATGCTCAGGGCGAGATCCCATGCGTCCTGAGCGTCGCTTGGTAGCTGTGTCAGAAGCCCTTTGAACGCGCCCCACTTGCCAAGGGCGAGCAGCCTGTGCATGAGGGTGAGCTTTGTGATCTCGACCACGTCGCCAGCAGCGAAAAACGTGTAGGCGGACTCCGCCGTATCGAACCATTTCCAGCCGTCGAAAGTTTCCTCCTTGTTGGCCTCGGTCAACGTGTAAGTCGGCGAGTGGATGCCTTCAGATCTCGCGATGGACCCGTCTTCGTTGCGGCGATAAAATCCTTTCATGTTAGTTTACGGTCCAGCCCTTTGCTGTGGCGATGGTTTTGTCTGACGCGGCGTAACCCCAGTTGCCTGAGACGGTGATGGTTTTCGCGGTTACGGTGGCGAGATTAGTGTAAAGCTCATCGAGTTGCGTGGCGCTCATTTTATTATTTATAAACCCTATCGTGCCTTTAATGCCAGTCGCAAGGCATCTGGAAAGTGAGAGGCAGTGCTCGAACATTCCCGCCGCGGAAGTCATTGCGCCAAGATTCAACGCAGGAACCGATTGCATAGATGAGCAGTGCTGAAACATATACCCCCCGTTAGTCATCGCGCTCAAATTAAAGAGGGGTATGGATTGCAGCGCTCGACAGGTCGAAAACATATACCCCCCGCTAGTCATCGCGCTCAAATTAAAGAGGGGTATGGATTGCAGTGATAGGCAGTCCTGAAACATCCCAAAACCACTGGTCATGGCAGTTAAATTAAATAACGGGACTGTTTTCAGGGATCTGCATCCCGCGAACATATAGGAACCGGTAGTCATTGCACTCAGATTAAAAAGAGGGACTGATTTCACGGACCGACAGGCGCTAAACATTAAATATCCGCTAGTCAGCGAGCTTAAATTAAATAATGGGACTGTTTGTAGCGAAATACATTCGTTAAACATATAAAGTGCGCTCGTCATCGAACTCAAATTAAAGAGCGGTATGGATTGCAGCACACTACACCCACTAAACATATCAGAGCCGTTGGTTATAGTCCCGACGGACACCATGTTAGCCCTTTCCATCAACGTAAGATTGCCCGAAACGCCGCCGAAAGTGAGAGACGTGCAACTTGGGGCACAAACTGAAACGTCCAGCCACGGCGTGCGGTAGGCGGCTAGGCCCGCTTGCGAGTGCTTGTAATTAAATGATATTGAAGTCAGATTGTTGGCCGCTTGAGGGACAATGGACACGATAGCTTGCCGGTAAGTTTCTCCACCGCCTAAGGCGAACTCCGTGCCGCTGCCAAGATCGGCGTAGACATAGTTGTGTTGCGCTGTGACGCCTGCTGCTACATCTTCAGTGGCCCCGCCATCCCCCCAATCAATCGTAGTCGCTCCCGAGCATCGGAACGCGACAAAGTTCGATCCATGATCGCCAACCGCGAATAGTCCGACTACCTCGTGATCTACTCCAGCAACCAGTGACGGGAGAACTTCCCAATCGGCGGGACGCACCCACTCGGCAGGGCCGCCACCGCCGCCGCCCTCTGTAAATAGAGGGGTCGCGCCAAGATATGCTTTTATTTGACTGGTCGGCATCAGGTCGTGATCAGGTAAAGAGTAGTGGCGACCGGCGAGCCGATGGCGTCATAGGCGGCTTGTGTCAGAGCGATTATGTTCAGGACGGTCGAGTCACTCGATCCGACCTTCGCGGCGAGAGCGCTACCTTCCGCGAATTGGCCCACACCCACCCCAAATGCGCCCGCCTCAACAATGCCGCCCGTCCCGGTTTTTAGCGGAAGTCCAGCGGTAGAGCCTACGTTTCCGGCATTGGTTATGTTTCCGTGCGCGTGACTGGTGGGGGTGCGCGAGTCTGAGAGTCTAGAGTCTGCCGTGTCGATCAAGGTCGCGTCGGTGACAACGGCGTTAAGCTCAGCAAGGGTGTCGATTGCGGACGTGAGGACGTAGCCACTCAAGTTTTGATCGCCCGTATTGCTACCAGAATGTGTCCCGCCAGAAAGCGTTGTGTTTTCCGTGATTGCGAGTGTCATCCCCGCCGTCTGCGTCACGTCCGCAAATTGGTCGAGAGTGCCTGCGACAACGGCATCTCCACCGGCTCCGGTGGGACCAGTGGGACCGGCGGCACCATCAGGACCGACGGGACCGGCGGGACCAATAGGACCATCAGCACCAGTGGGACCGGTGGGACCAGCGGGACCCTCGGGACCAATAGGACCAGCAGGACCATCTGGACCGGCGGGACCACCATAGGGACCAATAGGACCATCAGCACCAGTGGCACCAGTGGGACCAGCGGGACCCTCGGGACCAATAGGACCAGCAGGACCATCTGGACCGGCGGGACCACCATAGGGACCAATAGGACCATCAGCACCAGTGGCACCAGTGGGACCAGTAGGACCAGCGGGACCAGTAGGACCCTCGGGACCAGTGGGACCACCTGCGGGACCATCGGGACCAGTAGGACCATCAGCACCAGTGGCACCAGTAGGACCAGTGTCTCCTACGAAACTATAAACATCCCAATAAACCCCAATCGCAGCACCTGTTGGCACGACAGCGTCGTTTGTTGCGATGCAGATATAATACACGCCAAGATAAACAACAATTTCCCCCGGAAAATATTCATCAGCTCCAACGCGAGAATCGGAGTATTCAAACCCCCCAATACCTTGAGGGCCAGTTGCGCCGGTTGTGCCAGCGACACCAGCTACACCGTCGGCACCATCGGCACCATCGGCACCATCGGCACCATCGGCACCATCGGCACCGGCAGGACCGGTGGGACCAGCGGGACCAGCGGGACCGGTGATACCTTGCTCACCATCAGAACCGGCAGGACCGGTAGGACCGGTGATACCTTGTTCACCAGTAGGACCGGCGGGACCGGTGATACCTTGCTCACCATCAGAACCGGCAGG
>Ga0105050_10002846_pt1 | contig 24384 bp, 24 predicted proteins | sample FRY01_FD_78088 | JGI IMG/M metagenome (GOLD analysis project Ga0105050, IMG submission 78088) | Freshwater microbial communities from Lake Fryxell liftoff mats and glacier meltwater in Antarctica - FRY-01 | ecosystem: Environmental > Aquatic > Freshwater > Ice > Glacier meltwater ...
ACTAGAAAAAAGAAAACATGATTATCCGCAATTATGCCACTAATCTAATTTTCTTTGCTCAACTGGCAAGAAGCCCGCCGCAGCGAGGCAGGCCCGCCACAGCGAGGCAGGCTGATGGCGTTCCGATAGCAGTCGGAATAAGCACTAGTAAATCAAGTGTTTACCATATAGTAAGCTGCTTTTTGATTTTTATTGGTGCAATTGAGGGTATACGCAATTGGAAAAATAGAAATGAGTAAAATCGCTTTCATTTAGATTTTATATTTTTTTAAAAAGTAACCTTTCTGACTCTGCTTTAAAGTGATTTTTCTCACACGAGAGAAAGTCTAGCTTGATCCTAATGCTTCATATAATCAACGAGATTTTACAAGGGTATAAACATAACTATTCTCACCTTCTTCCCGAACTAGACTCACGAGTTCACCGTTTGTCATAGTGTAAGTATATTCTCCGGAGAGTATCAAGCCCCAGTTAAATTCCGCAGTCCAAAAACATTCATTCGCAAATTTTATCTTATTTCCCACTATCTCATAAGTTCCTCTACATATCGCTGGGTATTTTATCTTTCTGGATGTACCTGTGAAACGTCCATTATCGAAGATCAAGGTCACCTCAGAACTTACAAAATCTGTGTTTGGCACTGCCAAGTAAAATTGTCCGGTATAGGTGCCATCAATGTTGGTTAAGACAGGTGATTCTTCTGAAGCACAGCTCCAAAAGATGGCAAAGAAGATGATAAAGTGCATTGGCTTCATGATTTTTCCGTACGAATTTTCTGCTTCCTGAGTTTATGTTTTTTGGGGAATCGCTTAGTTTTTAGGAATGAAATACAGTGGTAGTTGAAGTATCCCATTTGAAATCATTTAGAATTATAAAATTATCTCTATATTATTCTATGTTTTAACTACAAAATAATGATAAACCCATGGCAACCCAGCCTATTGAATTAATTCTTGGCAGGCAGTTTATAGACAGTTTGTCTATGCCGATATTTTTAGTGGATTCGGACGGAACATTAATTTTTTATAATGAGCCTGCAGAAAGTATTCTCGGAATTAGATTTGGAGAGACAGGCAGTATGAAAGTTGAAGAATGGTCAACAGCCTTCAAGCCAATAGATGCCGATGGCAACCCATTACCCGCAGATAAACTACCCTTGGTCCAAACACTCACGCATCACAAACCCGCACAGGGATCGTTTTACATAGACAACTTGAGAGGTGAAAGGCACTTGATTAATGTCACGGCCATTCCAATCGAAGGAAGATCCAAGCGATTTTTAGGGGCTATGGCTTTGTTTTGGAATTCCAATTTTTCATGAAGATTAAAGTTTGGGGTTGCAGAGGTTCCCTACCTTCACCCGGCCCGGAAAATAATAAATACGGCGGTAATACATCTTGTATTTCCGTGACTGTGAAAGACACATTAATCATTCTTGATGGTGGTTCAGGTATTCTGCGTTTAGGTAAAGCAATCGCCTCGGAAGTGAAAGAGCTCCATATTTTATTGACACATCTTCACATCGATCATACGATGGGTTTGGGATTTTTCCAACCTTTGTACAATCCGAATATACAGGTGCACCTTTGGGGTCCAAGTACGATTAATGAGCCACTTCTTCATCGTTTGAGAAGGTATTTTTCTCCACCACTATTTCCAGTTCGCTTAAGTGAGCTGCCTAAGCATCCGATCATTCATGAGATTGGTAATACAGAATTTGAAATTGGAGACCTAAAAATAAAATCTAGCTACATATGTCATCCTGGCCCAACACTGGGTTTCCGAATTACAGATGGCAATTCGGTATTCGCGTATATGCCAGATCATGAGCCAGCGCTTGGTTCGGCTGACTTCCCCAGTGATTTGGAATGGACTAGTGGTGTTGAAATTGCTGAAAATGCAGATTTATTATTCCATGATGGGCAGTACACGGACGAAGAGTATAAATCAAAGATCGGTTGGGGGCATAGTTCGGTAAATGATGCCATCGCATTTGGTGGAGAATGTAAGGTTAAAAAGATGGCGATTTTCCACCATGATCCGCTAAATTCGGATGAGCGATTGGAAGAGATTTATCAAGAAGGAATCAGACAAACAAATCCAGCGTATCCGGTGATTATCTGTAAAGAGGGAGAAGAGTTTGAGTTGGGGTAAGATCTTTTATTTAGAAATTTTTTTACTAAACCCATAACCAGCTTCATAACCATCATTATATCCCTGCTTAATAATATTTACCGTTTCTTCCCAATTGAAAACCAATTCAATAAAAAACAGTGCTGCTATTCCCATAAAGAAGAAAAATATGTCTCGTCCAGTGATTTTTTTCATTTGTTTTTGAATTTAATATAGATATTTCTAGTGCTGATTATAGGAGCGTTTGTTGAAATAGGGGAGGAATTTATTTTGGGAAATCAGTCGTGTAGCTGGTACGATTTATGAACAGCATGTGTCTTTAATGCTTATCACATTCGATGGAGTTCCAACCGTCCATAAACTCCTGCACAGGACTGCTCCAATCCGTGGCAATAATCATGGTGAAGAATGTGCAAACTCCCAGAAAGAATATTGTAAGATCTTTTTTTTTAACTTTTTTCATAACGATAAATTTAACTATTGAACATAGTAAAAAACTTTAGTGGTGTGCAACTATTCTTTTTGGTTGCGCTGTTTTACTTTGAAAAAACAAGGGAACTTATCATTTTCTACATGGCTTATTATTACCTGATACTACTTAGTTCAAAAAATCCCAAATCTCCAAACATAAATGTAATATTCTTACCCTGCCCAGCCGTCTCGATCCAAACTTCGATATTGAATGGCTTCAGCTAAATACTCAACTTTTATGTTTTCGGAGCCAGATATATCTGCAATCGTACGCGCTACTTTTAGAATTCGATCATAGGCTCTGGCCGAAAGTCCAAGCCGCTCCATGGCAGTTTTTAGGAGCATTTTTCCAGCTTCACTAATCTGACATACTTCTTTTACCTGATGGGAAGGCATCATAGCATTGCAAAAAACTTCTGGATTATCTTTAAATCGCTCTTTTTGCCGTTCTCTTCCTTGTATAACTCGTTCTCTGATTGACTTGCTGGATTCTGTCTTGCGAGTGGAGGTCAGCTCGTCAAATTTTACCGGAGTCACCTCTACGTGAAGATCGATTCGATCGAGCAGCGGACCGGAGACCTTATTCAGATAGCGCTGTACGATTCCAGGCCCACAAACACATTCTTTTTCTGGATGATTGTAATAGCCGCATGGGCAAGGGTTCATGCTGGCGATCAACATAAAATTAGCTGGATAGTCCACCGAAATTTTTGCTCGAGAGATGGTCACCTTTCGATCTTCCAACGGCTGACGCATCACTTCAAGAACCGATCGTTTAAATTCGGGTAATTCATCCAAAAATAGTACTCCGTTGTGAGCTAAGGAGATTTCTCCAGGTTGAGGATTTCCCCCGCCGCCTACTAAAGCAACATCTGAAATGGTGTGATGCGGACTTCTAAAAGGTCGCTGTGCAATCAAACTTCCATTCCTTCCCAATTTTCCTGCTACTGAATGGATCTTAGTCGTTTCCAAAGCTTCCATTAGCGTAAGTGGTGGAAGAATCGAAGGAAGTCGTTTTGCTAGCATAGTTTTTCCAGCGCCAGGTGGGCCGATCATAATCACGTTATGACCACCGGCAGCAGCAATTTCCATAGCACGTTTGATGTTTTCCTGACCTTGGACATCTGCAAAATCAAACTCATTATCATCCAATGAATGATAAAAGATCTCTCTCGTATCAGTCACCAGTGGTATGATCTCCAAATCACCCATGAGGAAATTTGCGGCCTGCTGCAATGTCTCTACCCCAATTATATCTAAATTATTGACGATGGAAGCCTCTTTAGCATTTTCTAAAGGGAGAATAAACCCTTTAAAACCCTGCTTGCGAGCTTCAATGGCAATAGGCAAAACCCCTTTTACTGGACGCAAATTTCCGTCCAGAGAGAGCTCGCCCATTATTATGTATTCGTGTAAGGCAGGGAAATCCACCTGTTCTGAGGCTTGGAGAATTCCCATAGCGATGGGTAAATCATAAGCAGAACCTTCTTTTCGAATGTCAGCAGGAGCCAAGTTGACCACCACTTTCTGTCTGGGCATTCGAAATCCGAAATATTTTAAGGCAGATTCCACCCGCTGCTGCGATTCTTTGACAGCAGAATCGGGAAGTCCAACCATATAAAAAAGTGTTCCTTGTCCAACATTTACTTCTATTGTAATAATGTTCGAGTCAACACCTGAGACAGCACTTCCAAAAGTTTTAGCAACCATAAAAAAGGAGACGTTTAGGTCTTTTCAATATACTATTTTGATATACTCAAATCTTTATTTTCAAGTAATATCTTCACTCGGAGGAATATTTGCTGGATCAGCATCTTTCTCTTTTTCTATAAGATTAGTTGAATTTGGTGTTATAACCGGATGTTCAAAATCGTAAATCTTTGCTTTCAGCGCGTTTATTTCGCGCTCCATTTTTTCGATTGAAGCTGCCATTCTATTACTTACTGAATAGCCAATAGCCCAAGCGAGAAGAAACACAATTAATCCCGTCAGTATGATTTTCACCATGGAGTCTGAATCGATTTCTTCCATTCCGAATAAAACACCTAAGGTGTCAAAGGAAATAAAGAAGATAAGAAATGATCCAAAATAAACGAAAAGTAGTATTTGAAGAATCTGATGAAATTTTTTCATGAGTTGAAAATTAAATTATTCAAATATACTAAACCGACTGAATACTAGAAAGCTTCTGATACAATCCAGTGATTCGGCTCAACTCGGGATGGGTGCCTCTCTGGACAATCTGACCCTGTTCAATCACCAATATTTCATCTGCATGCTGAATGGTGCTTAATCGATGTGCAATTACCAAAGTGGTCCGATTTGCCATTAGTTTAGTAAGTGCTTCTTGAACCAAAAGTTCGGATTCTGAATCAAGCGCCGAGGTAGCCTCATCGAGAATTAAGATTGGAGGATTCTTTAATACGGCTCTTGCAATGCTCAGTCGCTGTTTTTGTCCTCCGGAAAGTTTGGAACCTCGTTCTCCAATTGAGGTCTCGTAGCCATTTTCTAGTTTAGAAATAAATTCATGTGCATTTGCAATTTTTGCTGCTTCGATCACTGTGTCGAGACTTGCATCATTTATTCCGAAGGCAATATTATTAAATACTGTGTCATTGAACAGGATGGATTCTTGAGTGACAATACCCATTAAGCTGCGCAGATCTCCCAAGCTCAAGTTGCGAATGTCCACACCATCCAAAAGAATCTGACCGCCGCTAGGATCATAGAATCTTGGCAGCAAGTCGGCTAAGGTTGATTTCCCTCCACCTGAAGGCCCTACCAAAGCGATGGTTTTCCCTTTTGAAAGCGTAAAATTGATAGTACTCAACACATTCGTCTCTTCGTATGCAAAGTTTACATTTTGAAATTCGATTGAGTTTTTGAATCCGGTTAGTCGCACTGGTTCCTTCGGAGAATTAATTTTCGATGGTGTATCAATCACGGTGAAAACACGCTCCGCAGAAGCAATTCCCCGCTGGATATTGCTCATGGCCCGGGAGATTTCTTTGGCCGGATTGAGCACTTGTGTGAAAATAATAATGTAAGTGATGAAGTCAGAAGCCCCGAGATCGGAATCTCCACTCAGCACCAATCCACCACCATAGACTAAAATTCCAGCAACCACAGACACGCCCAAAAATTGAGAAATCGGTGAGGCTAATTCGTTCTTTCGGGCCATATTGACATTTACATCAGCGTAAAAATCGGTCTCTCGATCGAATCTGTTTTTCATAAACCATTCAGCATTGAAGGCTTTGATCACGCGCATCCCGCTGAGTGTTTCGTCTAAGATATTGACTATCCTACCTAGTGACTCTTGACTTTGGATGGCTGTCTTTCTTAATCTTCGGGTGATTCCACCAATAATTGCACCTGATATGGGGATAATTAAAATAGTAAATAGGGTCAATTTGACCGACATTAGAAATAGCACTGCAAAATAAATAATGATGGTAGCAGGCTCTCTAAAAACGACACGTAGTGATTGCACGATGGTATTTTCGACTTCCTGCACGTCATTGGTCATTTTTGATAAAAGATCTCCTTTTCGCTCATCGGAGAAATAGGCGATTTGAAGTCCACTCACCCGCTCAAAAATATCCATTCGCATTTTCTTGATGACAATTGCTTTCACTTTTGCCAAAACGACGCCAGATAAATAAGTGAATAGGTTGGCTAAGAATACTGAAATGACAATGATGACACAGACATATAAAAGAGTCCCCATTTTCCCATAAGTTTCAGCAACGTGAAGGAAATAGTAGTTGAAGAGGTGAGAGAAATAGCCAATGGAAAACTCAAAAGTTGGCTTATCTGAAAATTCTAGGAGTTTAGCAGGGTCCACTTGCTCAAAAATCACATCGAATAATGGCTTCAGTAAGGTGAAGTTCAGCAGACCAAAAATGATAGAAAGTAATGCGTATATGACATATGTAGGCACGAATTTACCATAAGGCCGGGCATAAGAAAGAATTCGCAAGTAGGTATTCATAGGATGCAATCTGTAAATTCACTCAAATTTAAGGAAAATTGTCCGCTCAGGAAGCGACTAGTAATTGTAATCAGGTCTTAGGAAGTTCCACCGTAGTCCGAGTTGGATCAGTTGACTTGATTCTGGACTATCCAAATCCTGTGCTGTTCGCCTTCTGAATGTATGGGTAGCATCGATAAAGAAATTATGACGGAGCATATAGCTCGCATTCAGATTGGATTGAATAAGCTGATTTTCGACGCCTTGCCCAATGAAATTCCCAAATAACCCTGTTGGACTTCCCACAAGTCTGTTTTGTAATACATCCCCACCAAAATTGGTTGTAACATTCGGATCAGCACCATACAATTGATGCATAGCTAATAAAGTTAGATTCAGTTTAGGCAAAGGTTGGTAGCGAATGATCCCCAGAAATTCCCGGAAGTTTGCGCCACGAGGATGGGTGAGCGGTGTTCTCCAATTGCTGTAAGATTGATAGTTTTGTTTTTCCTGAAAGGTATAAGGCCGCGCTGAATTGAATTCCAATTGCAGATCTAGGTTAGCGATTTTAAAGGCATTGATATATTTGTAGCCTGCCTGCACACCATATTTATTTCGTTTTGATCCCTTGCCGTCGATCCCGAAGAATTCATTAAACACAAATTCATCGAGTGCAAACTGGCCATAGAACTGCATTCCTGGATATAGATTCCATTTGAAATCTGTGCCTAGCATGACTTTGTCGGGAGTGCCTAGTCCTTGCTCCACCCATCTGAAAAAGATAAGGGGATTGAAGTAATTGAAATTTGCCTGATCACTCATGACAGATTCGAAAAAGCCAAGATTCAGCTTTTTCCCAACATCAAATCCCAAACGATGAAATGAAAACCACTTTTGAGGATAGCGCCCATCCGTAGGTCTTCCCCGATTGTATATCACATCGGCGGTCATTTGTGTCCAAATATTCGTCAGCTGAAATTTCCACACTTTTGTATTCAGCTTTACAAACATGTAGGGGTTTGAGAAATCGGAGAGGAGAAAAGAGCGATAGCCCTCTCCGACGAAATTCCGATCATGACCAATCTGTGCTTGAATATTCTTTGTGAGATTAAAATTGATATGGCCCAGCGCGGAAAAATAACTGTAGCCATCCGAATTATATTCTTTCCAGAATCCTTCCCCTGGAACAGCCCCGTTGTATTCGGCAGTATTTTTTACCCAAGAAGGAAAGAAAGCTTCTGAAGATGTAAAGTAGGTGTAGAATCCTACTTTCTTGTCGATTAAACCTCGAATCATGGCTCCCCTGGTCAGTCGATTTGGATTTTGTTCATTATCTGATTCGATTCCCCCATTGAAATATAGCACTGGACTAGCATGAATATCCAACTCATCACTGTCGTAATAGGCCAAATCACCAGGCCTTTTATAAAGTGCATTGAGAAAAGGTTTCTTGGAAAGAGGGGTTTCACTGGACATAAATTCCCAATTGTCCTGACTTAAATAAGCAAGATTAAAGAGATCTGATTTGGACTGGATCACTGGATCCGAGGCCAAGGAATCTAAATATTTACCCAACAAATCTCTTCGCCATGGTCTTACCCCAGTTTGGAAAATAGGATTGTTTTGTCCTCGAAGGATTTCATATCGCTCGATGCGGTGGTAATAATCCCGATCATAAGGAACGTAACTGCCTTGTGAACAGGAAAAAAAGGGATATAGAAATGCCGCTAAAAAAAGGATTAATGAAGCGTGGGAATTGCGAAGAGAGATATTTTGCATCGCTTAAAGCTAGAAAAAGCATGGATATCTCAAAACAGATGAGGCATATTAGCTTCTGAATTCGATTATAAGGTTGTTTTTCCGTCTTTGGCTCAGAAATACCTTACAAATATTTGGTGATATTTTTTAAAAGAATAACTTTGTAAATTATTTGAAAAATACTTTATAACTAGCAATACAATGAAAGCTGATATTCATCCAAATTACAGAGAGGTAGTGTTCTACGATACTTCTAGCGAATTCAAATTTATAACTAAGTCCACTATTGAGACTTCCGAGAAAATTACTTGGGAAGACGGTAATGAGTATCCGTTATATAAGATTGAAGTCAGTTCTGAATCTCACCCGTTCTATACCGGTAAGAAAATGATGCTGGATACTGCGGGTCGAGTTGAGAAATTCAACAGAAGATACGGAAGTAAGAAGTAATTCTTTAAAACTTGATTTGATTAAGTCTCCTAGAGCATGGATTCTGGGAGACTTTTTTATTTTTGCTCCATGGACTCTCTTCTCTTATTTGATGATCCCGCTATTCGAGGGTCATTACTGCCATTTACTTTCACCAGACCAGTCGCTTCCATTCGTGTCGGAATTCTAGAAATAGCCCAAAAATGGGCAATGCGTGCTGGGAAGCCTGTTTCATATTTGACCCAAGATTATCTCCAGCAAAAATTTCTAAGAGCAAGAGGAACAGCCTTAGCGATCAACGGAGCTTGGCTTCCTGATGAGAATTCAGTGAAAGCACTTGCTGCTCTGGGTGAAAATGAAGCGCTGTTTTCTGGCAAGATACTTTTGGCAGCTTACATCGGGGAAGCAGAGAAGAATCTAGACAAAGCAAAAGAGGCGATCCAAGTTCAATTGGATCATGAACCGGTTCTGCTTCTGAAGATTTGGAATATCTTTCAGTTCAATGGGGCTGAGATAATAAAAGATTTTGAGCTAATCACAAAAGGAAGACAAAGTCAAGTCTTAAATGATCCCCATACCAAGGTTTATAACTTAGGAAATATTTTTATCGAAAAGGGAGCAAAAATCAAAGCAGCCATATTAAATGCTGAAAACGGTCCGATCTATATCGGCAAAGACAGTGAGATTCAAGAAGGAGCAATTATTCGTGGACCTTTTGCGCTATGTGATTACAGTACGATCAATATGGGAGCAAAACTACGTGGAGATACTACAGTTGGTCCACACTGCAAAGTGGGAGGTGAAGTTTCGAATTCTGTTATTTTTGGTCATAGTAATAAAGGCCATGAGGGATTCCTGGGCAATTCTGTGATCGGTGAGTGGTGTAATGTAGGAGCCGATACCAATACCAGTAACCTTAAAAATAATTATACATCAGTAAAACTTTGGGATTATACTAGGGGAGGCTTTGTCAATACAGGACTTCAATTCTGCGGTTTGATGATGGGTGACCATTCCAAATGTGGGATTAATACCATGTTCAATACTGGTACAGTTGTAGGAGTCGGAGCAAATATTTTTGGACATGGCTTTCCAAGGAATTTTATTGCTTCTTTTGCCTGGGGAGGAGCTAGCGGGCTCACTACTTACCAATTCCCAAAATTTGAAGAAACTGCTAAAGCAGTGATGGGAAGAAGAGGGATAGCGTTTACTGATAAGGATCGAGCGATTCTTCAGTTAATTTTTGATCAATCCCAAACCTATCGAATCTGGGAGAAATCCAACTGAACTTAAACCTATGCTATTTGCATCTATTCCGGGTCTTCCTGATATCAAAGAAAATCTAATCAATGCGGTCATAAACAATCACTTGGCTCATGCTTTGTTGTTTTATGGGCCAGAGGGTTCGGCGACCTTGCCTATGGCTTTAGCGCTTTGTACCTATTTATTTTGTGAAAATCCTTCTGATACAGATTCTTGTGGAAAATGTGGTTCCTGCCAGCGCATGTCAAAACTAGTGATGCCAGATTTAAATTTCGCATTCCCAGAGATTACAGTCAATAAGAAAGAGGAAGATAGTCAGTCAGAGGATGATGGCAAAGACGATAAGTCAAACCGCGTAGCGAATTGGAGAAAATTTGCCATAGATACTCCCTTCGGGAATATCCATGATTTCATTTTATTCAACAGCTTTGAGAAAAAACAGCTTAATATTTCAAAAGGAGCAGCAAGAAAAATAATTCAGACACTTTCTTTGAAGGCCTTTGAAGGAGGTTATAAGATCATGCTCGTCTGGGGTACAGAATACTTACATCCCTCGGCAGCTAATGCGTTGTTGAAAATTTTGGAGGAACCTCAGCCTAAAACAATATTCTTGTTAATCACAGCATACCCTGATCAGCTTTTGACTACTATTCTCTCTCGAACACAGAAAGTTCTGATCAGAGCTTTTTCAGATGACGAAATCCAAAAACACTTGGTAACGGAGGGCATAGCTGATGAGGCTACAGCAAATCAAATTGCCATGATTGCTGACGGAAGTATGCGAGAGGCATTCCTATTGGCTGATCAAGTAGAGGACAAACAAATAAAAAGTATTAGAGAATGGTTTGTAGATTGTTATAAAGCTGATTTTCGAGCTTTATTTATACGGGCAGAAGCATTTCATAAAGACAGTATCGAAGGACAGAAGTCGCTTATGTTGACTTCCATGAATGTACTTCGTGAGATCTTATTGAAGGGTGCTAATCTTGATCAATTACTACGTACACGTGGAGAAGATTTAGATTTTGTGACAAAAATCAGTAGTACAATACTTAAAGTGGAGCATATAGAACCCCTTTACCAAGGTTTTAATCAGGCTCATTACCATTTGGAGCGAAATGGTAATGCCAAATTCATTTTCACCGATTTATCAATGGACATTTCAATTTTAATGTCAAAAATTAGCTGATATGGAAAAGAAGATCATCGGCAGAAAAGAAAAAATAGCACTTCCTGATTTAGATCTGAATCTGGTTTGGGCAAAAGTGGATACTGGAGCTTATACCAGCAGTATCCATGCTGAAAATATTCTTGTGAGAGAAGTAGGGGGAAAGCAAATCCTGAGTTTTCAGATTCTGATGGAAGGCCATCACGGTTTTACCGGAAAGACTAGAACTTTTGAAAAATTCATAGCGAAAAAAGTGAAAAATTCATTTGGAATTGCAGAAACCAGATATCTGATTCAAACTAGAATAGTGATTGCAGGTGAAGATTTTGTCTCTGAGTTCACCCTTTCAGATCGATCAACCATGAGAAATTCAATTTTATTGGGAAGAAAAACTCTCAAGAAAAGATTTCTCGTCAACGTGGATCGAGTAAATTTGGCAAAGCCTTATCGTGTCAAAGTTTAACTTTTTTCTCATCCAGTATCTCCTCTCAAAACCTAAGCAAAACCCAGCCATGAGAATTGCCATTTTATCCAGAAATCAGAATCTTTATTCTACCAAGCGATTATTTCAAGCAATAATGGAAGCAGGGCATGAAGCACTAATTGTTGATCACAGTGTATGTGATTTGGTTCTTGAGCAAGAAGGACCTACTATTTTTTACAAAGGGATTAGACTTGCCGATATTGATGCTATTATCCCCAGGATTGGAGCTTCAATCACATTTTACGGTACTGCCGTAGTGAGGCAGTTTGAATTGATGAATACCTTCTCGGCGGTTAATTCAGAAGCTATTGTGAAAAGTCGGGATAAACTCAGAAGTCTTCAAATCCTATCGAGTGCAGGTTTAGGGATGCCGAAAACAGCGTTTACCAATTTCTCCAAAGGTGGCGAAAAACAAATCATTGAACATGTAGGAGGAGCACCATTGATCATCAAATTGTTAGAAGGTACTCAAGGACTAGGCGTCGTCTTGGCTGAAACCAAGAAAGCTAGTGAATCAGTGATCGAAGCTTTCCATGGACTGAAGGCCAGAATTATTATTCAAGAATTTATCAAGGAAGCCAAGGGCGCTGATATACGAGCTTTTGTGGTAAATGGTAAAGTTGTCGGGGCGATGAAGCGACAAGGGGCAGAGGGAGAATTCCGATCAAATCTTCACCGGGGAGGAAAAGCTACAATTATCAAATTGAGCCGAGTTGAAAAACAGGCTGCCTTAAGCGCAGCAAAAGCGCTGGGACTGGATGTGGCAGGTGTAGACTTGCTTCAATCGGCTCGTGGTCCATTAATTCTCGAAGTAAATAGCTCTCCTGGTTTGGAAGGTATTGAGAAAGCTACTGGCGTTAATATTGCTGGTGAAATTATCAAGTTTATCGAAGAAGGAGTGAATAAAAAACGTTTGAAAAGAAGTCTTTCCCAATGAATTATCAAATAAAAATAGGAACTAGAGGAAGTAAACTTGCGCTTTGGCAAGCGTATTATGTAGAAAAGCTTCTTCAAGATGCTGGAATGGAGACAAAGATTGTCACAATTGATACTAAAGGCGATCAGATATTGGATGTGTCGATCTCAAAAATCGGAAGTAAAGGAGTCTTTACTCAGGAGCTTGAAGATCAGCTCAATGATGGTAGGATTGATATAGCGGTGCACAGTGCCAAGGATATGCAATCTTGCCTTCCGGAAGGGTTTGAAATCATTGCATTCACTATTCGTGAAAAAGAGAATGATGTTCTCGTATCGCATGATAAAAGCCTGTCTCTGAAAGATTCAAGTAGAAGTATCGTCTTAGGAACTTCATCTACGCGAAGAGTGGCGACGTTAAAGCATTTTTATCCGCATGTCAAAACAGTAGATGTGCGTGGAAATCTCCAAACTAGAATTCGAAAAATGGAGGAAAGAGGTTTTGATGGTTTGCTTTTAGCCTACGCAGGAGCGCATCGAATGGGCTATGATGAATTAATTGTGGGGGAATTGGATCTTAATGAATTCACTCCTGCAGTAGGTCAGGGTTCGATTGCAATCGAAGTAGCCACTGGTTTGGAAATGAAACTCAAGATCAAAATCACAGCTGCCTGCAATGATTATTCTACCGGTCAGAAGTTGAGTGCTGAGCGCGCATACCTTCGAGTACTAGAAGGAGGATGTAGTATTCCCATTTTTGCTTTAGCTAGTCTTGATGGGGATTCCTTGCATCTGAAAGGAGGTATACTGACTCTTGACGGAAAAGAACGAATCTCACTTCAGGTCAGCGGGTCGATTTCAGAACCTGAGTTAGTTGGAGAGGAATTGGCAGCAAAGGTTTTAGCCGCAGGAGGTGACAGGATTTTAGTAGATATCAAAAAACAAATGAACTCATGAGCCCATTGAAAAACCTTCTGATTAGTATACTTTTTTTCATTTCGTCTGCCTGTTCTGGTCAGAAAGACTACCTCGTCACCATCACCACGGAAAAGGGAGAGATTAAAGCAATTCTATTTGATGACACCCCAGAGCATAAATCCAATTTCATTAAATTGGCTGAATCTGGTCGTTTTGATTCGACAGAGTTTCATAGAGTGATGAAAAATTTCATGGTCCAAGGAGGTGATGTTTTCACTAAAGAAGAACTTCCACCGGCAGAATGGCCAACAATCGAAGCGGAGATTCTACCAAATCATTTTCATAAAAAAGGAATGATTGCTGCTGCCCGCCAAGGTAGCGGAGTTAATCCTTTAAAGCGTTCTAATGGTTCTCAATTTTATATTGTAACCGGGAAAGTATACGGGGAGCAGGAGTTATTGGCGGATATGGAAAAGCTTCAGCCGGCTTTTATGCAATATGTCCAGCTTGGGAGCCAAGAAGGGCTGAGAAATGAATACACCCGTCTGTATAAAGCAGGCCAATTTGATAGCCTCACCATGCTAGTGACCTCCAAGCGGGAAGAAATTGAGAAATCGCTAAATCTAAATCTCAGTAAAGATTTTACCAAAGAGCAAACTGCGATTTATACAAGTATAGGTGGAACTCCACATCTGGATAAGGAATACTCGGTGTTTGGTGAGGTGATTTCAGGATTAGAAATAGCTGAGGAGATTTCAAAAGCAGCCACCGGTGCTCGCGATAAACCTGTAGTTCCGATCTACATGAATGTGAAAGTTCAAAAAATGTCTCGTAAAAAAATTGAAAAAGACTATGGCTACACCTACCCAGAATCTAAGTAAAAAGAAAATATTCATCACCGGAGCTAATGGTCTTTTGGGTCAGAAGTTGGTCCAGCAGCTAGTGGAGCAGAATCAGTACATCGTCTACGCCAGCAGCAAAGGAGAATCTCGATTGCCTGGAACAGATTTCAATTACATTTCACTCGAAATCACAGACTCTGAGCAAGTAGTGGCTATCATTCTCGAGATCAAACCTGATATCATCATCCACAGTGCTGCAATGACCAATGTGGATCAATGTGAGCAAAACCAAGAAGCCTGCTTTGATGTCAACGTCAATGCAACTCGCTACTTGGTGGAGGCTGCAGAAGCAGTTCAAGCTCATTTCATTTTTGTATCTACTGACTTTATCTTCTCAGGTGAAAAAGGGCCTTTGGATGAAGAGGAAGAAGCAGCTCCCATAAATTATTATGGGGAGACCAAATTACTTGGAGAGCAACTGGTGATGGAGTCTAAGACTAAATGGACCATTGCGCGCACCGTCTTGGTATTTGGAATTGCACATGACATGAGTCGTACCAATATTATTCTCTGGGTGAAATCCTCTTTGGAAGCAGGAAAACAAATCCAGGTAGTCGATGATCAGTTTAGAACGCCCACTCTTGCAGAAGACTTGGCAGCAGGCTGTATTTTAATCGCAAATCAAGGCGCGACAGGAATATTTAATATTTCCGGATCGGATTTTTTGACTCCTCTTGAAATGGCCCACATGACAGCTGATTACTTCCACCTTAACAAAGACTTAATCAAACGTGCCGATTCAAGTACATTTTCCCAGCCTGCTAAGCGACCGCTTAGAACAGGTTTTAATATAGAAAAAGCCCGAAAACAGCTTGGATTCGAGCCCAAAACTTTCCAAACAGCAATTGGTTTTTTGGCAAAACAAATTACCTTAGCCCGCTCTTAAAAACAGTTTATAACCCCAATTCAATTTAACTATAATCTATGTCAGTAAGTGCAAATCCCGAAGAAAGAGGCAAATTTGGCTCCAGTCTCGGTTTTATAATGGCCGCGGCTGGTTCCGCAGTAGGACTTGGCAACATCTGGAGATTCCCCTATCTGGTAGCAGAAAACGGAGGAGGAGCTTTTGTGTTTGTATATATTATATGTGTGTTGTTGATAGCACTTCCGCTTTTATTCAATGAAATCGCGTTGGGACGGAAATCTGGGAAGAATCCCATCGGAGCCATTCGAGATACCGGAGGAAATAAGTTATGGCAGATTGCGGGTGTACTTTGCGTGCTAGTTTGTTTTTTTGTTTTTAGCTACTATTCTGTGATTGCAGGGTGGACAGTAGGCTATATTATCACGGAGATAATCAACGTTCCGATAGATTTTTCTGAGTTTGTTCAGACACCCTTATATGTCATTCCATTGACATTTCTATTTATTTTGACTACTATACTGATTGTACTGGGAGGTGTTTCGGGCGGTATAGAAAAAGCTTCTAAATTTTTGATGCCAGTATTGTTTATCATCATCATTTTTATTGCAGGAAGATCAGTCACTTTGCCAGGAGCGGAAGCAGGTATTAAGTATTACCTCTATCCTGATTTTTCTAAAATTAACGCAGCCGTAATACTTCAGGCTCTTGGCCAAGCCTTTTTTTCCATGTCGGTAGGTTGGGGTTTGATGATCACTTTCGGGTCTTATCTACCTAAAAAATCAAATATTATCCAAGCATCCGCTTGGATTGCAGGGATGGACACAGGAGTTGCTTTACTGGGTGGTTTGATGGTTTTCCCTGCGCTTTTCGCCTTGCTTTCTCCTGACTATCTGACTGACGGCCCAAGTTTAGTCTTCAATGTACTTCCTAAAGTATTTGTTGAAATGCCCGGTGGTCATATCGTAGGAGCGCTTTTCTTTATCTTGCTGATGGTTGCAGCGCTGACTTCTACCATTTCCATGTTAGAAGTACCAGTTGCCTACTTCATCGATGATAAAAAATGGAGCAGAAAAAAAGCTACTTGGATCGTAGGTATTTCAGCAATGGTTTTTTCTGTTCCCTCTGCTCTTTCCTCTATTGAAGGAAACTTTTTTGCTGATATGAGCATCAATTTTTTAAGTAATGAAAAGAAAGGATTTTTCGATATTATGGATTTTGTCTTTGGTACGTTTGCCGTGATTGTGATTTGTTTGATGCTTTCCTTATATACAGGATGGGCTTCAAAAATTTCTGATTATGCAGATGAGTTGGCTTTAGGTGCACCAGTCTTCAAAGGGCCATTAAGATCAGCTTGGATTTTCTTTATCAAGTATATCTGTCCAATTGTGATTATCCTTTTAATTTTAAATGTGGTTGGAATCTTTGGGGAATCTCAGGAGGCATAATTTTCATGTATTTGCCAAAAGAGACGCATTTGCCTCTTTTTTTATGATTCCAATCATTGGTTTTACTTCTTGTGATGTGGAATACTACCGGAAAACCAGCCACGAAAAGTTTGATCTCTTGGTTCCAAAACCAATGGATTGCTCGGATTTGTATGAGTTGGGAGAGACGAAAGCCATAAAAAATTTGAATTAAATTTATTTTTGGCAGAAGAGTGGTTAATTCTTCCAGAACTTTTACGTTTTGTCATATCAATCAACTTCCACTGCTATGAAGAAATTACTCATTATCGCTTTTCTAAGCTTAAGCTTTTCAGGCCTTGCTCAAGAATTCACGCTAGGTCCCAAATTTGGACTTTCTTCTACCAAGGTAGATTTCGATCGTGAAAATTTCATTCCCGGTGATGCACAAACCGGATATCATGTAGGTCTTTTTACCAGAATTTCATTTGGGGGATTTTTTATTCAGCCTGAAGCACTTTACACTAAGACGAACGGATCATTTCAAATCAACAGTCCTCAACCTAGCGGCGGAACAGGAACGAGTACTTTTTCCGAGGATTTCAATCGACTTGATATTCCGGTCATGCTCGGCTTTAGATTCTTTAAGTTTTTGAGACTTCAAGCTGGGCCAATAGCTAGTATTGATATCGATTCGGATCTAAGAGATGCAAGTAATACGATTCAAGAGGTGGATTATGAGAAAGCCACCCTGGGTTATCAAGCCGGAATCGGATTGGATATTGGAAACTTTATTTTGGATGTGAAATATGAAAGTTCACTTTCCGCCATTTCCAAGAATATCGGAAGATTCGATACTGATCAGCGGATCAATCAATTTATTCTCTCTGTTGGGTTTAAGTTATTTTAGAACTTGGTTTTCAAATAAAAAGCCTGAATGGAAACTTTCCATTCAGGCTTTTTATTAAGTTTATCCAAAAACTATTTCTCCATCACCATTTTTGTTGGCTTTGCCAATTCATGGATGGGATCCAAATCTACTACGTAGACACTTCTACCATGTGTTCCGATTACCAGGTCATTCTCTCGGCTTTGAATCACCATGTCGTAGATAGCTACGTTTGGGATTTCACCTTGGAAAAGGTTCCAGTTATTCCCACCGTCCATGGTTACATAGAGTCCGTGATCTGTTCCCAAATACAGGATGGAGTAATTCACTTTATCCTCGACGATGATGTTTGTTGATTCGTCAGGTAGATTACCTTTAATAGAAATCCAAGTTTTGCCATAATCTGTGCTCTTGTAGGCGTAAGTGGCAAACTCATCCATTCGGTAACCATTGAGTGTCGCATAGACCAAACCTTCTTGATGACTTGACGGTGCAATGGAACTTACCCAGCGATCTTGTGGAAGACCTGCATTCAAGCTGGTCCAGTTACCACCGTTGTCTCGAGTGACCCAGACATTGCCATCATCAGACCCTGCGTAGATCGTACCAAACTCCAGTGGTGATTCCTCCACCACAGAAAGCGTAGCGTAAGGGACATTTCCACTTTTCTTGTTTTTGGTAAGATCATCAGAGATCCGCTTCCAAGTGCTTCCTTGATCGAGACTTTGATAGACATACTGCGAACCCATGTATACAATATCTTGATTATGGTAACTCAGTTCTGCAGGTGTTCTCCAATTATATCGATTAGGAGCAGTTCCTATCTCATGACCTGGAGTGATTAACTTGCGCTGTCCGGTTGTCTTATCGATTCGGAAATACATTCCAAATTGAGAACCGGTGTAGACGATGTTGTTGTCCCGAGTATCTACAGCTACGACCATTCCATCGCCACCCATAAGCGGTTCCCAAGGATCAGCAGGATTATTTTTCACATTGCCAAACCAAACCCCATTATCCTGCATGCCACCGTAGATATTATATGGACTGGCATTGTCCGTCATGATCGAGTAGAACTGGGAGATTGGCATCTGAGTATTCATGTGATCCCAAATGGCTCCGCCGCCATAGCTTCGGTAAAGGCCACCATCATTACCGAGCAAAATATGCTTGCTGTCTTTTGGATTGATCCACATGGACTGATGATCCGAGTGAGGACGTCCGATAGAGTCTGTTCGTGTGAAGTTTTTGCCTCCGTCTCTGGAGACCAATAAAGGAACTCCCAAGACGAAAATTTCATCTTCATTTTCAGTATTCACCCGGATTTCCCCAAAGTAATACCCATAGGAATTATAAAGTCGGCTGATGTCCGACTCGGAGACTTTTTTCCAGGATTTCCCTGCATTCTCAGATCGATAAATTTCAGCACCGATTACCGTACCATTAAAAAGTGCCGCATTGGCATCTACTGCTTCTCCATTATAATTTGCGATTTGGGTGGTAGTTATCTTTCCGTTTTTTAGCAAACGCTTTATTTCTTTCGCAGTATAGATCGTTGCAAATCGCTTTGATTTGAGGAACGCATCCAATCTTTTATTTTCCAAGCCGAGCGCTTCCTCGGTACGCATGCTTTTGAAATCTTCGAATTTCAAGGCATTCTCATCGGGCTTTGTATCCTTTTGTCTTGGTGGCCCAGGTTCTTTGGTGGATTTTGCCTGATTGTCAAGTAGCGCATAGACGACTTGAGGATTACTTTGGCTAAAGTCAAAACCGATTCTTCCGGTAAACTCATCCTGAGGAAATCCTTCCACAGCTTTTTTCCATGTATTACCACCATCTTCTGATCTCCAAATTGAAGAGCCTTTACCATTCCCAATGAAATCATGGGCTTGTCGGAATCGCTCCCAGCTCGCAGCCAATAATACATCTGGGTTAGCTGGATGGATTTTGATATCGATGATACCGGTATTGTCATCGATGTAAAGGGTCTTTTTCCAAGATTTACCGCCATCTGTAGTTTTGTAGAGTCCGCGCTCTTTGTTTTTAGAATACAATCCACCCATGGAACCTACCCAAACCACTTCCGGATTGGTAGGGTGAATCTGAATGGAGCCGATATGTTGCGAATGAGGCAAGCCCATCATCTCCCAAGTCTTTCCAGCGTCCGTAGACTTGTAGATTCCTGCGCCAGCGTAGGTGGATCGGCTGGAATTATCCTCACCTGTTCCTACCCAAAGAATATCATTATTAGAAGGAGAAAGCGCCATATCGCCAATTCCTAAGGCTCCTTGATGGTCAAAGATCGGAGTGAAGGATTGACCATTATCTTCGGTTTTCCAGACTCCACCTGAGGCAGCGGCGACATAAAATGTATTTTGATTTTGTGCGACTTCGATGTCTACAATTCGCCCAGACATATTGGTTGGGCCCACATTTCGGGCTTTGAAGTCTTTGAGTGGGGTGGAGGAAAGCATTTTGGAATGCTTTTCCATGGATTCAAGTAGGGCTTTTTCGGTGGTGGGTTTGATGTCCTGAGCGTGAATCTGAGATCCACTAGCCAAGAGCATCAATCCTGAAGCCATCAGAACTTTAAGGGTAGTGATTTTTTTCATGGGTTGCTTTTTGATAAAAACGAATATAGACACTAGCAGGCAAACCCGATGGAGTTTGACTGCTAGTGGGTAAGAGGCAAGATAAATGGTTATTTCTGCACCAATCGAGTTTTGTAGATAATGGAATAGTCGTTTTCAGCTTTGGAGAAATTTAATGAAAACCAGATTTCTTCTTTAGAGACAAATTTATTAATGTTACCTAAATTTTCAGGTTTGCTAATAATAGGGCTTATGTTTTTACCATCGAAAAGAACCAATCCTCCCTGATTTTTCTCACCTGCCATCTTAAATATTTTATCAAAATCAGAACCTCCTTCTGCGATTATTTCATTGGCAACCTCATCAGAAAGACCACCTAGGTAGCTGATCAAAAATACATGCTCATCCATAGCAATGATTTTATTGATTGTTCCATAGAAAAAATCTCTCAAATTGAAACTTCCTGTTTCAACTTTTTTATCTGGATTTCGCTCGAGAAAAGCCGGAAATGGAATGGTTTGGACACTCACCGGAGAATCTAAATTAGAGAATGAGTACCCAAATATTTTGGGTTCCGATCGAAAATTGAGGAATAGCGTGTCTCCTTTCAGTGTAATATTTGAAAATGATTCGAGAGAACCATATTCTTTTGTAGTGCTACTGAATTTTGAGGTTTTAGGAAAATGAGTGACGGATTCAAATTCATCAGTTGCTATATCCAAAACTTCAAGTCGCTTTGACTGCTCTTGAAAATCGAGAACATTTTGCTCAAGATCAGAATAGCGCCCTGGAAGATTCATATAAACTTTATTATTTTTTACAAAATGAGCCTCGTTGGATGGTATTACCAATTGAGATAAGCCGGTAAAATCGGGAATAAAACTTTTCAGTAAACTCCCATCTATCGAATATTGAAATATACCACGACTGCTCGGTATCAAAAAAGACTCGTCATCAAAAAACTTTGCAATCCCGGTACGATTTCCTGTAATATTTTCCGGTCCTTCCCCTGTGCGTTTGTATTGCTGCAAAATAGTGCCTGATAGATTGGTGACAAAAATGCTATCTGTATTTTGATCGATTAGGAGAAAAGTATTCCCATCCGGGCTGATATCCATTAGATTTACATTTCCCAGGTAATCCATCACCAGCGAGTCATAGATTTCAAATTCCAGATTTTGCTCCGAAAGAGGAGTGGCGGGCAGCTCGGGCTCTTTGGTCTGGCAGGCAAATCCAATCAAAAGAATAAAGCCGAATAATAGGGGTTGGTTTTTCATTTTTTGACTAATTGAAGTTGATAGATAGTTACCACTTCGGGTTCTTCGTTCAATTCATTGACGTTTTGCATGGCCCAGATTCGGTTCTGAGAATCCACACGGACGATCCGATAGTTTTTTGAACTAAGTTTGGGCTGGCTAAACTTAATTTGATTTGTTCTCACCATCCATTTTTGGGGATTGAGTTGATCTATATTTTTTCCATATCGCGATCGTTCCAATTCTTGGGGTGGGAAATTTTCCAACCTTAGTCCTGAGGTGTATAGTATCAGATCCATATCATTCACTTTAAAAATTGAATTTATATTTCCCGGTAGATCTGTAGGAGCATCATAATCTTGCCTTCCTCCATATGGGAAGCCTTTTGTCATAATAAATTCATCGAACGGAATTCCTACAGGTCGCTGGGTTAAATTGGGATCCATCAGATCAACGTCAAAAAGAATCGTGTCCAATTGATGTGCATATGTCAATTTGCTTTCGTTCAAGTCAAAACTCAAAGCAATAAAGTTGAATGCCTCGCCTGATTGTATGAATCTACTTTTTGAATCCAGCGGTAAAATGGGCTGGAAATCCATATTGTTTAATGGAATAAGGTCCAAAGCATTATATTCTTCATAGTGTAGCTTGTCACTTGGAGGATATTCTGTCTGAGGATTTCCAGCAAAGGAAACCAAAGCAGGACCTAAGAAAGTCATGGAGGATTTCAAATGATCAAATCCCATGTATATCATCCCTTTGGGAGAGTAAGGGCGCTTGAATCCACTTAGAAACTGGAACTCCAGATCGTAAAAATATATCCCTCGGCTGCCTTGGATAACAATCGTGTCACCCATGAAAATCGCGGAGGAACAAATACCGCCAAAGCCAGTTGGGGAATCCTCTGGAACATCCAGCCGATTCAGGACTACCCCCTGCCCGCTTGCTATGATCAAAGGATTGTTTTGTCCGGAAACACTGAAAAGTAAAATATCTTTTTCGGAATGGACGGCCATTAATTCAAGACGTTCCAAAGTAGGAATCTGAATCGAATCTAAAATCACCAATTCCCATTCGTTGGAAAAAATTTTCGAATCTGAAGTCTCCTTTTTCGAACAAGCTAAAATCGAAATGAATAGAAATAATATTGCTGGAATCTTGAGTTTCATTTTTTGACTAATTGAAGTTTATAAAAAGTGATATAATCTTGCTCTTCGCCGAGGTATTCGTCATTGCGAAGGGCGTAGAAAGGTTTGTATAATGATTCTATGTTTAGGATTTGATTTATAGTATTCGGGATGACTATTTCATTTGACCAGATGGAATCAGTATTCATGAATTTTAAAATATGATTTTGAAAATCTGCGTGAAATGGGAAATTTTTAGGGTATTTCAATTCATTCTGAATGTAAACTTCCTCACTAATACCTTCTCGAAAAGTGACGAAAAGTCCATCGGCTCTGGGGTAAAATCCAGAAATTCTCCCATCCAACATTCTAGTTCTGGAGATGTACTCATATGCCTTAGTATGCTCTCCATTGTCAAAAAAAACTGAAGGGGAGAAAGTAATAGTTCGGATATAATCGAATTCAGCGCTTATATCATAGCTATGGATCAGCGGTTCATTATTCAGAACTAGATAAAGTTTATTTCCTTCTATCCCAAACCGTAATGCTGTCCTTTCATAATATTTATCGGTAGTATAACGCGAGGTGCTGGGCAATCTCACAATCGGTTCCGCCTCACCAGTTGTGAGATTTAGCTTTTCTAGAAGGAAATTATCTCTGAAAAAAAATGGATTATATTGATCTGCTCCATCTCGTCCAGGATACCATGCAATTAGATGGTTATTCCATGGTTCGAAATTTCTCCCAAAAGACATTCCGTCGTTTGAAATAGCCAAAAAGGGCATTTCTATTTGTCTTTTAAGAGAAAGATCAGGGTTGAATTCGTAAAGCCAACTTAAGAAACTCATACCATAGAGTTTCCCAAGTTCATCATAGCGAAGTGTAGTAGGATATAGTACAGCGCCGGGACCTTCCTTTGGGTAGGATTGCTGATTCAGAATCTTTCCCGTTTCATCAAATTCAATCAGGCTATTAGTTTTAAAATCAAAAATCACCCCTCTGCCATTTCGGAATTCTCCTCCATCTACACTTCCTAGATAATCCACCTGAATCGAATCCAAAATCACCAATTCCCATTCATTGGAAATTGATTTTTCCTGTGAGCTTTCCTTATTTTCGCCGCAAGCGAAAACAAGAACAAATGGTATAATTAATAAAAAGAGTTCCTTCCTCATTTCTCAGTCAAATTCACTTTATATACCCTTAAAAAGTCCTCTTCCACTTCTATGCTTCTGTTTTTCTGGATCCACAGATATCCTCCTCCCGACGCAAAGGACTCTAAATTCGCATTTTTTGGAAGTGACAAGTTTCCCAAAAAAGCCAAGCTCTTTAGATCAAAAACCAATATCCCCCTCGATACTTGGCTATCTAATTTGACATACAATTCATCTGCCTCCTCCACTTTGTTTGCATCATACAGTGCAGAGAGCGCGTCATTATCTTTGGTGGAGATTCCTCCATAATAGTTGAGAATGAGCTTATCTCCGATCAGGTGGATATTTTGGATGGATGAAGTACTCCCGTTGAGCATGACGGTTCCTTCGGCAAACTCAGTTCTAGGCGTGCCTTGGATACCTTCAAATCCCGGAATGGTGAGTTGGATCAGCGTATCCAAACTTGCTCCCTCAGGACTTAAGCTGTACCGATACAGTGTCGGCTCCCCTGCCAGTGCGAGGTAAAGTTTGTCCTCCTTTGTCTCCAAAGCTGGCCAAAAATCGCTTTCATAGTAGCCCTTTCCATCCAGAAATCGGCTGCTCTGCTCAAAGGGAATGATTTCAATCGCGCTACCTTGGTTGACATCCACCAGTTCCAAATGCTTAAAAGTGTCGTAGTATTTCT
>Ga0105050_10002852_pt1 | contig 24347 bp, 21 predicted proteins | sample FRY01_FD_78088 | JGI IMG/M metagenome (GOLD analysis project Ga0105050, IMG submission 78088) | Freshwater microbial communities from Lake Fryxell liftoff mats and glacier meltwater in Antarctica - FRY-01 | ecosystem: Environmental > Aquatic > Freshwater > Ice > Glacier meltwater ...
CTAGTCTTTTAACTAGATACAATATGGCTGAAAAAAGGCCATAATTCCTAATTATGACCACTTTATTTTTAATGTCTAGTAAATCGCCAAACTTGAGACTCTAAAGAGCGTCATCAATTCAATAAGCCAATCAGCGCTTTTCAAGGAATCTCTTTCAAACTTGCTGATATGTCAACACAGGTGGAGGCTTCAAGATTATTGATCTACAAAGCTTGTGATCTAAAAAATAGAGGTGAAAAAGTTACTTTGGCTGGAGCTCAGGCTAAGTTGTACGCTTCGGAAGTTTGTGTTTCAGTTTCCAGTGAAGCTGTTCAGATCTTTGGAGGATATGGTTTTACCAAGGATTATCCAGTAGAGAAATTCTACCGTGATTCGAAGCTTTGTACCATTGGAGAAGGGACTTCGGAGATTCAGAAACTGGTAATTTCCAGAGAAATACTTCGATAAGTCAGAATTAAGAAGTTAGAAAGCTCAAGTTTGAACTCAGAAATCTTAAGTCAGAAATCTGAAAAAATGTAAAAAGCTGAAACCCGGAAGGTTTTCAGCTTTTTTTGTTTATGGTATTTTTGGCGATTACAATCCCTGAAAGTACCATTCTGAGAAAGTTTTTAAGAAAATACGCTTAAACCCCAGCAATCATATACACTCCAGCAGCCAAGGCAGCTCCTACAATTGGCCCTAAAATCGGTACCCACGCGTAGCTCCAATCGGTAGCTCCTTTGCCTTTGATCGGTAAAAGCTGATGCATCAATCTGGGGCCAAAATCCCGTGCTGGATTGATTGCATAACCCGTCGTTCCTCCCAAGGCTAGTCCAATTACCAAAACTAGAAATGCGACTGGAATAGCGCCGAGTGAACCCATTCCAATAGGCGTCTCTGCCACGTCTACAATCTTTACGCCTGAGTTATAAAGAATGACCAGAATCAAGACAAACGTCCCAAGTAATTCAGAGAGGAAATTCAATTTGAAATTGCGGATGGCAGGGGAGGTTCCAAAAGGTGCAGCAATAATTCCCGGATCTTTCTCAGCATCGTAGTGGTCTTTGTACATCAGCCAAGCTAATCCCACTCCGAGCATGGCGCCTAGAATTTGAGCTAAGATATAACCTGGGGCTAGGGACCAAGCAAACTTACCGGTGATTCCCAATCCAATCGTTACCGCCGGATTGAGGTGAGCGCCGCTGTAGGGTCCTGCTACGACTACCCCGCAAAATACGGCCAAACCCCAAGCTGTGGAGATTTCCATAATCCCTCCGCCATTTCCTTTGGTTAGTGGTAAAAGCATATTGGCGACTACGCCGGATCCTAAGAGTAGAAGAAGGAAAGTGCCTATGAATTCTGCTAAGTATGGGTTCATCTTATTGAAGTTGGGTTTTTAAAGGGTTAATCCTGAAATACACATGGGCAATCTACTGTAACTCATCCGCTGTGGCGGACAAAATCAGACGTTTCATTTCACTTTTCGTCCCGGATGCTTATCGGAATTATCGATGGGGTATTACGATTTGATGTTCAAAGTGACTGATTTTGTTATGCTTTAAGGCCTTGGCACTGATTCAAATGAATAAGCTAAGATTCCTGAGGGAAATATAGGAAGTGAAAATCAATTACTCTCGATCCAATTCCTCGAACGGTCAATTGCTTTCTGCCAGAAATAAAGAAAATTTTCTCGCTTTTCTTTTTCCATGATGGGGGTGAAACTCCGATCAGCAGTCCAAAGTGATTTGATCTCCTCCTGATTTCCCCAGAATCCAACAGCTAATCCCGCTAAAAATGCCGCACCAATCGCAGTAGTCTCAATGATCTCAGGGCGCTTGATTTCACAATCCAGCAAGTCTGCCTGAAACTGCATTAGGAAGTTATTTGCAGTGGCGCCACCATCTACTCGAAGTTCGCAGATAGGTTTTCCGCAGTCTTTTTCCATGGCTTTGAGCACATCATAGACTTGATAAGCGATCGCTTCCAATGCTGCTCGGGTGAAATGCGCAATAGTTGTCCCACGGGTAATTCCAAAAAATGCTCCGCGGGCATTTTGATCCCAATGTGGTGCGCCCAGTCCGGCAAGCGCAGGTACGAAATAAACTCCGTCATTGTGCTCCAAGCCTACCGCAAGTTTTTCGGTTTCGTGGGCATTTTTGAAAAGCCCCAGTTCATCACGAAGCCACTGAATTGCCGCCCCACCAATAAACACTGAACCTTCCAAGGCATAATTGATCTCCTCGCCAATCTTCCAAGCTACGGTGGTGAGCAATTGATTTTTCGAACGAACTGCTTTCGTTCCGGTATTCATCACAAGGAAGCAGCCGGTTCCGTATGTGGTCTTGGCCATTCCGGGCTCGGTGCAAAGTTGGCCAAAAAGTGCAGCTTGCTGATCTCCGGCTATTCCTGCAATTGGAATTTTGGTTTTGAGTACGTCACCTGCGGTTTCGCAATAAACTTCAGAGCAGGTCTTAACTTCTGGAAGCATTGATGCTGGGATACCAAAAAGATTCAATAATTCCTGATCCCATTCTTGAGTATGAATGTTGAAAAGCATAGTTCTGCTGGCATTTGTGATATCCGTGAGGTGGTTTTCCCCAGCAGTGAGTTTCCAAACCAACCAGCTATCCACTGTCCCAAAAGCCAATTCTCCAGCTTCAGCCCGCGCTCGAGCACCTTCGATATTTTCAAGAATCCATCGGATTTTTGTAGCAGAAAAATAGGAGTCAATGATCAATCCCGTCTTGGAAGCGATGAGTTCTGCATGACCTTTTTCTTTTAAGCTATCGCAAAAAGCAGCTGTCCGCCGATCCTGCCAGACTAGTGCATTGTGAAGTGTTTCACCTGTTTTCCGATCCCAGACAATGGTTGTCTCGCGTTGATTAGTGATGCCAATTGCTGCGATCTGATCTGCCCGAATGCCTTTATTTACCAATGCCTCGATCATGACTGAAGATTGGGAAGACCAGATTTCTTCAGGATCATGTTCCACCCAGCCTTGCTTTGGGAAATACTGTTTGAATTCTTTTTGAGCGCTGGAAATGATTTTTCCTTTTTTATCAAAAACGATCGCACGAGAACTTGTCGTTCCTTGGTCAAGCGAAAGTATATAAGGTTTTGGTTGGGTCATTGGGTCACAAGATTAATTTGTCAAAAAGATACTCGATTATTCACGATTATTCAGACTTGTCCAATTAGATCCAACTAGTATCAGTTCTCAATTGACGGACAACAGCCAACTTAACAGGCTTTTAGCAGTATTTTATTTAGCCAATAAAAAAAATCGATCTTTTTCGAATTATGATGCTGGGAATAGGTGAATTCTCGATTCTCCAATTTCCAGTCTCTAATCTCCTCTTGATAATTACCTAGTAATCAGTCCACCATCCTTTATTGAATCAAATATTTCGAGGCCGTTTTTAGAAAATCATTCAGTTCACTTTCTACCCAATCTGTATCCTCTCCCATTTCAGCAGCCATCAGTTTAGCGACTTTCGGTGCCGCATCAATAGCGGCCTGTGCATCCAAAATCAGAATTCTGACTCTTCTAGAAAGTATATCTTCGAGTTTTACTGCCATTTCATTCCGCACTGCCCAGATGACTTCGGCTAAGATATTAGGAAAGTCTGGGTGAATTTTTTCATTCCATTCAGGATGCTCTTCGGCTAGCATTTTGATTGATTTTGCCTCGGTTCCATAGATTCCCCAATGTCCCGCCTCTAGCTGGCTGGTATTTCCCTGGATACTCATTTCGGCGGAAGTCGATTCTTTGGGTTTCTCTCCGGTCACTTGCTCAAAATAATCCACCGTGTCCTCACCCATTTTTCGGAAGGTGGTCCACTTTCCACCGGTCAGCGTCACCAGGCCACTTTTGGAAAGAATGATCTTGTGGGAGCGTGAGATTTCCTTGGTTTTGGTACTCCCTTCTTTCGGTCTGGCCAAAGGTCTTAAACCTGCATAAACTGCTTTCACATCTGCTCGAGTCGGTTTTCGTATCAAGTAACCTGAGGCTGTTTCCAGTACAAAATCAATTTCTTTTTGTAAAGCTTCGGGTTCAAGCTTTGGCTTTTCGCGGATCGTATCGGTTGTTCCCACCACAAGTTTACCATACCATGGCACTGCAAATAGAACTCGACCATCTCGGGTCTTAGGAATCATAAGTGCGTCTTGACCACCTAAAAAGTCCAAGTCTAAGACCAAGTGAATTCCCTGACTCGGCAGGATCATCTTTGGAGCTGCTGGATTATCCATTTGTAGGATTTTGTCTGCGAAAACTCCAGTGGCATTGACCACCATTTTGGCTTTTATGGTATAGTTTCTCTTACCGATTTCATCTTGAACTTTCAAGCCGGTAATTTTTCCTGATCCGTCTTTAATCAGGTCCGCTACTTTGGTATAGTTCAGAACACAAGCGCCAGCTTGATCGGCAGTTTGAGCAATGGCCACAGCCAATCGGGCATCGTCAAATTGTCCGTCATGATATACTACGCCACCCATCAATTCTTTTTGAAGAATTGCAGGCATTCGGGTGATGGTTTCTTCTTTGGAGATCCACTTTGATTTTCCGAGCCGTAGCCGACCTGCCATCCAATCATACATTTTCAAGCCAACCGTGTACTGAATTCGATCAAACCATGTATAAATTGGGATAATAAAAGGCTGGTCATGGGCTAGATGAGCAGCATTTTTCAAGAGCCTTCCCCGCTCCTTCAATGCCTCAAGTACAAGGCCGACATTTCCTTGTGCTAAATACCGAACTCCTCCGTGGACTAATTTGGTGCTTCGGCTGGAAGTGCCTTTGGCAAAATCTGCTTTCTCCAGAAGTAAAACTGACATCCCTCTGGAAATCGCATCAAGTGCCACGCCTAAGCCAGAAGAACCTCCTCCGATGACGGCAATATCCCAAGTCTTCGTTTCATCAATGAGTTGGTTTAAGTTTTCTTCTCTGTTCATAATTTTTATTTCTTGTACGAAAGTAAATAAAAGGAAATGAAAAGAAAGCAAAAGAAAGAGAATGAGATCTATTCTTTTTAATTCAGTTTCTTTTTGAGTAGTTTTAATTAACAAAAGAAATTAAAATGACTATTGCTGAGCGACACAAATACATTTTAGACGAATTGGATCGAGCGGGATTTATATCTGTTTCTGAACTGGCCAAAAACATAGAGGTGACCATGGTGACGATCCGGAAAGATTTGAAAATCTTGGAAGACAAAGGCTTGCTTTACCGATCTCATGGCTCGGCTACGCCGGTTTCACCTTATGTATCTGATCGATCAGTTCAGCTCAAAAAGCTGGAACAGGTCGCCGAAAAAACTCGAATAGCCCAAAAAGCCTTAGCATATTTGGAAGAAAATGAAGCGATTTTAATCGGATCCGGAACTACGGTGGTTGCTTTTGCGCAAGCGATTCCCAAAAACTTCAAACTTACTGTGCTCACTGCTGCCATGAATGTGACCTTGGCATTGATTGATAGTATTGAAGTTGAGTTGGTGCAATTGGGCGGGGTGGTTCGGAAAAGCAGCAGTTCAGCAGTCGGCCATTATGCCGAGGAGATGTTGAAAAACTTTGCTTGCAGCAAGCTCTTTCTCAGTGTAGATGGGATCAGTTTGGAGCATGGCTTGACTACTTCCAATATGATGGAGGCACATCTAAATTCACAGATGATTCGCTCTGTTCAAAAGACGATTGTACTGGCCGATAGCCGAAAGTTTGGGAGAAAGGGTTTTGGTAAAATCTGCGAACTTGAAGACATTGATATGATTATTACCGATGCTGGTATTCCGGAGATTTACCGGGAAAAGTTGGAGGAGAAGGGGATAGAGGTGGTGGTGGTTTGATGTGGTATGCTTGATGTAGGGTGTCGGGTGACCGATGCGGGAAGTGGGATGCTTGATGTCGGATGTTTGGTGACGGATGTAGGATGTCGGATGTGGGAGGTCCGGTGTTTGGTGACGGATGACGGATGTTTGGTGCTTGGTGTCGGGTGTTTGGTGACGGATGTAGGATGTTGGATGTCCGATGTGGGATGCCCGGTGTTTGGTGCCTAATGTGGGATGTCCGGTGTTTGGTGACCGATGTGGGATGCTTGATGTCGGGTGTTTGGTGACCGATGTGCGGTATTTGATTTTTGTGTTTGATGATTTGAAATGGCCTACTTGAACTAGCGGGTTTATATAATGAGAAAGACAAATAGCTTATAAATGTTGTAAACAAATTTGTTAATTGATAAACAGAAAATTATCTCTCGCATAAATAAAATTTTTAACTGGTTATCTCTTTTATCGCAGCTAGTAGCCAGGCTGGGAATTGGCTTTTTTTCAACTAGTTTGATATTAAGAAATTATTTCTACTTATTATATTGGTTTTATCAAGCTTATCAGTTTCACAGAGCCAACCAATAGATATACCCATAATTAGTGGGTATATTGTCTGTAGCTATCCCGTTGAATTGTATCAAAGGAGGAATCAACTATCACTTGGACGTTTTTGTGGTCGGATTTCAGGTGCAAAATCTTATTCTTCTGGAGGTTCAAATTGTTAATAAAAAAGGCTGGTCCTAAATGGGCCAGCCTAATTTTCACTATAAAATTACGGCTGTGAAAAATTATTATAATCTTTTCCTGATCATGACATTGCTTGCGTGCAAGTCGAATATAGATTCAGATAAGAGTGAATCAGATAAGGAGGACTTAAAATCTGCAGTTCAATATGAAATGGTTTCTTTCGATACTGTTTATTTGGAAGCTCCAAATTCAACTTTCGTTGGATATTTATTCTTGACCAATCGTGACATTAATTTCATTGATAGAATTCAATCAAAAGTTTTCCAATTTGATCATCAGGGTAATTTTAAACAGAAATTTTTAGGCAGGGGAGATGGCCCAGATCGACAAAATGGGATTTATGGAATTGTATCGGAAGGCAATGAATTAATTATTTTAAGTGATAATCATATCTCCATTTTTGATGCTTCATTCAAGCTGAAAGATCGATTGAACTTTACGCTTGGCGGTCAAGAATCAGTGGAGGAAATGCTTCATGCCCCAAGATCAGATATGTTTGGTCTTTATGAGATTAGTTGGATTAGTCAGGAAGTCAATATGCCGGTTTTCCCCTTAGCTGAGGGGCAAGGATTTATTCTTCCCGTGATGATGACACATCCAAAACTAAATGGCTATTGGACCAAGGAATACTATGAATCTGTCGCCATTTTTGGACTTTTTGATGAAAAATACAATCTGCAAAAGCTAGGTGGAAAGCGTTCTGAAGAATACTTAAAACACAATTACTTGCCGAATTTTGATTACTCCTATTTTACGACTAGGGGGGATAGTCTACTGGTATCCTTCCCGATAGATCCTAAAATCCATATATATGATATGGAGTTTAATTTTTTGGGGACATTCGGAGAGCCTGGAATAGCTATGAAGATGGATTATATCCCTACCCAAACGCTTGAAGAAGCGGAAAGTCAATGGGGAACTGATCGAGATCAATTTGGGTACTATGATCATATTTTTTATGATACCAAGGAAGATTTGGTTTTTCGTAGCTATCTGCCGAGCGGGAAAGGGGCAGAATCTGCTCGTTTGCAGATTTATAAGGGAAATCAACTTGCAGCAGATCTAGCAGTACCAATTAGATTTAGCGTATTGGGTTCGGTCGATGGCGTTTTTTACGCCGATGGGATCGTAGATGAGGAGAATGAAAAACTGGCATTCTTTAAATTCAAGCTCGATGAAAAATAGGCAATACTTGGTTTTATCACTTTGTTTTCTGACTCAATCTATTTGGGCCCAGAGCCTAAAAGTAGTAGACGCTAACACATTGGAGCCGATTCCATTTTTTCATCTCTATGACCCTCAAAAAAGTAAGGTGTTAATGGGCGGCCCTGAAGGAACGGTTTCACTCGATGAATTGATTAGCACTTATGCTGACTCACTTTATGTTTCTCATTTGGGATATGAGACTATGAGCTTGAGAAAGGGAGATTTAGATCTAAACAGTCCGGAAATACTAATCAAATTACAGCCTCTGGTATTTGAACTGGAGGAAGCCAGTGCCCAGATTTTGGATGAAGAGCAGCTTTTGATCCGGTTTCAGACCAAACTCAAGAATCAACTCAGTAAAAATTCTTGGCTAGTTCGTGTCCATTCCTGGGAGTTTATTGATGGATCAAAGCAAGTAATAGATCAATACGGTTTGTTGGGTTTCGGAGGTTTGATGGAGCGAAAAGGGAAGTTAAGCGAATATGATGGTTCGAATTATTTTTTGATCTCTGAACACGCTCGGAAAACAGCCGTCTTAGCGTATGAAGCATTCTTCGACACCAAAGACCTACTTGGGGTTGTGCTGAACGAACTATTGCAGGGGATAGCTCAGGCGAAGCCAAAAAAAGTAAGTGTCTTGAGTTCTTCGAGAGAAAAGTTGACTTTTGCGGTAAGCTATCGCATTGATGAGCTGAAGGTCGAGTTTATGATTTCTGAGAATGCTGAGCTACTCGAAATCAAGTGGACTGAAGCCCTTGATCTAAACCTTTCTTTTGCTGATAATATTCGCACTGAATCCGGAAAGATTAGATTTTATGCAGATTCGGAGTTGCTCGTACCGATCTCTGTAAATCTCAAATTTGAACGGCTAGCTTCGAAAAAACAGCATCAGTTTTATATGCTATCCTCTTTTATCCCCAGTCCACTCGATTATAGGGTCTTTCTGAGTGAAAATTACCCCTTGGGGGATTATTATAGATTGATGGCGGAGTTGGGGAATTTGGATGATTACGATTCAGAAGCTATTTTTTTTCAAAGTTCTAAAGCTCGGTTCGAATCCAAGAAAATGGCTCAATTTGCAGGAAAATCTTTTGATGAAAACATATCTTGGATAGACATCAAAGCAAGAGCGCAATACGCTACGTATCGATGGGTGGATGATACAATGAAAGTAAAGGTCCAGGAGTATTACGAATACAAAATTGCTTTACTTAAGGAGTATAAAAAATTAGGCTTGACTTGGTGATCAATAATCTTTAAAGGTCTTCCGTTGTACCCCCACATCATTTTTTTTCAAATCAATGATATAGATATTTTCATATTCCATATCCTTCAAATCTGGAAATGCTTCTCCCTTTGCCACCAGAATATTCACCAATCGAGTTGCAGTATTGCTATGTCCCACAACTAAGATATTCCCTTCGAGTTGTTTCAACTTTTCGGCAAAAGCTTCCTGATCCTCAGGATCGTAAATTTCAATCTTCACTCCGGCTTGATCTGCACAAGGCAATGCCGTGTTTTTGGTTCGCTTGTAATCTGTGGCAAATACATGCTTGATAGCTTTATCAGCTAGGATTTGGGCTAATTTCGTAGAACGTAAGATTCCCACTTGCGCAAGTTCCGGATCCGAATCTTCCACGAGCATTTTCTCTGCATGACGGACGATATAGATGGTTTTGGGTGTTGGCGATGGGGTGCATGCGCCTAAAATTAGAATACCGAAAACGAAAAGAAGAAGATTTTTAATCATAGTAATACTATAGATACGCTTTGTAAGATATTTATCAAGATAGACTTTCAGATAGACCTTTGGAAGGATTGCTCAATATTATCTTGCCAAAGGCGTATCTCTACTTATTTCGAATCTGACGGTTAGCTAAAACAAACCCTCGAGGATAGTACGACTGTATCTAATTAGTCAACACAATTGATCAATTCTCAGCCATTCTTAACCTGAAAATGTATTGTCTAAATGCTGATCCTTGGCTTTGATAGTTTCGAAATCGAGGAATTGCTCCCAAAATTCTTCCTCCGGAACTGCTCCACGTAGGTATAATTTATCCTTTTTGATCGGGTGCTCAAAAACCAAATTAAAAGCATGAAGATTGATGCTCGCGTCAGGATTTGGTTTGGCAAAGCCATATTTCAAATCTCCTCTAATCGGACAACCCATCGAAGCCAATTGTACTCGGATCTGATGTGGGCGACCGGAAGTCGGGCGAACCTCCAACAGCCAGTGATCATTCATAAATCCAAGCATCTTGTAATTCAGCTCCGCTTTTTGTGAGCCAGGCACTTCATGATCATGGGCAGTGACGACATTTTTTTGCTCATCCTTCACTAACCAATGAGTTAATTTCCCAATTTCCTCTTTTGGCTTTCGCTTTACGATTGCCCAATAGACTTTGTGAATATCCCGCTTGCGGAACATCTCCATCATTCGCTCCAGTCCTTTGGAAGTACGGGCAAAAGCTACTAATCCACTCACAGGTCGATCCAGACGGTGAATAGGGTGGAGGAAAACAGCTCCCGGTTTATCGTATTTTTTGGCAATGTACTCTTTGAGGTAATCCGTCAGCGTCTTGTCCCCGGTTTTGTCCCCTTGGACTAAAAGCCCGGCAGCTTTATTGACTATTAAAAGGTGATTGTCCTCATAGACAACGGTAAATGGCTTCTTTTTCATAATGTCCTGCAATTTACGGATTTTTCAGCGCTACTTTTCTGCCTTTAAATCATAAATCTTATATCATATATCCAAGCTGCTTTCAGCCTTCAACTTTTTCCTTCATCTTCCCCACTATATCATTCACAATCGACTCGGCATGCACGATGCTGTTTTCAATGAAAAATTCCCGAGTGTTCAGCCCCCCACAGACAACTCCTGCAAGGTAGACTCCCGGCACGTTGGATTCTTGGTTGTATTGGTCGTAGCAAGGTTGGCGCTTTTCGTCTTGGCTCATCTCCACGCCCAGCTGTTCCAATAAGCCAAAATTGGGTTTGTAGCCTGTCATCGCCAGCACAAAGTCATTATCGATGGTGACTTCTCCATCTGGAGTGGAGATCACTACTTCACTTGCTCGGATTTCTTTCACCTGTGATTTCGTGTAAGCTTTGATCGAACCTTCTTTGATCCGGTTCATGATATCAGGCCGCACCCAGTATTTTACATTTTGATCCACTTCATCATGCAGTAACACCATGCTTACCTCAGCTCCTTTGCGCCAGCACTCCAATGCAGCATCTACGGCTGAATTTGCTCCACCGACAACCAGCACCTTTTGCCCGATAAATGGCCAAGGCTCCTTGTAATAATGCATGACTTTAGGCGCGTCTTCACCGGGGACATTCATCAGGTTTGGGAGATCGTAAAATCCAGTTGCCATCACAATTTTTTTTGTCTGGTAACTTGACTTCGAGGTTTTGATTTGGAATATATCCCCTGCTTTTGAAAGCGTTTTGACTTCTTCGTACAGGTTTAACTTCAGGTCAAAGTGGGAAAATATTCTTCGGTAATATTCCAAAGCTTCTGTTCTTGTAGGTTTACTTCCCACCGACATGAAAGGAATATTAGCCATCTCCAATCGCTCCGAGCTGGAGAAAAAAGTCATGTTTACAGGGTAGTTGAAGATTGAATTGGCCAAAGTGCCTTTTTCCAAAATGACATAATCTAATCCTGCTTTTTTGGCTTCCACAGCGCAGGCTAGGCCTATTGGGCCCGCCCCAATAATAATGAGGTCAAAATTTTGCATTACTAGGTTGATTTAAATGAGCGTAAAGGAAAGAGCAGTGTCTACGTAATCCCGATACTTGATTTGATAGGTTCTTTCTTTCATTCGGACAATTCCTAAAGCTTCTTGAACGACTGCCATGGCTGAAACAGTTCCGTACGATGCTCCAATTCGGACCAATTGTGCAGATAGCCCTGTTTCCATATCAATAGACACCCCAGTGCCTGGAAGTTTCTCCAGTTCATAGGTTTCGGTTGATTTTAAGATATGCAACAGCTTATTTTCATTAGGTTCAGTCTCCATAAGTGCTGTAAGTTGTGCTTTTGCCAATTCGGTTTTTGGCCAGGGAGCATTGAGCAATCCATTGCTGATAGCATGAATTCCGGGTTTGATCGCTTCGATTCCATTCCCATAATTACTCAGATACCAGAGACTTTTTCCGTCTGAGACCAAGAGGTTGAAGCCATCATATTTTTCCTGGGACTTTTCGATTTCCTCCAGATATTGCTTGGGAGCAAATTGACCTTCTAGCCAATTCTGTACTAGTTTGCCTCTACTGATTGTGGGCTTTATTGAAGTGGAAGAGTTACGATAATTAGTCAGCAAAGCCCAGCGGCCATTTGCATGAAAACCCAGCCAAGTGCCACCACTTCGGAGATCTTTTCCTGCATAGATCTTGCTGTCCCATTGATGTAAGCTTTGAGTTGGACGTTCAAAAAACTCATCTCTGTTGGCTGAAATAATCAGTGGGAAATCAGGATTAACCTTCCAAGCAATAGCTACTAGACACATATTACAAAGTTAAGAAAAGGCCGGATTAACCGGCCTTTTGGAATATTATACTTTTGTTTCTTGTAAACCTGGGTAGTCTATATAGCCTTTTTCACCTGGGGTGTAAAAGGTGTCCTGATCCCATGAAGCCAATACCGCATTTTCTTCAAATCGGGTTGGCAAATCGGGATTGGAAATGAACGGTTTTGCATAAGCAACAGCATCTGCCAGGCCTTCTAAGATAAATTTATTTCCTTTTTCTTGATCAAAACCTGCGTTGATCGCCAGTGTGCCTTTGTACATCGGGCGATAGTACTTTGCGATCTCCGTCACCAAATATGGGATCTCACTTACATCAGTGAATGGTTCTGAAAGATGCAGGTATGCTAGGTCGTAATCATTTAGTTTTTCTACGATGTAGTCAAAAGTTGGAATCGTCTCCTCATCGGCTATCATCCCGAACACACCATTGAGTGAAGGATTCAGCCGAAGTCCAATTCGGTTTTCAGGCATTACTTCCTTGATGGCCTCAATGATTTCAAATAGGATTTTTGCACGGTTCTCGATGCTTCCACCATATTCGTCCATTCGAGTATTGCTGGTTCTGTTGAAAAACTGATGAAGTAAATAGCCATTTGAAGAGTGAATTTCTACTCCGTCAAAGCCAGCTTCAACAGCATTTTTTGCAGCGTTTTTGAAATCTAAGATTGTTTGTTTGATCTCCGCAATCGTCATCTCTCTAGGAGTGACTGTGTCTTTGAAGCCTTTTGGAGTAAATGCTTTTGCATGCGGATTGATTGCTGAAGGTGCTACCGGCAAGTCACCATTATGAAAATCTGGGTGTGAAATTCGGCCTACATGCCAAAGTTGAATAAATATTTTTCCACCTTCTTTGTGGACAGCCTCAGTTACTTTTTTCCATCCTTCTACTTGCTCATTGGAATAAATGCCTGGAGTATTAATATAGCCGACGGCCATCTTGGAAACTTGAGCTCCTTCTGTGATGATCAATCCTGCTGAGGCACGCTGCTTGTAATATTCAACATGTATATCAAATGGTACATTGCCTTCATTAGCCGCACGGCTTCTAGTCATTGGAGCCATCCATACGCGGTTGGAAAGGTCTAAATCTCCAACCTTCATAGCTTGTAAAAGTGGTTGTTTGGTACTCATATCAACTGTTTGGTTTAATTTTTAAATTCAATGTCTATACAACTGTTTGCCTTCCTACTCAGTTCAAAGATTGGATTTATTTATTCTTGACATTATAAATTTGACTCTGAGCTGTATTAGCTGTCAGCATGGGGTTTTGACTTTCTTCAAATCAAAATGCTATTGTACAGCCACAAAATTGATGCTCGTTACTGTTGATATGCATGAAATTGAGTTTGATCTCGCTTAGACACTCTAGAAAAAAAGGCAGACACTTTTATCGATTGATTTAGTCTCAAGCATTTTTGAGATGCATTTTCCGGAAGATGAAAAAAATCCAGCTTTTTGAAGCGGAGGTCTCAAAAGCTGAAGCTAGGAAGCTCATGGTGCATCTTACTAGTTTGAGAAAATCTCAAGTTTTTTATCCTATTAATTCTGCGGGTGTGATCAGGCTGGGTTTCGATCTGGATTTTGAATTGAGTGATATCGACTATCATCTCGATATCACTACCAAGGGTAGTATTTTGTAGATCAGGGTATTGATAGATTTCATGAAAATTTAAGGATTTGGCCACATCATCACGCTTTCGTCTTTGATAGCATTATAGCCAGTTTGTGGACCGAGCTTCTGCTTCGCTTCCCAATTTGCCATTTCAGGTTTTAGCCTGGCAGATGCGGCAGAACACCATCGGTTTGGGTAAGGATTTCCGTTGTATGCCCGGATAAAGAGCCCCAGAAGAGCAGCAGAACGAACAGCTGGCGCAGGTACTCATCAAAAAGGAACATCCCGGTGTGGACAGCGAAGCCAGATGGATAAAGAAAGCGGGGAAAACGCGGTATGGCTACAAGAAACACCAGGTGACCGATACAGAAAGCTTGGTGCTAGGAGTGCTTACCACTCCGGCAAATGTGAATGAGGTAGCCAATCTGGAACAGGTACTGTCCACCGCAGATCTGCCGGAACACATCCATGTCTATGGAGACAAGGGCTACCGATCTGCCAACAACGAAGAAGTAATAAAGCGCAGAAAATTAAAAAGTAGCATCTTCCATAAAGCCAAAAAAGGACAACCCTTAACCGCGCGCGAAAAACTCAGGAACAGGCCGATCGGTAAAACAAGATTTAAGGTAGAGCGGATATTTGGAGGTATAACCAGATGGTTTCATTCCACCGGTGCCCGATACAGGGGATTCTAAAAATGCATACCCAGAATCTGATGGAGGCGATTGCCTACAACTTGTACAGATCTCCGGGGATAGTTGCGTCCAAACCAATAAATACAGTAAAATAGGAGTAGAAAAAGACTCGGAAAGCCTCTTTTTGAAAGAGTTTGATTGTTTCTTGCCAAGAAAAGATAAAAAATGAAGTGAAAAAAGCCGAAAATCGGACATCTTTTCCAGGATAGTTCTTTTGCAACGGTCTCATATTGTGCAGAGAGGTACATTAAAGTACGGCTTAGGTTATGTACTGATCTATGGGCCCAGAATTACTGGAAGTGTTACACGAACTGTAAATGGGGTTATAGTTTCTCAGATATTCAGATCAAAAGATGATGCGACCCAAGGGCCACTGCTTGACATAAACTGATATAATAGGTATATTTGCGACTAGGCGAGTCTAAACTAGACCTTTGCTGCTGATTTATTGTCTAGATTCAGAACTGGAATTCATTCATTTGGTTTGGTATATCGAATTCCAAAAAGTGATAATGCCGAGTATTGAAAAACTCAATAGGAAAGACCTGCCAGACGGCAATTTTTTTTTGTTAACATTTTTCTGAAAACATTCTTTATCCAAATAGGATTTGTAAAAGAACTGCTCAATATGGTAAATTGGCACCTTACATTCAAGAATGAAATCTAACAGTACTAATTCACTTATTTTTATTTTTATTACCATCCTTGTAGATGTGATTGGCCTGGGGATAATTATACCGGTGGTACCCAAATTGATCGAAGACTTGACCGGTGAAGGATTGAGTCAAGCATCTCAATATGGAGGTTGGTTGGTTTTCTCTTTTGCGGCCATGCAATTTTTCTTTTCACCAATTATGGGTGGTCTTTCGGATCGTTTTGGTCGGAGACCGATATTACTTTTTTCCTTATTGGGCTTGGGAGTTGACTATGTATTTCATGCCTTTGCACCGACTTTATTTTGGCTTTTTGTAGGACGATTGATCGCGGGCATTTTTGGGGCAAGTTTCACTACAGCCACGGCATATGTTGCAGACATCAGCAGCCCAGAAAAGCGTGCTCAAAACTTCGGTTTGATTGGGGCCGCCTTTGGTTTAGGATTTATCATTGGTCCGGTGATCGGAGGATTAGCTGGAGCTGAGTTTGGGCCGAGAGCACCGTTTTTAGTAGCAGCAGGGCTATCTCTGTTAAATGTGATTTATGGATTTTTTGTCCTTCCGGAGTCCCTTCCTGTAGAGAAAAGACGGGCTTTTAATTGGCGAAGAGCTAACCCTATCGGCTCATTGAAGCAATTGAAAAAATATCCTGTGGTGTCTGGATTGGTGGTTTCTCTGGTGCTGATTTACTTATCGTCACATGCTGTGCAAAGCAATTGGGCCTACTACACCATGTTCAAGTTTGGATGGGATGAGGCAATGGTTGGATATTCGCTTGCGATGGTAGGGCTGATGGTTGCAATAGTCCAGGGAGGTTTGATACGAGTGGCTATTCCAAAGCTTGGAGCGTCTCGAGCCGTGTACATCGGAATCGCATTCAATGCAATTGGCCTAATTTGTTTTGGGCTGGCTTCTATGGGCTGGATGATGTTTGTCTTCTTGGTTCCGTATTGCTTAGGTGGGATCTCAGGTCCAGCATTGCAAGGCATAATTTCTGCTCAAGTCCCGTCTAATGAGCAGGGAGAGTTACAGGGCGCATTGACAAGTCTAGCAAGCTTAACGTCTATCGTAGGGCCAGTTATGATGAACAGTATTTTTGCCTATTTTTCTTCAGACGAAGCGCCAATTTATCTTCCTGGGGCCTCATTTTATCTTGCCTCAATTTTCACTGTGGTCAGTTTATTTTTTGCTTACAGAGTATTATCTACTAGGCTGATAAGTACTGATTAAACTTGGTTTTAATTTTTTTAGAAAATCAGAAAACAATAAAAACTTTTAAAGTATCCCCTCAGAATCAATCAAGTAACCGCTGTTCTATTTTAGGCAATTTTTTTGACAAAACATTCCTAATCTGTAGGAATTAGCAGTTTTTGTATCCTCACTAAATCGTTTCTAATCAATAATATACCCATAAAATTATCTTATTAATTTTATAGTGTAATTAAGTTGAATTAAGTTTTGGACTACTTTTAACTTAAAGTGGGAAAAAGTGGGAGGAAGTGGTAAAATGTGTGATGCATTTTAGTACTTTTGTTCATGTGACATAATTAATTTGGAAGTTCCAAAGTATATGTTTAATAGTCAATACGATTGTAAGTTAGACCCAAAAGGGCGTCTGGTTTTGCCAGCCAAGATCAAAGCGGCAATTCCAGAGGCCAATGGTTCAGTGCTTATGCTTCGGATGGCGGAAGACAGATGTTTGGCTCTATATCCGGTCGTCGAGTACGAAAAGTTGGAAAATCAAATCAAATCGTTGTCAATCAACAATGTAGAGCAGCGAATGCTTCAACGATCATTTTTCGTCAGCACCGTGGAGGTACAACTCGATAGCGCGGGAAGACTGCTGATCCCAAAGGTATTTCAGGATTACGCCAACCTCGAGAAAGAGGTGGTAGTGATCGGGATGGGATTCCGAATTGAAATCTGGAAGCCGAGTATTTACCTGCAGCATATTATTTCTGATCCTGCGGACCTGTCAAGTTTAATGGAAAAATATCTTTTATAAGCCATGTCGACGTTAGATTATCATATTCCAGTCATGCTTGCCAGATGTACTGAAGGCTTGGCTATTAATCCTAACGGGATCTATGTAGATGCGACTTTCGGTGGCGGAGGGCATTCGCGTGAGATTTTAAAGCAATTGGACAAAGGCCATTTATATGCTTTCGACCAGGATCAAGATGCGGAAGCGAATATCCCTGCCAGCGGCAATTTTACATTTGTAGCAGCCAACTTTCGGGATCTGAAGAAATACCTCCGTTTCCACGGAGTGATTAAGGTAGATGGGATTTTGGCTGACCTGGGAATTTCCTCACATCAAATCGATGAGCCTTCGAGAGGATTTTCGACCCGATTCAGTGGAGACTTGGACATGCGGATGGATCAAGGTGCGGAAGTCTCTGCCAAAGAAGTGTTGAACACCTACGATGGGGGCAAGCTCCATAAGATCCTGGGAATCTACGGAGAGATTAAAAATGCAAAAACTTTGGCACAAGCTATCGTATCGGAACGTACCTCGGCACCATTTGAGACTACGGAAGGGTTTACTGCTTTTCTCAAAAAATATGCGCCAAGAGGCAAAGATTTTAAGTACTACGCTCAGGTATTTCAGGCATTACGAATCGAAGTAAATGATGAACTCACCGCTTTAGAAGAAATGTTGATGAATGCTTTGGACGTGTTAAAACCAGAAGGAAGATTCGTTGTGATGAGTTATCACAGCTTAGAAGATCGGTTGGTGAAGAATCTGATGATCAAAGGGAAGTTTCATGGAGAAGTGGAAAAGGACTTTTACGGAAACCTTATCAGGCCTCTTGAGCCATTAACGAGGGGAGCGGTAATCGCAGATGAGGCAGAAGTAGCCGCCAATCCTCGATCACGAAGTGCAAAACTCAGAATAGCTAAACGAACTGGGCAATGAGCCAAAATACATTCAGAAAGAAACTAAACGCAGGAACCTCTTCAAAAATCGGAAATCGGAAATCGATCTTCGCTTGGATTGAGGAGAAACTGGATGTGACTGGAATTCTGGGTGAGGGAGTACCAGTACAATTAGTGCCTCCTATCGGGTTTGTAGCCCTATTGGCATTGATCTATATTGGGGGAAATCATCGGGCAGAGAGTATGGTTCGCAAAATTGAAAAAGCGCAGCAAGAACTAGAAGACCTTCGAGCAGACGTGACAACCCTGGAAGCAGAATATATGCTTAGTAGCATGCAGTCAGAAGTGGCGAAGCGAGTAGCTGCCCAAGGATTAGAGGAATTGAATCAACCGCCTATCAAAATAGAAGTTATCAAGTGAACGTAAAGCAGTCCATATTAATCCGGGTAAGGGTGATCTTCATCCTAATCGCTCTAGCAGCGGCAGCAATACCGTATCAAATCGGGAAGTTGCAGTTTCAGGAAGGGGATCATTGGCGTAAAAAAGCTGAAACGATTAACTTCCAATACCGTGAAGTTCCTGCAACCCGAGGGAATATATACGCCGGAGACGGAAGTCTTTTGGCGACTAGCCTACCTTTCTACCGAGTAGCAATCGATCCAACTATGGCGAAGGACAATCTCTTCAATAAAAGTTTGGACTCTTTAGCGGGCAAGTTATCCGCTTTTTATAAAGACAAGTCTACCTCGTCCTACAAGCGAAAGATCAAAGATGCTCGCTTAGATAATAAGCGTTATTTGGTTCTTAACAGAAAGCAGATCGGTTATCAAGAAATGCAGGAAATGGCTAAATGGCCACTTTTTAGAGAAGGCAGACTTGGTGGTGGAGTTATTTTTGAAAAAGTAGAGAAACGCTACCAGCCATTCAAATCACTAGCACGGCGTACCATAGGATTCACTAATGAAGATGAGTACGGTGCAGGAATTGAATATAGCTTTAACTCCCAACTCAAAGGCAAAGATGGCAGAGCACTTTTCCAACGATTGTCTGGTGGAAGTTGGAACCCTGTTTTCGATGCAGAGTATGTCAAACCGGAAAATGGATTTGATGTACACACTACGCTTGATGTAAATATTCAAGATGTAGCTGAGACGGCCTTACTTGATCGGTTGATTGAACGGAAAGCTGAATTCGGATCCGTGATCGTGATGGAAGTAGGGACTGGGCAAATTAAAGCAATCTCAAATCTTCAACGAAATAAGAACGGGAAAGGCTATGGTGAGAATTATAATTTTGCCATTGGAGATCAAGGAAATACTGAGCCAGGGTCTACGTTCAAGTTGCTGTCCATGTTGGCTTTGCTGGAGGAGAATACTATCAGCCTAAATGATAAAGTAGACACTGGCAATGGGGTCCACATGTTTTACAACCGAGCTATGCGGGATGCTAAAAATGGTGGCTACGGAACGATTACAGTTCGTGAAGCCTTTGAGAAATCATCCAATGTCGGCATCTCGAAATTGGTAGATAAATATTTTGGATCCAGCCCATCCAAATTCATGGCATATATCCAAAAGGTAGGATTGAATGAGCCATTCAATTTCCAGCTTGCAGGGGAAGGAAAACCTTTTTTCAAAAAGCCAGGAACCAAAAACTGGTATGGAACATCCTTGGCTTGGACCTCAATTGGTTATGAAATCAAATTGAATCCGCTCCACACCCTTGCATTGTACAATGCAGTGGCCAACAAGGGGACAATGGTGAAGCCTTATCTCATCAAAGCTATTTCGAATGGAAATAAAATTCAGGAAAGCTTCCAGCCAGAAGTTATTCGTAGTCAAATCGCTTCTGAAAAAACAATCCAGCAGCTTCAAGAACTTTTAGAGGGCGTAGTTACCAGCGGAACAGCTAAAAATATTGCAAATACAGATTATAAAATCGCCGGAAAGACAGGTACCGCTCAGAAGCTGATCAATGGAGCTTACACCAAAAAATACTATACCAGTTTTGTTGGATATTTCCCCGCTGACCGGCCAAAATATTCAATAATAATTGTCATTGACAGTCCAAATGGATTTGCGGCATATGGAGGAGATGTTTGTGCGCCAGTATTTAAAGAGATCGCTGATAAAATCTATGCTTTGGATATGGAGTTGAACCCAGGAAGTCAAAAGACCTTTATTGCCACTGCTGAAGAGGATTGGGGTCTACCCCATTTTGAAGCAGGGAAAGCGGAGGAACTTCAGCAGATTTTCGAAGAGTTGGGTTTGAAGACCGATGCGATAAATCCCGAAGAATGGGTGAAAACGGTTGCTTCAGATGGAAAAGTAATGCTACAAGTCAATGATACAGATAAGGCTAGTGTTCCTGATGTATCTGGACTTGCGCTGCGTGACGCACTATTCATATTAGAAAATAAAGGGTTGCATGTTAACTATTCAGGAAAAGGCCGTGTCAAAGCACAATCCTTGGTCCCTGGTAGCAAGCTCAGCCCGAATGCCACTATTAATCTTGTATTAGGCTGATGAAAATCCTGAAGGATATATTATATAAGGTGTCATTGACTTCAACCGTTGGAAATATGGAAGTTGAAGTGAATGCTGTTGCTTTCGACAGCCGGCAGGTTAGGTCTGGTACAATATTCATAGCAATCAAGGGAACTCAAGTAGATGGACATGAATTCATCGAAAAAGCACTTGAGCTGGGCGCTGTCGCCATCATTTGTGAGCAACTTCCTGCGGACATTCACTCAGGTATTACCTATGTTGAAGTCAAAAATACCGCAAAGGCACTAGGTCTTCTGGCAGGTAATTTCTTCGGGAATCCTTCGGAAAAAATCAAAGTTGTAGCTATAACCGGTACGAACGGAAAAACCACGACAGCTACTTTACTCCACCAGCTTTTTATTCGGATGGGGTACAGCACCGGTTTGCTTTCGACTGTCGAAAATAAAATCAACGATCAAGTTATCCCTGCTACCTATACCACTCCTGATGCAATCAATATACAAGCGTTGCTTAGCAAGATGGTAGATGAAGGTTGTACACATTGTTTTATAGAGGCTAGTTCACATGCGATAGTGCAGGAGCGTATTGCCGGGTTGAAATTGGTTGGAGCTGTTTTTACAAATATTACTCATGATCACTTAGATTATCATGGCACTTTTGATGAATACATCAAGGCCAAGAAAAAGCTATTTGATGACTTGCCTAAAGATGCTTTTGCCCTTATCAATGATGACGACAAACGGGGACAGGTTATGCTTCAGAACTGCAAAGCTATACGTCAGACATTTGCATTGAAGTCGACAGCTGATTTTAAAGGAAAAATAATTTCCAATACTCTCGAAGGTTTGGAACTCGATATCAACGGGAAACTGATATGGTTCCGAATGATTGGATCATTCAATGCCTACAATTTAATGGCAGTCCTGGGAGTAGCTGTTTTGCTAGGTGAAGAGGAAGATGAGGTGCTACGTGAGCTATCGGCTATTCGAGGGGCAAGAGGCAGATTTGATCGAATCGCTATCGGTGGGGTAATCGCTATCGTAGATTACGCACACACCCCCGATGCGCTGGATAATGTACTCAAGACAATAAATGGCGTTCGAACTGGCATTGAGCAACTGATCACTGTAGTGGGCTGTGGAGGAAATCGGGATAAAACCAAACGATCAATAATGGCTAAGATCGCAGTTCAGGAAAGTGATAAAGTGATCTTGACCTCTGATAATCCGCGTTTTGAAGATCCAGAGGCAATCTTGAAAGAAATGGAAGCGGGTATTGGGTCTACTGAAGTTCGTAAGACCCTGACTATTTTGGATCGAAGAGAGGCCATCAAAACTGCCTGTATGCTTTCAAAAAAAGGTGATATTATTCTAATAGCAGGTAAGGGACATGAAGACTATCAAGAAATTAAAGGGGTAAAGCATCATTTTGATGATGCAGAAGTGGTAACTGAACTCTTACAACAATTCACAAAGAAATAATATGTTATACCCAATTTTTGACTATTTGGACAATGTATTGGATATTCCTGGAACAGGAGTATTCAAATATATTTCATTTCGTGCGGGTATGGCAGCAGTATTTTCTCTACTGATCACCATTACGTTTGGTCATCACATCATCAATTGGATTCGAAATAAACAAATCGGAGAAACTGTTCGTGATCTTGGACTAGCCGGTCAGGCTCAGAAGAAAGGCACACCCACGATGGGAGGTCTTATGATCATTGCGGCGATCGTGATTCCTACGCTCCTTTTCGCTAACCTGAATAATATTTACATCATACTTTTACTGATCACTACCCTTTGGCTGGGGGTCATAGGTTTTATTGATGATTACATCAAAGTATTTAAAAAGGATAAAGAAGGCCTGAAAGGCAGATTCAAAATCACTGGTCAAGTCGGTATTGGGATTATCGTGGGATCGACTCTTTATTTTCATGAAGATGTAGTAATCAGAGAATTTACTAATCCAGTTTCTATTGATGGGGGCGTCGTGGAAACTCCAGCTTTCCAAGATGTGAAAGTAGCGAAGACTACCATTCCTTTTACCAAAAATAATGAGTTGAATTACGAGAGCGTGCTAGATTTCCTTGGAGAGGCTATGACACCAGTCTTGTACATATTTGTGGTGACTTTTATCATCACTGCAGTTTCCAACGGGGCAAATATTACCGATGGAATTGACGGATTAGCGGCTGGAACCTCGGCCATCATCGGCTTGACCATCGCCATTTTTGCCTATATCAGTGGCAACGCTATTTTCTCTCAATATCTCAATGTGATGTATATCCCTAATTCTGGTGAGCTTGTGATTTTTGCTTCGGCATTTATCGGTGCATGCGTAGGATTTCTTTGGTACAATGCTTTTCCTGCCCAAGTTTTCATGGGCGATACAGGTAGCCTGATGTTGGGTGGAGTGATTGCCGTTTTGGCTTTGACACTACGCAAAGAATTGCTGATTCCACTGATGTGCGGAATCTTCCTGATAGAGACGACTTCGGTCATGATTCAGGTGAGCTATTTCAAATACACAAAAAAAATATACGGCGAGGGCAAAAGAGTATTCTTGATGTCACCGATTCACCATCATTACCAAAAGAAAAATATTCCTGAGGCGAAGATTGTCACTCGATTTTGGATCGTGGGAATTCTTCTTGCTGTGATGACACTAGCTACTCTAAAACTTAGATAATAAATGAAACTGATAGCCATCCTTGGAGCCGGAGAAAGTGGAATGGGAGCAGCAATGCTTGCCAAGGTGAAGGGCTATGAGGTTTTTTTATCGGAGTATGGGAAAATCTCAGATTTAAATAAGTCTAAATTAATCGAGGCTGGAGTGGAATTTGAGGAGGGAGGTCATTCTGAAAAAACTATTCTTAATGCAGATTTAATTATCAAAAGCCCCGGAATCTCCCCTAAGATTCCAGTGGTTCTGAAGGCATTTGAAGAAGGAATCGCTGTTGTCGATGAATTGGAGTTTGCCTACCGATACAGTACTGGTCGGGTGATTGCAATTACTGGTACTAACGGTAAAACTACAACTACATTATTAACTTACCATCTGCTCAAAGAAGCGGGTTTTGATGTAGGATTAGCGGGAAATGTGGGTAAAAGCTGGGCAGCTCAGTTGATACATACCAATCATGATTGGTGGGTGATCGAATGCAGCAGTTATCAGATTGATGGATTTCTCAGCTTCAAGCCCAGTATAGCAGTTTTGACTAATATCACACCCGATCATCTTGATCGATACGATTACAAATTTGAAAACTACGTGAATTCGAAGTTGGCCCTTTTCAAAAATTTAGCTTCCAACAGTTGTATGGTCTTGAATGCTGATGACATGAATTCTGTAAAAGCCATGGCTACAATTAAATCAGGAGTATCCAAACATTGGTTTTCCATGACAGCTAAGTCAAGCTCTGGAGGTTATTTGGATGGATCAACTCTTCGGATTACTTCAAATGAGCGAAAGACTATTATCCCTTTAGAGATAGTTTCTGTTCATGGAAAGCATAATTTAATGAATGCGCTTTGCGCAATAATTGCTGCTTCACTGGCAAATGTTTCTGAGGATAGCATTGTAAGTGCTTTAAGAACCTTCGAAAATGCTCCACATCGAATGGAGCAAGTGATTGAATTGGCAGGGGTCACTTATGTTAATGACAGCAAAGGAACCAATGTGGAATCCACAGCCTGTGCCTTA
>Ga0105050_10002853_pt1 | contig 24342 bp, 24 predicted proteins | sample FRY01_FD_78088 | JGI IMG/M metagenome (GOLD analysis project Ga0105050, IMG submission 78088) | Freshwater microbial communities from Lake Fryxell liftoff mats and glacier meltwater in Antarctica - FRY-01 | ecosystem: Environmental > Aquatic > Freshwater > Ice > Glacier meltwater ...
CTGCCGGAGATACCGAAGGAACTGATTGATCAGTTCTTGAGTGGACCGATGAATGCCGAAGCCGTGAACAGGGCGACGGTGGCATTCAAGAAGGCGTTGATCGAACGCATGCTGGCTGCAGAGTTGAGCCACCACCTCGGGTATCCAGCGGGAGCGGATAAGCCCCCACAGGCAGCAAACCATCGCAACGGCAGCAGCGAGAAGGCGGTGTTGACTGAGGATGGACCGGTACGGATTACCATTCCCCGCGACCGCGAGGGATCGTTTGAACCGATCCTGGTACCGAAGCACGAACGGCGGTTCACGGGCTTCGACAACAAGATCACGGCGATGTATGCCCGGGGTATGACGGTGCGTGAGATCCAGGCCTTTCTCGCTGAGCAGTACGGGACAGAAGTCTCGCCGGAGTTCATCAGCTGCGTGACGGATGCGGTTCTGGAAGCAGTCAGCGCCTGGCAAACACGCGCGCTGGAGCCGATGTATCCGGTGGTGTTCTTCGATGCGATGCGGGTGAAGATCCGGGAGGAAGCGGTAGTACGCAACAAGGCGATCTATCTGGCGCTCGGGGTACAGCCGGATGGCACACGGGATATTCTGGGCCTGTGGATCGAGAATACGGAAGGCGCGAAGTTCTGGCTGAAGGTCTTCAACGATTTGAAGATGCGGGGGGTGCAGGACATTCTGATTGCGGTCACGGATGGCCTGAAAGGGATCAGTGAATCGCTGAGTACGATCTTTCCGGCAACGACGCTGCAGACCTGCATCGTGCACTTGATCCGGAACAGCCTGGACTACGCCAGCTGGAAAGACCGCAAGCTGGTCGCTGCGGCGTTGAGGCCGGTATACACCGCGCGCTCAACGCGGACACGGCTGCGCTGGCGCTGGAAGCGTTCTCTGTCGGTCCATGGGGCGAGAAGTACCCGACGATCGCGGCGAGCTGGCGACGGGTCTGGGATCGCGTGATCCCGTTTTTTGCATTTTCCAAGGAGGTTCGCCGGGTGATCTACACGACCAATGCGATCGAGAGCTTGCACGGTCGATTGCGCAAGATCCTCAAAACGCGCGGTCACTTTCCGACCGATGAAGCGGCCACCAAACTGATCTGGCTGGCACTGCGCAACATCACGGCGGATTGGGGACGAGCATCAAAAGAGTGGCGGAGCGCCATGAACGAATTTGCGATAGCGTACGGTGACCGGTTTACGAGACCCGTAGCGTAAATCGCGCAACCCGACTTGCCCACCGCACCGCTTGCCCTATAGAGGGGGCGACCGCCACCGTGGACAAATCGACCAACCACCCCGCACACAAAAATTCTGATGACTCCCACCCCGCGACGGAACCACCCACGTCCTCTTCAGCCCCCAGGACTTCATCGCACGGCTCGTAGCGCTCATACCTCGCCCTCGGCTCAACCTCACTCGATACCCAGTCCGGTTGAAGGCGTCTTCGCCCTGAGCTCACCGTTTTCGGCACCTCATCGTCCCCGCCCCGAACAAACCGACCCGGCGCAAGACCAGAACCTCAACGGATGATCAGACGGCCCGGCAGCACCCCCGATGACAGAGCCGCTGAAATGACCGACCCGCCCACCGTACCGCTCTTTTGGGCACAGCGATAGAAGCGGATCTTCGGCATCGACATCCCCCTCAGCCCGCATTGCGGCGGACAGCTGCGCGTCATCACCGACGTCAACGAACCAACCCGCATCCGCAAGATCCTCATCCACCTCCAGCAGCGCGCTCCGCCGCGAATGCCACCAAGGCACGCCGAGCCTCATCGAATCCTTCACGATCCGCTCGCCTCGCACTGAAATGTTCTCCGCAGTGGTCCCGCCTGCACGTCCCATTCCTGAACTTCCCACTTTCTCCCGGACACCCGTACGACAACAGCCCACACCGGCGTGCGAACTCCGAGCACTCCCGATCCTTCGCCTGCGCAGGGCAGATTACCGTCTGCAACCCAGCTGTCGGCCATCACCATAGCGACTTGCGAAACGCCCCGTTATCCTTCCAATCCTCAATTGGTCTTTCACCATCCGGTCAGGAGCGACTCATGATTACCAATTCCGAAAGCGGGACGACCATTGACGAAATCGCCAACCGCATTTATCGCGTCAGTACTCCAGTTCCGCCTGAAGCGATTCCGGGCGGTTTCACGTTTAACCAGTATTTGATCGATGCAGACGAGCCGCTGCTTTTTCACTGCGGTGCGCGTGGACTGTTCCCCTTGGTGTCGGCAGCCGTTGCGACCGTTATCCCGCTCGCCAAGTTGCGCTGGATTTCGTTTGGTCACGTGGAGTCAGATGAATGTGGATCGATGAACCAGTGGCTGGCTGCCGCGCCCGCAGCGCAGATCGTTCATGGTGCCATTGCCTGCATGGTCTCGTTGAACGATCTCGCCGATCGCCAGCCACGGCCTCTCACCAACGGTGAAGTCCTGGACCTGGGAGGAAAGCGTATTCGCTACCTGGACACCCCGCATGTGCCGCATGCCTGGGAGTCCGGTCTGATTTTCGAGGAAACGACCCGCACGCTTTTCACTGGCGATCTCTTCACCCAGATGGGCCACGGGCCGCCGGTGAGCGAGCAAAGCATCGTAGCCGGTGCGATCGCGGCCGAGGAAGGCTTTCACGCGACGGCGTTCACTCCGGCGACGGCCTCGACGATTCGCGCGTTAAAAACACTGAACCCCACGCGCCTCGCGGTGATGCATGGCACATGCTTTGTCGGGGATTGCGCGAGCGAACTGGAACAGCTCGCAGCCTATTGCGAAGCTAAACTGCTCACTGGTTGAAGAACGTCTGTGGCCGGCCGGCTTGAACACGGCTCCGTGCGCATGAAATGCAACGTCTGCCGCGATGAACGGAGTTGCCTGAATTTCTGTGTGTGAGGCGGTATCTTGACTGCGTGACGCTCGCCTGTTCTTCTGTCCGAACGGACCGGAGAACGGTTACGAAAACGTTTTGCGGATGTCAGGCATAACCCAATCGCTCGCCGGCGGTGGGTGCTGGACCCTCACGTCCGCTCTTGCTACTCGGGCCACTCGGGCCGATCACCTTCTCCCGATCCATCCGGACTGCGCGAACATCTCGCGCAGGTTCCTGTCCCAATGGCGCCAGCACTTCATCGGCCGAACCAATCTTGAAGCGATCATCATGGCGAAAGTTGTAAATGATCCGGCGGCAAGCCTGCAGATTGGGTGCCTGCTGCAGCTGGGCAATCAGCAGCGCGGCGACAACTGCCGCATCAAACTCGCTCGGATACGGTCCGAGCGGGTGCCCTTCACGGGTTTTTACATGCCAACCACCACGCGTGGCAAACGTACGCCCTGAGCGAGACCATTGTGACGGGCTTTCGCCTTCGCGATTTGTCGAATATGCCGGTACCACACTTCCTCCCAGCGTCTGGCTTCTTTGTCCAGATCAGTCGGTCAAGACCACTTAACGTGAAGTAAAACCTCCACTTCCCGGAGTATACAACCGGCCTTCCAGCTGTGAACACCTCTCAAATTTGACTGTCAGATTTGACTGCCCAATTTTGAAGTTAGCGCAAGCCTTCAACCGCACGCCTGGCCATCACCCGCACCAGGTGGGCGCGGTATTGCGCTGAGGCATGCAGATCGGAATTGAATCCGGCATCGGGAATATCGATCGTGTCCAGGCACGATGCAGAACAATCACCATTGAGCGCCGCTTCGAGCGTGGTCGCCCGGAACGCACACGGACCGGCTCCGGTTACACCCACCCGAAAACCGGCTTTGAAATCGGCGACCATCACACCCACCACCGCATAGCGGGAAGCCGGGTTGGGGAACTTGCGATAGGCCGCGCGGCGCGGGATCGGGAAACGCAATCCGGTCACCAGTTCACCGGACTCAAGCGCCGTCTCGAACAGATCCCGGAAAAATTGCTCACCGGAGATGGTGCGTTGATTAGTGATCACCGTCGCACCGAGCGCGACCACCGCCGCCGGATAGTCCGCAGCCGGATCACTGTTGGCAACTGAACCGCCAATCGTGCCTCGATTGCGAACCTGGTTGTCGCCAATCTGTCCTGCCAGATCAGCCAGCGCCGGGATGGCCGCAGCCACAGCGGCGGAGGACGCAACTTCAGCGTGTCGGGTAAAGGCGCCGATTCTGACTTCGGACTCAGTCACTTCGATACCACTGATTGCCGCGACCCGGGCAAGATCGATCAGATCGGTAGGCGAAGCCAGTCGCTGCTTCATCGTCGGGATCATCGTCATGCCGCCGGACAGATAGGCAGGATCCTCTGACCCGGCAAAGATCCGGACGGCTTCATCGACGGTGGCTGGACGATGGTGCTTGAATCGATACATGGTGCTCTCGTGTTGGCTCGCTTGGTATTCGTTTGACGCTTCGGATGATGGTCTGGTGGCTGCCACTGCCCAGATCAGGCAGACACCCGCTGCCTGCCTGACGCCTGGTCCCTGAGGATTCGCCAGATCTTTTCCGAGGTTGCCGGCATGGCGACCTCGGTGACACCCAGTGCATGGGTCACCGCATTCATGACCGCAGCAGGTGAGCCGATGGCACCTGCTTCACCACACCCTTTCACTCCCAGTGGATTGTGGGTGCAGTGCGTCACCGTGGTATCGACCACAAAATCAGGCAGGTCATCGGCGCGCGGCATGCAATAGTCCATCATCGAACCAGTGAGCAATTGACCGGTACTGTCATAACAGCCATGTTCGAGCAGCGCCTGGCCAACACCCTGCGCAACACCGCCGTGCACCTGGCCATGCACAACAAGCGGATTCACGATACGGCCAAAATCATCAACAGCGACAAAGTTGACCAGGGTGACCACACCAGTCTCACCATCAATCTCTACCTCAGCGATGTGAGTGCCGGCTGGATAAGTAAAATTCTGCGGATCGTAAAACGCTTTTTCGGACAGCCCAGGCTCAAGGCCTTCGGGATAGTTGCCGGGCACATAGGAGGCAAAGGCGACTTCCTGAATACTGAGTCTTCGATTGCTGTCACGCAGCGCAAACTGCCCGTCGGTAAAGTCGACGCTGTCTTCGCTGGCCTCCATGAGATGCGCTGCGATTTTCCTGCCTTTGGCAATGATCTTCTCGCCGGCCCTGATCAAGGCCGAACCGCCCACAGCCAGCGAGCGTGACCCGTAGGTACCCAGACCAAATTCGACCCGCCCGGTGTCGCCGTGGACCACTTCAACCGACTCATAAGGCACGCCAAGCTGATCCGACACCACCTGGGCAAAAGTGGTTTCGTGACCTTGCCCGTGAGAGTGCGAGCCGGTAAACACCGTCACTGACCCGGTCGGATTGAAGCGCACCTCGCCACTTTCATAAAGCCCGACACCTGCGCCCAGCGCGATGGCAAGCTTCGACGGTGCAAGCCCGCAGGCTTCGATATAACAGGCAATGCCTATGCCTCGTCGCTTGCCTCGTGCCAGTGACGCAGCTTGCCGTACCGAAAAGCCCTTGTAGTCCGCCAATTCCAGGGCCCGATCCAGGCTTCGCTCGTAGTCGCCGATGTCGTAAACCAGCGCTACCGGCGTCTGATAGGGAAAATCTCGTGGCTGGATCATGTTGAGGCGTCGCAGCCGCACCGGGTCCATGCCTGTTTCACGCGCTGCATTCTCGACGACGCGTTCAACAACGTAAGTCGCTTCCGGCCGGCCTGCACCACGATAGGCGTCAACAGGCGACGTATTGGTATACACCCCTTGCACCTCAACAAAAATGTTGGGCGTCTTGTACTGCCCTGCCAGGAGCGTGCCATACAGATAGGTCGGCACCGCCGAACCAAACGTCGAAAGATACGCGCCGAGATTGGCGACAGTATGCACTTTCATGCCGACAAAGCGGCCTTGTGCGTCCAGCCCCAGTTCGACGTGAGTCAGATGATCCCGACCATGGGCATCAGAGAGAAAAGCTTCACTGCGATCCGCCGTCCACTTCACCGGACGACGTATTTTGCGCGCCGCCCAGATCACTGTGGTTTCTTCGCTGTAGACAAAAATCTTCGATCCAAAACCACCACCAACATCAGGGGCGATGACCCGCAGCTTGTGCTCCGGGGCAATATTGACAAAGGCTGACAGTATCAGCCGCGCCAGATGCGGGTTCTGGCTCGTGGTGTGCAGGATATGTTCACCCGTGTGGGCGTCATGGATGCCGAGCGCAGCGCGTGGCTCGATCGCGTTGGGAATCAACCGATTATTGGTCAGATCGAGTCGCGTGACATGCGCAGCGCCCGCCAGCGCAGCTTCGGTGGCAGCGCGATCACCCAATTCCCATTCATAAGCGAGGTTATAGGCAATACCGGGATGGATTTCTTCCGAGTCAGTTGCGGTGGCCAGGTCGATCACCGCAGTCTGCTGCGCATAATCGACGATCACTGCATCGGCACCCTGATGCGCAATTTCAATGGTCTCTGCGATCACGATCGCAACAGGTTCGCCCACGTAGTTGATCTGTGTATGAGCCAGCGGCGGATGGGCGGCCGTGTGCATATCGGAGCCATCGTGCTGTTTGACCATCCAGCCGCAGGGCAGACTGCCAATGCCGTCGGCCACCATGTCAGCACCTGTGTAGACCGCCAGCACCCCGTGTATCGCCAGTGCATCGGCGATCTCTATGGACTCGATACGCGCACGTGCATGATTCGAACGGACAAACATGGCGTACACCTGCCCCTCCACCCGCATGTCATCGGTGTACCGGCCATTGCCGGTAATGAACCGCGCGTCTTCACGCCGCAGTACCGAGGCTCCGATCCCGTTCGCCCGAGCAGGCTGATCAGGGTTCATTTGGCCTCCTCAGGCTTTCACCACCATGGTTTGTGCAGCCGACAGAACTGCGCGCACGATATTGTGATAACCGGTACACCGGCAGATGTTGCCCTCGAGGCCTTCGCGCACTGCGCGTCCATCGAGAGTGGTTGTGTGCTCGACCAGATCGATTGCCGCCATGATCATGCCTGGTGTGCAGAAACCACACTGCAGAGCATGGCATTCGCGAAACGCCGCCTGCATCGGGTGCAAGGCATCGATCGTGCCGATCCCTTCGATGGTCGTGATCGTCGCGCCATCAGCCTGGCCTGCCAGCACCGTGCAGCTCTTCACGGCTCGGCCATCAAGATGAACCGTGCACGCACCACATTGGCTCGTATCACAGCCGACATGCGTCCCCGTCAGCCGGAGCCGTTCACGAATGATGTCGACCAGCAGTGTGTTTTCCGGTACGTCGAGCGTGTGCTGCGCACCATTGACCGTCAGTGTGATCTGCATGTTGTTGTGTTCCCCCGGACTGCATTGAAAAACCGTACCGCGGGCGACGTCAATCGATTTCGGCAGACAGATGACGCTTCGCGGATCTACGGCAAAGAATATTTGTGAGGTCAGATCGCCAGGACCATCGCCAGCACAAAGATCACGACCACCACCACCCAGACTTTCCACTGACCACCGCTTTCGTAGCGGGTGCTGCTGCCCGTGTTGGCAGGCGAACTGTCGGATGGCGTGGCTGCGGATTGACTGTCCGTGCTCGAGGATGGATTCGAGGCCAGGTTCGAGGCCAGAGTCGAGGGCAGGTTCGACACACCCACCTGCGCGCTGAATGCCGTGAAGAACTCATCGGCCATCTTCCGGGTGGCCGCATCGATCAACCGCGACCCAACCTGTGCCAGCTTGCCACCGATGGAGGCATCGATGTCATAGCTGAGGCGGGTCTGCACGGCACTGATGGCCGTTAGTCGGACGGTTGCGCCGCCTTTGCCAAATCCGGCAGGCCCACCTTTCATATTGCCGCTGATACGGTAGCTGTCCGGTGCGACGACATCCTGCAGTTCGAGGCCAACCTCAAAGGTCGCGCTGACGGGACCGACCTTGGCTTTGACCCTGCCGCTGAAATGGGTCTCGTCGTTCTGTACCATCGTCTGGCAGCCGGGGATGCATCGCGCCAGGACCTCCGGATCATTCAACGCCGCCCAGACGATCCCCTGAGGGGCCGGGATAAGGTACTCACCTTGCTGCTCCATGATTGTCAAACTCCTGGCTATGTGGATGCGACACCGAGGTCATCCAGGTGATGTCATCCAAAAGAAGGGCGCGAGGTTGGCAGTCTGATTTGCGCTTTGCAACGCAACCGGACGAGGCGCTCCGACCCTTTGGGCGACGCTGATGGGTCAACAACCAGACGCTTTGAAAAATTAACTCCGTTGAATGTAAATCGAGTTGCCTGAATAAGGCGGTTCAGTGGACAATGTGCCCGGGCATGAATGCCCGGACTCCGCACAGATCTGGTCCGTAGCCATGCAAGGCGAACGATCAGGTGGGTTTTAACCTTTCGAGTACAGGTGAAATGGACAACCAGACTTCCCAGAACGCGGTTCAAGACACACCGCAGGAACTGCTAATGCGTGGTTTGCTGCGAGCGTACTACTGGATGGATGAGAGTTTGCAGAACGGCCTGGAGCGAGCCGGCTACGTGCCGCGCACCCGCACCCAGACCATGATCCTGATCAATATCGCCAATGGTGTAGCACGCGCGGCAGAACTGGCCCGCGTTCTTGGTGTGAGTCGACAGGCTATCCAGCAGCAGATCAACGATCTGGAACAGGACGATATCGTCACGCAGATTCCAGATCCCAACGACAAACGCGCCAATCGCATCGTGTTCAGCGAGCGGGGAGCACGTCTGATCCATACCGCCATGAGCACCTTGCGTGAAGCGGAACAGGTTCTGGCCATGCGGGTCGGTTATGACGCAATGGAATCACTGCGTGGCGCGCTTGCCATGGACTGGGGTCGAATTGTGGGTGACAAACGCGCTGCCGGCCGAAAACGCTCGGTAAGCTGATTTTTCACCACTTTTCAGCCCGGACCAGCCCGGACCAGCCCGGGCTCTCATCGGCTGCACGAGGCGGGTGTCAAATCGACACCGGTGTTCGCTTGTTTGAAGAACGTAGCAGGGCTACGTAACCCTGAAGAACGGAGCACCGGGCTGAACTGGCGCTGCCGCAGCAGAACGGTCCTGGGTGGTCCGGATTGGCCATTGTCCGGTGACAAAATGGCTTCCCCACGCAGATTCAGTCTGCTCTGCGGCGGCTACGTCGCACACCACTGTGCATTCTCAGGTAGCGCCTTATGCTTGGGTTTCTCACCAGGAGCCAGCTCATGCACTACAACTATCTGTCACCTTCCATCTCGCTGATTCGCCTCATCTACCTCGTTGTCGCTTTTTGCCTCCTGGGTGGCGGCGCCTTTGCCGATACGCTGTCGATGAACATCGACAACATCCAGAGCGACAGCGGCAAGATCATGATCTCCGTCGGTGATGCCACAGCATTCGATGGCAAGGGTCCGTACGCATTGCAGATCATTGTGCCTGCCAGAGTCGGTTCGGTGTCATTCAGCACTGACGCATTGCCAGCCGGCACGTGGGCTGCACGGGTCATGCACGACGCCAACAACAACAACGAAATGGACAGCAATATGGTCGGCATGCCAAAGGAACCATGGGGCATGTCCAACAATGCCCGAGGCAATTTTGGACCACCCACCTTCGCAGACGCCCGTTTCGAAATGAAAGGCGATACGCTGCTGACCATTGCGGTGGAGAAATAACATGCGCACTCTCTACCATGGCAGTACCCACAATGCTGGTCGTCGAGATTTCCTGCGTCTGGCTGCAGCGGCGGGACTGCTTGCCCAGTTGCCACGCGGTTTTGCAGACGTCAGCGCCGATGACGCATGGATGAGTTCTTTCAACGAGGCGCTGGCTGCCGAGCCCTGGTTGAAGGCTTTTCGTTCCGCAACCCAACCAGCATACGCGGCCAACGCCGAACTCGCCGGCCATTGGCCGGCCGGTTTGACCGGCACGCTGTATCGCAACGGCCCGGCCCGACACGACATTGCCGGCTACCGGTACCATCACTGGTTCGATGGTGACGGCATGCTGCAGGCCTGGAATTTTTCGCAGGCAGGGGTAACCCACAAGTCGCGTATGATCGAAACGAACAAGTACCAGGCTGAAATTGCCGCCGGTCGGGCGCTGTATCCCGGGTTTGGCAGTGTGCCGCCAAATCCTGCGCCAGTATCAAGCAGCGACGCCGTCAATGTCGCCAACATTTCCGTTCTGCCGCATCACGGCAAATTGCTGGCCTTGTGGGAAGCTGGCTCACCGTGGGAAATGAATCCCGACGACCTCTCGACGGTTGGCATCCACTCCTTCAACGAAGACACCGACGGTGTCCCGTTTTCTGCCCATCCACGCGTCGAGCCAGATGGCACACTGTGGAACTTTGGCTACGTCTCTGGTGCCGGGCTGATTGCGTTATGGCACATCGACCCCGCAGGCTATCTGGTCAAGGCGGGCACAGTGAAAGTTGAACCCATGACCATGCCCCACGATTTTCTGGTGACGTCGCGCCACATCGTGCTGCTGCTGCCGCCATTGCACTACAGGCCGGAGGGAGAGTTCCGATCCTTCATGGACGCCCATGTGTGGGAACCCGACCTGCCAACACGTGTCCTCGTCGTCGACAAAAACGACTTCAGCAAAGTGCAGTGGCTGGAACTGCCAGCCCAGTGGGTATTCCACTTTGGTAACGCGTGGGAAGATGCACAGGGTGTGATTCATTTCGATGCCGCCCGCGCGCCTGACCCCATGGCCATGATCAATACCTTTCGCGACGTAATGCGCGGTATCCGTTCACCGTCATCACCGAGTCTTCACTATCGATACCGCATCGATACGACCCGGCGCACAGTCACCGAAGAAGCGATTTTCAACCTCGGGTTCGACACCGAATTCCCGGTGATTGATCCACGCGTGAGTACACAACGCAGCCACCGTCTGGTCATGCTGTGCAGTGATGCGCGTAAACCTGCTTCGCATCCCATGTTGTCCGGTGTCGCAGTTTTTGATGATCGCCAGGAGAAACTGGTGACGTTCCGCTACCCCGATCATCAGATCCCGGAAGAGCATCTCTTTGTCGCCGCACCGGGCAGCGAACCGGAGGCAGCGGGCTGGATCGTTGGTACCGCCCTGGATGTAAAGCGCGATCGAACCCTGCTCAACGTGTTTGATGTGACTGCGCTGGATGCCGGACCGCTGGCAACCGCCACGCTACCCTACGCGCTGCCGCTTGGGTTGCACGGCAAGTTCCTGGCCTCCTGACCAGTGATTTCCAGAACAGTGGCCTTTTGAAAATGGCTGGCTGACAAGCATATGCACGCACGTCCACAGACCGCGTTTGAAGTGGCCAGGACTTACGCACTCACATCGCTGTTCTGTCTGGCGATCGCCATACTGCTGACAGCGATGGGGCTCACGGACTCGTTCGGGATCACGCTGACCATCTCGTTCTGCATCGGTCTGTCGATCAACACTGCATTTGTCCTGCTCGCCAGACGGATGAGCCAACTCGAGAAGTGGTATCTCGGCCCCATACTCATCACCGCCATCGGGTTGTCGCTCGGTCTGATCATTGCCGGAGCCCTGCTCCGTCTGGATCCCTGGTTCTTTTTTTCCAGCAATTACAGCAGTCTGGTGGCGGGAATTTTTTTCGGCGTGTTCGGCTTTCTGATGTTCAGCACCCGCGAGGAGTTGCTGAAAACCCGCATGGAGTTGGTGGAATCCAGGGCAGCCAGCATGCAGCAGGAACGCCGCATGTTCGAAACCGAACTGCGCCTGCTGCAGGCACAGATCGAACCCCACTTCCTGTTCAACACGCTTGGCAACATTGCCAGTCTCATCCATTCCAATCCCGATGGCGCCGAAGCCATGTTGCAAAATCTTGCACGTCTGCTCCGAGCCTCACTCCGCCGCACCCGCGATCAGCGCACAACGCTTGGCGAAGAACTGGAGATCATCGCGGCATACCTCGACATCCAGAAAGTACGCATGGGTGATCGGCTCTGCGCAAGTCTCGACGTACCTGACGATCTGCTGGGCATTCCCCTGCCACCGCTGCTCCTCCAACCCCTGGTGGAAAACGCGGTAGTGCATGGGCTGGATCCAAAACTTGCGCCCGGCTCACTCTCGATATCTGCTGTCCTCATCAACCAGGAGTTGCTGCTTCGGGTCACGGATAACGGCGTTGGTTTTGAGCAGAACACTCGCGGCACCGGTATCGGCTTGCGCAACATCAGGGAGCGGTTACAGGCGCTGTATGGCAATCGGGCCGCTCTCGACCTGATCGAACGCCCGGAAGGTGGCATCATCGCGGAACTGCGATTACCGCTGGAGCACGCATGACCACCGCCATCATTGCCGATGACGAACGTAATCTTGCCAACCATCTGCAGCGACAACTTGGCACCGTCTGGCCCACCCTGACGATTCAGGGTATCGCCAACAACGGGCCGGAGGCGTTGGCCCTCATCCAGCAGCATCACCCTGATGTCGCCTTTCTCGACATTCGCATGCCAGGCATGACAGGGCTCGAAGTTGCCCGCAATTTGCCAGCCCGAACCCGTGTGGTGTTTGTCACCGCTTTCGATCAATACGCCATCGATGCGTTTGAAGCGGCAGCCACCGATTATCTGCTCAAGCCGGTCAGCGAAGAGCGATTGCGCGCCTGCGTGAGCCGACTTGTCGGACGATCCCAGGTACAGAATGTCGATATCGGTCGTTTGCTTGATCAATTGACAAACCGGCAACCGATGCAACCGCCACAGCGGTTGCGGTGGCTGCGTGTCGGGCACGCGGACACCACCCGCCTCATCGACGTTGATGACGTCCTCTTTTTTCAGTCCGACAGCAAATACACGTCAGTGGTGACAGACCAGCGGGAAGACGTGGTCCGCATGACCATCAAGGAACTGGAAGACGGGCTCGACCCTGAACAGTTCTGGCGGGTCCATCGTGGCGTGATCGTCAATGCACGCGCGGTGGTCGAGGCTCGCAAGGATCTGCGAGGGCGATTTGTGCTGGAGATTCGCGGCCGGAATGAACCACTTCGTACCAGTGAGGCATACGCACACCTCTTCCGGCATATGTGAAGCCGCAGCGCAGACTTCTGGCGCCATTCACGACGTTGGTTTAACGTCGATGCACCCTCGGCATGGTGTCACCCATGAGCGCTCCAACAGAGTCTGTCACCCAAACCTCGCAAGCCGAGGAAGGTCTGCCCACCAACGTCATCGTGGTCCTGCTCGACAGTCTCAATCGCCATATGCTGGGCAGCTACGGTGGACGGGAATTCGAAACACCCTCGCTGGATCGTTTTGCGCGCACCGCCATGTGCTTCGACAATCACTTCGTAGGTTCATTGCCGTGCATGCCCGCGCGGCATGACATTCTGGTCGGCGCCATGGATTTCCTCTGGCGCCCCTGGGGTTCGATAGAACTCTGGGAAGAAGCCATCACCGCCCCACTCCGCCGCGCCGGGGTCACGACCATGCTGGTTTCGGATCATCCCCATCTTTTCGAAACCGGCGGCGAGAACTACCACACCGAGTTCAAGGGCTGGGAATATCTGCGCGGTCACGAAAATGACCCCTGGAAGACCCGACCTGACCCGACCTGGGCCGGCGCGCCTGCACTACCTGCAGGCAACAGCCGGGGTCAGTACTACAACACGACCCGCACCTGGTTTCGTGAAGAGCTGGATTTTCCCGGCCCACGCACACTCGACACAGCGGCCCAGTGGCTCGACGACAACGCCGATGCACATGATCGTTTCATGCTGTTCATCGACGAATTCGATCCGCATGAACCTTTTGATACCCCGGCGCCATGGGTCGGTCGTTACGACCCGGACTGGAAGGATGAACTGATCATCTGGCCGCCTTACAGCGTCGATACGGTTGCCCGCGGGATACTGACCGAGCGCCAGGCCCATCACGTGCGGGCAAACTATGGCTCCAAACTCAGCATGATCGATCACTGGTTTGGCAAACTGCTGGATACCCTCGAGCGCAAGGGTCTGGGCGACAACACCGCAGTGATCCTCTGCACCGACCACGGCCATTACCTCGGCGAACGCGACATCTTTGGCAAACCCGGTGTCCCCCACTACGAAGCACTGGGACACACCCCGCTGATGATCCGCCTGCCTCGCCTGAAGCCGGGCCGTACCCGCGCGCTCACAACCAATGTCGATATCAATGCAACGCTCTACGACCTGTTCGGCATCACCCCGAAACACGTGAACCATGGCGTTTCACTGCGGCCTTTGTTGACAGGTGAATGTACACAGGTCCGGGACTGGGCCCTGGCCGGTGTGTGGGGAAGATGGGTGCACATCCACGATGGCCGACACAAATATGCCCGTGGTCCGGTGCGGGCGGACAACATGCCGATATCCATGTGGTCCAATCGCTGGTCCACCATGCCCATCGTTCCGGAACACCTCTACGAATTGCCCAGGCCCGACCGTCGCGCCGTGCTCGACTTCATGCCCGGTTCTGATGTCCCGGTCATTCGTCAACCGTTTGCGTCCGGGGATCCGCTGCCCTTCTGGGCCCTGGGTCAGAAGGCGGATCAGCACCATCTCTACGACCTGCACAACGATCCGGCAGAAACCGAGAATCGGGTCGGTGACGTCCAGGAGGAGCAGATGAAAGAAATGCTCCGGGCAGCCCTGAAATCCATGGCTGCCCCGAGTGATCAATTCGAGCGTCTGGGCATTGTGTGATGAACGCTCATCCGATTCCTGACCGGCACGGGATCAATCTCTACACTGCCGACCCGATGTTCAGCCGCCTGCTCGAACTTTATCTCCCTGCACCCCTCAAGAGGCATCTGGAGCCCCACCTCGTGCATCTGGGCGAACTGGCCGGTGGAGTACTCGACGAACTTGCGCTCCTGGCTGACAAGCACCCGCCAACACTGGAACACCGTACACGTACCGGTATTGATCAGCAGCGCATCAACAAACATCCCGCGTATGTGGAACTCGAGCGGGTCGCGTTTGCGCAGTACGGCCTGGCCGCGCTGTCGCATCGAGGAGGTGTACTGGACTGGCCGGAACCCATGCCACCGGCCGCCAAATACGCACTCACCTATCTTTTTGTCCAGGCCGAATTTGGAGTGTGCTGTCCTCTCTCCATGACCGACTCGCTGACCCGAACACTGCGCAAATTTGGCAGTGAGGAGTTGATCCAGCGGTACCTCGATCACTTGACCACGTCGATCGGTATAGCCTGGGAAGCCAAACAGGTCGATCCAGACAAAACCATCCGGATTGCCGAGATCCGCTCGGGTGCATAGCAGGCGCTCCTTCTCATTGAGATAGGCATTGATCATCGATATCGGCAGCGGGGGGGACCGGTGTCGCTCTGACACCGGTTGCACTTGAGAGGCACGTCACCTGGAGGCGCGACGGCTCCGGCAGACGGCGGGAAAGCAGTCTGCTATTTGAACCGTGCGCGAACGCCAATCTGCAGCGATGCACCCGGCACGGGCACAAACGCTGCCCGGAAGGACGTACTGCGCCGCGCGTCTTCGTCCAGCAGATTGGTCCCGCGGATGAACACATCCCAGTTCATCGGCCCGGTGTCATTCAGGTGCAGGACGACATTGGCGTTGACCATCGTAAAGCTGTCGGTCTGGAACGAGCTGACGTCATTCTGCTCGGCGTGATGAATGACCTCGATGCCAGCCGACCAGTCATCGGACGAATAGTCGAGTTGCATGCCAAGACGCAATGGCTGGATGCGCGGCAGATCATCAGCGTCGGTCTTGCCTCGCACATAGTCCGAGAACACCCGAAGCTGGTATCCCGAGTCTGCACCGCCCAGCCCCGTGACCACTTCGGCCTCCATACCGTAAAACTCGGCGTCAGCCTGTTGATAGAGTGTCAGCGGCAGACCATCCTCCAGTTCGTCCGTGACCAGTTGGAAGACGTAAGCTGCAATGTCGTTGTAGAACACCCCGATACGCCAGTCGATCGTCTCGCCATGGTGATGGACAGCGACATCAAGGTTGTTCGCAATTTCGTCATCAACACCCTCCTCACCGTTGGCAAGCAAGCCGACTTCGAACAGCCCCGTCGCCAGATGGGCGCCGTTGGAATACAGTTCCGCCAGGCTCAGGTTGCGCTCGGAGCGGGACAGGTTGGCGGTGAGATCGAAGTCCTTGGCAAAGTCCCAGTTCAGGCCAACGGCTGCCGAAATCGCAGTTTCATCATAGGTAAGCAGACCGCCATCCGGCTTGTGTTCAGTCGTTTCCACCCGCGCGCCCAACTCGATCAGTCCGCTGCCAAATCCGATTTCCTCGAGCAGAAACAGGCCGATACTCTGGGAGTCTGTCGCCGGCACAATGGCTTCGACGCCGAGCGCAGAGAACTCGCGGTCGCTCATCTGCACGCCAAATGAACCGCGCAGATTGCCAAATGGGGCATGCACCAGTTCCACGCGTCCTTCCAAGGCATCGTTTTCGAAGGTAGTGGCCACTTCGCCGGTGGGCTCGATCTCTTGATGCTGATAGTCATTGTGGGCGACCTTGAATCGCAGACTCTCAAGGAAACCTGCAAACGCCCACTCTCCTTTGAGGTCTACCCGCGTCTGTTCAAGTTCGATGAACGGTCCGGCGGCAATCAGATCCTCTTCTGCGCCAGCCTCGGCTCCTTCTTCCTCTTCGCCCTCTTCCGGCCCGGGCAATCCGTAAGTAGTCTCGTAACGTGACACCGAAGCGCCCATAAAGCCCTTCTCGCCGACCCAGGACATTCCCCCGGCAAATCCTTCAGCTTCGCCATCGGAATTGACAACACGCCCTTTCTCTTCATCTTCTGGACGATCTGCAGCATCTGCTGTGGCAAATCCGGGAATTTCGATCTCCCCGGAATTTCGCTTGAACCCGTCGAGATGCCAGGCGATGGCGCCTGCATTTCCATCCAGGCGTGCCGCCGCGGCCAACTCCTCGGTAGCCGTACCACCGCGAAGTTCCACAGCTCCAGTGAGGGGCGCTTCACGCAACTCTTCAGGGATACGTCCATCAATCACGTTGACCACGCCACCCGCCGCACTGCTGCCATACAGTAACGTTGCAGGGCCGCGCAGGATTTCAATACGCTCGGCAAACAGCGGTTCGATTGGAACCGCGTGGTCCGGGCTTATATCGGCAACATCCATCGTGCTCAGGCCACCATCGAGTACGGCCACCCGTGGACCGTCCTGGCCGCGAATCACCGGCCTGCCGGCCACCGGTCCAAAATACGTTGTACTCATACCCAACTCGTTGGCAAGTGTCTCGCCGATGGAGTTGGCCGATTTCTGCAGCAGGTCGGCTTCATCAAGGATGAGCGCCGGCTGGGTCAGGTCGTCAGCGGCGCGATTGAGCGGCAGTGCCGTAACGACCATTTCCTCGATGGTTTCTTCTTCGGCTGCATATGTGGAAGGGTTGCTGCAGAGGGCGATCACCGCTGCGCAAAACAGCGGTGTAATGGACTTGTTCATACGTCTCACCTAATGACTGATCAAAAAAACAACGGGTCCGATTAAGTGCGGACCGAAAAAAAACAGCGGTTTTTCAGGCAACGGGGTGCCGTAGATCAGAGCGGTGGGGCGCGCGTGGGCGGCAGGATGCGATACAGGCCATTGGAGGGTTGCACCGGCGCAATCGGCAGCAGTTGATGGACAGTGGTAGATTCGGGGACCTGCAGCGCAACGTCCGGCACCAGGCCGTTGACCCGGTCGGCATGCAGGCAGACCTGACACTCCTGCCCGGTTCCATGTCCATCCAGCTGGCTGCCATGGACAACACTCAATACCTGTGCAAGCAGAAGCGCCGCGGCAAGCAGCAACGGCAGTACGCGGGGCGCAGACTTCTTCGAACGGGTGCCAGGACCGGTCATGGCGCAACGGTACATGGGATACCCACCACCGCAATCAAGGGACAATGCACAGGCACAAGGCCTTCGGTGGCCAGCTCCATAATGGTCAACCTGCCAGCCATCCTTCAGCCAGCACAAATCCGATACCGACCACCAACAGACCGCCCTGCAGAACCGTCTCACCCCGCCCCGCCGACGCTGTCATGCGGGGCAGCACTTCGACGGCGGCGAGGTAGATGAAACTGGCTGCGGAAACCACCATCGCATAGGGCAGGAGCGCCTCCATGTTCCGCAGCAGCAGATAACCACACAGGCCACCCACAATGGCGGCCATGCTGCTCAGCAGATTGAGTGTCAGTGCCGTGCGGCGGGCAAGTCCGGACCAGATCAGAATCAAGAAATCGCCCAGCTCCTGGGGTACTTCATGCAGGACAACCGCCAGCGTCATCATCCAGCCGAGCGTCGGATCCTCAAGGAACGCTGCTGCGATTAGGACACCGTCGACGAAATTGTGGACGGTATCACCCAGCAATAGAGCGGGGACCACTCCCGAGGGCGGAGAGAAGGGCGGAGTGGAGATCTGAGAGGAGGCCTGCGTGGAAGGTGGTAAGGCAGGCAACGGCATGCCAGGCACGGGTTCGGGCAACGCAGAGCGTAGGTGCACATGCGGAATGACGCGGGCTAGCAGAACAAGACCAACAAACGCGAGCAACAGTGTCATGCCGCCGGTTTCTGCCCCCAGTTCATCGAAGCCGCGTGGCAGCAGCTCAAGCAGTGCCACTGCCAGGAGCACCCCGACGGCAAAAAAGACCACCCGTGAGACGTCGCGTGCAGTCACGCGATATCCGGCCAGCATGGCGACGAGCGCCGACACCACACCGGATACAAACGTCGCTGCCAGAATATGAGCCAGGATCATGAACACGTCTCCGACCGATCTCCTGAAGGGCCGTTACCATCCATCCGATCGCCCTGCCGCAGCCCATGCGCCGCGTTGAAAAAGCGCAGTGTCTGTTTGAGCGCTTCAACATCGATACTACGGGTGATGAACACAATCCGGCTGCGCTGATCAGCAGATGGCCATCGCGCCAACAGCAGCGGTGGATGGAAGACGTGTTGAACACCATGAATAACCATGGGCCTGCCAACTTCGGCAATGTGGATGATGCCTTTCATCCGCAGCAGATCCGGACCGCGAAACATCAGCAGTGAGTCGAGCCAGGCATCCAGCGCGGCGCCATGTATGGGCGTTTCGAAGGTGAAACACGTTGCCGTGATTTCGCTTGCGTGACCTTGAGCGATCGAGAACGATCTGGCAGGGTCAGTCGAATCGCGGGGTCCAGGCGCCAACACATACGGACCGAGTAGAGCCACGAGAGGTGATGTCTCAAGCTTCTTCTGACGCAGCGCCGGATCAAACGACTCTGCATCCAGCCAGCCTTCCGGGTCTTCCGCTGCGGCCGGTATGGATGCCAGCAGTGACGCAAAAAGTTCGGCATCCACACTACCATGCTCGATCACGACACGACGCGCTGATGGATTCAGCTGATCCAGCGTCGCCATCAGTTGTGTCATGCAGGGCCCATCAGCAAGATCGGTCTTGGTGAGCAGGACAACATCGGCGACCGCAACCTGGCGAACGGCTTCAAACTGGCGAGCGAGGGTTTCGACGCCATTGGCCGCATCGATGGTGGTCAAGACATGCGACAGGCGATAACGACGGGAGACTTCCGGCTCATCCAGAAGCGTCTTCAGCAGAGGCGCTGGATCAGCAAGGCCAGTTGTCTCGATGATCACACGCTCAAACCAGGTCTTGCCGCCACGCGCGAAACGCGCTGGTGCGGTAATCAGCGTTTGTGCCAGTTCCGAGCGAATGCTGCAGCAGATGCAGCCAGAAAGCGTCTCCATCACCGCATCGTCCCGATTGAACGCCACCAGATCGTGATCGATCGGCACCTCGCCAAACTCGTTCATCAGAATCAGCGTTCGCGGCTGATCGGGATGTTGCATCAGTGCATTGAGAAATGTGGTCTTACCACTGCCGAAAAAACCAGTAAGCAAGATGATGGGAATGCGGCGGGTAGAACGGCTGGATCGTTTGATTTCTTGGACGGGTGCTGCCGCCATATAGACCTCAGATGGTGCCATCGATGTTCGGCGAAGATCGGGAGGCGGGTTTAACGTTGATGTAATAGTATTACATATTAGGGTAACGTGCCATGGCGCGAACTTGGAGTGCCTCGAGAAATGACAGGATTCGATGCAGGGCGCTTCAAAGACTTTGCCCGAGGCAGGTATACTCTTGGGCATGCGCACACTCTCCTCAGTCAAACAGCACACAGCCTTGGCTAAACACGCCGAGGCGCTGTGCCTGCAGGAAGGCATGGCCATGACACCTCTGCGTCGGGAAGTCTATGAGCTCCTGCTGGCCCACGATCGCCCTGTCGGTGCTTATGATCTGCTGGAAGAACTGAAAGCCAAACGCCCGAAAGCTGCCCCTGTGACCGTGTATCGTGCGCTCGACTTCCTGCTTGAGCTCGGCGTCGTACACAAAGTACACGCGCTGAACGCCTTTGCGGCGTGCCGTGGCATGGAAACAGCCCACCGCGGTTTGGTTCTGATCTGTCGAACCTGTCGGACGTCAGTAGAGCTGGAAGATCACAAGGTCGATAACACGATCAAACGCTCTGCCGCAGCGCACGGTTTTGAAACCTCGGACGAACCGATCGAAGTCCTCGGCATGTGCTCCCTGTGCCGGGCCTGATCAAGGTTCTGGCAGACACTCGTCCCCTGAATCGGGACCATCTACCTCATCACTGTTGGCAGCGTGTAAACACAGACGTCGCCATCGGCACACGCAGCAGCAAACATTTTCCTTCCGACGGTAGGGTGCCATGCCAGCAGTTCAACGCCAGCCTCCGACCGCTGACTGGCAAGCGGCGAAACAAAATCGTCCAGTTTGTTCCACAGGCAGATGGTTCCACCGGCGCAACCGCTGAGCAGGAGCGTGCCCTTTGGCGCAAACGCCAGGGTTTTTACTGGTTTTCTGTGCATTCGCAGCGTCGTCGGAGGCATCCCCTCCGGTCCTGGCTTGCGAAATGACCAGAGTATGACGTCGGAACTGCCATCGGTTGCCAGCCAGTCCCCACTATTCGACCAGGCGAGCTGACGTGGTTTTGTCTCATACCCGGTCATCTGCGAATTATCGCCGTCACGCAACCGCCAGAAATGAACGGTGGCGTCCTGACACCCAGCGGCGATGACACTACCAGCAGGATTCCAGCTCACTGAGATCATCGAACCCCGCCAACGCAGCCTGTCCGGGCTGGATCTGGAGTCCTGTGGGCTGCACACCCAGACGCTGTTATACCCAGCCAGTGCGAGCTGCGCGCCCGCAGGACGCCATGCGATCGCAGCCACCGTACTGTCATCATACGTATAGTCCTGCAGCAGTTTTCCGGCAGGATCGTAGATGTTCACCTGTCGCCCGGCAGCAACCGCCAACAATCGTCCCTTCGGCTGCCAGGCACAGTGTTCTACCCACTCGCAAGATTGCCTGACTGCGAAAATCTGCTCGAACCCGTCTGTTGATGGTTGCCATACCCGCGCATATCCATCCTGCCCACTGGTGGCCAGGCGATGAGTGCCCGGTTGCCAGTCAAGGGCGAACAATCCGGCTTCATGGGCGTGCCAGCGGGCAAGCGCCTGGCCTGACTCCACGTCCAGTACCACAACACCACCACCTGCTCCGCCCACCGCCAGCAGTTGGCCATCGCCTGACCAAGCCATGGCTTGTGGACAATCATCCAGTCTGGTATCCAGAAGCGGTCGAAAGTGGGGATCAATCATGCGACCAGACACGCTTCGAAACTGGCCTGCAGCGCCATTGAATCCAGATTTCGCCCGATGAAGACGAGTCGACTGTGGTGCGCTGCAGTACCCCAGAGACTGCCAGGGATTTCGTCCATCAACATGTGTACCCCTTGCAACACAATCCGACTATCGGCGCCCTCTATCGCTAGGATTCCTTTCATGCGGAATATGTCGGTGCCCCGGGTCTGCAGCAGAACCCCGAGCCAGCGATTGAGCTTCGCGTCATCCAGGTCTCCTTCGCAGGCGAGCGAGACGGACTGAACGGTATCGTCGTGCTCGTGCCCGGGATTGAACAAGCACTCAGCCAGAAGCGGCAAACGTCGTCCGTCCTGCTGTTGCCAATACCCCTGAAACTCCTCGAATGTATGCTCCGTAAACACAGCGTACCGTCCGCCATATTCGAGACGGAGTGGGTACTGGCCAAGCGGCTCCGTCGTGTCCAGCTCACACAGTTCGGGGGCGACCGCCAGATACTGTCCCGGTGTGATGGACTGACCAGACGCGGAAAACAAAGGAAACAACCGCTCCGCCAGATCACGCAGGCCCTGCTCGGTCGTCTCCACGATTGGCGCAATGACAATACCGTGAACGGGATCCGGGTTAGCCTCGAAATGCAGCGTCGTCGTCCCTGCCGGGAAGTCGAATACGCCCGCCCATTCAAACGGATATTCCGGTTCGAGAAACTGTGGATTGGTCTGCAGGGCCCGATCAAGATCAAAGCCGCCGATATTCAATACCTCGCGGATCGGTGCCTCCGCCATATACGCGGGCAGTACACAAGCAAGGCTGTTGATGGCTCTCAGCCTGCCATGCAGTCGTGAGATATCTGCGGCGCCGACCAGATCCACCTTGTTCAATACCAGCAGATCAGCAAAGGCGATCTGCGCAATGGCTTCTTCCCCTTCATCCAGATGTTGTTCGATATGTTTGGCATCAACGAGTGTGACGATACCGTCGATGAAAAAGTGCTCGCGCACTTCTTCATCGACATAAAACGTCTGGGCAACCGGGCCGGGATCAGCAAGGCCTGTCGTTTCCAGGACGATGCGATCGAACCGATCTCGTCGTTTTGCCAGACTGCCAAGAATACGGATGAGATCGCCGCGAACGGTGCAGCAGATGCAGCCATTGTTCATCTCGAATATTTCTTCATCGGCGTTGATGACCAGATCCTGGTCAACTCCGATCTCACCAAACTCGTTCTCGATGACTGCGATTCGCGCACCATGAGTCTCGGTGAGGATCCGATTGAGCAGTGTGGTCTTGCCGCTACCGAGAAAGCCGGTCAGTACGGTCACCGGTATCTTGTCTGCCATCGCATACTCCAGATGTTGTTGTCACTGTCATGTTGTAGACACGCAGGCGTGTCACGCCGGTCGCGGTCGGTCTGCCGCATCACCCCTGGCGGGATGCGACCCAGGCACCATAAATCGTGCTGGAAAACGCTTTCAACACCCGATGAAAACCGGAGCCTGTAAGCAGGCCCTTGATTTCATCTTCATCACGCGGTCGAATGTCCGTGGCAAACCGCGCCGACATTCCGTCAAGCAATTCGGGTTCGTTTCCGGCCAATTCGGCCTGCCTGCGCCACAACGCGAGGGTGTCCTGACGATCCTGACCGGCAGGGATGTGCAGGTCCGCAGTGAACAGAACGGCGCCGGGTTCGAGCAACGCACTGATCTGGCGGAAAAAAGCTGCGGCCTCACCATCGGGCAAATGCTGCGCCACAAGAATAGACGTGGCGCCTTGATACTGCCGGGTTGTGGCAAACCCAGAGAGGGTACAGGCATGCAGCGAAACACGACTGTGCACGGACTGACGCACCAATCGGGTGCGACAGAATTCCAGCATTGCTGCTGACGGATCGATACCATCAAACCGGACAGCGGGCAGCGCTGTAGCAAGCGCATCAAGTTCTTCGCCGGTACCACAGCCCACCACCAAGATATCCTGCGGTGCCGGGATCGCGGCCAGTGCCGCGACACACAAGCGATACAGGCCATCCCTGCCTGCAATTGCAGCATTCGCCCGGCGCTCATAGTTTGCCGCCCATTCAGCGTTGTAGATGTCCGACTGCTCGACCCGTGCATTCATGGACTGTTGCCTCAATTCAGTTTGTGTGTCCCGTCTTCTCGGACCATCTTATCGGCAAGCGCACGCAGCAAGCCCGCCTCCTGCTGGGCCGGTCTCGGTATTTCACGAACATTTCCAGGACCACCTCGTTAGTTGTGTGGCAAACTGTTGGGTGAGAACGATGGCTCTCAAGCAAGTTATGGATTCGCCATAAACGGACAAGGCCGCAACAGTTCGTTTGTTCAGGGTTGAAAGTTCCCAGCGGCCTTTCGACACCATTCATTCGATATGTTACAACATAACATACGAAGACGGAAACGGGGGAGCGAACGAAGTTTGGTAGCAACAATGGACTACGCCGGCGACAGTCGACAATGACCGGGACAGACTCAACGACCAGGCCAGATTTATCGGCAACCCGTTCAGTCCCGGAAGTAAGCTGTACACGAGGAAAGACCCCATCGGCGCTCGCAGCCCATATGTGAGAAACTTCGCCGCGCCCTAACAGGTGGTTGGAAAAATAGTCTGTGTGACGGAGATGACTGGCTGGTCGGCGATTCCAACTAGCCCGCATTATTCATGAAGGGGCGTAGCGAGGGCGTCGAGAGTAGTGAAAACGCA
>Ga0105050_10002854_pt1 | contig 24336 bp, 22 predicted proteins | sample FRY01_FD_78088 | JGI IMG/M metagenome (GOLD analysis project Ga0105050, IMG submission 78088) | Freshwater microbial communities from Lake Fryxell liftoff mats and glacier meltwater in Antarctica - FRY-01 | ecosystem: Environmental > Aquatic > Freshwater > Ice > Glacier meltwater ...
TGACCTGGTGTCGCAACACCAATGCGATCACCAAATCCAAAGCTGGGGGCAATTCCAAGGGGAGTAGGCATTTTTAGTTGTCAGTTGTCAGTTGTCAGTTGTCAGTTGTCAGTTGTCAGTTGTGGACACGCCATGATGTGCTTTGTTTATATGCCGAGGTGACGCTGTCAAACGAGCTTGCTGGTGCGTGAGGTGGCGGATGATGCTAGGTGACTTCAATGATCGCTTTAAGAACGCCGGTTTCCGGGCGGGTGTAGGACTCAAAGTCGTTGAGCACGTTGTCCATGGTGGTGCGATGAGTGATCCAGCGATCGGTGTTGATCACTCCGGTTTCGATCAGCTTGATGATTCGCGTGAAGTCAGGCGGCAATGCGTTTCGCGATGCCTTGATGGTCGCTTCGGGGCGGTGCATCAGTGGATGGTTGAATGAAATTGCCTCCGTCGTGATGCCGACGTAGACCAGCGAACCGGTGGGAGCAACGTAGGACAATGCCGCTGCCATCGAATGATGGTTTCCTGTCGCGTCCGTCACGACGCTATACAAATCGCCTCCGGTGATCTCTTTCATTCGATCCAGCTCTGAGCCGTCACCTTTGAACAGAACCGTGTTCTGGATGCCATAGTTTTCTTGAACGAATTTCAAGCGGTCTTCGTTCATATCCATGACGCTAATCGTCGCGCCGGTCAATCGTGCGAATTCAAGAGTCGACAATCCGATCGGACCGGCACCGATGATCAATGCATGCTCCCCTTTGGACGGTGCTCCGCGATCATTCGCATGGCAACCGATGGCAAGGGTTTCGACTAAGGCAAGTTGATCGAAGTGAAGCACGGCTGAGGGATGCAGTTTCTCTCCACGAATCAAGAATTTTTCGCACAGGCCACCATCGCACATCACACCGATCACCTTCAAATTCACGCAGCAATTTCCTGAGCCGCGGCGACATGCAAAGCACTCTCCACAATTCATATAGGGCTCGACCGCACATCGATCGCCCGCCTTGACGTTCGTCACGCCTTCGCCGACCTCTAACACTTCAACGCCAAGTTCATGACCGGGGATTCGTGGGAACGCAAAGAACGGAAACTTGCCGAGGTAGCAGCTTATGTCAGTTCCACAAACGCCCATGCGATGCGTGCGAACGAGAGCTTGGCCTTTGCCGGGTTTGCCTGGCTCGTCGATCTCGATCGCGGCAAGCGTTTTAGGTTGAACGATTTGGACGGCGCGCATGGAGGATTAACTGGTGAGAAGTTTTGAGGGGCGAGTGTCTCGCCGAGACGAGACGAAAGCGATGGTTCGATGAGGCGTATCCAAGCTGTCGCAGCGGAATTCATCACGACTTTTGATCTACTGTTTTCCCATCTCGCTTCGAATGAAGCCAGGCTTGTTGGTGGTGATTCCCACGGCACCAAGAGACTTGAAAACCTTCGCATCGTTGGCGTCATCAATCGTCCAAACATGAAACTCGCCACAACCATCTTTGAGCAGCGAATCGATGAACGACCGGTCGATCACGGACACTTCGCCCTTCATACCGACTCCGTCCGCGTTGGTGTCGCGAACCGTCTTGGCGATCTCGGCCGCGGTCGGCTTCATCGCTCCCGAACGGTCTTCCTTGAATCCGGTAAGCCAATGTGCCCTCACGTTGGGGAGCAATTGTTTGCACATCGCGATCGAGGGTTCATCGAAGCTGATGATCAGCAGTGAGGCTTGCGGTGGGGCAAGTCGTTTCAGTTCGCTGACCAGCACCGGGACGATTCGAGCCCCGGTCTTGAGCTCGATCACAAACGTCTTTCCATCCGGAACCGTAGCCAGCACCTGCTCAAACGTGGGAATCGGTTCGCCTTGGAACGACTTGTCTTTCCAACCGCCGTATTCGAGGGTTCGCAGATCTTCGAGCGACGTTTTCTCCACCACCTTTTTTACGCCCGCGGTTCGCATCGTGTCTTTGTCGTGGATGCAAACGATTTGATCATCGGACGACAGGTAAAAGTCGGCTTCGATCGCGTCCGCACCTTGTTTCCACGCCAACTCAAATGCGGCCAGCGTGTTCTCCGGTGCATCGAATGAGGCGCCGCGGTGCGCGGTGATCATTGGTTCCCGCGCTAAGCTATTTGTTTGAATCAAAAGTAGGGCTGCGAAAAAAGTTCCGGTAACGAACCGCATTATTTTGGCGCCTTTACTTGTACAAATGTCATTCTCATCGCGTGCAGAATCTCGCCGTGCATGCTGGTTTCTTCTTCGCTGAGGTTGCCCTTCGTTTTTTCGCCGAGCATTTCGATCGTGTCGATGAAGTGCTTTGCGAACGCTTTGTTAACGGGCATCGGCTTGTCATCGTCACCCGGCAATTGGCCCAGCGCCGCCATGCCTTGCGTGAACAGCATCGTCAGCAGCGTTTCAAAAGATGCATCTGGCGGAGCGGGCATGGATGAGTCCGCTTCGGCTTTCGCCTCCGTGCTCACGTCCTGTTTCCCAGTGGCCATCTGCTTTTCTTTTTCGACTTGCGATTTCCAGTCGTCATCAACAATGATTTTGGAGGCGTCGTCGCTCATGGGATTTTTCCGGTTTGGGCGAGAAGAAGGATTGAGAAACCACTCCTGCATTTTTGTCCTGCGCGAACGCTGACACAATGGCCCACAACGTGATGCGTGCTTCAACATCCGAGACTGCCCGCCCGGTCGTCATTGCGGTCGCAACACCTTGGGCGTAACGGAAACACGAACGGCGTTAAGCAGAGCAAACGCTAGGACGGATGAAGACCTGACAGCATCGGTTGGCTGCCTTCGCTACGTCGCAGGTGACGATCGATTGCCGCGCGAACGAATCCTGCGAACAACGGGTGAGCCTGCAGCGGCTTGCTCTTGAATTCGGGGTGGTACTGGACCGCGACGAACCAGGGTTGATCGGGAAGTTCGATCACTTCGCATAGTTGTCCATCGGGACTCGTTCCTGAGAAACGCATGCCGCCGGATTCGTACTGCCGTCGGTAGGCATTATTGAATTCGTATCGATGGCGATGGCGTTCGTGGATATCTTCGGTGCCATAAGCGATCGCCGCTGCACTTTCGGGCAGCAGTCGTGCCGGTTGGCTGCCTAGTCGCATCGTTCCGCCAACTTGCGTGACGTTGCGTTGGTCATCGAGCAAGCAGATCACGGGATGGGGCGTGTCTTTGTTGAACTCTGTCGAATGAGCATGGTCCAAGCCGAGGACGCTGCGGCCGTACTCGATCACGGCACACTGCATGCCTAAGCAGATGCCAAAGAACGGGATGCCACGTTCTCGCGCAAACTTGATCGCTTGCACCTTGCCTTCGATGCCACGTTCGCCGAAACCGCCGGGAACGAGAATGCCGTGATAACCGCTGAGCAGTCGTTCAGCACCTTCGCGTTCGATGTCTGACGATTGAATGCGACCAACGCGAACTTGCGTTTGGTGATGCATGCCGCCGTGGTCGATCGCTTCATAGATCGATTTGTACGCGTCTTTATGCTCCGCGTATTTGCCAACGACCGCGATGCTAACCTCGTGCTTCGGATTGCGAAGACGATGCAGAAGATCGGTCCACGGAGACAAATCGAGTGTCTTCGCGGTCAAGCCAAATTTTTTGATGATCAATTCGTCGAGTTCGTTCTCGACTAAGGATAACGGGACTTCGTAGATCGAAAAGTCTTTATCCTTTTCTTCGATCACGGCGCTGGGTGCGACGTTGCAGAACAACGCGATCTTTTCGCGGTCGTCGCGGGTGATGCTGTGTTCACAACGGCAGACCAAGATGTCCGGCTGGATGCCAATCGCGCGAAGCTGTCCGACGGAGTGCTGCGTCGGCTTTGTTTTCAGCTCGTCTGCTGCCTTGAGATACGGCACCAGCGTCAGGTGCATGTACAGCACGTTTTCGCGGCCGATGTCGATCGCATATTGCCGGATCGCTTCCAAAAACGGCAAGCTTTCGATGTCGCCGACGGTGCCGCCGATTTCGGTGATGACGATGTCAACGTCATTGCCACCCATTCGACGAATGACCGATTTGATCTCGTTCGTGATGTGGGGGATGACCTGAACTGTCTTGCCGAGGAACTGGCCCTTGCGTTCCTTTTCGATCACGGACATGTAAATCTGTCCGGTCGTGTAGTTGCAATCTCGCGTCAAGACTCCGGACGTGAAACGCTCATAATGCCCCAGGTCAAGGTCCGTCTCGCTGCCGTCGTCCAGCACGTACACTTCACCGTGCTGATAAGGACTCATTGTCCCCGGATCGACGTTGATGTAGGGATCGAGCTTCTGCATGCGGACGCGAAGTCCACGGCGTTCAAGCAACATGCCGATTGAGGCGCTGGTCAGCCCTTTACCAAGGGAACTAACGACGCCGCCGGTAACAAAAATGTGTTTAGTCATGGAAGTGAATCATACCCCGATGCGTCTTCATCACGAGGGGGCGAACTCGTTCACTTTTCCTGCGGCAAAGATCGAACCGAAAACATCACCCAAAAAACCATGACATCGTCTCCACCCCCACGAATTAGCGAATCTGCCGCTTTGTCCGTTGCCCTTACGCTGCCTGGCCAGCGAATCGTTTGCACGTCGATCGGCCGTGGCCAAGTCGCTCGCGGGCTCTGGCGAGATCGCGCCGATGCATCCGTTTCCCTCGTTTATCTCGACCAATTCCAGCAACGAGTGGCGATCGCCGATCATCAAGCCGAGCTCGCCAACGGACATCCCGCCGACAGTCGGCTTCAAATTCAATGTTTAACTGAGCTTCCCGACCAGGAATTTGATCTCGCCGTGATCCCCTGTTCCGTTCGCGGAGAAGCGGAATTGCAGCGAGATTTTTTGCAGCAAGCGTATTTGAAGCTGGCCACCGGGGGGCGACTGATTTCCTCAGTAGATAATCCGCGAGACAAGTGGTTGCACGAGCAGATGCAACAGTTCGAAACGAAGGTCAGCGCCACCCGAACTGAGAACGCAGCCGTCTATGTCGTCGTGAAAGACAAGCCGCTGCGGCGGATGCGTTCGTTCCATTGCGAGTTCGCCTTTCGCGATTGCGACCAAACGATTCACGCCGTCAGCCGCCCCGGCGTTTTCTCGCATCGGCATTTGGATTCAGGAGCCGCCGCGCTGATCGATGCCGTGGTGTTGGCCGATGGCGATCGCGTTCTCGACGTCGGTTGCGGCAGCGGCGTGGTTTCGCTGGCCCTTGCAAAGCGAAGCCCGCAGATTCACGTGCTCGCGATTGACAGCAACGCTCGCGCAGTCGAGTGCACTGCCCTGGGAGCGGCGAAAAACGAACTCACAAACGTGCACACGCGATTGTCAAGCGACGGCGAATGCGATCAACCGATCAGCTACGACATCGCGGTCTGCAATCCGCCGTACTATTCGAACTTCAAGATCGCTGAATTGTTCATTGATGCTTCTCGCCGAGCCTTGAAGCCGGGAGGACGCATCTACATCGTCACCAAGACGGGACAGTGGTACGAAGAAAATCTGTATCCAGGTTGGCGTGACATCACGATCACCCAGGGCAAGCAGTATGCGATCGTGCAAGCGATCCGAGGCTGAATCTCAACCGTATTGACTCGCCAAAAAACTCTGGCGATTCGGATTCAGTTACAATTGACGCGTTCCCAAATGCACTCGCAATCGAAGGCGGTTCGACAATGGCAAACATTTCACGTCACGTTCTTTTTCTCGCAATCTCATTTTCGTTCTTGGCGATTCCTGACTTGCAGTCGGTAAACGCTCAGGAGAAAGCGAAACCTCGTCGAGCCAAGACGCCGTCTCCCGTGCTCGCGCCGATCGAGGATGTCGACGGTTTGCCTCGCGTGCTGCTAATCGGTGATTCGATTTCGATGGGTTACACGATTCCGGTTCGAGAAAAATTGACAGGCAAGGCGAACGTGCATCGGCCAGGTGTGAACTGCGGTCCGACGACGACGGGACTAAAGTCGATCGACCAGTGGTTAGGTGACGAGAAGTGGGATGTCATCCATTTTAACTGGGGACTTCATGATCTGAAGTATGTCGGCGAAGACGGTTCAACGCTGCAAGATATAATTAAGCCAGGCAGCCGTCCTCAGATCTCAATCGAAGATTATGAAAAAAATCTTCGGCAACTCGTCGAGCGACTCAAGCAAACCGGAGCCCACTTAATCTGGCGCAACACCACGCCCGTTCCTGCTGGCTCCAACGGTCGCAAGGCAGAAGATGCGGAGCGTTATAACGCGGTGGCTACCAAAGTGATGAAGGAGAATTCGATCCAGACGCATGACATGTATTCATTCGTCAAACCAAAAATGCAGGATCTCATGCTTCCGAACGGCAACGTGCACTTCACCGCCGCAGGTTCCGATGCGCTGGCCGACGAGGTCGTGAACGTGATTCTTGCCGCTCTCAAGACGAAGTGATTGAAAGTCTTTTTTAGCCAACGCATTTGTAAGGTGACACTATGCTCTTGATGCTGCGTTCGAACACTATGTTTTTTCGATTGACCGTATTGGTTCTGTTCGCTGCCAGCTCAAAGTATGTTGTTGCCGAAACACCAGCGAAGGTCAAGAAACCAAACTTTATCTTCATCATGGCGGATGACCTCGGTTATGGTGACCTGGGTTGTTATGGCCAAAAGATCATTCAAACGCCTCGGCTCGATCAAATGGCCGCCGAAGGATTAAAGTTCACGGACTTCTACGCCGGCAACACCGTTTGTGCTCCCAGCCGAAGTGTTTTGATGACGGGCAAACATGTCGGCCATACGCACGTCCGCGGGAACGCTGGCGGCAAAGGTGAAATTCAATCGTTGCGAGACGAGGATGTCACCGTCGCGGAAGTGCTAAAGACCGCAGGTTATGAGAACGCGTTAATCGGCAAATGGGGTCTCGGTGAAGTCGACCAACCCGGCTTCCCACTCAGACAGGGTTTCAACTCATTTTATGGTTATCTAAACCAAACCCACGCGCATAATTATTATCCCGATTACCTTTGGCGGAATGATGCCAAGACGCCGCTGATCAACGTCGTTGAACTGACCGAAAACTTCACGAACGATGGCCGATTTCACGGAGGCGCCGCGACGAAGCGAGTCGAGTACTCGCACGATTTGTTTGTCAAAGAAGCCACCACGTTTCTCCGCGAGCAGGCTCAAGCAGCAAAAGAGAACCCGTTTTTTTTATTCCTGTCGCTGACGATCCCGCACGCCAATAATGAAGGGACCAAGATGACCGGCAACGGCGCCGAAGTTCCTGATTACGGAATCTATGCCGGTAAAGATTGGCCCGAACCCGATAAGGGCCAAGCGGCGATGATCACGAGAATGGATGGAGACGTCGGTCGCATTCTCGATCTGCTCGGCGAATTAAAAATCGACACGGAGACGCTCGTTTTCTTCACCAGCGATAACGGACCCCACAACGAAGCGAATCATGACTTGTCGCGGTTCAATCCTTCGGGCCCGTTGAGCGGTATCAAACGTTCGCTGACCGAAGGCGGAATTCGAGTTCCCGCGATCGCGTGGTGGCCAGGAACGATCTCGCCGAATCGAACGAGCGACCATGTCGGCTACTCGGGCGATTGGATGGCAACGGTTGCCGAGCTTGCCGGAGTTCCCGCGCCGGACGACATCGACAGCATCAGCTTGGTGCCGACGCTTCGCGGCAACGAGTCCTCGCAGGCGAAACACGAATGTTTGTATTGGGAATTTTATGAACAAACTAGTCGCCAAGCGGTCCGGTTTGGCGATTGGAAAGCGATTCGTGACCCGATGTTGACCGGCAAGATTTCGATCTACGATCTCAGCACTGACATCGCAGAAAAAAACAACCTTGCCCAATCTCGTCCTGACCTCGTCGAGCAAGCCACAAGCTTGATGGATCGCGAACACGTGCCGCATCCCAATTGGCAGGTTCCCGGGAAGAAGGCCGGTCAACGACTGCAAAAATAATTCGTCGCGAGGCATCGGTTGACGATCACAGAATAACTTTATGCAATCGAGTTGCATAAAGACTCGAACCGCCTTCGCGATCCGCTCGTATCCGATAAACTAACGGCTCCTGATTTCAAACCGACACGGCTCGGTAATTCGTTCACCAACTTCACTTCCACTGGAATCGCAAATCATGCGAATGCTTTTTGCTAATCGATCGTTCGCCTTGGTCGCATGTTTGGGAATCGCATCGATGGGCTGCGCTCCGTCCGCAACGACCGAGACCGCCGAGGGAACGAAGCCACCGGTGGCGACGGAAGAACTGGACCACATGCACGATGATCATGCGCACGCGGAGACGTATTCCGAAGTCGTGGCACAGCTCGAAAAAATGAACGCGGACATCAGCGCTGCTTTCGCGGCGGGCAAAGGGATGGATGCGGACAGTCAAGTTCACGAGATCGGCCACGCTTTGGAAGACGTGACCATGCTAGCGGGCAAAGCGTCGCTGTCTGAAGAAGTCAAAGCCGAAGTCGGTGTCGCAGTGGAATCTCTGCTGGCCGCGTTCGGAAAAATCGACGAGAAGCTTCACGGTGGCGATGGCGTCGACTACAACCAAGTGGCTGGTGAGATCACGGCCGCGATGGACACGCTGAAGAAGCACGTTGGTGAGACCAAGTAAGATGCGTTCATTAGGTGCACCTCGTTTGTTGACGATAAACGGAATCGGTATTGCTGCCGTCGCATGGTTCCTCCTCGCGGTCGGCTGCAATTCGTCGACCGATGATCCTGCAACGGTTGCGATGCGGGAAAAATTTCTGGTTACCAATCCGCTGGATAGCCCGATCTCGATGACCAAAACCGCTGAAAAACTTGAGGCAAAGGCGACTGATTCGGAGCCGCTTCAAGTCACCGTCGTGGGACGCATTTCCGCGGGTGAATTGGAGCCTTGGGAAACGGGCAAGGCGTCGTTCATGCTCTCGGAGCTGCCCGAGGACGGTCACGGAGAAGGGCATGACGCGGATAATTGCCCGTTCTGCAAACGTCGAGCGGCCAAGGCACCGACGGGGATCGTCAAGTTCGTCGACGAAAAGAATGAGACACTTGCCATCGATGCCAGAAAACTTTTTGGCCTCGAAAAAGATCAACAAGTCGCGATACGCGGCACAGCGATTGCGAGCGAGTTCAATACCATCGTTTTTGTCGCTGACCAGATGTATATCTTTCCGTAAGCATTGCGCAGTCTGCTGTGCGGCGGAAAATGGGAACGGGTACACTGGGTATCCCATCCCGGCTCGAGCATGTTCAGGCCGCAGGCGATCTCACCTTTCATCACACGCATCGAAGGATTCTCCTCATGACTTCACTTAAGAACAATCTTCATCGCCGTGAAATGCTGGTCTTATCCAGTGCTGCTGTCGTTGCATCGATGCTGACCGGAACCAGTAAAGCTTCGGCTCAGGAAGCGACGCTTCCCGCGTTGCCATACGCATTTGACGCCCTGGAGCCGCACATCGACGCCAAGACGATGGAGATTCATCATGACAAGCATCACCAGTCTTACGTCGACAAGCTGAACGCCGCCCTGGATGGCAACAGCACTTTGAAGGCAAAGTCAGTGACCAAGTTGGTCGCTGAACTTGATCAAGTTCCTGAATCGATTCGAACCGCCGTGCGTAATCATGGTGGCGGACACCTTAATCACACACTGTTTTGGCAGATGATGACCCCAGGTGGCGGGAAGCAAAATAAGGGTGAAGTCGGCAAAGCGATTGATATCACGTTCGGTAGCTTTGATAAGTTTTCGACCGCGTTCGCCGCCGCCGCCGGTGGCCAATTCGGTAGCGGATGGGCATGGCTTGTGGTTGAAGACGGCAAGCTGGCCGTGACGAGTACGCCCAATCAGGACAACCCGGTCACGATGGGTAAGGTGCCATTGCTGGGCGTCGACGTTTGGGAGCACGCTTACTATTTGAAGTACCAGAACAGACGACCAGATTACGTGGCCGCTTGGTGGAACGTCGTCAATTGGGATTTCGTCAACGAGATGTACAAGAACGCCAAAGCTTAAACCCATCGCTGAAGTACTTTGGCATCACGATATGCTTGGTCGCAATGGCTTCCAAGCAAATCAGCGGCAGGTGTTGCAATGACCGCGTAGCAAAATCTCGGTCACTTCGCCCACTGATGCGCTTTTTCGCATGCTGCTAGACGTCAACTGCACCGCTTCAAGGCAGGTTACGGTGCCGCAATCAACGCACAAGAAATGCGGATGTCCGTCTTGATGCTCATCGCCGGGCTTGATCGATTCAAAACGCCAAACGTGATCTCCCAGTTCGGTCCGGCGAAGCAGCCCACGCTCTGCTAAATCGTTCAGATTGCGAAATGCGGTCGCTTTATCGAAACCCTGTGAAGAAAGCCGATCCGCTACCTCTGCGTGAGTCATCGGCGAGGCGGATGCCCGAAGTTCAAGTAAAGTCGCGATCCGAGCCGGAGTGGCGCGAAATCCAGCGGCACGAATATCCTCGCGTGCTTGCTTCATCTGCTCGCTTGGTTGCGAATGGTTGCTTGGCTTGGACGTGGTATTCACCCTGGCTTTTCGAACCGCATTTGTAAAGACTCAACGATCCCATCTTATACGAGAAACCTGCGCAAAAGAACCTCTGGTCTCGGTAAATGACGAGCCTGGGGGGCCCATATTCTCCTTGAATTGTGAGGCTTTCACCTCAAAGCGAGGCACTTCCGTATACTTGTAACTCAATTGCAAAGGCGTACGATGCTCGCCCGGCAGCGTACACGATCGTGCTGCAGTGATCATCTTCCGGCGTAGACCACCTTGGTCGTTCGTCCCTCCACTTCATTGTCGTCCCATGTCATCCAACTGGCTTTTGATCTGCTACTGCATCCTCGTTGCTTTGGCGTCGATGACCGGCGGTCTGCTGCCGACGCTAATTCGGATGACGCATTTACGGACTCAGATCCTGATGAGCTTTGTCTCAGGGTTGATGCTGGGAATCGCCGTTCTCCATCTGCTGCCGCACTCGACCGAAATTCTGGGATCACCAACCCGAACGGGCTATTTTATGCTCGGCGGTATTATCGGGATGTTTTTGTTGCTGCGAGCCTTTCATTTGCATTCGCATGGTGAACCGGCGGCGGCGTTGCCGATGGAATCGCTGCCTGCGGCTGGTGATTCGGTTTGTCATGCCCATTCTCATGATCACGATCATGTTCACGACCATCCGGAAGCGTCGATGGCGGTTTCAAAGGCATCGGAGTCGAAGTCATCGAGCGGGCTGGAATGGATGGGAATGCTTTTCGGACTCGGTTTGCACACGATGATGGACGGAGTTGCCTTGGCCGCAAGCGTTGCCGCGGACGTAAGTCACGGGGCATGGTTGGGGCTGGCTGGCCTGGGGACTTTTCTTGCCGTGGCCCTTCACAAGCCCCTCGATGCTTTTTCCATCGGAACGGTCATGCGAAAAGGTGGTTGGGCAACTCGCGGCCGTTCGGTGGTCAACGTTTGCTTTTCGCTTGCCTGTCCCCTGGGCGCGTTGTTGTTTTCGCTTGGCGTCACGAATTTAGGCTTTGAGAGCGATGTCGTGATCGGCAGCGGGCTCGCCGTTTCAGCGGGTTTCTTTATCTGCATTGCGCTAGCGGATTTGTTGCCGGAAGTCCATTTTCATGACCACGATCGTGGCAAGTTAACGCTTGCTCTGTTCCTAGGGATCCTGCTTGCGCTTGCGATTGAAAATCTTCCCGGCCATCAGCATGGCGGAACAGGGTACGAGCATCATGCCCACAGTCACCAGGGCCATAACCACTAAGCGTATTTGATGATCGTCCAAGGCCTGGATGGAGTCACTTGCCGGTACCAAAGCAACGCTTTGAGCATCGATTTGGAAACGCGAAGGATGGTGAATCGACACCAACTGAACAGCGCCAGGCTCGTAAGCGGCAGGCTCGTAAGCGGCAGGCTCGTAAGCGGCAGGCTCGTAAGCGGCAGAACCGTGCCTAGCGCCGAAGCGGCTAATGTATTCGCGACGCCGAGAATCACGAGGAATTTGATCCAACGTGGCGCTGTCCAGCTATCCCCCGACTCGTTATTAGTGTCAATCCGTTTCGATGAGCGGTTCCGCCAATTTCGCGGATGGTGCGACTCGAAGGCGTGACTGTTTTTCAGCCGGGAGCCACGCTTCTCTGTCATCGGTTATCGCACGTCAGTGCCGAGCAGGTTGAAGATCGCGAAGTGGCCGGAACCGTCCGGATATGTGTATTCCTTCAACTTGAAAGTGCCTGTGACGGTGACGGGACGCGTGGTGAAATCCGTGGTGACGCCGTCGACAAGGTTGATTACGACGCAGTCATAAAGCGCCGCGCCTGGTCCGAAACAACATTCCTGATTGTCTCTCACCAGGACGAATTCATTGATGTTGGTCTCACGAAAAAGAGTGCTCGGCAAAATGAAGCCGCGAAGCTTTACCTTTTGCCCATCAAGGGCTTTGACGGCGTCGGTCAGCATTGAAGGTTCGTAGCTGCCGCCTTTCTCGATGGCAAAGACCAAGTCATCGAAAGAGATTTCGCCTTTGGCCTTCCCCGTCGTGCGAGTTTTCGCCGCCACAACCTTCCCAGGTTCAACTTTCGCTGTCGCTGTCGCAGGATTCACGGGGCGGTCTTGAGCATTCGCGCTCGCATTCATGCCGAATATCAAGATCAACGCAAACAGCAAACGACGCATGAGAGGCGGCATGAAACGGCTCTGTTTCGAACTCGGCGGGATCAGCGGAGTTGGTCAACTCGCATCTGATAAAAAATCTGATTGTCGAAGTCAGCTGCCTTCTGGGCCTGCGGATTTAGCATGAACTTGCCAGCAAGCTTCAGCTTTGTCAGCCCCGCTTTGACGGTTTGGCCGCCGGTCAGCGTAACTTCGATCATATCTGTACTTCGTGGCTGGCCTCCGAAGCAACAGGTACCTAAGTCAGGAACCAAAATAAAACGGCGGAGCATGCCTGAACCTGACGATGGGTGAATGTAGCCCTTCAAGAAAATCGCTTCGCCGTCGATTTCCAAGGCGCGATGGGTCGGGACATCGGGAAGCGGTTCCGGCTGCTGCAGATCGTAGAACGAAATGCGATTGTAGCCGTCGGGAACCTCAGTCGCGTACACGTAGCTGTGCTCCGCAACGCCAACGATAAGTAGCAAACCGTTCATCACCAGCCCCGTCATCGCGATTGCGCGGCCGCTGTACTCATCAGGATAGCGAGCAATGGTCCGCAGACCAACGACTGCCACTCCGGCACCAAAAAGTGCGAAAACCAGCAGAGGCGCGAACGCTTGAACCAATCCCAGCATTGCCGGAACGATAAAAAGGATCGAAGCCACCGCCGCGCGACTGATCGCTCGGTACGGGTAATCCACAACATCAGAATTGTCGGAAAGACGTATCTCTTCGATCTCAGCCGTAGCCATCACAACGCGCACCCGAAGCTAGACCGCGGGGGCGACGCGAAGTCGACCACCGCTAAGGACTAAGTACAACACCAAAACCATTGACGCGAACGTCAACATCCATACGCTGGTGACCGCAAACCAGTTCGCTGTTACCACTCCAGAAACGGCTGGCTGTTTCATGCCCTGGGCGATCGCAAACGCGTGTTCGGTCCGTGGCAGAAACGGAGATGACGCTAACTTCGCGTCCGAATACATCTTGCCGATGGCGGTCGGCATTCGAGACTTGGAACCCGCAAAGTAGTGATGAATAGTATGGCTAGTTCTTGGCGACTGGCGAAAGCTTGTCGCCGGTGCGGCGGTTGGTGAAGGCACTGGAATTGAAAAGAACGAACTGGCCCGTTTCACACTTTCGGGGTCCACTTCTTTGAGCTTCTCGATCGCCTTGGCGGCCTCAGGATTGGGGCAGGCACGAAGGTAATTCACCACGGGAACACGGATCCAGTTATTGTCTTTTTCCGCTTCGATAAACAATTGGACCAAGCGATCGACTTGGCTCCAATCGCCCCAGCGTGCCAGATCGGGAATGACCAGATCCGCTAGATCCTTTCGCTCTAACACATGGTGCAGCGACTGGACCAGTGCCGATCGTGGAATCTTGTCGGTCTCGGTCCCGTGGAACCGAATTGCCATGATCGCCGCATAGGTATCCGCGTAGGGAGCCTTCTGGTTTTTTAGGAACATTTCGTCGATGGTGGCGAGTCCCTGTTCACCGGAGAGAATCAAGTAGCAGGCGATCAATGCGTCCAGGCCACCGCGAGTCGACGCTTGCGTACTTCGCAGCATATCCTCCAGCATCGCGACATCTTTTTCGTCACCGCTGACGCCAAGCATCGTCAAATACAATCGCTTGCGATCAGCGGGCATTTCTGGTTCTTGAATCCACGAAACCAATTCTTCGCGGTTCATGAACGGTTTTAACTGCTGAATGACTGGATAAGGGGTGATCGCAAATTCGTCGTACGCATCGCGATTCAGCATGCCATCGGGATGTTGCAGATATGGCAGAAAAAATTTCAGTCGTTCCAACGGATCGTCCGGCAATTTGCTGATGTCGAGCAGATACTTTTCGCTGACATCCGTGATCGGCAAGCAAGCCCACTGGATGGCCGTCGGATCGGCACCTGAGAGCATAAAACGTCGTCCGGGCTCAACGCTTCCGTAATACACGACGCTGATGACTTCACCAGGTTTGACGAGAGCTTCGCCTTTGAGGACTGAAATGACTTTTAGTTTCACTTGTCCCGTCAACTCGTCGCGAACCGAATCCGCCGTGGCTTCGGCGATTGCGATCGCATCCATTACACCCATTTCTTGACGAAGCGTTTGCGACACGGCACTGCAAAACGGACAAGCGTCTGCTCTTATGGCAAAAGCAGACGATCCGATCAACAGAAAAGCGATAAGAAAATTATTCCAGCGTTTCATTACGTTCAGCAACAACGAGGAGAGGGCAAGCGTGAAACGAGGCGTATCCAGAGCGTTTTCGCCTAAAGGCATTGTAGGTCTAATCGGTTCAGGGCGAGAAGGCTTGTTTTGATGGTTTTCCCAAACCGAACGTGCAAGTTCGGATTGTGACGATTTTTCATCCGCCTGCTTGAATATATCGTAGTGTCTGCTCAATCGCACTTAACTTATTTGCGAAATGATTTGCAAAATGATTTGCAAAATGATTTGCAAAATGATTTGCAAAATGATTTGCAAAATGATTTGCAAAACCTAGCGGGCCATTGGGTCCCGCTCAGGAAATCATCGGTGTTTACCAATCCACGGGTGCCGCAAGGTCATTCCCTAGGCTGCCAAGTTTTGTCCCACGTCGGTTCGGTATGCGACCGCGGCTGGCAATAATCCGGCAAGCGTTGCAAGCACGAGAACAAAGGGAAGGACATACAGTTCGTAGCTGCTGATCGTGAAAAAAGTGGCCTGGACACCTGTGCGTGCCTCGATCGCTGGACTGGCAATCGTGATGGCGGCGTGAGCGAGCACCCAGCCGCAAATGCCGCCGATGATGGCGATTAAAAGGCTTTCCAGCAAAATGATCCCAGTCACCGCTTCGCGACGGGCACCGAGCGCTCGCATCACGGCAATGTCGCGGCGACGATCGTTCATCGAGTTGTAAATCGAAACCAAGATGCCAACGGCGGCGACGACGCAAGTGATCACCGTGATGGCCATCAGAGCGGTCAACAATGGACCGATGATCTGGCTGAGCAGTTTGTTGATCTCGCCCACCGGAGCCGCCGCCTGAGACTGGATGCCTTCATTGATTTTGTTCATCATCTGAGGCCCCCACAGGCCGCCATTGCGGACCAAGATCGCCGTCACTTCGCGCTGGGGAATCGTCAACGGTTTGATCTCTGCGTCCGCTGGCGTTTCGCCCTCAACGAAATCTTCAGCGACGTTTTCAACGGGCTTGGCGTGGCCTTCCATCAAGTAGAAGCCCTCCATATTCACAAACGTCGCGCGATCGTTAGGCGTCCCCGTGGGCGCCAGAACGCCGACAATCTTAAATGAATCCGCGTGGCCTTTGCCTTCGGGGTCGCCGTGCGTGGGATAAAAAATGTCGCCTGCTTTCACCCCTTGTTCCGCGGCGACTCGCGAACCGACGACCGCTTCGAAGAATCCGTTTTCGGCGGAGTTGGTTTCAAAATTCCTACCTTCGGCAAATCGGAAAGGTTGGTCGATATCAGGTCCATGCTGCAGCAGGTTGAAGAAATCAGGCGTCGTCCCCACGACACGAAACTCGCCAAAGTAATCGCCAAGGGCAAGTGGAATGGCAAAGCCGCCGGTGACGTAGCCCTGATAGATCCCATCGCGTTCGCCGAGTGATTTTGGGCCTCCGTATTTGCGAATCACTTCGGCTCTTTCCGCCCGAGTCATGAATTCCATGTACTCGGTGTAGGGCAAGTTCTCGATCGGTTGACTGAGGTAATAAACCGAATTGAGAGTCAGTTGAAGCGGGCTGCCTTTGGGACCAACAACGATGTTGTAGCTGACCGCGGAGTTGCGTCGGAACGCATCGGTGACGATTCCGTAAACGGCTAAGACGAGCACGACAAGCATGACGCCAAGAGCCAGCGACAGCGTCGTGAGGATGCTTGATAACGCGCGGTGTTTAAAGTTGCGCCAAGCGATTTGAAGCAGGGACATGGATCTTACTTGCGTTTTTGTAATGGTTAAATCAAACCCGCCGAGGCGAGCTTGTTTTTCAGCTTTCAGCCAAAATTAAATCAGCACCATCATCCGCCACTTTTCCCGCCTGCGGTTGACGTGTTGTGATTGAATCGTGACGTAAACAGTGGCTTTAAAAATGGAGGGACGGTGTTTATGCCACGCTTTTGGCGAGCGCTCGATTGATTGAGTCCAGTTGCTCGACGCGATCAAACTGCGACGCCACATCCATGCTGTGAGTGACCAGAAGCAAAGCCACATTGTCTTCGCGGCAGGTCGTGCGAATCAGATCAATCACCGTCTGGCTACTCGCGGGATCGACGTTCGCCGTCGGCTCATCGGCAAGCAAAAGTTTTGGGCGACTTGCTAAACTTCTCGCGATCGCTACGCGTTGCTGTTGACCCACGGATAACTGTGCGGGGCGATAATGAGCTCGATCGCCAAGCCCCACGCGTTCGAGCAACGATAACGCTCTCGCCGAATCGTGGCGACCGGCTGCGAATGACATCCCCAACCTGACGTTCTCCAACGCCGTAAAGCCCGCGAGCAAATTGAAGGTTTGGAAAACATAACCCGTTGTGCTGGCACGAAATCGATCGCGACCGGATTCGCTCAGTTTCGTAATCTCCGTTCCCCCGATGCGGATCGAACCGCTGTCGGGTGTGGAAATGCCGGCGATCAGATGCAGCAGCGTTGTTTTTCCGCCACCGCTTTGGCCAATCAAGACCACTTGCTCGCCCGCGGAGACGGTTAACTGCGGAAGGTCAAGGATCATCAAGCGGCCGCCGCCAGGCTGCTCGAACGACTTCTTCAGGTCACGTATTTCCAGCACATCCGGCTCCGACAATCGCGTATTCCCTGCCATACACAGCCCAGCGGTTTCGTTACGCAACGCTGCGACGAAAAGTTCAGCGGTAGCCGTGCTCAGGGATCAACAGAGGCATTGTTACCGCAAGAAGGACAACCGCCATAGCCCTGACGACTTAAGGGCCCCCTTCGCCAAGTTTTGTGGGCACTCTGCCGAAGCAATGGAAGCGAAGAAGGTGTCAACGCAGGATGTCGATCTGGCGCTAAGTAAGTTAGCGTTGTTCAAAGACAAAGTCACCCGCGACGCCAATTTCGGCGGTTGAGTTCAGCTCGCAAACTCGACACTCAGTAAGCCCACTTCAAAAACTCGACCAGCAGTGGCGCAGCAACCGTGATCATCACCAGCGCCACCGGATACGCGGCCACGTAACTGGTCACGCATTGGCTGGAGTCATTCGCGCCGGTCAGCACCGCGAGGCCCGGTGTCGACGTCATCCCGCCGCAAGTTGCTCCAAGTGATTGCAGCAGGTTGAGCTTGAAGCGATAACGCGCAATTCCGAAGCCGACGATCAACGGAGTGACGGCGATCGCGGTCGCGGTAAATCCGAGACCGACGCCATGTTCGGACAGCACCGCGCCCAGATCGGCGCCGGCCTTGATTCCGGCATCCGCCAAAAATAACGCAAGACCACCTTCGGTCATCAAAAGCTGAGCCGCAGGGGGAAACGAGCCGCGAATGGGCCCGATCCGTCTGAAGTGACCCAGGATGAGGCCAACGATCAACGGTCCGCCCGCGATGCCAAGCGACATCGAGATCCGTCCAAAATCAATCGAGATGTTTCCCACCATGATGCCGAACGCAATGCCGCCCACCAGCGACAGCAAGTCGGTTTCATTGAGCGCTCGGGGGCGATGACCAACGACGCTTTCGATCTTCGCAAGCGCCGCGGTTTCCCCGACAAGCGTCAACGTATCGCCGAACTCAATTTGCGTTTTACCCGAGGGAACGAACTCCATCTCGTGACGGCGAACTCGCACCACAGTAACGCCATACCGGGAACGCAGGCTAAGGTCTTTCAACGAGTAGCCATAGATATCGGGCGAAGTCACGACGACGGACTTGCGCTCGCGATCCGCGTCCAGCACGACGTTGTCGTCTTGAGTCAAATGACCAAGCGTTTCAGCGACTCGCCTGATGTCGGACGGGTTCCCCACAAGCAGCAAATGATCTTCGAATTGAAAACAATATTCCGCAGGCAACGGTCGCCATCGTCCCTCCACGCGGATCCGCGAGATCTGACAACCTGAATTCAAAAACGTGTCCACATCGCTCGGACGCCGACCCACGATTCCCGGGTTCGCAATGGCAACCGCGTGGCGCTGGATCCGCGTCTCATCCAACATCGCCGCATCCGCAACGCGAGTGGATTCATCGATGTCAGGCGAGTGACAAAACTTGAGTGATAACTGCACAAATAAGACGACGGCAATAATCCCAATCGGATACGCGACGCCGAACCCGACCGCAACACTCGATGGGTCCGTGGCTGATTCCGAAATCGCTCCCAACGCCGGAGTGGACGTCATCGCTCCCGCCATCAAGCCACCGGCAAGTTCCGCGGGAAGATCAAGCAGCTTCGCCGACGTCCATGTCACCACGACGCCGGTTAGCACAATGATCCCGCCGAGCAACGCCATCACGCGTCCTCTGGCGGCAAGTCCGCGAAAAAAGGTGGGACCCGCGGAGATACCCACGCAGTAAACGAAGAGTGCAAGCCCAAGATTGCCAAAACCTTCCGTGATCGTCAGGCCATAATGCCCAGCAACGAGAGCGACAAACAAAATCGCTGACGTACCAAAAGAAATCCCGTAAAACGAGATCCTGCCTAATGCCAAGCCAATCGCGATGACGCCCAAAAGTCCGAGCAGCGGGTTCACGTTGACAACTCAGCATTCGTGGAAAGGGACGCTTCAATTGAGCGCCAATCGATCACAACAATCGTTCTAGCCAATCATTAACATCATCGCGACCGCGACGTTTGCTGCGGGCAAGCCGATACCCCTAAAGTATATCCCAAGGGAACGAGCGTCCACTCGCGTCCTAGGCATTGCGGGGGTCACGGGCGGCCTGAGGGAGGTTCACGCGATGGGCGAATGAATACGACTTACTTTTGGCTAAACGTTTGCCCGCGCAAACTGTCGTCGCCGCTGAGGTCGACCGTCGAATCCAATCCGCCGGTGAGCACATAGCCATTGACTTGCGCATTGGCTTGGGCGAGTTGCACCTGCGACTCCAAGTACAGAAGATTCGATTCGAAGTAGGTCCGACGCACGATCAACACTTCTAAGAAACTGAACTCGCCCGCGCGATAGGCATCTTCCGCGAGGGAAAGCGTTTCACGAGCACTGGGCAGAATTTCGTCTTCGTACTTATCAACCGCGGCGAGTGCAGAATCAAACTCGTTGGAGACTACGGCCAAACGTTGTTGGATCGAATTTTCGATTCGAGTAACCTCCATCATCGCGCGGCAATACTCAGCTCTTGCGGCGGCGATGTTGCCTTGGTTTTTGTTGAAGACAGGAATCGGCACACCAACTTGCAAATTGATCAGACCTGAATTGGTACCGCTGTCGATACCGGAAGCCATCTGCACGTTCACGTTTGGAATCGCTTGCACACCCTGACGCTCGAGATTGACGCGAGCTTGTTGAACCCGGGTTTGTGCCGCCATGTACTCGGGACTTCCGCTCAACATCATCGAGCGTTTGGCACTCCAGTCGACGGCTTGGATCTGTCCATCAAACGAACCCAGCAGCGGCACAGGTGCTAGGCTCGGATTGCCCGCGAGCGCGGCGAGTTCACGCCATGAGGCAGCGAATTTAACCTCGGCCTGCTGCCTCGCCAAATCGACCTGATTCATTTGAATCTTGGCTTGAAGAACTTCAATCTGCGATGCTTCTTGTGCCCGCTTTCGAATCTCGGCCAATTCAAAGCCCTTCGCACCTAGCGATTGGAAATCAGTCGTGAGGGCGATTCGCTGTTGAGCCGCGAGCGCGGCGTAAAAAGCAATGTTAATGTCAGTTCGAACGCGTTGTTGTTGGGCTTCTAGCTCGAACAATTGTGCACGCAGAGCTTCATTGAGGACGCGTCGGTTCAATTCCAACTTGCCACCGGTGACGAATTCTTGGGAGATAAACGCGGTGTGTTGATCAGTTCCTTCGTCGGCAAGTTGCGTGGCGTCGTATCCGACCACCGGATTCGCTCGCAGACCCACTTGTTGACGAAATCCGGCCGCCTTCTGCGTCGTCGCGGCAAGTTGCCTGATGGTAGGATTGTTGGCTAATGCAAAGGATTCAAAGTCAGCGAGCGTCATGCCACTTTCGCGATATAAGGACAATTCGCCCGTCGCAATCTCCCCTTCCTCCATCCCTACCAAGTCCGTCATCACCATCACCGGATCAACATGGGAAACGAGGCCGACGGCATTCGACGCATCTTTCGACGCATCTTTCGACGCATCTTTCGACGCATCTTTCGGCGACTCATTCAACAACGGCGTTGTGATCATCGCGGGTGACACGTTTTGGACAATCGCATCTTTTGGCTTCGAACTTGTCGCCGCACAACCAACCGTTCCCAGAACGGTAAACAGCAGACAAAGACTGAGCGAGTATCTTTCATCGATTGCCATGTAAGCCTCCACAATGATTTCGCGGCGTCGAGACCGAATAGGAAACAACTCGTTTCGGTCACGTTTCGACAGAACGGATATCAACCGCCGTAAAAGCAACATCGGCCGATGACGCGTCGAAGTGGAATAAGCGTTATCGCTAGCAATTCAGAAACGACGGGACGCACCCGATCAAACCGCACAAGCGGTAATATCAACGAATAAGCAGGCAAAAAGATGGGATGTCTCGAACGCTCCAAACCGCAACTCGGCGTTAGCCCGCTTGCATCAAATAGACAATAAGATCAGCCATCCCTTGCTGGTCAAGTGTCTTCTCGAAGCCTTCTGGCATGAGCGACAGACCCGAATTCTTGATTTCGTCGATATCGATTCGCAGAAGCGTTTCACTCGCGTTGTCAGCGCGGCGAAGCAGGAGGCTAGTCGCTCCTTCATCCGCGATCATCCCTGCGGTCACTCGTCCATCATCCATCAAGATGACGTAATTTAAATATTGCGGATTCACTTCACGGCTGGGGTCCAAAATCGCGGTGAGCAGCGTTTCGGCACCACGGGCTTTGATCGTCGCCAAGTTGGGCGCCAGCTCATACCCAATGTTTTCGACGCGATGACATCCACTGCAATTCTTTCGAAAATGCTCTCGCCCACGATCGATGTCACCGGTTAGCGATAACGAATCTTTGTAGGTCGTCACAAGCGTCTGACGTTCTTCAGAAATCCTCACGATCGGCTCATTCGTGGCCTTGGGCATCTCAACCATTGCCTTCCCCTTTCCAGCTTCCGCAGTGCTACGTTGGCGAGCGTTGATCAACCGTGTGATCTGGTCAATCAATGCGTTGCCATTTTCATTGCGAAAGGATTCATCGTTGGCTAATAGGTCAACTGTTTTTTGAGCTTCGTCACCAAGAGAACTCAATACCGCCGCATTCATCCATCGATCCTTGGGGTCCTGACGAATCAATCCGGCAAGCATCTCCGCACGATCCTCTCGCGAAAGCGAACCGATCGTAAACGCCAATTGGTACCGCACCTCCATCGATGGATCATTCACCAGGCTTGCCAATCGGTTCGACAACGCGGTCGACATCGTCACGTTTTCGCTCAAGCGGACCGCATGACGTCGCACTTGGGGCTGCGAATCCTTCGTGCCAGCCAACACCGATTCGGCATCGAGTCCCATCAAACCGTCGAGCGCATACAAGGCATGCATTTTTCCAAACGGCGACGTTGATTCTCGAGCAACCTTCCGCAGCGGTTCGATAGCGGCAAGATCCTGCCTTTCAAATAATAGACGTGACGCCGTTTCCCGGTGCCAAGCATTCGGGTGAGCCAACATTTCCACTAACTCTTCCGTCGATGCGGCTTTCAATTTTGGCGTGGGGCGATGGGTAAAGCCCTTTGGCACCAAGCGATAAATACGTCCACGTTCACGTCCCGAGGTGAGATCGAGGTGCTGCTTGATCTCCGCGGGTAATGACAATGGGTGTTCGATCACTTCACGATAGACATCGATCACGTGAAGCGATCCATCGGGAGCGTTGGCGAACTGAGCCGGTCGAAACCACGTATCCGTCGAAGTCACCAATTCGCTTTTCTCATCCATTCGCTTTGCGACGAACTCCAGCCCGTTGGCCTCGAGTCGTTTGCGGTGAATCAGGTTACTTCCCACATCACCCACGATCGCAAGGCCGCTGAATTCTTTGGGCCATGCATCACCGCGATAGATCGTGACCCCCGTCGCCCCGGTGAAATACCCAGCCGCTCGTCCGCCCCCTTCAATGGGTCCCTTGGCGACGCCGGAAACACGCAACCGCGTCCGCACGATTCGCCACGGTTCGACGGGGCTGGTCCGATAAACCTCGGCTTGCGGGCCGTCTTGGGCAATCGAAATACGAGCCGGTGGTGGTGCAAAGAAGGGGCTGCGAGCGATGTTGCAATCCTCATACATGACCTGTTGAATATGGTCGCTATTGGAAGAGACAAACTTCCGTCCCCAATCATCGAAACACATCCCATGCTGAGCCGCGCCGCTGGTCGGAGTGAACTCATACGTGCGAGGATTCATGGCGACGTCACGCCCGCGAATGTTGACGCTCATTTCATCCGGCGACGCGTCCACTCGTCGAACATCGCCACCGACGCTACTGCATGCAATGTGGATTCGATTATCGAGCCCCCAACGAAATGAATTCATCAATCCTTGAACGTTGGAGGTTCCAAACCCGGTGAGCACTTTTTGTTTGATATCTGCTTTGCCGTCACCGTTGGTGTCCTTGAGATAAAAGACGTCCGGCGCATCTCCAACGAACAAGCCTCCGTCGAAGGGGAATAACGCCGTCGGCCAGGACAAGCCTTCTGCGAACTCGGTGCGACGATCGTAAACCCCATCGTTGTCGTCATCGGTCAACCGCGCGATCCGAGAAATGCCATCGCCTTGGTTTTCGCTGTACCCTCGCATCTCACAAACAAACATCGCACCTTCATCATCCCACTCGATCGCGACCGGGCTTGAAACGAGCGGCTCAGCAGCGACAAGCTGCATCTCAAAGGGGTCAGCAACATTGAGTGTCGAAAGCGCGGCGTCCGGTTCCGTCGCAGCGATGCGGGGCAACTCGCTGGAGTAATCCGCGTCCTGAGCGACAAGACTTGTGGGCACATTAAACGCACTGAACATGCACATCCACAAAAATTGGTTTCGAAAACAATGCATCCATTCACTCATGATAGATTTGCTCTTTGTGGTTCAGTTTTCAATCTCATCATTTGGCACGGACCGTGATCACGCGAGGCGTGTGACCAAAATCTGCGTGTCGTGACAAAGGGTCATTTTCAACGGCGATGCTCAGATCGTACTGAACGCATGAACGACCATCGTTCCGACCGAAGGACGCGATGCGAGGTTGATTGGATGGGTGGAGGGCAGGCAGGACGTGTTCAAGAGCCCTTTGGCACGTGACTTTGTTTGCAAAGTGTAAACAAAGGCTTAGAGCTTCGCAAACTTGACGAATCAATTCGTCTTCGATCGTACAGCATTCTCTTTCATCTCAATTAATCAATCCGTTACCTTTGACGATTGACGCAACGACGAATCAACTGCCGATAACGACGCATCGCTGGCTCCAGTGAGCTCTCTATTGTGCCCATTAACCTCTTGCCTTCGAAAGAGGTTCTTCTCGGATTTTAGTGGCATCTGTCCAGCATGGGGGATTTTTTGAGGCATCTACTCCTGCGTCCAATGGGAGTCCAA